>Ga0126381_100000343_pt1 | contig 50611 bp, 38 predicted proteins | sample PanSoiMetPlot_28_FD_96465 | JGI IMG/M metagenome (GOLD analysis project Ga0126381, IMG submission 96465) | Tropical forest soil microbial communities from Panama - MetaG Plot_28 | ecosystem: Environmental > Terrestrial > Soil > Tropical forest > Bulk soil | place: Panama | collected 2016-02-17 | reverse complement strand
TGGTATGCGAACTCGAACTGCTGCAGCCCGGGAGCAGGGAAGCAAGAAGCAAATCGACAACGAAGTATAGCCTCCGCATGGGAACCTCCCTCTCCAGAGAAGGGTGAGATTGATCGTCACCTTTAAGGAAGAACCGTTACGACTCGGAGAATTGATTTGAAAGAGTAGTCATGTGTGTGGAAACTGTCAAAACTAACCAACAGATATTGACGTCTCTCCCAGCGATTGACGCAAGTCGATATGAGCGACGTGGTTCAGCGGCTGTGGTCGAAAAAGATATGCCCGAAGGCGAGTTCAAGGGCAAATTCTGATGACAGATGAGCGAGAGCTGTCGTGTCCGATCGATACATACAACGCGATCATTGATCAATTTGTTGTCGAGACAATCACCTCGAAATCGGGTTGTTCGCAGAGAAACGCGACGGTATCCTCGAAGTCTGGTTCTGGCAGAGCCTCGACAATCTTTATCGGTTGGCATACGAAAGCCGGCGAAAAATGGCGTGGCAAGGTGGAGAAGACGTCTGTTGCACTCAGAGATTCGGTGTCGGCGAAGATAGCTATAGCGGCAGTCGATCCTCGTCAGCCACGTCTTGCGATGCTTACCCTTCCGTTCCGCTTTGTACAATTGGAGAATCACTTCAAACGTCTTTAGCTTTTCTCAACTGGTTCAATTCGCGCCGTGTCGATCTCATTCTCCCCTTCCGTTGTACCCCGGTTCTGAGTTCTTATATGTTCTCGCTAGTGACTATTCTGCAGAGTCAGGGCGAACCCAAGTCTTGCGAATCGGGATCAATGACCGGAGATCAACATTGGCCAGACTTTGGTCGGGATCAGCAACAACCCTGTTACTAGAATCGCGCAACCTGGCCAACGCGGCCAGACTGTCTTTTGGATTCGAAATCAGTTTTCCTACCAGATTTGGAATTAGATAGGACAATCTGATGGTTACGCACACCCCAGCAATGTCCAACCGGAGTCAAAATGCGGTTCACCTTTGAAGATGCGACTTCTAAAATTTGTCATGTGTGCCTCTGTCGTGAAGCACAGCCCATTTAACGAATGGTTACCTTCATGCTTACACCGCTTCGCCTTATCTCGCGAAGCGATTGCACTGAGAGCTATTGGCTAGATCCTCGCGAATCGCAACCGCCATGAAGATATCGTGACGCAGCCAGCTTCGGCGGGATCGTTGACGACCCAACGCGAGAGCGAGAGTGAGAGTGCTTAACGAGAGAAGAGAAAGGCGGCTCGAGGCCGCCTTTTCCATTAGCTGTGGAGTTGCTGCAACGCTTTGCGAACGCCGTCCGCGTCGTTGTAGTTCGGGTTAAGCTTTAGCACCTGCTGTAAGTGTTCTTTCGCGAGGACCGGTTGATCAGATGCCTGGTACGCCAGTCCAAGGTGGTAATGGAACGTTGGATCGTTGGGATTCTTTTTGACCGCTTCCTTGAAAAGATCGATCGCGGTCGGGTAGAGGCCCTTCTTGTAGTAGGCCCATCCCAGCGTGTCGGCGGCGTTAGGACTGTCGGGCATCAGTCGCCGTGCGGTCTGCGCCATCGCTAACGCGACATCGACGTTGCCGCCCTGCTGCAGCATCACGTACGCAAGATTGTTCGAGGCCAGCGGATTGTCCGATTGGATTTGCAGTGCCTTCTGATACATGTTCTTGGCGGATTCCCAGTCGCGTTTGGTCTCGTAGAGTTCTCCCAGCAAAATGTAGAAGCTAATCTCTTTCGGGTTGTCCTTGGCAGATTGCTGATAGGTGGCGATCGCCTCGTCCGTAGAGCCCTGCGCGGCATAAACTTGACCGAGTTTCAGAACCGCATCCGAATTCTTTTTATCGAGATCGATGGACTTACGTAGTGCGGCCTCGGCACCCTTGTAGTCTTTCTTCGTGTTGAACAGCGCCGTACCCAGCAGATCGTAAAAAGCGCTGCTGTCGGGAACTTTGGCAATCTGGGCGTTGGCGGCGGCGATGGCTTTGTCAGGATCCTTCTGAACGATGTAGACGGTGATCAGCCCGTTCAGCGCGTCCGAGTTGGCGGGCGCAACTTCGAGCGCCTTGTGATAAGCCTTTTCGGCGTCCCCATATTGTTTCTGGAGCTGGCGGAGGTTGCCCATCTGCACGTAGCCCACGGGACTTTGCGGTGCTACCTGGATCGTCTTGTTGATGTCCTCCTCGGCCCGCGCATACTGTTTGAGGTTGAGTTCGGCGATCGAGCGGAAGCCGTAGCCTTCGGGAGAATTGGGCGCGATCTGAATGATGTTGCCCGCGATCTGAGTGAGGGCATTCCAATCATTCTTTCGAATCGATACGGCGGCTAGGCCGCGCTGCGCCTCGGCCAGATCAGGTTTCAGCCGCACCGCTTCCCGCCATTCCGTTTCCGCTTGCGTGAGATTGCCCTGCTGGTCGTAGGCGACGCCCAGATGATAGTGCGCCACTCCGTTGTCGGGATCGGCTTTGACAGCTGACTGGAGCGCGTCAATCGCATCCTGCGTGTGTCCGTTGCGGATGGCAATCTGGCCGCGATAGATGAGGGCTTCGTTGTCGTGAGCATTCCCCTTCAGGATCTCGTCATTCAGTTTTGCGGCTTCATCAAGGCGGTTCTTCAGGATGAGGAGCTGAATGTAGTTCTTCTTTCCCTGGATATCCTTGGGGTGATCTTTATAGATATCGCCATACTCAGCGGTAGCCTTATCGATATCGCCAGTGGCGAAGTAGAAGTCGCCCAGCATGCGATATCCGACCGGCACATCGGACAAGTCCGCCTTCGTCTGGCGCAAAAACGTTTCGGCCTCCGACTTCTTGCCTTCGGCCATGTAAAGGCGGGCAAGGGAAGAACGCGGACTTGGGTCCTTAGCATCGATGGTAATGGCGTGCTTGAACTGTTCCTCCGCCTCCGGAAGGCGGCCGCGGGACTGGTAGAAGCTTCCCAAGGCGATCTGCGCATTCATCAATTTGGGATCGAGGGAGATGGCTTTCTTAAGATTGCCTTCCGCTGCATCGTATTGCTGGGCCTGAATCTGCATGATCGCGTAATTCAGATAAGAGTCGGCGCGGTTGGGCTCAAGCGCGACGGTCTTCTGCATCTCCTGGATGGCGGCAGGCAGATCGCCCTGACGGTCCTTGAGGTTGGCAAGCGCCATGTGGACGGCGGCATTGTTGGGCTCGCGAGCCAACAGCAGATCGAGATGTTCCTGGGCTTCCTTGAAATACTTTGCGGCGATCAGCAGGTTCGTGATATCGAGGCGTGCATCGTAATTGTCTGGGTCCAGTTCGAGAGTACGACTCAGTTCCTGGTAAGCGCGCTGTTCCTGACCCACGCGTAAAAGGGCCAGGGCTAAATGGTAGTGAGCCTTGGAAAAGCGCGGGTCCACCTGGATGGCATTGCTGTATTGGATCGCGGCCTCGCGGTACTTCGCCTTTTCGAAAAAGCGTTCACCGCTTTCGAAATACTTCTGCTTGCGTACATTGGGGTCACGCGAACAACCGGTCAAGAGGCCGGCAAGCAGCGTGAGCAGAAAAATCAGGCGGAATGAGGTGGAACGCATCATGAACATATCTCCGTGGGCACACTTGGCGAGCGCCCCATATTAGCGAGAATCCAACCGCACGAAAGCACGCGCGCGCCAGTGGGCGCGGGTGGTGATGGAACACGCGTGAATCGTGAATTACAGAAGATCATTCGGGTATGTATCGATTGAGCAGTGGCACCACTTGAGTGGCGAACGGCATTAGCCGCTGCATGGCACTATCCGCCGATTCTCCCGGAAGCATGGGGGTGGAGAGGCGAATGAGCGAGCCATCACTACGATTCATACGGATCGAATCCGAAACAAGATAAATTCTCGCCCAGTATTCGCTGGCCACCGGCCGGTTATGTGCCAGATACCAATAAAGCACCAACTGCCGCTCATCACCCTTCGCGATCACGTAGCGATTTACGGGGAAGGGGGCGTGTCCACTCACTTCGAGCTGGACCTGGCTTGATTCGACTGGGGTCCAACCTGCACCGGGCAAGCAATTCTTCGGCGAGTGGATGGTGTCACCAGTGCGCTGGGACGGGAAGTAGGCGATGAAGATATCACTCGCAGGCAGCCGATCCTCACTTGACCGGTAGACGCGCAAAAGGAAATCACCTGCTCCTAGTACTTCCAGGACATCCTTGGGAATTTCTATATCGGTCCCCGTCCATTGCCCAAGCTGATGCGGGAACGACGCAAGCGCGAGGCGCGGCGGGAAAATTTCGCGCCCGTTACGGGCCTGCAGGAAGATGGCGGTTGAAGCCAGCAACACCATCGCCGCGACCAAACGCGCGTAGCTGCGCATTAGTGCCCATCCTCCTTTGGTTGCAGCTTCTGTAATCCTTTGTGCACAAGGAACAAAAGGATCAGCGAAACCACGAAGATGAGCCAGCCCGAGAACGCGTGGAAGAACCCTTCGGCCTTTTCCGGATCCCAATACTGCACGAGGAGACCGGTGCCAATGATGCGCAGGCCGTTAGCAAGCACAGCAATTGGAATGGCCGCGATCGCAAGAATAACGCGCGTCGAGATCCGAGTCTCCAGCAGGTAGCCGTAGATAATCGACAGTGTGGCGAGCGACATCAAGGAGCGAATGCCACTACAGGCCTCGGCCACTTCGAGCGTCATAGCGGGCAACTGGATCACGTTGCCTTCACGTAAAACCGGGACACCGAGCAGAGGCAGCACAAACGCCGCTGCCTTGGAAGCCAATAACTGCAACGGGAAGGTGATCTGGTTGAAGATGATGTTCGGGATGGGGATCATCAACAACAGGAAAAGCCATGGGAAAAGAACCGCATGCAGGTAGTTCCATCCGAAGAACAGAACTACCAGACCCGCAATCGCGATCAAGAAGGAGGTTCTCGACAGAAATAATTCAGCGCCGAGTGTGCCGGCAGTTAACACGATGACGGCAACCGCGAGCACGAGTAGCCCGGACCATGAGGGCCGAAGAGGCAATCTGCGAAGGCGGTCACGCTCCTGCCACACGACGTAAAGCGAAAACGCCGGAACGAAAAAGCCATGAGAATAATTTGGATCGTGAATCCACTGCGCGATCAACCGGTATAGGACCGGGGCGTAGAGCCAAAGCAGAGCCGTGCTCAAAACCACCAACTGCCAGAGAGGCGTCCGCTCAGACGAAGAAGGTTTCGGGGCGAACTCCAACGGCGCGGCTTGTACGGCGTGGCTCAAACTCTAGTACGTTTTTGGCTCGAAAGATGGGTTTCAGGGAGCCCTTAAAGTCAGCATATGCGAACTGTTGGTGTGAAGCAATCGGGGAACGGTACAAAAAAAGATGACTTTCGTCACAGGATTGCCCAGCGTTTTGAGGGTCTTTCCCAAGCGTTCGTGGGTGAAGATAGGAAAAAATTTGGATCAGTTGTTTGGGCGATAGAAGTTGCGTCTCAAGCAACTTGAGCAAAGCTTCCCCTTGCAATTTCTCCTTGACTGTCAATAAGTTGAATTGAATCTCCCTATATAGCCGAAAAGTAATACTCTCTGGTTACCTCTGAATGGGTAAAAACTTTCCCTTTTGTCAGACATGTACTAGGCTAAGCGAGAATTCGTCGGGTGAGGGAAAACCTAGCATTCCAAACGCAAACTACTGAAAATAAAAACTCTAGCGTAGGTTTGATCCTGCGCTCAACGGTCTGCGGGATGGCACCCATCGTGCTCCACGCTGGACAGCAAAAACATCCGAATCATCGGCGTCATTCCCCCGGGTTAGAAGACAGCGTTATATGTCGAAGGAATACCCAGAAGTGACAGCAACCGTTGCACGACTTGACGGTGAAGATCCCGAGTACGTCGAGGGACTCGGGCCTAGCATGCGCGACCTCGAGGGAGTGGTTCGGGAACTGGCTAAGGGCGAAGTTCCGGTTTTGATCCTGGGCGAGCGCGGTTCCGGGAAACTCGCGGTCGCAGAGAGGATTCACCGCTGGTCCCGCCACCAGAGTGAGCATTTCCAAACGGTGGCTTGCGCTGACGTCACGCCGGATCTGTTTCGAACAAACGGTGCAGAGGGCCCATTTTCGAAGGGCACATTGTACTTAGCAGAACTGGGAGATCTGAGCCTGGAGTGCCAGGGGTTGCTGTTCAAAAAGCTGCCGTCCTCCGAAGAAAACGGACATGCAAAGCAACCGGGCGCACGGCTGATTTGTGGAAGCAATCGAGATCTTGAAGCGGAAGTGAAGGCCAACCGGCTCCGGGAAGACCTGTACTACCGGATCAGCGGTGTTTGTTTGCGATTGCCTCCCTTGCGCCAACGCAAGGAGGACATTCCGTATCTAATGAATTTCTTTTTGACGAAGTACGCGCACGATTTCAGGCGAACAGTTCCGAAATTAAGCGAGCAAACACAGCGTTTGTTTCAGGATTACTCGTGGCCGGGGAACATCCGTGAGCTTGAGGACGCGGCAAAAGCAATCGTGGCGCTCGGCAACGAAGCGGTGGCGATGGGCGGCCTACGATCGCTGCTGATGAGTTCGGACCGCAACGGCAACGGAGAGAGGATCTCCCTGAAACAAGCGTCGCGGGCAGCTTCGCGGGAAGCGGAGAAAGAGTTGATTTTGAAAGTGCTCGATCGCACGCGCTGGAATCGTCGACGAGCGGCGCAAGAGCTACAGATCAGCTACAAGGCCCTGCTCTACAAGTTGAAACAGATTGGATACCGGGATTACGGAGCGTCCTAAGTCCCAGGAGAGGATATGACGAGGCAACTAAAGCTTGGAGTCTTACTGTTGATAGGAGTTGTGGCATCGGCGGCCGTGGCGCAAGCCAATGCCAAGCCGAGCGATGAAAAGCCGCCTGCCGACAAGGTACAGTCTGAGCCAACATCAGTGGCTGGGCCCGATTACAAGATTGGCCCCGACGACACGCTGCACGTTTCCGTTTGGAAAGAGCCTGACCTCACCGAAACACTGCCCGTGCGGCCGGACGGGAAGATCTCGCTGCCGCTGCTGAACGACGTTCAGGCGGCCGGCCTTAGTCCTTCGCAACTAGCCGATTCGATCAGCACCAAACTGAAGAAGTTCATGTCGGATCCACGGGTCACCGTGATTGTTACCGCGATGAACAGCCAGAAAATTTATGTCCTGGGCGAAGTGACGCATACCGGCGCGATGGCACTGCAGCCAAATATGACAGTTTTGCAGGCACTGGCGAGCGCAGGATTCACACAGTTCGCGAACACAAAAGGAATCTACGTTCTGCGGACTGACAACGGCAAACAACAGAAGATTCCGGTCAACTACAAGGCACTGTTGAAGGGAGCGTCGATCGATCAGAATCTTGTCTTAAAGCCGGGAGACACGATTGTTGTCCCGTGAGGAATTCATGATGCCCATACGTCACACTGTTTATGCGCTGGTATTGCTGACCGCAGTTGGAATGGCCTGGGGACAGGACTCGTCCGGGCAAGATTCCAACTCCCAGCAAACAACGCCTCCTCCTGCTGCGTTCGGTCAGGAAGGGTCGCCAGTCGTTATCAACGACAATCCTCCGATTTCGGGGTTAGACCAGCCATCCCTGGAGCCAAACATTCAGCCGCGAAGCATGCTGCTGGGAGGGGTTGAAGGTAGTGAGTCGCTTGATACGAACATTGGCAGCGACGCGACTCCGGCAATTCATTCGGTGACCCGTGGCCTTGGCGGGCTCACCATGCAACGGCTCTGGAACCGTTATCAGTTGGCAGCCGCATACGTGGGTGGCGTTGGATACTACAACCAGTCAGGAACGGGGCTCCGGCAGATCCATGAACTGCAGGCGCAACAGACCATGCTATGGAAGACCGGGCAATTCGCTATTCGCGACTCGTTCAGCTATCTGCCGGAGGGAACCTTCGGCTACGGAACGTATGGTGGCGCCGGAGGATTTCAGCTGGGTTTAGGTGGCATCGGTGAAGGCATGGGGGTACTCGGGAGCGCCTTCGGCGGCCACTATGGAATGTTGGGTTCCAATCAGTTGGGAACTTTGGGAGAGGCGCCACACATCACCAATGTGGTGGTGGCGGACGTAGTAGAAAGTCTCACGCCCCGATCGTCTGTAACGGCGGCGGGATCATACGGCTTGGTGCATTTCACCGACGACAACTCACAGAACCTGATCAACAGCCGGCAGTATGGCGGCCGGGCGGGCTACAACTACTCGATCAGCTCCAAGGACCAGATCGCGATTACCGGCGGGTTCATGGGATTCGAGTTCCCTGGCGTGGTCGGAGCTGACAACGTTCATACGGAGGTCGTTCAGCTGATGTACGGGCACAGGATCTCGGGCCGGATGGATCTGGTGATGGCAGCCGGACCTCAGTGGACACGAATCAGTGACCCGCTATCCGGAACCAACACACGCCTTACAGGCAGCGGTCAATTCACGTTCCGGTATCGATTCCGCAGAACGAGCCTTGCTGCCAGCTATGAGCGTTTTGATACGAGCGGATCAGGATTCTTTGCTGGCGGACAAAGCGACATTGCCCGCCTTTCGCTTTCGCGGCCATTTGGCAGGCGATACAACGCCCAGGCCGACGTGGGCTTCACCCGAACCAACCGGCTCCAATCGGTGAGTGCGGGAGTCAACGCGGATTCATTCGATTACCTATTTGCAGGGTTCGCGGTGCGTCGACAGTTTGGTTACAACTGGGGTGCGTTTCTCGCCTATCAGTGGAACGACCAGATTTTCGACAAATCTTTTTGTACCGCCGGAGTGCCGTGCAACCGAATTTCTGTGCGGCACGTGTTGACAATTGGCGTGGATTGGCGCTTCCACCCAATTCGTCTGGATTGATCTTCGGCTGCATCGAAAGCAGCCAGAACGGGAATTAACCGGATGATTGAAAATCGCGATTTAACGATTGATGACTATCTGTCGATGCTACGGCGTCGGGTCAAGCTGATTCTGATTCCGACGCTGCTGGCGCCCCTTGTCGGTTTTGTGGTGTCACTGTTTGTGCCGGCCAAATACACGTCGACCGCGCTCGTGCTGGTGGAGGCGCAGCAGGTGCCGACTGGAGTGGTGCAGTCGGTAGTGACGGAAGACCTGGGCCAGCGCATCGCGACCATGCAGCAACAGGTGCTGGGAGTGAACCGCCTGCGACCGATGGTGGACCGGTTGGGGTTGGCTCGTGGCGGCAAGAGCGCTGACGAAGTGATCGACGACATTCGCAATGCCATGCAGGTCCAGGCGGTCTCGGCGGACTTGACACAAGTGCCCAACGCGGACGGTTCCAAGAGGAAACCTGGTCAATCGACGGCGGTACCCGCGTTTACGGTGAGCGTCACGTGGTCGAACGCCAGAGAAGCCCAGACCATTTGCAATGAGTTGACGTCGATGTTACTCACCGAAAACCAGAGCTCGCGCGAGCGAGTAGCGCAGAGCACAACCGATTTTATTGCGCGACAGCTCGATGAAGCGAAACGCGATCTGGACGAGCAAGATTCGAAACTGGCTGCCTTCAAAAGACAGTATACCGGACAGCTCCCCGGCAACGAAGACAACAACCTGAAAGTACTCGGCACGCTGAATGCGCAACTGGACGCGAATACACAAACCATCAATCGCGCGCAGCAGGACAAGGCGTATACCGAATCGCTGCTTTCTCAACAGGTAGCGGCGTGGAAGTCATCCCAGGGAACCAGCAATCCGCAGAGCTTGCAACAACAACTGACTGCTCGGCAAGGTCAGCTTCTGGATTTGCAGGGAAAGTACACGGACGATCATCCGGATGTGATCAAAGCCAAAACCGACATTGCGGAGCTCAAGAGAAAATTGGCTGAGGTAAACAGCGCCTCTACGGATGGCACCGAGACGACGGACAAAGTGAACCTCGCCGAACCGACGGAGATACGGCAACTGCGTCTTCAGGTCCACCAGTACTCCGATGTGTTGGCGCAGGCCACTCGTGAACAAAAGCGGCTAGCCGATCAGATCAATGTTTATCAAAGCAGAGTCGCGATCAGTCCCGACGTCGAAGAGAAATATAAACAACTGACGCGCGATTACGACACCGCTCAGAAGTTCTATGCTGATCTGTTGGCCAAGAAGAGCACGTCGGAGATGGCGACCGATATGGAGCGCCGTCAGCAAGGCGAACAGATGCGCCTGTCGATTCCCGCCAATCTGCCGGACGCTCCGAGCTTCCCGAACCGCTTCATGTTTGCTGGCGCCGGACTCGGCGCGGGATTGGTGTGCGGGTTGGCTCTCGCCCTCTGGTTGGAATTGAGAGACAAATCGATCCGGAACGAAGCGGACGTCGAAGCGAGCCTGCAGATGCCGGTGCTGGTCTCGTTGCCCTGGGTTACAGGCGACCACTTGAAAAACGGCAATGGCGGGTTCTGGAATAAAGCCAAAACCGGAGAATCAACGAAGGAGAAAGTCGGGGTTTAGGCGGCTGACATGTACAAAGAGTTTTTTGGTCTGCGGGCAAACCCGTTCAACGTTAATCCGGATCCGCGTTATCTGTTTCTGACGCGGCACACGGAAGAGGCTCTCGCATGTCTTACGTATGGCATCCAGAGCCGCAAGGGGTTTGTCCTGTTGACCGGCGAAGTGGGCACGGGCAAGACGACCCTCATCAACAAGCTTTTGGAGTGGCTCCGCCTGCAACAAGTCGCAACGGCCTTCATCTTCAACTCAAGGATGAACGTGCCGCAGTTTCTGGATTACATGATGGCGGATTTCGGCATCCCGTGCGATTCGAAATCAAAAAGCCAGATCCTTCAGCGCTTGTACAACTGGCTGCTCGATCGATATCGAGCCGGTGAGACGGCGGTCCTCATCGTCGACGAGGCACAAAACCTCACCGACGAGGTTCTCGAAGAAATCCGGATGCTGACGAATCTGGAAACCTTCACGGAAAAATTGCTGCAGATCGTGCTGGTTGGCCAGCCGGAACTGGAAGCAAAGCTGAAGCAGCCACAGTTGCGGCAATTGCGCCAACGGCTGACTCTGCGCGCCAAGACCCATCCGTTAACCATCGAAGAGACGAAAGCCTATGCACAGCAAAGGCTGCGCATCGCCGGATCGGATGGACGGCAGATTTTTGATCCGGAAGCGCTCACCGCAGTTCACAAATACTCCGCCGGAATTCCTCGCTTGGTGAATCTGCTTTGCGAGCACTGCCTGGTAAGCGCATTTGTGGATCAGAAGTCGACCATCACCACGCAGATCGTGGATGCCGTTGCCGGCGATTTCGATCTCAGCGACAACACAGCTTCCGGCGCCATGACCGCGGCTCCGGTCGCGCAAGCCCCTACGAACGGCGAAAAGTTTGACTTGGTAGAAGCTCTACGAACGCTGGCTACGCTGGCAGACCGCCTGCGGCAGTCGGAACAAGACCTCCCCAAGGAAAGGAAATCATGAGCCGAATACACGAAGCACTCAAGCGGGCGGAACAGGAAAGGGCTGCTGCGCAGGGAGGACACGCCGAGGTTTCATCGGTTGTGGAAGCGCCTGTCCTTGAACAAGCGCCCGCAAGGTCGGCGGGAAACGGAACCGCTACCACGAGCGTAGTGGCGACCGCGCCCGCCGCAACATCGGCGATGCCAACGTTTACGAATCCTTTTACGTTCGACACGTTGATCGCGCGCTGCACCCAGTCTCAGTGGCGTCCGGATCCGAAGACCATGCTCTTCTTCGGACAGGACGAGAGCGCCCGCGGAACCGAGCAGTTCCGCACGCTACGTTCGCGCCTCTACCAGATGCGCGAAAAAATGTCGCTGAAGACGATCCTGGTAACGAGCGCGCTGCCCAAAGAGGGCAAGTCGTTCGTGGCCGCGAATCTGGCGCAGGTACTCGTGAAGCAGCATGGGCGCCGGGTCCTGCTGATCGACGCCGACCTGCGGGTGCCAAGCCTGCATTCGGTGTTGGGGACCGCATCGGTCCCGGGCCTGGGCGATTACCTCACCGGCGGCAGCGATGAGTTCGGAGTGATGCAGCGCGGACCGATGGACAACTTGTTCTTCATCCCCGGTGGCCGCAGCGAGGTACAACCGGCGGAGCTTATCGGAAACGGGCGCTTCAAGATGCTGATGCAGCGCGTAGAACCCCTATTCGACTGGGTCATCGTGGATTCGCCGCCGGCGGTGCCGGTGTCGGATGGAAGCCAACTGGCCAACTTCTGCGACGGCGTGTTGATGGTGGTGCGGTCAAATTCGACTCCGTACGATACGGCGCAAAAAGCTCGTCAGGAGTTTCTGGGGAAAACATTGGTGGGCGTGGTGCTGAACGGTATCAGCAAGAGTGAATCGTACGCCCGCTACTACTACGACGTTTACGAGAAAACAGCGCGCTAATCTCGCGCAAGGGCCTTCGTGATCCGTCTCTTCAATGTCTATTATCCGGTCCGCACGCTGATTCTTCTGGCGGTGGAAACGGTGGTGGTGTTTGCATCGTTTCTGCTGGGGATGTTGTTGGCGTTCCCGGATGAAGGCTACATCGTACTGAACTATCAGAATGGGTATCTCCAAGTCCTCGTGGGGACACTGGTGGTCCTGGTCTTTTCACACTGGTTCGATCTGTACGATTCTTCGAGGTTCGACGCCAAAGGGGAACTGTATTTCCGGCTGTTTCTTGTCCCGGGAATCCTCGCGCTCGGCTTGGCCGGGATGGGATATTTCTTCCCGAGGGTTTTGCCGGGAAATAACGCATCCCTGATCGGCCTGATCATCCTGACAATTGGTCTTTTCGTGTGGCGTACCGCCTACGGGTGGTTGGTTCAGCTGCCCGCGATGCAGGAGAAGGTGTACGTACTAGGTACGGGCGCGCGTGCGCAACGGCTGGTGCAGGGACTTCGCCAGAGAAAAGATCTCGGTGTCAACGTGATTGGCTGGAGCGGAAATGTCGACGGGGCTGTGACGCGCGAGGCGGCCGCAACTCATCTGATGGAGTTGGCGCAGCAACATCGTGTGCACCGCGTGATTGTAGCCATGCCTGATCGCCGAGGAACAATCCCGGTGCAAGAACTCCTCGAGTTGCGCTTGAACGGCGTACGCATCGAAGAAGCGACATCGTGGCTGGAGAAGATCTCCGGCCGGATTGAAGTCGAGAATCTGTACCCAAGCTGGCTGATCTTTGCGGATGGGTTTCGGTTCAGCACCAGTTTCAATCTGATGCGACGAGCCCTCTCGACGCTCATGTCGCTGATACTTCTGTTGGTGACTTTGCCGTTTCTCCCGCTGGTCATTCTTGCCATCAAGCTCGATTCGAAAGGTCCGATCTTGTACAAGCAAGAACGCGTCGGCCGAGCCGGGCACGTTTTCTATTGCTACAAATTCCGGACGATGCGGCAGGATGCGGAAGCCGACACCGGGCCCACCTGGGCGGGCGATGACGACCCGAGAATCACGCGCATCGGGAAATTCTTGCGATCCTCACGAATCGATGAGATTCCTCAGCTTTGGTGCGTCTTCAAGGGCGACATGGCGTTCGTGGGACCACGTCCCGAACGTCCCGAGTTTGTGGAGTGGCTGAGGAAAGAGATTCCGTACTACGGCGTGCGGCACGCGGTTCGGCCCGGAATTACTGGGTGGGCGCAGGTTCGATACAAGTACGGAAATACCGTGGAAGATGCGAAAGAGAAGTTGCAGTACGACCTCTTTTACATCAAGAACGCATCCTTGGGGCTGGATCTGCTGATTATGTTCCAGACCGTCAAGATTGTGTTATTGGGCCGAGGCGCTCAATGAAATGGCTCTTCTGGTTGGCGGTTGCTCTGATCGCCTACACGTATGCGGGATATCCTTTGTGGCTCTGGTTGCGCCGATCGCTGCACCCATGGCCGATTCAGCGAGGTGCGATCGAGCCATACGTGTCGGTCATCATGGTTGTGCGCAATGAAGAGAAGATCCTGACAGCGAAGTTGGAGAATCTTCTGGATGTCGACTATGCGCCGCACAAATTGCAGATCGTTGTGGTGTCCGACGGGTCGACGGATGGTACAGAAAACATCTTGCACACATATGCTCGCGATCCAAGGGTACATGTTGTGTTGAATCAGCTGCCGATGGGAAAGGCGTCCGGGCTGAACGACGCACTGCAAGTGGCGCAGGGCGAAATTGTGATTTTTACGGATGCCCGACAGAAATTAGAGAAGCGAGCGCTGACGGCGTTACTTGCCGACTTTGCCGACCCCGCGGTGGGCTGTGTGAGCGGGGAGTTGATGCTGGGGGATCCCGACCGCGGTGAAGCGGCGGGAGGCATGGGCGTGTACTGGCGACTGGAAAAGAAAATTCGTGAGATGGAGTCATTTTCCGGATCCGTGGTCGGGGCCACGGGCGCATTTTATGGCGTTCGTCGAGATCTGCTCGGCAATGTTCCGTCCGAGACCTTGCTTGATGACGTCCTGATTCCGATGCAGGTGGCGCGATCGGGCAAACGAGTGGTTTTCGAGCCTGAGGCTCGTGCATGGGATCTCGCAGATCAGGGAACGGACAGGGAATTTGCACGAAAGGTCCGAACCTTGAGCGGCAACTATCAGTTGTTGCAACTGGCTCCGTGGCTGCTGACCGGTGAAAATCCAATCCGTTTCGAGTTCGTGAGCCACAAACTACTCCGGCTGGCAGTTCCATTAGCTCTGGTTGTTGCGTTCGTCGCATGTGCGCTCATTGCCGAGCCCGTTTACAGAGTTCTGTGGATCGCACAATTGGCCTTTTATGGCTTGAGCCTGCTAGGGCTGGTTCGTATGCGCTTGGGTCCGATGGCGAGACTTGTCGACGCAGCCTGCACTTTTGTCCTGCTGAACACGGCTGCCTTGGTGGCATTTTTGAATTTTGTGACGAGAAGAAAGGCAGTTTGGTCGCGGTAAGGACCTTTATTCACGGCTCGTCGTTGGAAGGTGACAGATAGAAATATGGCGCTGGCGATAAATCCCGGACCGGTTGTTGTGCCGGCATCGGTACCACCTCGTAAGGAAAAATCAACGATCGCCTATCACGCGCTCGTGTTTTTCTCTTGGTACTACTTCCTGCGTCCGGAAGATTTCATTCCGGGCCTCGACAAAATACCTCTCAGCAAGATCGCAGGTGGCATCGCTCTGGCAGCTCTGATCTTCGCGGTAAAGCCGAAGGACCGGGGCAAACTGCCTGCCGAGTGCAAAGTACTTCTCGTGCTGCTCGCACACATGATTCTGACCATTCCGTTTGCCTACTGGCGGGGCGGGGCCTACGACGTTGTGGTCAATAAATTTTCCAAGGGTCCAATTGTCGCGCTGCTTATTGGCATGGCAGTGACCCAGGTTTTCCAATTGCGCAAGCTGCTCTTTATCCAGTCGGGAACGATAGCACTGGTAACCGTAGCATCGCTGATCGTGCGCCACACGATGGACGGTCGACTGATGGGAATACAGAAGGGCATTCTGGAAAACCCAAACGACCTTGCGATAAATATTGCCATCAACCTCCCATTATGTTTGGCCTTCATGTTTGCGGCGCGCGGGGGGATCCGCAAGACTCTTTGGGCATTTGGCGTGCTGTGCATGCTTTATGCCGTGGTGGCCACCTACTCACGCAGCGGCATGATTGCTACCATCATCACGTCGATAATTTGCCTTTGGGAGTTCGGAGTGAGAGGCCGACGCGTCACACTGCTGATGACGGCGGGAATCCTCGGGATCATTTCGCTCGGCGTGATACTTGTAACTCCAAAGTATCTGACGCGAATTGAAGTGATCTTCGTAAACGTCCCTGTCGAGCATAATACGCTGGAGTCGCGTGCTGAAGGTTCGTTTGAGGCTCGTACGCAATTACTCAAAGAGAGTCTGTGGCTGATGCTGCGCCATCCTCTATTTGGCGTGGGCCCGGGCAATTTTCCGGTCGTCACGCAAGAATGGAGAGTAGCGCACAACACGTACACGGAATTCGGCGCTGAGGGCGGGTTGCCGGCTGTGTTCTTGTTTCTGTTGTTGATAGTTATGTCGTTGCGAAAGATCCGCGCTGTGCAGAAGTTACCCGGTTACGAGCGCAACGAGGATATCCGGCTATGGACGAGCGCGCTTTGGGCGGCCATGGCGGCATACCTTGCAGGTGCTGCATTCGCGTCCACTGAATACAACCTGTTTCCCTATTTTATGGTCGGATACATCTGCGTCTTGTACGAGATCGCCGCTCGTCCCGATGGGCCCAGCGATGGACGGGATATTTCACTCAAGGATGGGAGTCGTAAAGAACTTGCCTATGCCGCAAAGAGAGAACGCGAACTTGCCTGGAGTCGCTGAAGAAGTTCTGGCGATTCTGCGCTGCCTGGATTGTAAGAACCATCTTAATCAGCAGCCTGGCGGATTGGTGTGCGCAGGATGCGGAAGGCAGTACCCGCTGGAAAAAGGCATTGTCCGATTCGTCGATACCCAACACTACGCCGGCAGTTTCGGATTTCAATGGCAGCTTTATGCACGTACCCAACTCGATGACACCACCAGCCAGCGATCGGAGCGCGCATTTCGGCGGCGGACTGGGTTTCGCCCCGAAGACCTTGCCGGCAAGCTGGTATTGGACGTCGGCTGCGGAATGGGACGTTTTGCGGAAGTTGCGACGCGCTGGGGAGCCCACGTGGTTGGCATCGATTTGAGCTTAGCCTCAGAAGTGGCTGCCAAAAATCTGGCGGACCGAACCGCTACGATCTTCCAGGCAGATGTTTTCAAGCTTCCGTTCGCCCCAAACAGTTTTGACTACATCTACAGTATCGGAGTATTGCATCACACACCCAATTCTGAGCAGGCCTTCAAAGCTTTGCCGCCATTGTTGAAGCCGGGCGGCAAGATTGCGATCTGGTTGTACAGTTCGTATAACCCTTGGTATCGCATGAGCGACGTCTATCGCAACGTCACCAAGCGGATGAAGCCGCAAACGCTGCACAAATTCTGCCGCTTGGTTGTGCCGCTGTACGGCTTGCATCAGGGACTCAAGAAGATTCCGTTATTTGGAAAGCTTGCCAGCGGTTCGCTCGCCTGGTTGATCCCGATGTCGCACAACCAGAACCCGACTTGGAGAGTTCTCGATACTTTTGACTGGTATTCGCCTTGGTATCAGTCAAAACATACTTACGAAGAGGTTTTCCGCTGGTTTGAAGATTGTGGTTTGCAGAATTTGAAAGTGATTGAACAGCCAATCGCGGTGCAGGGTACGCGTCCTCTCATTCTTGACCGAAGTTTTGTCGCTGAGCAGACTCCGGAGGTCGTTCAGTGTGCGGAATAGCCGGATTAGTCGGTCGACCGAACGAGCTAATTGAAGCAGGCGACGTCCACCGCATGTGCCAAACGATTGTGCACCGCGGACCGGATGATGAAGGCATCTACGCAAATGGGCCGGTTGGCCTCGGGATGCGGCGCCTCAGCATTATCGATCTCTCCGGTGGTCACCAGCCAATTCACAACGAAGACAAAACGATTTGGCTCGTTTTCAATGGGGAGATCTACAACTTTCCCGAGTTGCGACGCGAACTAGAAGACCGCGGCCACAAGTTCTATACCAACACTGATACCGAGATGATCGTCCATCTCTACGAGGAGATGGGCTCAGATTGTGTGAAGAAACTTCGGGGCATGTTCGCCATTGCGCTCTATGACGAGCGTAAGGGGTCTCTGCTGCTTGCTCGGGACCGATTAGGCAAAAAGCCGTTGGATTACGCGCTACATCAAGGACGGTTGTTGTTTGGATCCGAGATCAAGACCATCCTGGCGATTGCTCCAGAGTTGGCCCAGACGGATCCCGAGGGTCTGCTGCAGTACTTCTATTTTGGATATATTCCCGACCCGTACACCGCCTTCTCGCAAATTCGTAAGTTGCCCCCCGGCCACTTGATGGAGTATGCAAACGGGAAAGTTGACATCCGGCGGTACTGGGATGTTCCAAACTATGGTACACATCCGCCGATTTCAGAGGAGGACTGCCTCGAGGAGTTGGAACGTCGGCTGGAAGAAGCAGTGCGTATCCGGCTGATCAGTGACGTCCCCCTCGGGGCTTTACTGAGCGGGGGCGTGGATTCATCGATCGTCGTTGCTCTCATGGCGCGGGTGAGCTCCAGTCGTGTAAAGACATTTTCTATCGGCTTTCGCGCGGAGCAGTTTAACGAGGCAGCATACGCCCGACTGGTCGCAGAGCGCTTTGGCACCGAACATCACGAACTCGTTCTAGATCCGAATCTCGAAGAAACGCTGGTGTATTTGTCGGGAATGCTGGAGGAGCCCTTTGGGGATTCCTCCATGCTGCCCACTTACTACGTCTCTCGAATGGCCAGAGAGCGGGTGACGGTCGCTCTTTCCGGAGATGGAGGCGATGAGCTGTTTGCCGGTTACGACCGCTATTTGGTGGCGATGGAACGCCGTAAGTTCGATCACGTTCCGCGCTGGCTGGGGCGGTTCTATCGCGAGCAGCTCCATGACCGCGTTCCCGCTACCATGTATGGGAAGAACCTGGTATGGAATGCTTCGTTAAGCCCGAGAGATCGATACCTGGATGATGTCTCGTTCTTTCCCGCGCTGCATCGCGAGAGAAATCTTTTCACGAAGGAATTTGTCGAGAGCGTCAAGAATCTGCCCAGTCCGCTCCAACAGTGGCAGGACTACTACGACCGTGCTCCCGCGCACGACACCCTCAGCCGTTTGATGTACCTCGACATGAAGACATATCTCAGCGCCGATATTCTCACCAAGGTAGACCGCATGAGTATGGCGACTTCCCTTGAAGTGCGCGTTCCCATGCTTGATCACGAGTTTGTGGGATGGGTCTCAGCACTGCCCGTCGACTGGAAATTTCGCACGGGAACGAGAAAATACATACTCAAGAAGCTTGCCGAGCGACTAGGCATCCCCCATCAGTTGCTGCACCGACGGAAACAAGGATTCCAGATGCCACTCGTAGACTGGATGCGCAGTGACATGAAAGATCAATTTCTGCGCGTCTTGCTAGAACCACGAACGCTTCAGAGGGGGTATTTCAAACCCGACGCAGTACGAGCCCTCGTGAACGAGCATGCGCGGGGACGCAGAAATCGATCCGGACTTATATGGCGGATGCTCGTTCTCGAATTATGGCACCGGAATTTTATGGAGAATCGCGGTAACTGGACTGCTCCTCGCCAACAACCGGCTGTGGCGATTGGTAATGTGAACAGCATATTGAACCGACCGGCGGACATAGCGACCGCGGGTTCGATTAACTAGGTAACAGGGTCTCTCTATCACCATGATACAGATGGATTCATTAAAGGCTTTAACTGAAAGTCAAACAAAGACCGAGAGAAGCAAGGCGCCCGTATTTGTACTGGGTTGCGGGCGGTCTGGCACCACCCTTCTCTATCACATGCTTCTTTCAGCTGGGAATTTCGCGGTTTATCGCACCGAATCGAACATCATTAATCTAATGGAACCTCGATTCGGGGATTTGAGCGTTGCCCGCAATCGCCGACGTATGCTGAAAGCTTGGTACAACAGCCGTCTGTACTCACTTACGGGTCTGGATAAGAAGACGCTCGAAGCACAACTGGACGCAGAATGCCGGAATGGTGGAGATTTCTTGCGCATCTTTATGGAGCAGATTGCCCATCAGCAGAGTATGGAGCGATGGGCGGACTGCACTCCTGAGCATCTGCTCTATTTGCGCAGAATCAAAGAGACGATCCCGAATGCTTTGATCATCCAGATCATACGCGATGCTCGTGACGTGGCGTTGTCGATGGAGAAAGGATTTTGGATCCGGCCGCTGCCTTGGCAAAAGGAAAAGGGGTTGGAGGTCATTGGACTTTACTGGGAATGGATCGTCCAGAAGGGCAGGGAATTTGGAAAAGCAATTCCGGCCGATTATACCGAAGTGCATTTCGAAGACTTAGTCACGAATCCGCGCGAAACTTTGGCCCGTCTCGGGCAGTTCATTGAACACGACCTTGACTACGAACGCATTCAAGAAATTGGTATCGGATCGGTGCGCGAGCCTAATACCTCTTTCCATGATTCTACGTCATTCAACCCAATCGGAAGGTGGAAAAACAAGTTTCCAACGGAGGAACTTAAGAAGTTTGAAGGGCTGATCGGTCCAACGTTAGAAGAGCTTGGATATACCCTGGCTACCAAAACTTCGGGTCTGGCGAACTCGGCTGAACTCAGGCGATTGCGAAAGTTGTATCGTACCTATTTTGATTGGAAACTCTGGCTGAAGGCACATACGCCGCTGGGCCGTTTGATGGTTACGAGAGATCTGGACTGGGTGTAAGAGGTTCTGATGACATTTGGGTTGGCGTCGCCAGTATCTGGACTTCACCCGGAATCACCGGTCCGCTAATCTCGAACGGCTGTCCCTGTAAATCGGTAATCCGATAGCCGTACTCCGAAAGTATGCTACACACGCCACGCGCGGAGCCTTCGGAGTGCAATTCGCAACAGATGGTTGCTTTTCTCTTGCGCAGGATAGAACGAGCGCCTTGAAGAACTCTCAATTCCTCATCTTCGACGTCGATCTTGATAAAGTCGGGCAAGGGATTTCTCGAAACAAAATCATCGAGCGTAATCGTGGTAAGTTCTACGGTTGGCCATTTGGATTGACCTTGCGCGATTCGGGATCCGTAAGCCGTATCGGTTCTGGTGAAGCGTACGGTACGCACGGCATCACTCACCGGACTCGATACGATCGTTATGTTTCTTAATTGGTTGGCTTGTGCATGCTTGAGCAGTTCCGCCGCCGCATGCTCGGCTGGTTCGAAGGCATACACTACCTTTGCTTTCTTCGCCATCAAAATTGAAAGATACCCAATGCTTGCGCCAAGGTCGTAGCAAATGAAACCGGGCGAAACCAGTTTCTCAATCGCCAGCTGAGTTTCTAGTTCGTAAGTACCGCGGATGTGCGCGTGGCTGATGTGCTCGTCTACCACGAGTAGCGTTCCTTTGAGTGGCCCGGATTCAATTGCGACAGTGTTTCCACTGAGTCCGACGAAGAAGGAAAATGTTTTCCGAATCAAGTGGTAGACGGATGGATTCTTGTGCACCCACCTTTTCACCGCATCGGGGGTTAACCGCGTCGCAGAAATGATTGAGCCACGTATGATATTCAATGGCTGAATTCAGAGCGGAGTTGCCCTGATCCTTTCCGGCAGCGAGTGTTGGACGCAGTAGAATTCGCAAAAATCGCTATGCTGAGCAAACTACCTGAACAGAAGTTCCTTTGCAACATGTCGAATCCTCGATTGCGGGTTACGTTAGTTACAGCAAATCTTGATAAAAACGTAAGACAGCGTGCAGGTTTTCTTCGTGAGTCTCCGCCTCGTTGCGGCAGGCTAGCACACGACTTTCAAGTTCCCGTTCGATCGTGCCCACAAGCGCAGACAGATCCGATTTTGGAATCAAATGAACTCCGCTTGGCCTCATACCATTGTCGGAAGCAATGACGGGCGTACCCAAGTGAATCGCTTCACGAACAGAAACAGCGTCTCCGTCGTAGAGAGTGGTTCGCAGCATCACGCGCGCTTGTGAGATCGCTTGCATCGTAAAAGCATGAGGCACGTCACCGGTCAGCAGAATGTGCTCTGCATCGGGATGAATGGCAATTCGCTCGCGAAGAGTTGATTCCAGACTTCCAGATCCAATCATGAGCAAGCCGGCATTTGCAAACTTCTTGCGGACCAATCCAATCGCTTCGATTTGAATCGGGAGATCGTATTCCGGCTCAAGCAGTCCGACTGAAATCAGCACAGGATCATGCATTGAGAAAAAAGAAAGAAGAGATTGTGGCAACGGCTCCGCGGCTGGTGCCGCAGAGAGAAACGCATGCGGGTAAATAAGCCGGGTCTGATCGAGGGAAGCGCCTAACTGATGAAAAAAGGCGAGTATTTCTGGATTGACTGCGATTAGCCCATCGAAACGTCGAAGAACATAGCCTGCAAGTGAATTGGGACCGGTGGCGCGCGCCTCTGGGGTGGAAGGATATCCGCCCGAGTGAAACGTCATTACAGTCTTGCAGCCAGATTGCAAAGTGCAGACCAGGCTCAATCCCAGCAACCGCCGGGACAGAACTCCGCCAAGGTGAAGGTGAAGAATGTCGTACTTCAGGCGGCGAAGGAGCAAGACGAGTTGCAGCGCGGTTTCAGGGTAGTAGACCTCATCAGCTTCCGGTTTTCGATGTCTGGTGATGTTGATTACGGCGCATGGAATTCCTTGCTTATGAAGAAAAGTTCGAATCGCCACGAGATTGCTCTGGACGCCTCCATGCGGAGGCGGATAAGGGCCAAGTTGAAGCACTCTCATGGGGCCGTGGATAAAAGAAAGTGATCTAGATTGATGTCGCAGGGAGCGTGATTTTGCGCAGACTGCATCATGCGAACACAACCCAGGGTGGAGCGCACACCGTCTCGGACCGTAATATCCGGTTGTTTACCCTCTCTGAGAGCAGAGAAAAAGGCTCGCATCTGTTCTTGATACCCCTTTTCTGCGAACCAGCTAGACCTCTTATGAACGATTCCGGTTTTGACGACAGCCTCTTTGAAGTCTTCGGCGAAAGCGCCCACCCCGGGAGCAAAAATCTCGACCCGCTCGCCACCCGACTTGCGACTACCCACCGTGCAGTAAGTCAGGTTGGCGATTGAGCCGTCGGCAAAACAGAAACTGGCAACGATGTTGTTTTCGCCAATCGGATCTTTTTTCCCAATGGGCAGTGAATAGGCCGATACTTCAAGCGGTTCTGCATCAAGCAACCAATACGTCAGGTCGATGAAGTGGCACGCTTCTCCCAGAATAGCACCACCGATCGCCGGGTCCGCCATCCAGTAGGATCCGGAAATTCCTGGCGAATTGATGCGGCAATTCAGTACTGCAGGGCCCGATCGTTTTGCTACTTGACGTTTTAACGTCAAGTAGGAAGGTGCGTACCGACGATTGAAGCCTACGGTGAGTTGTTTGCCCGTCTCGTGAACCGCCTGGAACAGCTCAAGGCATTCGGCTTCACTAAGAGCCATCGGTTTCTCAACGAATACGTGCTTGCCACCACGCAATGCGGCGAGCGCCTGGGACGCATGTTGAGGATTTCGGCTCACGATTACTACAACCTGTATGCTGGGATCTTTCAAAATCTCCTGATAATCAGAGGTGCAATAGTCAGCACCAAATCGCAACGCATAGTTTTTCCCACGAGCCCCGCTGGAAGATTGCACGGCGCGTAAATGAACACCAGGCATGTTCCTAAGATTGGGTAGATGCACCCACCGAGCAAGGTTGCCCGCGCCCACCAATGCGACTCCGACTTTTTCTCTGGCCGATGCAGAATGGATTTCAACCTTGCGCTTCGGGATATATCCAACGGCCGGCTCCACCAGATCCGCAGCCGGATACTTGAGTAGCACCGCCAGGCTATTCGAGCCGGGCGCCATGATGGTTTCGTACGCTCGCGGAGCATCGTCAAGCGGGAAGCGATGCGTGATCAGAGGTTCGATCTGAATGCGGTTTTGCGCAGCGAGGCGGAGGAACTCTTCCATGTTGCGGTTTTCTGTCCAACGCACGTAGGGGATCGGATAATCCCGCCCCCCGCGCTCGTACGATGCGTCATAGCTGCCCGGACCATAGGCCCGTGCCATCAAAACCTGAATCTCTTTCAGGTACGTTTGATACCACGGAAAGTTAAGTTCGACTGCGCCGACGTCAACGATGCGGCCTCGATCCCGGCACATGTCAACGGCTAGCCGACATGGTGCGTCTGACTTGGCAGCAGCCGCGATGAGAACGCAGTCGACGCCGATGCCATTAGTGATCTCATTGATCTGATGTGCAAACTGGGCGCCACCGGTCAATGCTGCATCGGCGCCAAGTTTCTCGGCCAACTCGACGCGATCGCACTTCAAATCGGTGGCGATCACAAATCCACCTTGGAGTCTTGCCAGTTGTGCAATGAGTTGACCAACCAGCCCCAGCCCAATGACAGCGATCTTTTCTCCCAAAGAAATATTGGCGATTCTTACGCCGTTCAGCGCGATGCTTCCCAAAGTTGTGAAGCATGCTTGTTCGAAGGGCAATCGCTCGGGGATTTTGACGACTAGGTTGCGGCCGACCAGGATAGTCTCGCCATGCCCGGTGCCTTCTCCACCATAGGCAACCCGATCGCCGATTTCGAGGTCAGTTACGCTGGGGTGTTTCTCGACAATGACACCCGCACCTGAATAGCCGAGGACAGCATATTCGCTGAATTTTGCTCTGACCTCAGCTAGGGTCCGAAACGGGCCTTCCGTCCTCATTACGTCAAGAACTTTGTTGATGTAGGAAGGATTGTCAGCGACCGCCTTGATGACGCCTTCCTGATGAATGCTGGCGGTTTCGGTGCCACTGCTGATCAGTGAGTAGGTGGGACGCACCAGAACGTGGTGCGGAGTCACCACAGGGTCGGGGACTTCGTCGACGATAATATGCTTCAGGCCCTTGCGAAAGAGTTGCTTCATCCCATCGATTCTCTTCGAGAAAGCGACCGCACGCCCAGTACTCGCGGCGGTTACTCAACTCCTTCGGTGGCTTTGGCAATTGCGCGAGTATCAGCTCCTAAATCCCTCCCATCGCTGGCGGAGCGCCTGAATTTGCTTCCATCATTCAGTTCGTAGTCGCCACCGTCTCCGTCTTTGAATTCCACAAAACCGATGTCGCTTGGCTTCTTAACGACGGTATTCCCCTTTGGGAAATCTCCACCACCCACGATCACATTGTGCTCAAAAGTGTAAGCACTGAAACAGGCATCCATTACGGTCTTGAATCCTCTGCCGTCAGGCAAAGCCGAGCAAACAACTTTGGGTCCACCGCCTGTAGTGATGATCGGTTTGTCACCGCCCGTCAGAATACTGTTGGTCAGCAGGAAATTCGTCATTCTAGGTTCCTGGATTGGGCCGCCTAGAATGAACATCGTTTTGTTTGGGAAGGCGGTGACGTGATCGATCCGCACGTCCCGCAACACGGGTATCGTGCCGGTTGGGGTCATGGAGATTTGTGCAAAAGCACCCGTTCCACCGTAACGGCTGTCCTGAATGTCATCGACGACAATGTCGTGGATGCTATACCGGCTTCCTCCTTTCGGTGCTCCCCCGTTGCCTGAGAGGCCATTTCCGATTTGAAAGCCGCTTCCGACATGACTAATACGGCAATTCCGGATCGTAACGTCGGTAACGTAGCATTCCGGACAGAGATTGCCACCTTTGCCGTCCGCCTGATTTTTCGGGGTCAGGAGGACTCCAAAACCCATTTGGCTGAATCCGCCCCAGCTGTTTTCGAGGATATTGCCATCGAACAGGACTCGCGAAGCGTTCTTGAGCTCGAACAGATTCTTGACGATGAATGGTTTTCCGTTAGCTGCTCCCACAAATTGCGAATTACCCGGCATCCACGCCAAAGGCTTGAACATGTGATTGCGACGGATCTCGATATCGGTAGGGGCAAGTGCGGCGGGGCCCCCGCCAAACAGAATGGTCTCGGCCGCAGCCTCCATAAAATTGTTGACAATTTTGTAGGGACCCATGGGTTTGTCGCCGAGACCACCTGCGATTGCTTGCGAGTCCACACAGGCACCGGTCATGGCAGTGCAATGGAAATCGGTAAGGTAAGAGTCCACCACAGCGACATAAGCGCTTCCACCCAGGGCAATACCGCGAGTCGTTTCGTCCCGTGGCGTACCGTGCAGCCAGACACGATCGAAAACGATATGGTCTATCACCGCGTCTCTTTCGACCATGAACAGGTTGTAAATGATGGAGCCAGGTGTGTTGCGCGTCACCTCCAGTCCAACGAAGCGATAATGGCTCGCTCCGTTCATGAAGGTAAACGGTCCGCTTCCTTTGTTATCGAACACAACTTTCGCCATGACATTCTTCGGTGCGGTGCAATGAAAATCCGGACGACCTGGCAGGGAAGCAACGCCGGCGTAACAAGGTGTGACACGAGTTCCTTCTGGCGGAAGTGCACTATCAGGCGCCGACGTGCGGATGATGATCCAGTGCGCGTCATCGCATTTTTTGGCCGGCAGCCTGAAAAAACCGGCAAACGTGGCGCCCGCCTGCAACGAGATCGTGTCACCGCAGTTCGCCTCGTTGATTGCTTTCTTCAGATCATCGCTTTGTTTGACGTTGATGGTTTTCCCTGGCGCCGGTGTGTCCGCGAGAGAGCTTTTTACATAGACCCTAGGCAGTTCCGCGGGTCCATCGAAGCCGGGACGGTTCGGGTTCGGAAGCGCGTGATCAGACCGGGGCACCGCCGGCCATCCTGGTCGTGGACTGCCTAGCGTAAGGATGGCCAAGTAGACGGCGCCGAAGACCAGCGGCCCAAGAATACGCATAGATTCTTTATTCCTTCGGTCGATGATAGCACGCTGTTGGGGAGGTAAAGGGCAGGAAGGCGTCTCCACGCGAACCTTAAGCTAATCGCAAAGTATTGCTTTTAACTGAAAAGAAGCCGCCCTCCATCGAAGAGCTTGATCTACTCCGCGGATGCGATCGCGGCTTGTAGGGCGGCGATATCGGCACCCAGGTCCTTGCCATCAGTCCCAGCATTCTTGTAAGGGCTGGACGGCAGCAGAGTGTAGCTGGAGGTCAAGCTCGAAACGGCGGACTGGAAATGAACGCTCGCTGCCGAGGCAGGGAAGAAGTTTCCATCTGGCCAATGGCTTGGCTGATCATTCTTCGGAGGCGCAACCAGCGCGTTATGGCTGAACTGGTAGTTCGAGAAGCAGGCGTTCAACATATTTATGTTGGCCACCTTGTAGGTGCATTCTGTTGTACCGCCTTTTCCCACGATGAAGGGATATGCTCCGGTGTTTGTAATGTTGTTGGTGAAAATAAAGTCGGGCATCTTGGGATAGGACTTTGGATCCCCAAGTGCGAGCATCGATTTCATGTTTTGTGAAACTGCTGTGATGTGATCGATCTTCACGTTCTGAAGAAGAGGCGCTCCCAGTCCGGTGGTGACCTGAGCGAATAGCCCCGTTCCATTGTAGGCGGTCCCGTCCAAGTCCTCGAAAACAGTATCGTGAATGCTGTAGCGTTGCCCGTCACGGGCAGCGCCACCATTGCTCGAAAGACCATTTCCCATCTGTAGTCCGGCTGCCATATGACGCACAAGATCGTATCGAATAGTGACGTCGGCGACCACGCACGAAGGACATTGGTTCGTACCTTGCGGACCAGCCTGATTCTTTGGAGTGAGCAATATCGCAAAGCCCACTTGCGAGAAGCCGCCCCATGACCCGTCCATGATATTGCCTTCCAGCAACACGCGCTCGCCGTTCTTGAGCTCAAACAAATTCTTTACGATAAAGGGATGGCCGTCACGGCCGCCAACAAAGTTCGGGCTGCCCTTCATCCAGGTCATCGGCTTAAACATATGGTTCCCGCGAACCTCAATGTCCGACGGAACCACGCTCGCTAGCCCACCACCAAAGAGTATGTTTTCCCCCGCAGCTTCCAGGAAATTGTTGGTGATTTTATAAGGACCCATCGCGCTGTCACCGAGGCCGCCACCGATGGCTTGAGAATCAATACATACCCCGGTCACCGCCACGCAATGAAAATCGGAAAAATACGAGTCGACGATTGCGACGTATGTGCTGGCAGACAACATGATCCCGCGAGTCGTTTCGTCTTGAGCCGTACCGTGTACCCAGACACGATCGAGGACGATGTGGTCTGCGGTCCCGTTTTGTTCATGGTTAATCAGGTTGTAGACGATGGCCTTTGGTTGTGTGCGAGTAATCTCGAGTCCCAGCATGCGGTAGTGATTGGCGCCATTGGCCCACACGATCGGTCCACTTCCAACCTCGTTGAAGGCGAGCTTCGCCAGAACATTCTTCGTTGAAGAGCAGGACAATGGAGGCCGCGCAGGCAGGGAGGCAACGCCTGCATAGCAGGGAGTCAAACGAGTACCTTCCGGCGGCAGGGAGCTATCGGGCGCGCTGGAGCGAACGATAATCCAACGATTGTCGTCACAGGGTTTTGACGGAAAGACAAACGTTCCCGTGAACGTTGTACCAGCCTGCAGAGCGATCGTGTCTCCGCATTTGGCAGAGTTCAAGGCCGATTGCAGTGCCGGCGCGGTCGTGACAAGGTGAACCGCACCGGGCGCGGGCGTATCGGCCATCGCACTATTCACGTGAATGCGCGGGAGTTCCGCGGGCCCGTCAAAGTTACCTGAACTGGAAAGAGAAACGCTTAGCGAAAGCTTGCGTGTGACAGTCTGGCCCGCAGCATCCGTGACGGCCGCCGTCAAACCGAATGATCCTGATTGGCTCGTGAGTCCGTTGATCGACCCCTTCGTCGGATCGAGCGAGAAGCCGCTGGGTAATGGTCCGGCTTGCAACGTCCAATGATAAGGCGTCTTTCCGCCCGATGCCTGAAGGGTCGCGGTATAGGGAGTGCCCTCAGTCGCTTCCGGTAGTGATGTGCTGAGCAGAGACAAGGCCGACGGTGTCGAAGGGGCCTGTGCAACCTCAACATTCACGATCGCGCTGGCTGACTTCGTGGGATCGGCGGTGCTCGTAGCAGTCAGGTGAAACGTGGTGGAGGTATTAACCTTCGGTGCTGTAAACAGCCCGGAGGAAGAAATGGCTCCGCCCGACGCGGTCCACTTTACCGCGGGCGTACTTGCATTTGAAACGAGGGCGAGAAACTGATGGGTGGTTCCTGACGTAATCGTCACGCTTGCGGGAGAGATTTCTACCGCAACCGGGTTACTGGGGGCCACTGCGGGCTGGACGTTCACCAAGAATGTCTTTACGCCCTCAGCCATGTTGTCTTTATCGGTCACCGAAATCGTGAAGCTAAACCTGCCGATCAGCTTGGGCGTACCGGAGAGCGTACCTGTCGTCGCGTTCAGAGCAAGGCCAGGCGGAAGCGTGCCCGCCCGTGTGCCGAAGTGATAGGGAGCGACACCGCCGCTGACCGAGATCACAGCGTTGTAGGCGGTCCCTACCGTTGCGCCGGGAAAACTTGCGGACATCGCGATTGGCTCGATAGCAATCGATGGTGAGCCTGAAGCGCTGAGCATTGAACACCCTGTCGTAGCCAAAGGGAGCGCTACCAGGAGGAAAACGGTTAAATAAGCTTTAAGAAGATTTTGATGAATTGAGAAATGGGACCTGACGCTTGGTTGGGGGCGAACCAGAGTTGACATCACATCGTCCTCTAACGGAATTGGGGATTTAGTGTTGCGAGTCCTGTTGATGGCACTTTACTGATGCAGTGCGCCTCTCCATAGATAACCGGAGGGCATTGGCCCGTCGAGACACAAAAGTACATTTGGTGGTTACCGTGTGCCCGAGGTCAACGAAGGAACCGTTGGTCTAGCGGGCTCGCATCGCCACGAAGTTGTAGTGCTTTGCGACAATTCCCGCGCAGATGCGATCGCACAATGCATTTTCCGAAGACACGCCTCACGCAAGCTCTTCCAAATCCTTCAGAGGGAGTTTCTAAAGACCATGTCCTTCCGTTTCCTTCACGAAAGTACCGAAACTCGTTGTTGTGCATGATGCCCACGCCCCCCCAAAAACTTCGACGTCAAAGGAGCGTTTGCTCCGAAGCGACTGCTTGCTGTGGAACGCTATGCAGTTCGCATCCGTGATTCCCTGGACGAAGAAGTCCCCGATCAATCCTCGCCCAAAGGGAGTTTAGCGAGAACGCAGTGGGTACAAGTTTGTTCTCACCCCAACACGCCGTCTGAGAGAAGGGATGCTTTGGCTCCAGATCCGGCGACAATCGTTTTCTCGAGAACACGAACAAAATCCTGCACTATGACAGACCAGTCGTATTTGCGGGCGGTAGCTGCGGCCGATTTTTCGTATCGGATGCGAGCATCCTCGTCCTGCAACAACGTGACGACCGCATCGGCGAAGCTAGAAGGGGTGTCTTCCAGGAAGATGTCGCGACCATGCTTCACATCCAAACCTTCGGCACCGATGGTCGTTGAAACGGTCGCTTTCCCCATTGCCATGCCTTCGTAAATCTTAATGCGTGTTCCTCCTCCAATTCGAAGCGGCACGACTAGCACAGCCGCTTCGCGGAGGTGTTCCACGATTGACGGGACAGTCCCGGTAACCTCAACGAATTGAGAAGCGAGCTTCCTCACGCGTGGATGCGGATCACGGCCGACGATCCGAAAACGAGCACCGGGAATTTTTGCCGTTACAAAGGGCCAAATCTCCCGACAGAAGTACTCAACACCATCGATGTTCGGTTGCCAATCCATCGAACCCGTGAAAAGCACAATCGGATCCTTCGGGCGCCAGGCCGGGTCGTACCGGAACTTGCTGAGATCGACTCCGGTGGGAACGATACTGATGTGAGAGGGATCGACCATTGAACTCATGGCTTGTCGATCGGCTTCAGAGACGGCGATCACATGATGAAAGCGACGCGTCTGTCCCGGTTCGAAGCGCCGCATTTTTGAATATTCGAACTTGGAAACCATGCGCTCGAACCATTTCACTTCAAAATCAGCTCTGCGCCTCCAGAGAACCGTCTCCACATTATGCTGAAATAGCGCCGTTGGCGTAGCCAGATTTTCCGGGAAGTTCAACGTGGTGCACAGGAAATCACAGACCGCGACATCAAAGCGGCGTTCGGGGATCCATTTCTCCAGCACGTTCTGCACTTGCGGTGCGGTAAACTTACTGACTGCGTATGGTGCGCGCCACGTGAGCCGGCGCAAGTAGTCAAGATAACGCCCTATCGCGGTTGCATCAGGAACGGCGGTGTACATCGGAACGGTGCCCGGCAAGTGCGTCAGAATTTCGTGTTCATAGGCTTCATCGCGCTGCCCGCCGTAGTAGGAGAGATACGTAAGTTCATGGGACGCGGCGAGTTTGCGAAGGATGTTGTACGTGCGCAACTTGCCGCCGGTATCAAGGGGAAGCAGTTTGCCGGGTTTGACCCAAAGAATCTTCATCTCTGGCTACCAGCAAATCCCCTGATACGAACCGTCGTTCGCGACACGGCGGGATTTCTCCAGATTCACCAGGTCGATGACAATTTGGCCGGGCCGGACGTGGCGGCTCAGCGTGGCGCGGTCGACGCCTCGTGTTCCGATGACCACGACTTCCGCGGTCCCTAATGCCGAGTCCAAGTCCTTGCACAGAAGAGAACCTATGTGCGGGATTACTTCCTCGATGTACTGACGATTGGAGCCGATCAGGTGGCCGAGGGAAACGTTGTCGTCCCAGATCTTCAAGTCCCGGCCTTCTCCCAGCAGGCGCTTGGCCAGCTGTACCTGGGGACTCTCGCGAAGGTCGTCAGTAGCCGCTTTGAAGCTGAGGCCCAGAAGTGCAATTTTCTTCCTGCCCGTGGAGAGAATCATCTCGACCGCACGCGCGAGGTGTTCGTCGTTGCTGTGCATGATCGACTGAAATAGCGGGAGGTTTAAATCCAATTCTTTCGCACGGTAATTCAGAGCACGCACGTCTTTTGGTAAACAGGATCCGCCAAATGCGAAGCCCGGCTTCAGGTAGGTCGGCGAGATGTTGAGCTTGGTATCGGCTATAAAGATTTCCACCACCGATTCGGCGTCGACCCCCAGTTCGCGTGCCAGCGTTCCAACTTCGTTCGCAAACGAGACCTTGACGGCATGCCAGGCATTGCAGACGTACTTCGTCATTTCGGCAGAACGAAAGGACGTCTCGAAGATCTTTCCGGGGGCCCAACTGTAGATCTTGCGGAGCATGCTGCTGTGTGCGCTATCGGCTGCCCCGATGATCGTCATGGCGGGCTCAAGAAAGTCGGCGACGGCCGTTCCTTCGCGCATGAACTCAGGATTCACGCACACACCAAAGTCTTTCCCCATCTTCTTACCGCTGGCTTGCTCGAGGGCCGGAACGACGATGGTCTCAGCGGTTCCCGGGAGCACCGTACTGCGCAACACGACGAGATGGAAAGCGTCTTTTTCTTTGAGAACGTGACCAATGTTGCGGCAAACGGGCTCGATGTGGCCTAGATCCAGCTTCCCATTGCGCAAGCTAGGAGTTCCAACGCAGAGGAAGGAAATTTCAGAGTTCCATACGGCGGATTCAGAAATCGATGTCGCATGCAAACGTCCTGCGGCGTGGGCCTCGGAGATGAGTTCCGCAACGCGCGGTTCGACAATCGGGCTACGGCCAGCGTCCATGGCTGTGACCTTGCCTGGACTTAGATCCACGCCCATCACGTTGTGACCCATATAGGCGAAGCAAGCGGCCGTCACGGTGCCGACATACCCTAGCCCGAACACGCTAATCGCACGATTCATGCAGTGTTCCAGTCCTCCAAACGAATGATCTTGTGGTCCAATTCCGATCTGCTTTTTTGGTGCCCCTCTGAGGGAAAATTTTTTGGTGCCCCTCTGAGGGAAAATTTGATGCCGAAAAAGACCAATTTCTGTTGTAATTGTGTGGCGCTAAATCATTGCAAACACATTAGGTTATGATTTGGTCGGGACAAATTGCCAAGTTTTTAGATCTTTTTTGCCCGCTCCCAATGAAAACTTCTTCCTACTTGCAACTCTTTTTGCCACGCGGTTGCCGGAAAGTGCAGATACCATTTAACACTTTAACAACCAGCTTTGGAAAGCTGCGTGCTAGCTCTTTGGTAACTCACTCGCCGCTAGTCACGAAGATGCCAGTAGAATGCAAGAAATGAAACAGATGGCCACGGCGGAAGCCACGCCCACCGAGGCGCCCAACAACTTCTCCCGAACTTTGCGGCGAAGGGTCTTCCACCTTGTGGATTCTCTCCATGTCGGCGGCACGGAAACACAGGCAGTTGAACTTGCCCTGCGGATGCCGACCTCAGCCTATTCAGTCACCTTGGGCTGTCTTAGTGCTCAAGGCCCTTTGCTGGACCGATTGAAAGGATCAAGAGTCAAGGTGCGGGAGTTTCATCCCAAAGGTGGCCTCGATTCACCCGGAGGCCTTTATGAAATCTTGCGTCTGGCTGCATATTTGCGGCGCGAGCGGTTTGAAGTCGCGCATTGTCACGACCTGTGGTCGAATCTGATGGGCGTGCCTGCTGCGCGGATGGCGCGGGTGCCAGTCATTGTCTCGAGCCAGCGGGATCTGTCGCACTTCGATTGGTATCGGGGTACCAAGCGCAGGGTCTTGCGAAGAATTCAGGGCATGTCGAGCGTGCTGCTTGCCAACGCGACGCCGATTCGTGATGCCCTTATGCATGAAGATCGATTTCCTGCCTCAAAATTGCGGGTCATTCACAACGGCGTCGACACCAGCCAGTTCCAGCGCGGCGTGCGTGATCGTGATCGGCTTTTTCCGGGTTCTGGGCGGGGTAAGTTAATTGTTCTCGTCGGAAACATGCACTCGGATGTGAAGGGTCATCCGTGGTTGATTGCTGCGGCGGCAACGGTACGCAAGGAGTTTCCCGAGGTGCGGTTCATTTTCGTTGGGGACGGCGAGGCGCGGCCGACCTTCGAACGTCAGGTTGAGGAACTCGGCATGCGCGATGCATTTATATTCCTCGGTTACCGTAGCGATGTTCCTGACATCCTTGCGAGCTGCGATATTGCAGTTCTACCATCGAAGGCGGAGGGACTCCCGAATGCTGTGCTCGAATACATGGCCGCCGGCCTGCCTACGATCGTGAGCCGGGTCGGAGGCAATCCCGAGTTGGTCGCAGACGGTGTAACCGGTCTGCTCGTGCCGCCGCAGGATGCCGATGCGTTGCGAGATGCGTTGCTGCGCCTTTTGCGAGATGAACAGTTGTCGGCACGAATCGCAGGCAACGGTCGGCGCATGGCCACACAGCAGTTCAGTTTTGAGCGTTTAGTTCGGGAAGTGGATGAACTGTATTCCGAATTGTTAGCGAAGAAAGTTGGTTGATGGAAAAGCAATTACTATGGTCGCGCCGACTCTCTCGATTGCGGTCAATGTCTGCTCGCGAGATTGCGGACCGAGCGCGGCAAGGCGCCACTTGCCGGATCGACGCGTGGCGTCAACGACGTGGGCAGGACTTCGTACAGCGCTTATCGCCCTCAGCTTCCACGAGGCATGGGAATTTCTTTTTCGATCAGGCAGAACTTCCTGCGCTCTGCGAACTGCTCAACCAGCGCTTTCCAGCGACGGGCCATGACATCGTTTGCAGGGCGGAGCAGATTCTTCGGCACCAATTCGACTTGTTGGGTTACCAGAATCTCGATCTCGGGCAAGAAATCGATTGGCATCTCGATAACGTTCATGGCAAGCAGGCTCCTCGCAAAGCCTGGTTCAAGATCCGGTACCTGGACTTCGAAGAGGTTGGTGATTCCAAGATCACGTGGGAGTTGAACCGGCACCAGCATCTCGTGACACTAGCAAAGGCCTACAGACTTACGTACCAGGACCGCTTCACGCAAGAAATTACGAATCAGTGGAGACACTGGCAGCACGAGAACCCATATTCGATCGGCATCAACTGGGTGAGCAGTCTTGAAGTGGCATTTCGCTGCTTGTCATGGATTTGGGTGTATTTTCTGTTGAGTGAGACTGCGGCGATGACGTCGGAACTGCGTCGCGAGTTCGCGCGTTCTTTCGCGGTCAATGGGCGCCATATTGAGACGTACCTTTCGACTTATTTTTCTCCCAATACGCACTTGCTTGGCGAGGCCCTCGCGCTGCTGGCACTCGGCGTACTTTTCCCCGACCTCCCCAATGCGGCACGCTGGAAAATGCGTGGTTGGGAGATCGTTAAGAAGTCGGCGAGGGAGCAGGTGCGCCCGGACGGGTTCTACTTCGAACAGTCAACGTACTATCACGTCTACGCGCTCGACATGTTTCTGCACGCCCGCATTCTGGCGGCAAAAAACGGCATAACGGTGCCGATCGAGTTCGACGGGGTCCTGACGAAAATGCTCGATGTGCTGTGTTTCCTGAGCCGGGCTGGGATACCTCCGATGATTGGCGATGACGATGGCGGCCGCCTGTTCGACGGACGGCGCAACGGTGCAGAGCATCTTCTGGATCCGTTAAGTACCGGAGCGGTCCTGTTTCATCGCGGCGACTTCAAGTTCTTTGTGGGTGCGTTGCGCGAAGAAACCCTGTGGTTGTTGGGAGCGAAAGGGCTGGATGAATTTGAAACGTTGAAGACGAGTGATCCAAGTACTGAGTCCGTGCGTTTTCGGGAAAGCGGTCTCTATCTTATGGCGGATGTCGAGACAGGCCAGCAGTTATTTATCGATGCCGGCCCGCATGGACCAGGGCACGGGCATGCTGGTGCACTCAGCATTCAGCTGATCCGGGATGGGCGTACCTTTTTGAGAGACTCGGGTACGTACGAATATGTAGGGGATGACGGAGAGAGAGCGCATTATCGCGGCACTTTTGCGCACAGCACACTGATCGTAGATGAACAGGATCAAGCGGAAAGCAACGGCCCTTTCGGATGGAGGTCAGTACCAACGGTGAAGGCGGAAGAGTGGGTCACCGCACCATCATTCAGCTTATTCATTGGCTCTCACAATGGATATGACAGGCTCGCGCTGCCGGTGGTTCATCGGCGCATGGTTTTCCATCGGAAGGGACAGTTCTGGTTCGTCCACGATCTCGCCGCGGGGGAGGGGCAGCATCGCCTCGAGTTGCTCTGGCATCTGGGCTCGAACTTGGCCCCCGAGTCCGTCAACGACAATCTTTTCGCGGATGGACAAGATACGCTGGGACTCGTTACCGTGGACGGGCATGGCTGGGCGCAAAGCGCGCACCGCGGAGCCTGGTCTCCTGTCTATGGGTGCCAGGAAAAGGCCACGATCCTGTCGTTTGCGTATCAGGGGGCCTTACCGATGGAGTTTGCAACCTTACTGGTGCCCGACGCGCGAGCGAAGTCCGGAGTAGGTCGTTTGGCACAATTGCTGAGCAAATCTAGCGCTCACGCCTATCACTACCTCAGGGAAAGACAGGAGCACTACTTTTTTTGGGCAGATCGTCAAGAGGAATGGTCTTTGGGAAAGTGGAGAAGTGATGCGCGGTTCTTGTATTGGTCATTAGACAAGGCATTCGATACGCGTCTGCTGGTCATCTGCGGCGGTACATATGCGGAATTTGGCGGCCTCCGACTGCTCGCGAGTGATCAAATCGTCGATTATGCTGAACTGATCAGCTCTGGGAATGGTACAGAATTGCGATCATCCCGGCCGGAAGCGATAACGGTCTCTGCTTCCCTGGATCGGGTCGAGATGGAGTTGGCTAGTTCAGGTGCGAAGCCAGGATCGGACGTATAGCTATGTGTGGCATTTGCGGAATCTTTCATACCGACAAGTTACGGCGCGCTGAACGAGACGCATTGGGAGCAATGAATCAGCGGATCGTTCATCGCGGGCCGGATGATGACGGTTTTTTGTTTGACGACAACATCGGTCTGGCGATGCGGCGGTTGAGCATTATCGATATCGAGACCGGCCATCAACCGATCGCCAACGAAGATGAGAATGTCTGGATCGTTTATAACGGCGAACTCTATAACCATCAGGAGTTACGCCAGGATCTGGAAGCTCGAGGACATCGATACCGCACAAAGAGCGATACCGAAACCATCATTCACCTGTATGAAGAATATGGCCAGGATTGCGTGAAGTATCTGCGCGGCATGTTCGCGTTCGCCATCTGGGATCGCCGAAAGCGAAAGCTGTTTATCGCGCGAGACCGCCTGGGAATCAAGCCGCTGTACTACCGCTACGACGGTGAGACATTGCTCTTCGGGTCCGAGATCAAGACGATCCTTGCATATCCGGGCGTAAAGGCGGAATTCAATCCTGGGACTCTGGCTGAGTATCTCGCGTTCGGCTATATAGCCGAACCTCAGACAATGTACGCAGGAATCAAAAAGCTTCTCCCGGGAAACGTGATGGAGATCAGCGAGGGCCAGGAGCCGCAAGTCACCCGTTACTGGGATCTGCAAGTAAGGGCAGATGACGGCACACGCCCGCGATCCTATTACGTCGAGCGTTATCGAGAGCTTCTCGAAGGCTGCATCGCAAGTCACCTGATGAGCGATGTGCCTCTTGGTGTATTTCTGAGCGGCGGACTCGACTCGAGCGCTGTCGCGGCGTTGACGACGAAGATTCGGAAAGAGCCCATCGAAACGTTCGCTGTCGGTTACGGAGAAGAAAAGTTCAGTGAGCTTCCATTCTCCCGCCGTGTGGCACAGCACATTGGATCAAAACACCACGAAGTACGTCTCAGCCGCGCTGAATTTTTCGAAGAGCTACCAAGATTGATCTGGCACGAAGATGAACCAATCGTGTGGCCTTCGAGCGTCTCGCTGTACTTCGTTGCGCAACTCGCGCGTGAGCGCGTGACGGTCGTTCTCACCGGGGAAGGCAGTGACGAAACTCTGGCGGGTTACACGCGCTATCCATGGACGCTGCTAAATGCAAAGATGGATCGTGCGTATCGAGCGATTACACCGCAGATGCTGAGAGGTCTCCTCTGTAGTGCCATTCAGGACGGTTCTGTTTCCGCGGGGCTTCATCGGAAATTGGAGCACACGTTCCTGGTGCGGGATGGAGGTTGTTGGCCATCGTTCTATTTCGATAATTTTTATTCTGCTTTCTCACAAGCAGAACAGAACGCACTCCTCAGTGATCATATGGCTCAAGCGGCTGGGGACGCATACGCTGGATCGATGCGGTACTGGAACGCGTCTTCTGGGGACTTGCTACACCGGTTGTTGTATACCGACATCAAGACATATCTTGTCGAGTTGTTAATGAAACAAGACCAGATGAGCATGGCAGCATCGATTGAAAGCCGAGTCCCGTTTCTAGATCACGAACTGGTGGAGTTTACGGCGAGCATTCCGGCGAGGTACGACACCAAGGGTCTTTCCGGCAAGTTTATCCTGAAATCTGCGGTAGAAGATCTGTTGCCTCACGACATTGTGTATCGGCAAAAGATGGGATTCCCCACGCCTTGGGCCTTTTGGTTGGCCGGTCCCCAACTCGATACCCTCGAGCAGATGCTGCTTGAGCCGAGGACGCGGAATCGCGGATATTTCAAGACCGGCGCCGTGCGGAAGTTATTTGCTGACCATCGCGCTGGTCGTCGCGATCACGGAAATCGAATTTGGCGGCTGTTAAACCTGGAATTGTGGGAGAGAGTTTGTATCGAAGGTGAGCCGATTCCGGAAGGGGTAGGACCCGGACAGAGGGCAGTGTTGCTGGGATAAGTAGGCGAAGTTGAAGGAACTGTAGCTGTTGGTCTGACACGTTCGATGGTAAGAGATATTAAACTGGCCACACTGCGCCTCTTGAAGCGCGGCGGAATCTTTGACCTAGTAGCCGATAGCCGCTGGCGTCGACAACGACTTCTTGTCCTTTGTTACCATGGTGTTTCTCTCGACGATGAGCATCGCTGGAGACCCGCTCTCTACATGGAACCGGCTGTGCTCGAGCAACGCTTCGAGATGCTCAAGCGTTGCAACTACACGGTGTTGCCGTTAGGCCAGTCGCTCGAAAGACTACGCGCGGGTTCACTACCTCCTCGCAGCGTCGCTATCACGTTCGACGACGGAACATACGACTTTTATAGGCAGGCATATCCGCTCGTAAAGAAGTACGGTTTCCCGGTAACGGTCTATCTCACCACCTATTACTGCGATTTGCAGCGGCCGGTATTCAATCTCATCACCTCGTACATCTTGTGGCTGAAACGTGGTCAGGTGATCCAAAACGCGAGAGAGCTAGGCTTGACTTCGCCCTTGGATTTGCGCACCGAGGCGGGCCGGCATGAGATTGTCCGGAAACTCTTGGACCTTGCCGAACGAGAGACGATGACCGGGTCAGAGAAGGACCTCCTGGCGGATCGATTGGCAGAATTCTTGGGTGTCGACTATAAAGCGCTGGTTGCCAAGCGAGTGCTGCAGATCATGAATGCCAATGAATTAAAGGAAGTGTCCGAAGGCGGTGTAGATGTTCAATTGCACACCCATCGTCATCGCACACCCGAAAATGAAGTACTGTTTCGACGTGAAATTCACGAGAATCGCGAACGGATCCAGACTCTGATATCAAAATCGGCGACGCACTTCTGTTATCCGAGTGGTGTTTTTCGCCCGATGTTTCTTCCATGGTTGGCACAGGAGCAGGTATCGTCCGCAACGACCTGCGACCCAGGCCTAGCAACGCGCGAAAGCGAGATGCTGCTCATTCCGCGTTACGTGGACACGCAGACTCGCACGGCAACCGATTTTGAAAGCTGGCTCTCCGGCGTAGGTGATCTGCTAGCCGTTCGCCGCACTACCCGTCAGAAATATATTCCCCACGAGACCGAATCCCGGCCCTAGACAGTCGCCGCTCACAAGGCAGTCGGCCGCAGGTGGGGGCCGAGCAGGGACAACAATTCTTCTCGGAGATTGGGTCCGCCAGCAATCAAGCCCGAAAGTAACGTGTTCCGGTTATTAGCCCGGAATTCGCCATTCTCCAGGGTGGTAATAAAGCCGCCTCCGCTCAGCACCAGCGCAGCGCCCGCGGCGACATCCCATTCATTCTTTGGCGTCAATGTAAACGTAATGTCTGCCAAACCAGCAGCCACCCGGGCAAGTTTATAGGCGACCGAGCCCATGGCTGTGATTTCAAATGGCCCGTTTTCGAACTTCTTCCACTCTCCCCGCTTCACTTCGCTACGACTCGCGAGTACCGAGGTGCCCGCGAGGTTCTGGCGCGCACTCGCACGCGCGGGTTGACCATTGTAGAGAACGCCTGAATCGACGGCGCCTATGAACGTCTCGTGCGTTGCAGGGTTGTAAATTCCGCCTACCACCGGGCGGCCATTTTCAACATAACCGATTGAGACGCAAAATTCGGGAATCCCCTTCACGAATTCGCGTGTTCCATCGAGTGGATCCACGACCCAAACATGGCATTTCTCCAGACGTGAGAAATTGTCCACGCTTTCCTCCGATAGCCAACCCTCGCCATCACGAAGAAGATTTTTTCGCAGTGCTACATCGATCGCACGGTCGGCATCAGTGACCGGATCGTGGCCCGCCTTGAACTCGGCGTCGATCGCGCCGGGAGTGAAGCGGGCAAAAATCTCACGCGCCGCCGAAATTGCAGCGTCAACACGTTTCAGGATGTCTGCGTAGGCAGAGGTCATGGGAAAGTCTTGGTCCGATTAGGCCCAGATCATGCGGGCCCCTGTGACAAAAAGTATGAAACAAAGAATGCGACGCAACCACAGGACGGGAACGCGGGTGCTGAGATAAGACCCCAGTAGTCCTCCCGGGATCGAGCCGATCAGAAGAGAGGTGACGAGGTGGGAGTCAACGTTTCCTAAGCGAAAATGCAACAGACCAGTCACCCCCGTTAACACAACTGCATGAACGATATCGGTGCCGACGTTCACCTTCGGGGGATAGCTGTAAAAAAGAAGCAACATCATCATGATGATGCTGCCGGAGCCGACAGAAGTCATGCCAACCAGAAAGCCTGAGCACAGACCTATGATGGTCATCCCGACAAATGACTTGAGTGTCGGTGGACGGTTTACCATGCGCTCTTCGATGCGGGTCTGGAACATCAAGAGTAGCGGAATGATCACCAAGAGAATTCCGATGGCCAGTTTGATGACGTCATTCACGCCAGCACCGTACACACGCCGGAGGTGGGTCAGGTAAATCACTCCGGCCGTTGACCCGGGAACGCTGCCCACCGAAAGTGCCAAAACGACCTTTCGTCGGACGGTGCCCTTTTTCAAATGAACCAAGCTTGCGGGAATCTTCGTGAAGAAATTGAATAAGGCGTCGGATCCGACCGCGACGATTGCAGGCACCCTGAGCCCGAAGATCAGAATAGGCAACAGCAAAACGCCACCGCCTAATCCGGTCATGCCGATCAGAGTGCCTACAAAAAAACCAACGAGGATTTTGGCTGCAATGAAATCCATCGTGTTTCTACGCGTAGTTCAGCAGCGACACCGGCTCTAAGCGTGTGCGCCATTTGCTCCGATATATCCCTGCCGTTCCAGGTGCAAGATGATTTCCTGCGCCGCCTCCTCCGGAGAGAGTTCGGCGGTGTTTATCACCACCTCAGCATTCTGAGGCGTCTCGTAAGGATCGGAGATGCCCGTGAACTCTTTGACGATTCCGGCGCGCGCTTTGGCATAGAGACCCTTGCGGTCGCGCTGTTCGCAAGTCTCGAGCGGGGTGGCAACATGGACGAGTACAAATCCCCCGACCGGTTCGATCATGTCGCGCACTTGCTTGCGTACTGTCTCATACGGGGCGATCGGCGCACAGATCGCAATTCCTCCATTTTTCGTGATTTCGGAGGCCACAAAGCCGATCCGACGGATATTGATGTCGCGATGTTCTTTTGAAAATCCGAGTTCCGAAGACAGATGTTTCCGAACAATGTCGCCGTCAAGGATTGTGACCGGGCGGCCTCCCATCTCGAGGAACTTCGTGAGCAGAACGTTGGCAATGGTGGATTTTCCAGATCCCGACAGGCCTGTGAAGAAGATCGTCACACCCTGCTTGTGTCTCGGAGGATAGCTGCGGCGCAATTCCTGCACGACCTCGGGATATGTGAACCAGCCCGGGATATCGCGCCCGCCATTCAACCGCTCCCGGAGTTCAGTTCCTGAAATGTTGAGGACCCGAGAATCTTTTGGGACTTCGTTATCGGGAACGTATTTGTCCTGGTCCTCCATGTACACCATCATGTTGAAAGGAACCATGGTGACGCCGATATCTGATTCATGTTTCTTGAACAACTGTTGAGCATCATACGGTCCGTAGAAGGGTTTGCCGTCTGTATCCTTGCCCGGACCGGCGTGATCACGGCCTACGATGAAGTGAGTGCAGCCGTGATTCTTGCGGATAATCCCGTGCCAAATGGCTTCCCTCGGTCCGCCCATGCGCATGGCTAAGGGCAACATGGAAAGTTTCACAGTTCCGTGCGGGTACTTGGGGAGAAGCAATTCATAACAACGGACGCGCGTGAAATAGTCCACATCGCCGGGCTTTGTCATGCCGACGGAAGGATGAATCAGCAGATTCGCCTCAACCTGCCTTGCCGCACGGAAGGTGAGTTCCTGATGTGCGCGGTGCATTGGGTTGCGAGTTTGAAATGCGACGACCCGGCGCCATCCGAGCCGGGAAAACTCCGCGCGCAATTCGGCGGGTGTCAAACGCAGCGAACGAAAATCGTAGTGGGAGGGGACCTGAATGCCTTCGAGTTTTCCCCCGAGATACCATGGATTGGCCTTGTTCATTGTGTAGTCGGCGCCAGGGTGAGCCTTGCTCGTACTGCCGAACACGCTCTTTGCTTCTGCGGCGCGATCAGGCTGCCAAACATCTTCCACACTTAGAACGGCGAGCATCACACCTTCTGCATCGCGCAAAGCGACCGTGCTGCTTCCAGGCTTAAGATTCTTCGCGAATTCTTCCGTGACATCCAGCGTGATCGGCATCGGCCAGATCAGCCCGTCGGGCAAGCACATGTTTTGACAGACGCTCTCATAATCCGCCCGGTTCATGAAGCCACGCAGAGGTGAGAACCCCCCACTCAGCAATAGTTCGACATCGCAAATTTGGCGAGGGTTAAGATCCCATGAAGGCCATCCTTTGGAATGGCTTTTCAGTTCGGCGGCACGCGCCGGATCAACGATAAGATTGACCAATTCCCCACCATGCGGGGCAATAAGATGGCTGCTCGAAGTCAACTCTGTGAACCTCCTGGGTTCTTAGTCTTCACAACTGATGAATTTTGTGCCGGGAGTTACTGACCCGTGCGATGCACTGCATCCGCTACGTCATACCGGTTTAGAGGCGGCAATCGGAGCTCAACCGACTATTGCAAGGAATGACTAGGCTTCAGGGTGCAATCGACATGCCCCCCATCGCAAGTTCGGCCCGCCCAAACAATTGATAATCATGCACTAAGCGAAAACCCTAGAACCGCTGTTTCTAAGGCGCTCAAGACCATGAAAAGTATTGCACAACGTCACCACCATCTTACCTCAGCCCTGCGGCATAAATCTTCTGACGAACGATGGGTAATTTGAAAGTTACGATGGTTTTCGTCGTGTGACCGTTGTGCTCATGCCTCGTTTAAACTGGAAAATATGAATCGCTGGGCTCTCGTGGCGATCCCTGCGAGATCGTTGCCCCGTTTGCGAGCGAAACCTGGTTTCAGATGCCGAATATTGTGAAGACGTTCGCAAAAAAGGCGTTGATCGGGACTAGGCTTCTTCGTCTCCTTGCGAGCGGTCGCCAGCAGGGAATTGCCATCCTGATGTATCACTCTGTCATGGAGAATCCGAACCTCGTCGCTGATTTACTTGGCGGGATCGTTCATTCGACCTCGGCGTTTGAAGAGCAAATGCAACTCATAGCACAGGACTTTCATCCGGTCAGCCTCGAAGACGCGAGTCGCTACGTTCGCGGGGAAGCCAACTTCCAAAAGCGGCCGGTCGTCGTCACCTTTGACGACGGCTATACGGACAACTATGAGGTTGCTCTGCCGATTTTGAAGCGATTTGGAATCCCGGCAACTTTCTACGTCACCGTGGATTGTGTTGAACGTCGAACATTGCCCTGGCCCAGCAGGCTGCGGTTCTGTTTTCGCACAACCCGCAAAAAGATGTGGGTCGGTCCAGCGGGGACCTCTTGGAGCCTTGCCTCTCCCCACGAACGAGAACGTGCCTACCTGGCTTCGTGTGATGAATTCTGCAAACTTTCTGGCGCGGTATTAGAAGAGAAGGTGAATCAGACCGAAGCCGATCTGGATGCGAGAGTATCGGACGAGTCCAGCAATTTGATGATGGATTGGGAGCAGGTGAAGGCGCTCGCGAGTAGCGGTCACATAGTCGGCTCGCACACCATGACCCATCCGAATCTCGCATTTCTACCACTTGAGGACGTGCGTCGTGAATTAAATGATTCAAAACGCCAAATGGAGAGCCGCATTGGCGCGCCCGTCCACCATATTTCGTATCCATGCCCGGCGTTGTATCCGAACTGGACACAGCAAACCATTGACGAGAGTGACCGCGCTGGCTACAAGACCGCCGTTACGACTGCCTATGGCCTGGCATACAAACACGATAACGCCCTTCAGCTTAAACGCTTGCGACCCACCAAAACCGTTGATGGATTCCGTTGGAATCTCGAAAGTGCGTTTGCTGGCTTGTCTTGATAGTCGGTCTTGCGTCTCGCCCTAGGGAGCAATTTCCACCGTGGCAAGAATACTGGTTCTCGACGGACATAGCGCGGCCGCTTTGGCGTTCACTCGTTCCGCTGGGCGAGCGCGACACTGGGTTGCGGTAGGCTCGAATATCGGCCTGTTTGCACCCGCAAAATTTTCTCGCTTTTGCCGCCTCGCGTTGGATTATCCGGTCTCAACTGACGACAGCGACGTATTTGTTCAAGCCATTTTCAAATTTGTCCGGGAGAATTCGATTGATCTTGTCATTCCCATTACTGACTGGACCCTGCAGCCGCTATCCGACATGCGCACTCTCTTCGACGGGGTATGCAAGGTGGTACTGCCACCTCGATCGGCTGTCGAACTCGCTGCAGACAAGTATCGGACTATTCAACTTGCGACAAATCTGGGCATCGCAGTCCCTTACACGCGACTGGTAAGCAAGGTCGACGATTTGGAGACGGTCCGGGATTGGAACTTCCCGGTTGTGGTCAAGGACAGGTTTTCGGTCCGACGAGTGCATGAAAGAACCGTCTTCGGTTCTGTGAGCTATGCCTTCGAGGAGAGTGAACTGCGGCGAAAAGTAGCAGATCGGCTGCAAGTTGCCGGCGACGTGCTAATTCAACAGTTTGTCGTCGGCGCAGGAATTGGGTTTTCATGCTTCGTTACGTCCGACGCCGTATCCTTGCCGTTTGCATGGAAGAGGATTCGCGAAGTCGATCCACGGGGATCGGCAAGCAGCTGTCGCCAGGCGATTGTCGCCAATGATGATTTACGCGATGCGAGTAGCCGGCTCATTCAGGCAATCGGCTTTGAAGGAATTGCGATGGTCGAATACAAACAACCGCGCGACGGTGGACTTGTATTGATGGAGGTCAACGGCAGGCCGTGGGGATCTATCGCGTTACCCATCGCTAGCGGAATCGACTATCCAAGCTATCTAATTCGCTGGTGCCTGGAGCGTACGGCACCTCCTGGCAGGGAGTCTTATCGCGAGGGAACGGTGGCGCGACGACTGATCGGCGAGCTTAGGCATTTGACGAACGTTAGAAAGGGCAAGCCGTCGGGTTGGCCGGGAGATTATCCAAGTTTTTGGAGCAGCTTCTTTAGAATCGCGTTGCCATGGTATCCGGGATTGCACTACGACGAGATCTGGCTCACTGACTTGTGGCCTGGCCTGGCGGAACTGAGAGAGTGGATTGGTGCGCGCCTGAAGTGAGTTCCGCCGCTTTCGCTCCGGTGGAGAAAAGCTCGTATCCCAGCTGGTGCATAATTGGTCCCCACGCAGACTCGATCGCCATCACGGAAGCGGGCGAGAGCACCGATTTCCATTTCCCCGCAATGCCACTCCGGACAAATGGCTTGTCCGCGCGAGTGGATCTCGTCAGAATCCATTGGCCGCCCTGCTCTTGCTCGAGCTTGCGCATGCGATCGGGCGAACTGAGATCAACGGCCAACCGCAGTTTTTCAGAGCTGATATCAATGTTCTCGAAAGATCGCTGCTTGAGGAAAGCAGCGATTCGCAGCAACTCATGCTCGGCATTCCTCTTCATGTCCTCGTAGCGAACCAAGATAAAGCCGGGATGCTGCTGGCGCATAAGAAGCCAGCTTTGAACATGATCCGCCCACGTTCCCCACTTGCGATCGAACTCAGCAGACAAAAAACGCGGAATGAATTCATCCATCGGATATTGATCGGGGATATTTCGGGCTTTCAGATTATGGTGATAGAACGACACCGCCACATCGCGTGGATCACGAACGATATAAATGATTTGAGGATAATGGGGTTGGAAACACTCGTGACTCTTTAGAACTCGGGGGCGCGGCAGCGCACGCATCTGGTGATCCGAGTTGAAATAGATCTCCGGAACCCGCTTCTCGATGTTAAGAAACGTTACTGGTTCAAGCGGAGAAATCAAATTGCCAATCAAAAATCGAGTCCACGTATTTCCCGACCGGGGATAAGAAGTGAGGAATACATCGTCGGAAAAAACGGTCAGATTGCGACCAGCCATCTGACGTCCGCTGACAACTCGCACTACCTGTGCCAGGACGCCGACGATTTTCCTTGAGAGCCGTTTGGTTGGTGTAGCCATGGTCAGATACCACCACTCTGCGGACGTAGCGACCCTAACTGCAGATGCTGGACTCGACGGAGCGACGCTGATCGTGCGCGGCCAGTGCGCACACTAGTTTCGAGACGCAGGTATTGATTCCTTTAAAACAGCGACGGGTTGTATCGAGATCACCAAAATATGGATCTACTATTTCGCGGCAATATGCTTCCCCCTCAGCATAGCTGCTCAGAATAAGTATTTTATGCTTCGCCTGCGGAAAAATCGCCAGCATTTCCGCCTTGTTTTGGAAATCCATTGTAAAAATTGCGTCCGCTCTTTCTACGATCTCGCTAGTTAGCGGCCGTGCCCGATGGCTTCGGAGTGATACTCCCATTTCCTCACTCGCGGTCAATGCCCAGGGATGAGCAGGATTTCCCGGAATAGCGTGCAGTCCAGCAGAGATTGCTTGTATTCCCACCAGACCTTTCGATCGGATCGCGTCCAGAAATAATGCTTCTGCCATTGGACTTCGAATCATGTTGCCCGAGCACACGAATGCGAGATTTCGTGACGCTGGAGGAGCCGTCGTTGCGTTCCCGCGACGAAACCCGAGCCAGTCGAGCAACCTTAATTGTGCGTACAAGCGCCCGGCTGTGTTCCCAAGCCGGAGGATCACGTCACGCTCGTCGCGCGCAACCGGTGGCACGATGCGGCGAATCGCTTCCTTCCACGAACTGCGAGTCTCGTTCATTATTTCGGCGAGGATGGGAGCACTCTCTCCTACCGGTCCTCCTGATAGCTTTCCATCAGAGCCACGCCAACTTCATCGGTGCACTGTACGGCCAGATTTGGTTTAACGTGCCATATTCGATTGGCATAGAACGCCCAACACACACCGGCACCGTAAGGAACCATTGCAATCATGATTTGAAGACCAAGCTGTAAGTAGGTATGCGGAACAAACCATCGTTTCAGAATAAACAACGCGACAACGAGAGGTGCGACGAGCAGGAGTGGAAGTGTGTAGGCCTCCACCAAAAAAGTTCGCACGCGAATACCAAGCAGACGGCACAGGTGTCTCGGCATGAAGTAAAGATTGGTACAGAGCAACGGGATGGCGGTTCCGGCAGCGTCGCCGACGATCCCGAATGGTCCGATCAGCACAATGCTCAGGATCAGGTTGGCGATGCTTTCCATCAAAGTAACCCAGGCCAGCGACTGATGTCGTGCCATTCCGTAAAGAATTCTTGGAGATGCTGCCTGAGCGAGAGAGGTTGTAATCGGAAATACAAGTGTTAGCAGAACCGGATAGCTGGCCGCAACATAACGTGGCCCTACCCAAGCCTCGATGACCGACTTTCCGAGGACCACCAGAATGGCGGTCATCGGGAACATAATGACCGCGCAGATTCGGTTGCCGGCGACAAGAATTTTGCGCAGATGATCCATGTCACCGCGCGCATCGGATTGTCCGGACATTGGCACGAAAATCTGGGCCAGACTGCTCACAACCTCCGAAGCGTAGTCCAGGAGCCGGTCACCGATAGAGAAGTATGTGATGGCGGTTACGGACAAAAACGTTCCAATTACAATTTCGTCGGTCTTAAATCGCAATTTGTAGGCGATCATCAGAATGAAGCTAATGGCACTATAGTTTGCAATCTCGCGAAACGAACTCCGATCCACATATCGCCATCCGAGCCGCACGCGCAAGATACGAAACACGATGATGGCCCGCACGAGCGAGCCGATAATGGGCAAAATGACCGTGATAAAAGCGACTGTTATCAGTCCATAATCGTGCATCAACGCGATGACGATCAGTACTGCACGCAGTAGCGTGGAGACCAGGTTTGTGAGATTGACGAAGTAAAATCGCTGTAGGCCTTCGAGGATTCCTCCGAATACTCCCGTTGGAAAACCGATCGAGACGGCCGCTCCCACCATCAGAAAAAGCACTCGTGCCGTGGACGAAAATTCCTGCGGAATGCGAAAGAGATGGTCCACGTAGACGCTGCAGACGAGTGTGACCGCCATCGCTACTGCACCGATCGCAGTGTACGTCGCCAGACTCGTATTAATGAGCTTGGTAAGTCCTCCCACGTCGTCGGTGGCAGTGTAGGTAGAGACGTACCGGATTACCGAGGAGCGGATGCCGAGGTCAAAAAGACCGTAGTATCCAGTGATCGAAAAGATCAGCACCCAAATGCCATACGCAGTGTCCCCTAACCGATGAAGGATATAGGGAGACAGAAAAATGCCGACCAGTATGCTGACTCCAAGGCTGAACCAGCTGGAACTGACATTACTGATGATCTGACGTTTGTTCATGGACAAGTCTTCGGTTGCATCGCTGTTTCAGGAGCGGCGAAGATGCTGAAAATGATGTTAAGTCCGTGCGCTTCCATATCGACCTCAGCCAGACATTCCTTTTTTGCGAGATCGTAGAGACCGATGTGAGTCGGCTTTTCCCCCATGCCCTCTCGCACTATGTTTTTCACCCAGAGAACATTCTCGAGAAAATTGGTTTTGCGGACACGAGTGAATGCGACCCAGATCTTTCCATCACCGAAGGGGAGTAGACCGCGGCACCAGCCGAGGAGCGAGTTCTGCCCGTTGATCAGTTTCAAATCGATCACTTCGTCTACCGTGTGGGTTTTGGCGTTCGCGATGACGATTTGTCCATCCACAGTTGTGAAATAAATACGGTCACCACAAACCAGACCGTCGTGGGGCCTTTGCACTGCAATATCGATGCGTTGTCCGGGATGGGTAAGGCAAACCGCATCGCGCTGAGTCAGACGCGTAACCCAGACCTCTTTCCCGAGTTCGAAGACAAAGTTGGGATGCGCTTTATGAGGCTTGGTGCTCGGAACCTTTCGATAGTCCACGGTTCGGGAGAACCGGGCCCACGGATCTTGGTCGAGTACGGGCCATTCGGCGAGAGTCTTGCCGTCAAGCGTAAACTTGATCACCATGTCCAATCCCGTGCTCACGGCCATGAGATTTCCGTCGATTGACGGAGAGACGTGGTGAACATCATTGAAAGTGGGCAAGGAAACGTATCCAATCCGCTCGAATTCCGGAACTTTGAAGACTATTGCCTCAGTGGCGGTAGCGGCATAGAGGAAATCTCCGCGAAGCGTACCAGCCTTGAAAATGTGGGAAGCCTTATCGGTCGACCGCGCATTCTCAGGAGTCTGATATTCCACCCGAGTCTGGACTGTACCCGTCTCTGTATCGATCTCGAGAATGAGCCCCGTTTCATACAGATTCCACTCTTCTTCCTGTATCAGGCGCAATTTCTTTTGCCGCGCTCCAAGCACATAAAGTCGAGCCATGTTTGAGAAATCTCCGAATGAGGAGTATGAAACGCCAATGACGCCAGAATCGTTGATTCCAGCATTAGGAAACTTCGGGCGGAACAGTGGTGCGTTCGCGGCGGAGGAGACCATAGCAGTGTCAATGGTTGTCCTGGTTTCCGCACTGTTTTCCTTCCCCTTCAATATTACGTGAGTTCGTGCAAGTTGCGACATTTCTGCCGATGCCAGCAAGTTTCCTTGGAGGTTCCTTCATGGGTGTGGGTGAAAACTCGTAAGCCGTTGATAACGGGGACAATTATCACGTGCATTCCGAAATCGGTCGTTTAAGGCATCGCGATGTGCAACGGATTGCCTTAGTTGCTGCACTAGACGGATCGCTGATGAAAAGCACCGTTTCCCACGGAAGACCTGGAAAATTTCGCGGCTAAGAAATACACGATGGCTCACGCGTTTTGTTTGTGACAGGATTGATCTCATTCAGGTTCAACACCATTCTGTCGGATTCACGACGGCAATTGAATTGCTATGTACTGAGTGGGCTTGGTGAAACGATCGCCCAATCTGCAAAGCTTGCCTGCCAAAGTCACTCATGTAGAAATTCATGTAATTGATTCCCGCTAGTGGAAAGGTTGGAGCAGTTTTGTCCTAATGTCTTCGCCTTAGTACCCGTCTCGGGTCCTTAGCGTAAGAAAAAAAAGAAAATTCCCTGATTTTCGCTCTCTCTTCACCCGTATTGTGCTAGATGGGGTCGCGTGACCGGGTATCCTGATCTCAATTTGCTACGGAGGATCGGGAGAAGCCGTTGTTATTCTCGCGTTTACCCAGTGGTTCTACTCAAAAGGTCTCACTGGCAGTTTGCCTCCTCTCGGCGCTCAAATTGGGTACCTGGCCAGAACCCACTTGTGGAAAACGGGTAATCGAATACTCACAATCCGGAAACCGCCTTAGATGGCAAGGTGTGTGCTATGGAAATCAATAAGCAAGCTCGGATTTACAAACAAGTTGCAAGTCAGCGGCTTGATTCCCCGCAAGCCCTTCCCTTTAGGTGTGCGGTGGATCAGGAAAGGTCGCTTCACCAGCACAGTTGGAGGGGGTAGTAATGAGCGAAAAACCCGTACGTTTGGGACAAC
>Ga0126381_100000342_pt1 | contig 50788 bp, 47 predicted proteins | sample PanSoiMetPlot_28_FD_96465 | JGI IMG/M metagenome (GOLD analysis project Ga0126381, IMG submission 96465) | Tropical forest soil microbial communities from Panama - MetaG Plot_28 | ecosystem: Environmental > Terrestrial > Soil > Tropical forest > Bulk soil | place: Panama | collected 2016-02-17 | reverse complement strand
TTTCGTCGAATGTATCCGAGAAGAAGGCTACGCGCCGTGGCACTTCTTGTATTTTTTGCCGCTACCGCAGGGGCAGGGATCGTTGCGTCCGGTCTTGGGCGCGCCGTTTGTCGCGGGCTTCTGTCCGTTCCCGCCGCCGTTGGTCCCGAGGAACTGCAGTTCCTTCAGTTCCTTCTCATGCTGGCGCTGAATGCCGCGAGTCATGTCCTGCACGGCGCTCTGCGCCGCGCGGCGTTTCTCTTCCTCGGCGGCTTTCGACTGCTCGATCCGTTTCCGCTCTTCCTCTGCTTCCTCGTCCGCGGTTTCTTCGTAGCCTTCTTCGTCCAGTTGGAACGGCATCGCGGGCGCGTTGGTTTCGAACCGCAGGAAATACAGATAACGAACCGTCTCGTCCTCGATCCGGTCCATCATCGCTTCGAACAGCTTGAACGATTCTTTCTTGTACTCGACCAGCGGGTCCTTCTGACCATACCCGCGAAGCCCGATCCCCTCCTTAAGGTGATCCATCGAGAGCAGGTGGTCTTTCCACTGATCGTCGATCACGTGAAGCATAATGTTGCGCTCGGCCTCTCGCATTAAAGCCGCGCCCACCAGATCTTCCTTCGCCTGATAAGTCTGTTTCGCCCGTTCTAACAGTTCGGTCTCGATCTGTTCCACGGTCATGCCCGCAAGGTCGGCCGGATTCACTCGCGAACCGAACTGCGTCAACATGTCGGTCTGAATTCCGGTCATGTCCCACGAGTCCGGATGCGATCCTTCGGGACAGCGCTGATCCACGATGCTCCCGATCACGCCCTTCGTCATGTCCATCACGCGGCCACGCTGCTCCGCGCCTTCCAGCAGTTGGTGGCGCATGCTGTACACCGCTTGCCGCTGCTTGTTCATGACGTCGTCGTATTCGAGCAGGTGTTTGCGCGCTTCGAAATTCTGAGTTTCGACCGCCTTCTGCGCCGCCGCGATCCGCTTCGTGATCAGCCCCGACTCGATCGGTACATCTTCTTCCATGCCGAGCCGCAGCATCAGGTTCTGCATGCGCTCGCCGCCGAAAATCCTCAACAGATCGTCCTGCAGCGAGAGATAAAACCGCGAGCTTCCGGGATCGCCCTGGCGTCCCGCGCGTCCGCGAAGCTGATTATCGATACGCCGTGAATCGTGGCGCTCGGTACCTACGATGTGGAGCCCGCCGAGCTTGACGACTTCATCGTGCTCGGTTTCCCAGTCGGCCTTGAACTCGCCCAGCGTGCGCTGCCAATCGGCCTGGAACTCTTCTCGGTCCGCGTCCTTGCCTTGTTTGCGCATGGCGTCGCGCGCCATCGCCTCGGAGTTTCCGCCCAGCAGAATATCGGTTCCGCGTCCTGCCATGTTCGTCGAGACTGTTACCGCGCCCCTGCGGCCCGCCTGCGCCACGATCATGGCTTCCCGCTCGTGATTCTTGGCGTTCAGCACCTCGTGCCGGATGCCCATCTTCTTGAGCATGTTGGAGAGCTTCTCGGACTTCTCGACCGAGATCGTACCCACCAGCACAGGCTGCCCGCGCTCGTGGAATTCCTTGATTTCCTTCGCGGCGTTGCGGAACTTTTCGTCCTCCGTCCGGTAGACGACGTCCGTATTCTCCTTGCGGAGCATCGGCCTGTTCGTCGGAATGACGACGACGTCCAGCTTGTAGATCTTCTGGAACTCCGCCGCCTCCGTCTCCGCCGTACCTGTCATTCCCGCCAGCTTGCTGTACATGCGGAAGTAGTTCTGGAACGTGATCGTCGCGAGCGTTTGATTCTCGCGCTCGATCTTCACGCCTTCCTTCGCTTCCACCGCCTGGTGCAGACCATCGCTCCACCGCCGCCCCGGCATCAGACGTCCCGTGAATTCGTCGACGATAATGACCTCGCCGTCTTTCACGACGTAGTCCTTGTCGCGTTGGAAGATCACGTGCGCCTTGAGGGACTGCTGAATATGGTGGTTCCACTCCACGTTCTGCGGCTCGTACATGTTGCCGATGCCGAGCAGTCGTTCCACCTTCAAAACGCCTTCTTCCGTGAGCGCCGATGAACGGTGCTTCTCGTCCACGGTGTAGTCGCCGGTCGTGTACTTCTCGCCCGGTTCCTTGCCTTCGATCACTTCACCGCGAATCAAGTGCGGAATCACCTTGTTCGCTTTGTAGTACTTATCGGTGGATTCCTCACTCGGTCCTGAAATGATCAGCGGCGTCCGCGCTTCGTCGACCAGAATCGAATCGACTTCGTCGACGATCGCGAAATTGTGCCCGCGCTGTACGCAGTTCCGCAGATCGAACTTCATGTTGTCGCGCAGGTAATCGAATCCGAACTCGTTGTTCGTCCCGTACGTGATATCCGCGCCGTAGTTTTCCTGCCGCTCCCGGTCGTCCAGATCGTGAACAATGACGCCAACCGTCATCCCGAGGAACTTATAAAGCCGCCCCATCCACTCCGAGTCGCGCTTAGCCAGGTAGTCGTTGACGGTGACGACGTGCACGCCTTTACCGGCAAGAGCGTTCAGGTACACGGGCGCCGTCGCGACCAGTGTTTTTCCTTCGCCGGTCTTCATTTCGGCGATCGCGCCCCGGTGCAGCACCGCGCCGCCGATCAGCTGAACATCGAAATGCCGCATGTTCAATACGCGCCGTCCGGCTTCTCGCGCCGTGGCAAACGCCGGAATCAGCAGATCGTCGAGTTTCGCGCCCCGGTTGAGTTGCTCCCGGAAGTCGATGGTCCGCGCTGCGAGGTCGATGTCGGAAAGTTGCTGAAGGGAAGGTTCGAGATCGTTAATAGCGGCAATGATCGGGCGCATCGCTTTGATTTCGCGCTCGTTCTTGGTGCCGAAGATTTTGGCCAGTGCCGCGTCAATCATAGAGGACTTGTCACTCTCTATTTTAGCGTGCGGCGGAGTTGGCGCTCACTGGCCCAAAGCGCGTTCCGAAACCATTCCCGCTCGCGTCTGACCGCTAAAGCCACGACTAAAGTGCGGACAACTTCAGGTAGTTCGCCATTGCCGCCCCGGCATTCCGTGGGCCGGGGGCATTTATTGTCTTTGCGGCTGGTCCATGGCGACGGGCGGCGCCTTCCCCAGCTTTACCTTAGAAGCGTCGAAGACCCGCAGGTCCGGGATCAGCTTCTCATAGGGGGCGAAATCCGGCTTATCGGTAAACAGATCGGTCATGCCCGCGGCCGACGCGTCCATCAGGTTCAGCGCCGGCAAACCCAGCAACTCAAAGATCGTCTTCAGCAGACCTGGAAAGCTCGAATTGGTATGCGTGATGTAATTGCGCTTCACGTAGGGACCCGCCGCCAGCAGCACCGTCCGGTGCGAATCGACATGATCGAGCCCGCCCTGGGCGTCGTCTTCTGTGACGAAAACAGCCATCTCTTTCCACCAGGGCGAGTGCGAGAGGTATTCGACGATCCGTCCCAGCGCAAGGTCGTTATCCTCTACAAAAGATGACTGATAAGGATACCCATCGGAAGGCCGTTCCCGCGCCATATGGTCGTTCGGAAGATGAATAAAGATGAACCCCGGAAACGCCTCGCCTCCTTTCACGTACCTCTCTTCTATCTCCGCGATGAAATGATCGGCGCGGTATTGATCCGGGATGTTCATGTTGAATCCCGGATAGTTCCTTGATGTGTTGCGGTAGAGCGGTTCGGGCATCGGCACGTTGGTTAGGAAACGCGCTCCCGTGGGTTCTTCTTCCGCCTCCTCCGCATTGCCCGCAAGCTCGAATCCCTCGCCGAAATTGCGGAAGGTAATGCCGTTCCGTTCCAGGTGATGCCACAGCGTGCCCGCCTCCGGCTGTTCTTCGGGATGCGTCGACGAGTTGGAGCCGGCGAACAACAGCCGCCCCGGTGAATCGGCGTCCAGAACGAAGTCTCTCTGCCCGCTGTATGCCGCGAGTAAGCCGCTCTCGGTCAGCAGGTCGGGATAAACGCCGGTCAGCCAGTGATGGCCGTCAACGCTCACGTCCGAATCCGCATAGAAGTTGTCGCTGAACGCCCACCGCTGCGCGATCGAATGATGATTGGGCGTGATCGTCGCATCCTGCACGCTGAAGTGCGTGCGCCGCCCGTCCGCCAGACCGTGCATCCCGAAGCGCGCAATCTGAGGAAAGCCGAGCGCCTTTGTATTGCCCTTGAGCGCCTCCCCCGCTGCGGTCACGTCGCCAAACACTTCGTCGTATGTGCGGTTCTCCTTCACGATGAGAACAACGTGCTTAATCGTCTTCGGCGCGGGCGGCGGCTCCGTGGTTGAAGGAAAGAATCCGTTCGCCGCGTAGACGATGCCTGATTGCCGCGGCAATTCGCTCTTTGCCGGAATTACAAACGTCGAGACCGACCCTCGGTGCAGAAACGCGGGTTCGCCGAATTCGAGCAGCGGCCTCCTCAGATTGGGCCCGGTTCCCGCTCCGCGCGAGTTTGCCACGTATGCGCGATCGCCGGCGATCCCTACCTTTGTCGGCATCCATCCCACGGGCAAATGGCCGATCAGCGCATTCGCATTTGTATCCACGATGCCCACGGCATTGATTCCTGCCTCGGCCACCAAAAGCCATTTGTTTACCGGATCATATGCCATACCTGCGGGCATGATTCCCCGATAATCTTCGAGATGCTGGATCCGCAGTGGAATTTCGGCAACGATCTTGCGAGTGCCAGCCTCAAACACAGTAATCGAATCATCGTGCGCATTGGAAACATAGACGCGATCTTCGGTCGCCAGAACGCCCGAGGGCGCGCTCCCTCCGAACACCTTGCTGTCGAATGGCCGGCCCGTACGGATCCAGTCCACTACCGCCGGGTTCGCGGCATCGTGGACGTCGATGACGGTCACCGAGTTCGACTCCCGCGTATTCGGATCGCCGAGTGGCGGAACCTTTACCGGACCCGCTTCCGTCTGTCTTTCGGTTCCGTTCAGACTCTCCTGAGAGGGAAACCCGAACGCCGGGAAGGGCAAGCCCGTTCGCTTCGTATCGTTCATCGAAGCGCCAGGAATGGGCTTGTATCGGAATACTCCGGTGTTCGTTACATAGGCCGTGTTGCCGTCCGGGGAGAGCGCGATCGCGAACGGCATTCGACCCACCCGCACGGAAGAGATGACCTGCCCTTTTCGGGCATCCACTGCCGCAATTCGGAAATTCGCCTGATCGATGACGTAAATCAGTCGCCTGGCCGCGTCATAGGCGAGATCCGCCGTAAAGCTGTTCTTCCACTCGCCCTGATTCAGGTTGACGATCTTCAGATGATTTCCGGTCGTGGTATCGACAAGCCGGAGCCGGCCGGAATTTCCTTCCGAAATCCATACCGACCGTTCCGTCTCGAAAGCAATTCCGAAAAAAATGCCCTTCCAGTCCGGTTCCGATTTCTCGGCGGCCTGCATATGTGGAGTTCGCGCCCACTGATGCCGCAGCTCCCAGCCTTCTTTTCGACTTTCGATGATGGTAATTCCGAGGCTTTCGTATCCGATATCTGCCGTCGCCACAACGCCTTTTGGACTAATGGCGAGTCCGAACGAGCCCGGCCCGGTCTCTATCTGAGTACCCAGTGGCTTAACGATGCGGCCTCCCGGCAGAATCGAACCAGCCTTTCCGATGATGGCGTATTGTTCGGCCGCCGGGGGGCGAAAGTCCGCTGCAACCATTTCCGGCGCGATGGCGGAACAGACTGTAAAAAACAGAAACAAATATGTAAACGCCATCGTCACCCTTTTTTACCCGGTACCCACGATTCTATATCTGGAGGAAGAAGAAGTGATGGAGGACACAAGTTACTGAATTTAAATGTTTTGCTAATTAGTTTTTGCGCTTGAATGGGTATGGAAACTCACTTGCAGAGGAAATCAGCATAACAGCTGAGTGGTAGAGTTTACGGAATCTTTTGGTACTACGAGTAATCCCGGATCTGCTACAGTTGTATGCAACTTCCCAACCTATAGAGGAGAAGAGAGGATACGCGATGGCAACTAGCCCGATGACAGCACCGCAACCAAAAACCCTGGAGGATCCGCTCGCTCATCTGCCCTGCTCGACGATACTTGAATACCGCAAGGGACAGACGATTTACGGTCAGGATCAACCTTCCACCAGTATCTATCTTGTAATCGACGGAAAGGTTAAGGTCTGCCGCATGGCGGACGACGGGCGTCAGGTGGTTGTCGACATCTATCAGCCCGACGAGTTCTTTGGCGAATCAGCCTTCCTTGGTCTGCCGCAGCGCACGGAGGTTTCGGTCGCGCTCGAAAACACGAAGGTGATGACTTGGACGACCGCGGAAATCGAAGAGCTTGCCACGCGCCGTCCGAAGCTTGCGATCGCTCTTCTTCAACTCCTCGTCCAGCGGTCGATGGATTTCGGAAGCCGCATCGAGAGTTTCTCGGTTGATAATATCGCCCGCCGCCTCGCGCGTGCGCTGATCCGCTTCTCGGAACGCCTGGGTCATCAGAACGAAGACGGTTCCGTGCAGATGATTCCGTTCACGCACGAGCTGCTTTCGCAGTATGTGGGAACCTCGCGCGAAATCGTGACGCATTACATGAACCAGTTTCGGCGCCAGGGTTATCTTCGGTACTCGCGCAAGGGCATTCTGCTGCATCGCGACGCCCTGCGCGAATGGCTCCGCCAGGACCATTCGGCGGCCGCGTAATTAATTAGCCGGCCTGAGCAGAATCACAGTGATGTTGTCCGGGCTGCCCGCTTCGTGGGCAGCCTCGATCAACGCCCGGCACTTCTGTTCGAGCGGCGTGTCGTCGGCCAGAATTTCTTCCATACGCTCCACCGGCGCCACTCCGTGGAGCCCGTCGCTCGAGAGCATCATGATGTCCTTGGCCGCCAGTTCCTGAGCATAGTAGCGAATACGCACCGCGGCGCCGACTCCCACCGCCATCGTAAGAACGTGGCGCATCGGGTGCGTACGCAGGATGTCCTCATCCAGCCCCAGGGGACGGCCCACTTCCTGAATCCAGGTCTGATCTTCGGTCACTGCGCGCAGACGCCCGGCGTGGCAAAGATACGCGCGGCTGTCTCCGACGCTCGCGATCGCCAGATCGTGTTCGTCGGTTTCGAGCACGGCGACGAGTGTCGTCCCCATCCCCTCGAGTTTGGGGTCGCGGCTTGCTTCCTCGAGGACTTTTCGATTGGCATCTTCCACCGCGCTCAGAAGCGCCGCTGCGTCGCGATAGGACGATTTCGCCATCGAATCCGCTACGGAGTCCACCGCCAGTTGTGAAGCGCGCTCACCGCCCCGCGCGCCGCCCATTCCGTCGGCCAGCAGATATAAGCCGAGTTCCGGGATGATTCTGTAAAAATCCTGATTGGATGTTCGGACCTTGCCGGGATCCGTCAGCGCGTAGGACTCGAGCATCGAGGCAATGTTTCACTATAGACTAATTCAATTCTCAAAGACAGTTGTCTGCGAGATACACTGTCCACTTGGAAATCGTCCAGGCTGACCCTGCTGTCGACGCGCGCGCCGTTCTGGAACGCGGCGATATCCTGTTTTTTCCGAACGGCGGATTCGAAATTCCGGTTGAAATTCGGGACGTTCTGATGGGCGCGAGCCAGGACGCCCGCAGTTTCCACAAAAACATCGCCTACAAACCGAACGCCGATCGCGTTTCGGGGCTGGTCGATCCCAAAGAGGCCGAGCGCGTCCGCCCGGCGATGCGCGATTACTCGCGGCGCGCCCTGGACTTCATAGCGAGCATCCTGCCCAAATATGCGCGGGCGTGGAAGGTCGACTACGCAAGTTTCCGCTCGATTGAGGAGCGCGGGCGTGACCTGCCGCAAAACAAACGCAACGATCTTCTTCACGTGGATGCGTTCCCCACTCGTCCGGTTTTCGGCGATCTGATCCTGCGCTGCTTCACGAATGTGAACCCCGCGCAGTCGCGCGAATGGCTCACCGGCGATCCGTTCGAAATGCTCGCCGAACGCGAGGCCAGGAACGCGGGTCTAGCCCGATTCGCGTCGCCGAACGCGCTGCGAACAGCGGCGCGCGGAGTGGTCCGGGCGCTGAGTAAAGCCGGAATTCCGGTCACGGACCGGTCGCGATATGACGCCTTCATGCTTCATTTTCACGACTGGCTTAAGAATAACCGGGAATATCAGGAGAATTGCCGCAAATATCGGTTCGATCTTCCGCCTGGCTCTACCTGGCTGGTGTTTACGGACGTCGTTCCCCACGCGGTCCTCGGCGGCCGGCTCGCGCTCGAACAGACCGTGATCGTTTCGCGCGGCAGTCTGCGCGATCCCGCGCGGGCCCCGGCTTCTATTCTGGAGAAGATCGCGGGCGTTCCCCTCACCGTCTGAGGCTCAAAACCGAAATCGAATGCGGATTGCGAATCGGATCGGGGCATTTCTGCTTGCCGTCGCGCTTGCCGTGCTTGTGCTCATGATTGTCGCGATTCGTTCCGACCAGGCGACGGACGACCGGCTGGATATCGAAGCTGCTCGCATCGCCGATACCGCCGATACGGCGCGCAACGCGCTCTCCGCGCTCAAGGACGCGGAGACCGGGCAGCGGGGCTTTCTGATCACAGGGAAGGAGTCCTATCTTGCGCCGTACTATGACGGGCTGCGCGCCTTCGATGAGAATGCGGCGAGGCTGCGGCGGCTGACTGCGGACGATCCCGAGCTTTCCGCGGCGCTCTCGCGCGTGCTGGCGCTTGCGGATCTCAAACGCGGCGAGATGGCCTTTGGTATTGAAGGTCTTCGCTCGAAAGGGCGCGAGGCGGCGGCCGGGCAGGTCTCGGAAGACGCCGGGAAGATCTACATGGACGAAATTCGGACGCGAGTGGATCGCATCCTGAGCGCGGAAGAAGTCGCACGGGCGCGGAACGCGGCCGCGTCCGCTCGGCTCAAGGCCTACAGCCGCGCGAAAACGCTGTTGGGCGCGGCGGCGCTCTTCACGCTCACGCTCCTCGGCGCGGTGTTCCTCAGCATTGAGATTCGTTACGAGCGCCGGCTTGCCGCGAGCCTGGAAGCCAGTGAAAGGAAATATCGCGAACTGGCCGAGAGCCTGGAGCAACAGGTAGAGGCGCGCACGCGGGAACTGAAGAGGCTCAACGCTGAACTCGGCGCGTTCTCTTATTCGGTGTCGCACGATCTGCGCGCGCCCTTGCGGTCGATCGACGGTTTCAGTCAGATCTTTCTCGAGGACTATGGCGCCTCTCTGGATGAAAACGGCCGGCAATTGATGGAGCGCATCCGGCTCGCGGCGGCGCGCATGGGCGGGTTGATTCACAGCCTGCTCGACCTCGCGCGAGTCACGCGGCAGGACCTCAAGCGCGTGAGAGTCTCGATTAGCGAAATCGCGGCTTCCGCGCTGCGCGGTCTTGCCGCGGCTACGCCGGAGCGCCGCGTACGGACGATTGTTGCGCCGGCCATGGAAGCGGACGCTGACCCGCAGTTGATTCGAATCGTACTCGACAACCTGATCTCGAACGCGTGGAAATTCACTTCGAAGACGCCGGATGCCGTGATCGAAGTAGGCCGCATGTTTCGCGAAGGTAAGATCGTGTTCTTCGTGCGCGACAACGGCGCCGGATTCGATCCGGCGCTCGCGAGCCGGCTGTTTACGCCGTTTCAGCGGCTGCATCCCGAGAGCGAATTTGAAGGCACGGGGATCGGCCTCGCGACCGTGCAGAGGATCATTGAGCGCCATGGCGGCGCGGTCTGGGCGGAGTCGCGCCCGGGCGGAGGAGCCACCTTCTCCTTCGCGCTATCGTAAATACAGCGCATGACGGCTCCCAGTCTCCTCCTGGTCGAGGACAATCCTGACGACATCGCTCTGGCGCAGCGCGCCGTGGCCCGCGGCGGCGTGCAGGCTAACCTCGTTGTGGCGCGATCGGGAAAGGAAGCGTGGGACATGCTGAACGCGTCGGCGCGCCTGCAACAGCAGCCGAAGGCAGTATTTCTCGACCTCAATATGCCGGAGTGGAGCGGTTTCGATTTGCTCGAGCGCGTGCGCGCCGGCGGTCCGATCGCGACGGTTCCGATGATCGTGCTGACGACCTCGAACGAACCGGCCGATGTGGAGCGCAGCTATAAGCTCGGCGCTAACAGCTTCATCACGAAGCCGCTGGACTTCAAAGAGTTCGCCGACGTTTTCGCCATCATGTCGGCCTATTGGGCCGGCATCAACGAGACGATCTGACGTGCGGTCAATTCCTTCGGTCGATTATGCGGAAGCGCGCGATCTCGTCGAGCGCATCGTCAATGAGATTCGCGCGTCCGGCGGCGCGGGCGTGATCGCTGTGGTCGATCCCTACGGCGAACTGGTCGCATTCGCGCGCATGGACGGCGCGCCGGTATCCTCCATCCGCATCGCCGCGAACAAGGCTTACACAGCCGCGCGGGAACGGAAAGCCACTGAGGAAATCGGCAAGAAGGCCCGCCACCCGGAGAAGGGCTTCGATATCGCCTATTTCGGCGATGAGCGGTTTGTCGGATGGGGCGGCGGCGTTCCGTTGACACGCGAGGGAGAGGTCATCGGCGCTGTGGCGATCAGTGGCCTTCCGCAGGCGGAGGATATCCGTCTGGCTACCTGGGCGGCAAGCCTGATCGCTTAGGCTACGCCGGTTTTCGCAGTCATTGTTTTCGTCTGGAACGCCTCACCGAACGGTAACCGCGCGCGAATCCGTGTTCCTTCCCGCGGTGCGCTTTCAATGTCGAGAACGCCGCCCGCGAGCCGCACCCGCTCCTTCATGCTGGTCAGGCCCAGCCCTCCGTTCGGAGTTTTTCCCTGGGAATCAAACCCTTCCCCCCAGTCCCGGACCGTCAGTTCCAATGCGTCGTCAAATTCATTCAGCGAGATTTCGGCCCGCCGCGCTCCCGAATGCTTCACGACATTGCGCAGAGATTCCTGCGCGACCCGGTAAAGGCAAAGCGCCGCGTCATGCGGAACCGTCTCCGATGCCAGATTGATCTTCACATCCACGACGACGCCGGTGAGTTCCGTCCGATTATGGGCATACTGTCTCAGCGCGGCGCTCAAGCCCACAGTCTCGATGAGCGCGGGATGCAGATTGTGCGAGAGCCGATGAATGTCGTCATGGAGGGACGTCAGCCGGTACTGCAGTTCTTCGAATTTTCGATACTCTTTTGGAAGCGAAGATGCCATGTCCCTCCGAATGGAGCTGACAGAGAGACCCACCGCCGCCAGCTGCTGGCTCAGATCGTCGTGCAGTTCGCGGGCGATTCTTTTCCGTTCTTCCTCCTGCGCGACGATCAGTTTTCCTGCAAGGTCGCGGACCTCGTGTTCAGCGCGCCGGCGCCGCGATCTCTGAACAAGGAGCGCCAGGATCAGGGCGCCTTCGGCGAGGCCGATCAGAATCGATATCAGAATCTCCCATTTGTATTGTTCCCAGGGCGGGGGCTCACGGAAGCTGACAAGACTTCGCGCGGGCAATAGCTTCTCATTGATGCCCCATCGCTGGAGTTGCCGCCAATCGAATGCCATCGGGTGCTCGGGGACGGCAGTCTGTATGGGAATTGCGGTGGGTTTTTCGCCTTTCAGGACGCGGGCGATCATCTTTGCGCCAGCCAGATAGCGTTCCTGGAACGCTGGTACCGGGCCGCCCACCAGGCCCTTGCCCAGGTTTCTGCCCACCAGGCTGTATACCGGAGCGTTGGCCGTTTCATAGAGCAGGCCACTATCCGGCAGCGCGTGGCCCTGCGAATCGGCGCGGAACGAAATCTGGATTATGACCGATTTCGGCGGCAGTCTCCTGGTGATCGCCAGCATGTCCAATAGAGGAAGATCGGTCAGGTAACGGAACCTAACCTTGTTTTCGAAGGGCTGGAAGATCTTTCGTTTTTCCTCGAGATTTTCGTGATCCATCGGGGAGCTTCCGCCAAATACGACGACCTGCTGGGTGTCCGGATGAATCCGCAGAATCTCGCGAATCGCGCTTAACCAATCATCTTTGTGGACCACGCCAGTGATATTCGGGGCGAACGACAGGCCCTGTATCTGGCTGGACTCGACCGATACGAAAACGATTGGAACGCCCGGAAAAACGTCACTCAGATAGCTGCGGGTAAAATCCAGCGCTTGAAACTCGATGGGGACGATGACATCGATCGAGCGATTCTGATAGAGCGATTTCAGGTTCCGGATGAGAATGCGCCGGTAATCGTCTTCGGGAAAGCGGTCGAGTTCCAGGTATTCGGTGTAAACGTCAACACTACGCCCGAGGATTTTTTCGAGGGCCGGGACAGTAATCTGATCGAAAGATGAGATTCGATCGGGGTCAGCGCTGAAGGAATGCAGGGCCAACACTCGAGGCGCACGATTGCTGTCAGCCGAGGCTTCCTGCCCAACTGCGACAAGAAACAGGATTGCCAGAACCCAACGCGCGCAGATCCGTCGGGTAAGTCGTGGCATAACGCCTTACTATATCGCGGCGCATAAAAAAACCGCGCTGCCGGTGAGGCGGCAGCGCGTGGGTCACTCGCGAAGAGAGAGGGTCTATCAGTGACGGTAATAGCCGCGGTAATAGCCGCCGTAGTAACCGTAATGAGGACCAATGACCACCGAGAAACCCGGGCCCCAATAATACGGATAAGGATAATAACCGGGGCCATAATAAGCCGGAGGAGGGGCCGCTACCGCGTAAGGAGCAGGATATCCGGCAGCGGGATATCCGGGCGCGGGCGGACGCTGCGCGTAGCCCTGCGGCGGAGCGTTATTCTGCGCGTAGTCCTGATTGCTCACGTAGCGAAACGCCTGGGGAGCATGATCGGTCGAGATCTCGACCGGAGCTTCCAGTTTGAAGGTGAGGAGCGATTCCGGCGGGATGATCGTGGGCTCGCCGCGCGTGAGCAGCACACCGATTATGCCAGCCGCAGCGCCCGCGCCAGCGCCAATGGCAGCGCCCGTTCCCCAACCTGCGGCCGCTCCGATAGCGGCTCCGAGGCCAGTGGTTCCGGCGATCGCCGCTGCGTCGCGTCCCTGAGAAGTGGGTCCCAGACGGTTCACCATCTGAGACTGAACCGAAACCTGCTGGCCGTCCACCGCGGTAATTCCTGTGAGTTCGACGCCGAGTTTCGAAACGCCTTCGACACGTCCGGCCTTCTGAGCCTGGGTGACCCGGCCATAGACTGTCTGGCCGCGCTGCGCGACCACGATTCCGTTGACGATGATCGGCTCATCGAGCGACGCGATGAACGTTTCGCCGGGCTGGGAATGATCGGACGAGAGGCCCTGAGCCATCCGGACGATGACGTATGTACCAGGCCTGATGTTCAGGCGCGGGGGAACCGAGTCGGTGTAGTTGCCGTAGTTCCCTCCCTGCTGGCCAAATCCACCTTGAGCCGGCAGCGGCGTGTAGGGACTGGGAAGTTGCCCCGGGGGAACCGGAGCCTGGTTCGGCTGCTGCGCCGGATCGGGAGCGATATCAGGCTGCGTTTGCTGCGAAAAGCCGCCATCCGCCGGGCGCCAGGGGTGCGGCGCGGGGCTTTGAGCAAAAGCGCTTCCGCCGAGGATCAGGCTGGCCGAAAGCGCCAGACCCGTCGAAAGAGCCAGGGTGTGAAGATGTCGAGGACCCATGTCGAGTCCAAACATGCACGCGGTCTGCCACCTCTAACCAATTCAAAACAAAGAATCGAAATAACGCGGGCCGTGGCGCATCGCCACCATGCTGGTTGTTTTCAACCAAGGCTCGTCAGCGGACGGTAAAAGGGATAACCAACTCTTTAGAAGACGGGGCGGCTGAGGCGGTTTTGAGGTCCACATCAAAGGCGCGGTTCAGGCGGTTCCCGGAGACATCCTCGAGCGCGTTATCGGCGACTATGGTCCAGGAGCCTGGCTTCCAGGGCGTGGCTGGCGTGAAGCGCCACTCGGTCTCATTGCGGGAGATGGTGACGGCGCCGTCTACGCCTGGCACGTGGATCATCCGCTGGACGAGCGCGTAGTCCATCGGCTTGGGGAAATCGACTACAAGCGGGTCAGTCGTGCCGCCAAGGGGAGGCTGAATTCGCCAGAGGCGAGGCTCGGGGAGATCGCGATCGACAGGGCCTCCGCGGAAGGTTTTACGGAAACCCTCGGCGAGAGGGACGCCCTGGCCGTCATGCCAGCCGATGTCGACGACCAGCGTGTAGGTCTGGCCTTCGCGAATCGGGAGGCCGTCCTGAAGGGCGGGAACGAGCCCGCGTTTGATGCGGCCGGGGTCGAAGAGTACTGTAAGGCGGCGGTTGTCGGGGTCCCAGAGTTCCTGCTCGATTTCGAGGAAGGCCAGTTTGACTTGGCGTCCTTCCGAGTCGAGGAGATGAATATGACTCCATGCTTCCCCGCGGCTCATGGGGGCAGAGAAGCAGATGTAGAGCTTGAGCGCGTTGGCGGGCAGAACGTCGGCAGTCGGGTAGATCTGCTCCACGCGGGTTGATGGTTTCGGACCGGGCGGGGGATCGAAGATGGCGGCGATCGGTCCGATGCCTGGCGGCGCGAAGACCGCCCGATAGGCTACGCGCGCGATGGGAAAGCGCGGGTGAAAAACGAGATCGCCGTTCTCGACCGCGTAAGAGCCCATGACCGGTTGGGAATCGGCGGACGAGACGTAGACGCGAAAGACAGACGACCAGCCCGCCGCGGGCTCGGCGTCGAAAGGCGCGCCGGCGACCCGGAAGGAGCCGTTATCAAGATGAATGGAAGGAGTCTGCGCGGCGGCGAGGAAAACTGTCAGCGCCGCCGCCGCGCAAAACCGGACGATCACGGAAGAGGAATGGAACGAAGGTCCTGGGTTCCGTTGTTGTCGCTGAGGATGAGGGCGTTGCCGTTGTCGAGCGAGGTCAGATGCTTCACGCCGGCGAGGTCCCTGATGTGCTCGAAAGGCACGCCCGCAGGTTCGGTCTGAGCCAGGATCGGCTTATAAGTTTCGAGGTGATCGGCGCTGAGCTTAAGGACGCCGTGGGCGCTGTTCGCCATCAGTATGAAATCGTGGCCATCCTTCTTATAAGCGATCATGTCGAGCGGGCGATTGCCGGCGCCGAGTTCCGCGATGGTGGTTCCTTTTACTTTGACGCCGGGCTTCAGGTCACTCATCGGGATGGTTACGAGCGGTGTGCAGGTGTAGGCTGCGACGATGTAGGGTCTGTTCTGAATTGTGTACGGAACGAAGGTGCGGACCGGAGAGTTGGTCTCAAAGCGGCCGTGCGAGCCATGGAAGATTTCGACGCTGGCTCCGTTGGCCACGGACTGGAAGGGGAAGGGAATCGTCCGCAGGTTGGACGAGAACTCTTCGTTCGAGAGACCGGCGACGAGCAGGCGCCCGTCCACGTAGGCCATCTGGGTGATGGTGTCGAGACGGGGATTCCTTCCGCCCGGGACGGCGTTGGGGGCGTTCGGAATGGCTGCGACCGAATGCGGCACGTTGTCGAAGGGCACTTCGGTTATTTTTCCGGCGGCGTCGAGACGCAGGACGACGGGAATGGCGTCGGGCCCGCGGCCGCGCGAGACCGACAGGTAGACGTTCTTCGAGATCGGATTGACCTTGACGTCGTTGATGATGACGTCACCTGGCGCGACTCCCAGGAGAGCGGCGACCTTTTGATTGACTCCTCGGACGTCGATGGCGCCAGCGGAGGCGGTGGGTTTGGTGTCGCGGGTATCCACGGCGACGATGTTCGCGGCGACGGAATCGCCGATAAAGAGGATGCCGTCAGGACCGAAAGCGAGCGGTCCGGCCGACTTCAGTTGCAGGTTACCGGTGGTGAAGCCGGTGGTCGTGCTCGCGCCGAAGGCGAGCGCGGCGGTGAAACAGAGGGCGGCGGCTCCGCGAGTCAGAGTCGTTGGAAGCATGGGTCACTCTCCTGAGGGATGAATTTATCATTTCTCGCGCGGAGAGATATTTCAGTTTGGAGACGCGCGTACAAAACGAAACCGGGGCCCGCAGGCCCCGGTTAAGGAGCGGACGCTCAGGTCCGCGCCGTGTCGATCAGATTTGACCCTGTCGTTGTTACTTCCTGGTCCCCTTCGAATCGGGGTAGTTCGATCGTAGCATGCGGGGGAATGTGGGTTACAAAAGGAACTTAGCCAGCGTGGCCTTCTTCGAGTTTGCCGATTCGGCGTTCGTGATTCGCGACGAGGTTAGTCAGGCCCGTCATGGCTTTGGTGAGGCGATCGAAGTTCAACTGGGTTAATTCTGCGAACCGGTTGAGTCGTTCGTCGAACGCTTCGGCCCTTTTGCCCCAGGCGCCCATCTGGTCTGTGAGTTCGCCGATCTGACGATCGTGCGACTCAATCGACTGCCTCAGATATTCCATTCGCTCTTCGAAGGTCATCTGGAACGATTCTAGCGTCTGTCGACCGGCCAAGCTATTCTTGTTCCAAAACGAAACGCAGTTCGGCTACAAAACGAACTCAGGCGGCTTTGTCAGCGTTCTGCGAAACGAACTTTCCGGCGGCGAGTTCAGGGGTTTCGGCTGTGGCGTGCCTCAATGGGAGTACAGAGACACTTTTCCCGAGACGCGGGCGGCCCGGCGCTGCAATAAGCGCCGGGCTCTGACTTCTTTCAGACCGGTTCGCAACGCCGGTCCCGGATTTTCGTTTCCACTGGAAGCTCCGACTTCCGGGAAGACCTATTCATCGAATCGATTCGACGTACCGTTTCATCAGCCGGAGGACTTTTGAGATCCTCCGGCCCGCAAGCGCCTGCCGGCCAGCATTGGCTCGGCGAAGATTTCGATTGCTCGAAGACCTCCGCTTATGTCCGGAGAATGGTCCGCTTATGTCCGGAGAATGAGATGATACGTTGCGGCATTTACCGGGGCGGCGCGTAAAATGCAGAGCAGCCTGAGAATATAAGGCATAAAATTTCGGACTGTTCGGAGTGAGGAGGCCGCCGGCTGGTATACTCCAGGCAGTTTGTTCCGGGCGATTTACAGCTCACTGCTTTCGTTTCTGTTGGTCGCGACGCTGCTCGGCGGCGGTTGCATCTCGTGTGAGCAGTACTTCATGCTCGGTAAGCCGCACGGCTGCTGCGATCGAGACGGTCGATGCAAGACCAAAGCGCCGACCCGGAATACTCAGGGCCGCAATTGTAACCAGATTGCTTTCGATCACCAGAAGACGATAGATCTCCACGTCGATCTTCGCGCGGCGGTTTTCGCGAGGATCAATCCTCCCGCGCCTCGCGTTGTCGCGTTTTCCGTAAGAGACAAGGGCACGCGGATCGAGCCGTCCCCTCCGAATCTCCAGATTCTGCATTCCGTCTTTCTGATCTAGATTTCCTTTCTCTCGCGTTGAAAGAGCGAGCGGGCGTGCGTCTGGCCTCGTCCGGCGCACGCAATCCGGCGAACAACCAAAAGAAAGGAAAGACTATGCCGCAGATATACGCGTGTGTTGCGTGGCGCGTTGTTGTCATCGCGTTCGCATTGACGTGGTCTCTGATCGGCGCCGATCACGGCCCTGTCTTTGGGTTGGCAACACCGACCAACCCAAAAGGCGGCTGGAGTCTGGATATCGGCGTAAACAGTCGCGGTGGAACAGGCGGGCTGAGTTCGGCTCTGGAAGCCGAACTGACCTATGGCATCACGCAAAACCTCAAGCTGGCGTTCTCGGGACCGGTAGTATTCCAGCCAGACCCTTATCCGAGGTCCTCGGTAACGACAAATACGCCCATCAGTGGTGACTTCAGCGGCCTCGCGTGGTATCGATTTCAAAAGAAGGACTTTGCGGGAAAACGCGTCGAGAGCACTGCTGTGGCCGGCGTTCTCGTTCCGGGGCCACAGCAGGAAACGGGAGTCTTTCACGGTCTGAACAGCGGTGTCGGGTATCTGATTGGCGCGGTGACCGGCGTGGCATCGCGTAGCCAGTACCTCTGGGTGGGCGCCGATTATCAGCGCTACGCGGAATCCAGGGGTGATCGCCGTCCCGACCTGTTTACCTATACGGCGGTGTATGGCTATCGCCCGCTTTCGTGGCGAACTGACTATCCGCGCTGGGACTGGCGCATCTTCGGAGAGTTTACCGGTGAACACGCCGGAACCCTGCAGCGCCAGATGGTCGCCGTTGCCGGCAGCCGGGCCAACCAGTTGTTCCTCGGTCCGAGCGTGCTTGGCGTTTACCGGGCGATCGGGATCGAAGGCGGTATCCAGTTTCCGGTTTACCGCGATGCCGGGCCGCTCTATCCAAAGGAGCGGTACCGGTTTGCGCTGAATTTCGCGTATTTTTTCTGAAAGGAGACGAGTTTGAAAACAAGATTTGCGATTGTCACATGCGCGGTTGCGCTTGCTTTCGCGCCCGCGCGGGCGGAGTTGCTTCAGGTCGATCTGTCGATTTTCGGGATGGATTGAATGACGTGCGCACACGTCGTCGACGTGTCATTGAGGAAGGTGCCGGGCGTGGAGACGGTGGACGTGAGCCTGAACAAAGGGCTGGCCATTGTGAAACTGAAAGCCGGAAATACGGTATCGGTCCCGCAATTGTGGCAACTGCTGCACGAGAAGGGCTACACGCCCAAAGGCACGATCGTTTCCGTGCGTGGCGAACTGGCGGGCAAGCAGGAAAGACTGCGACTGACAGTTACGGGTACGAAAGATGTGCTCGATCTTGCCGCCGATCCAAAGAATGCGGCGGCATACGGCGAGGCGGGGAAAAGGGTCGGGCAAGCGGTGGTGATTCAGGGTCTCATGACGCCCGGTAAAGATCTGAAGGCGGCGACGCCCCTTCAAGTGAATCAAGTGAAGTAAGGCAACTATGCGAACGACGGTCAATAGCGCTCCGTTTCGCGCGCGAAGCGGAGCGCTAAGTTATCTATCGCTTTTTACATCAATCGGGACGTTGCTGTGCTGCGCGCTTCCCTCGCTGCTGGTTCTGTTCGGTCTGGGGGCGACGGTGGCGTCCATTTTGTCCGAGGCGCCGTGGCTTGTTTCGCTCTCGCATCATAAGAACTGGGTGTTTGCGGTGGCAGGCGTTCTGATTGCGAGCAATTTTGCCTACGTTTACGTTGTGGCCCCCAGGCTACAGGCGCGAACTGGCGCCTGTGATCCAGGCGATCCCTCGGCGTGCAGTACGGCGAGCCGCTTCAGCCGTGTCGTACTGTGGGGTTCCGCGACGTTATATCTGATCGGATGCTTCTCTGCGTACCTTCTCGGTCCGATTCTCGTGCATTTCGATTCGTGACTTCGTGTCGCGGCCGGGCGCCTATGACAAAACGTGCTATGGGCTGGAAGACGCTCGGCGGCTTTGACCCGATTTCTCAGTAACGATCGGCCCCGGTCACCCGAAACAGCCTGTAGTCCGCCGTGAGTCCGGACACCGGAACGGGCTCGATCATGCCGCCGCGCTCCAGCGCCTCCACGGATCTTCGATACGCCGCCGATTCCGGAAATCCGGCATCCGGCGCTAGCGCCAAATAGCCGACTCCGTTCGCGTTCATCTCGGCTCGGAGGCGGTCCGGCGTCACCTGCGAGTTCGGTGGGGCGTAGTACAGCCGGTATGCGTCCGGAACGAAACCCCTGGTCGTTTTCCGTCCCGTATAGAGGTAGAACATCGGGTCGAGGTTCGCCATCACCGCCGCATCCGGCGGCGCCTGAGTTCGGATCCACGCGAATATGGGCTCCAGGCGCCGCCAGTCGTCAGGCGCCTGGTCACCGGCCGGAAAGACGCCGTTGCGCCACGTGGCCGGTAAACGCTTCCCGTCCGCCCAGAGTGGAAGCAACGCGAACAACAACGCCGCGGCCGCGACCGGCTCCTGAAATTTCACGTCGCGAACCGCACGCCACAAAATCCAAAGCGCCAGCGGCAGCACGGGAGCCATCAGGTGAACAGGCGGCTCGACGCGAAGCAGCAGGGTCACGCAATATAGAAGCACGAACAGATCCGGTATCAACTGCCGCCTCTTGTAAATGCTCCATCCGAACAGCAATGCCGCCGCGAACGCCGCGTACACGTTCGCGACGCCGCTGAGCAGAGCGAACGGGCTCTCGAAAAGCGAGATCACGTTCGCCCCAAGCACGACCGCCTTCTCGCTCGCCCGCAAACCAGTGATGATGTTCGTGGCCGGGTCGCCGGGGGCCTGATGCGCGAGCGACCATCCGATCCAGGGCGCTACGAAGATCATTGCGGCCGTCGTGAACAAACCCGCCGCGCGGGTGCGCCGGTGCGTCAGGAAGACGATCATGCACGCGACGATCAGCGGCAGTCCGGCGAGGCGCGTTACCGTGGCCAGGCCGGCGAAGACTCCGGCGATCAGCGGACGGTCTTCCAGCACCATCAACAGAGAAGCCGTCAGCAGCAGTGCGAACAAGGGCTCCGGCAGCAGGCTCGTCGCGAGGAAAATGGACGTCGGCGCGGCCGCGGTGATCAGCGTGAGCAGCGAGGCGCCGCCGCTTCGCGCCCCCATTTTTCGCAGGATCCGATAGGTGAGCGCGAGCCAGCCGGCGGTCGCGAACAGCGGAACCAGCTTGAGCCACTGCGCCTGCCGCGAAACCAGTGTGAACAGCGCAAGAACCGCCGGAAACAATGGCGGAACCTTCGTCTGGGGAACCGGAGAGGGAAGGCTTCGGATCGAGTAGCCATGCCCCGTCGCGAGCGATTCGGCCGTTACGAGGTTCACCCCGTCCTCGTAGGTAAGTCCGATCGCGGGAGTCCTCCATGCGGCTGCATAAACGGCGAGAATCGCTGCGCAGAAAACGGCGATCATCGCGCGTTGAGCGCCTCGGGTCAAAGTCATGTAGCGGAATCTCTAATTGTAGACTCGTGAATTGAATAACACCCGCCCCGCGCAGTTGCTTCGCGAACGCGAATGCATTCTCTTCGACCTCGACGGAACGCTGGTCGATTCCAATGCCTGCCACGAGCGGGCCTATCTCACGGTGCTGCGGCCGCGCCTGCCCGAACTCGCGGCGCGATTCGATTATGAGCCCTGCAAGGGACGCCGCACGCGCGACGCTCTGCGGGATATGGGTCTATCGGATGAAGCCCTCATTGAAGAGATCAACGCCGCCAAGCAGCAGGCCTATCGCGATCTAGTGGATGAAGGCGCAGTTGTATTCCTGCCCGGCGCGCGTGAGTTGTTATCCGAACTCCGCGGCCGCGGCAAGCGCCTGTTTCTGGTGACCGGCGGCAGCGCGCGCTCCACCGCGCAGGTGCTCGGACGGCTCGGCATCGCAGACTGGTTCGAAGCTTTGGTCACCGCGGACGACATCGTCCACTCCAAACCCGCGCCGGATTGCTGGATTCAGTGCCTCGCTGCGGCTCGTGTGGAGGCGTCCCGCGCTGTCGCGATCGAGGATGCGCGCAACGGAATTATTTCCGCGCGTGCCGCGGGCATCGACGCCATCGGCGTCAACAATCCGCAATTGGCCGACCTGCCCGAGTTTGCGGGACTGATTGAAGAGCTTTTGAACGGCCTCGACCCCGCGGCACGATAAGATTACTCACGAAGTCGGGCAGCTATGAGCGCGCCTCCAGGACCGGTTAAGGGCGAAATGCCCGTTGCGGAGGTCGTCCGTCTGGCAGACCTTGTGAACTATCAGGATGGATCCGTTGTTAGCCGGACGATTGTTAAGCGCGGGACGGGAACCATCACGCTGTTCGCCTTCGACGAAGGCCAGGGTCTGAGCGAACATACAGCCGCGTTCGACGCGGTGGCTCATCTGCTGGAAGGCGAAGCGGAGATAACGGTCTCGAGCAAGCCCTTACGCCCGTCGGCAGGCGAAGCCGTATTCCTGCCGGCAAACCAGCCCCATGCGGTTAAGGCCGTGACCCGGTTCAAAATGCTTTTGACGATGATCCGCTCGTAGGCCCTGCCTGGCCTGTGCAAATCCGCGTCATCATGTATCCACGGCCGCCCCGGTCGTCATAAACTGTACGTCGATGGCTGTACCGAAACCAATCCTCTGCCTTCTCGCGGCTTCGGCCCTTCTGACCGCCGCGGAAAACAAGACGATTTCCGAAAAACACCCGGCCGGCGGAAACTACAACATCCCTCTGTGGGACGAGGGTAAAGTTCCGCTTTCCAAAGGCGACGGCCCGCTCGATAAACCCTTCCTCACCGTCTTCCAACCCCCCGAAGGTAAGCGCAATGGCGGTTCAGTTGTCGTCGCGCCGGGCGGCGGGAACATCATGCTGATGTACGGCGCCGAAGGCACGGACATCGCCGAGCGCTACAACGATTGGGGCGTCACGGCCTTCATCCTCACCTACCGGCTCTCGCCACGCTACGGCCAGGACGCCCGCGTGCTCGATGCGAAGCGCGCCATTCAGGTGGTCCGCTCGCGGGCGGCGGAGTTCAAACTCGATCCGAAGCGCGTCGGCTTTATCGGCTTTTCGGCCGGCTCGTCGCTCGGCCGGGACCTCGGCGATGCCGGCGGTCCTGGCGACCCGAACGCCGCCGACCCGGTGGACCGCTTCAGCTCGCGTCCCGATTACCTCGGCCTCATCTACGGTCCTGGACGCGGCGGGCAAGGCGAAGTGCTGAAGAATTTCCCGCCCACGTTCCTCGTCTGCGCCGCGGGAGATAAGGGTAACGCCATCGGTTCCGCTCAGCTCTTCGCTGACCTCACCAAAGCCGGCGCGGTTGCGGAAATTCACGTTTATCAGAAAGGACACCACGGCTTCGGCGACGGCTACGCGAGCTATACCTTCTCCGACTGGATGGGCAGGCTCGAGCGCTTCCTGAAAGAAGACGGCTTTATCCCCGGACCGAAGCAGCCAGGAGTTAAGGAATAACAGTGCATCGAATCGCAATTCTTTCCGCGGCGGGAGCCCTCGCGCTTCTCGCTGCCACGAATGGCTCGCAACCGCCGGTGAATGACGGCTATGGCGACTTCGTTTACATCCCCGCCGGCGCGTTCAAAATGGGCGATAACTTCGGTGACGGGCTCTCACGCGAGCGCCCTGTTCACACCGTCGATGTCGACGCGTTTTATATCGCAAAATACGAAACCACGAACGGACAGTGGCGGAGGTTCCGCGACGATCCCGGTTACGACGATCCGAAATACTGGCCGAACGGTCACGTCGTGCCGAAGGATCAGGTCCCCTACTGGACGCAGGCCAACAACCACGGCGGCGGCACGCCGGATAGCGACGACTACCCCGTCATCGGAGTGAACTGGGATTCCGCCGTGGCCTACTGCAACTGGGTCAGCGCGAAGACCGGAAAGAAATATCGCCTCCCCACGGAAGCCGAATGGGAAAAGGCAGCCCGAGGAACGGATCAGCGGCGCTACCCGTGGGGTAATGAGATCGACCACTCTGACGCCAACTTCGTGGGCGGGCAGGCATTCGACACTGTAATGAAGGTCGGCAGCTTTCCGAAGGGCGTCTCCCCTTACGGAGTGTTCGATATGGCGGGTAATGTCGGCGAATGGTGTTCGGATTGGTACGAGCGCGATTACTATTCGGTTTCGCCGCGCAAGAATCCGAAGGGTCCGGCCACCGGCGCGTACCGCGTGGTTCGCGGCGGTTCCTTTTACCTGGAACCTCTGGATCTCCGTACCTACGGACGCGGCGCTGCTTGGCCCTCATTTCTGTCCCATCGCATGATCGGCTTCCGCGCCGCCCGCGAACCGTAGCCCGCGCGGCTCGGCCGCCGCACGCGAAAAGCTACCATCGAAGAAACGAATGATTCAGACACTCTTCGGTTCTGTCGAGCAGGAACCGACTCTACTCGAGAAACTGAAGAACGGCGTTCAGAAGACGCGCGACGGCCTTGTTTCGCGCATCGAAGACGTCATTGCGGGGCGCAAGGAGATCGACGCCGATCTTCTCGAAGAGCTTGAATACACGCTGATCAGTGCGGATATTGGGGTTAAGACAACCGAGGAGATCCTCGAACGCATCCGCGAGCGAGTGGACCGCAAGCTCGTCGGCGACTCCTCGGAACTTCGTTCTCTGATTCGCGAATACCTGCTCGAAATCCTGCAGGCGAGCGATCGCCCGCTGGCTTACGTTGATGAACCGCCCGCTGTTGTGATGGTCGTCGGAGTGAACGGAGCCGGCAAGACCACCACCATCGGCAAACTGGCTTCTCACCTCAAGGCGGACGGACACACCGTTCTTCTCTGCGCGGCCGATACGTTTCGCGCCGCCGCGATCGAACAACTCGAAGTCTGGGGCGAGCGCACGGATACGCAGGTGATTCGTCAGAACACGGGCGCGGATCCTAGTGCGGTGATGTTCGACGCGCTGCAGGCCGCGAAATCGCGCCGCGTTGATTACGTGATCGTGGACACCGCCGGCCGCCTTCAGACCAAAACAAACCTGATGGCGGAACTTGAAAAGATGCGCCGCACGGCCGCGCGAGTGATCCCCGACGCGCCCCATGAAGTGCTGCTTGTGCTCGACGCCACCACGGGCCAGAACGGCCTCGAGCAGGCGCGCAAATTCACCGAAACCTCCGGCGTCACGGGCATCGTTTTGACTAAGCTCGACGGCACCGCGAAGGGCGGTGTCATCGTCGCGATCGCTCGCGAACTCGGCCTGCCGATTCGTTTCATCGGCGTCGGCGAAAAGGTGGACGATCTTCTGGCCTTCGATCCCGACAGCTTTATCGATTCGCTCTTCGCCGAATGAGTCACGACTACATGCGCGAGGCCCTCGATCTGGCGAGGCGGGGGATGGGTTTGACTTCGCCAAACCCGATGGTCGGCTGCGTGATCGTCCGCGACGGCATCGTTGTGGGCCGGGGGTTTCATACATGGGATGGCGTAAAGCATGCCGAGGTTCTGGCCCTCGAGGAAGCCGGTGACAAGGCGCGCGGCGCGACGGTTTACCTCAGTCTGGAGCCCTGTTCCCATACCGGCCGGACCGGGCCCTGTGCTGATGCCCTGATAGGAGCCGCTGTGGCTCGCGTTGTGATGGCATCGCGCGATCCGAACCCGCTGGTTTCCGGGCAAGGTCTGGAGCGCATGCGCTCTGCCGGAATTCGCGTCGAATTCGCGCCGGAGCATGAGGCCGAAGCCAATAAACTGAACGAGCCGTTCTTTCATTTCATGCGCACCGGCAGACCGCTGGTGACGATGAAATGCGCGATGACGCTAGATGGCAAGATCGCTGCTCCCGAAGATAATTCCGGCTGGATCACAAGTGAACGCGCCCGCGCGCACGTTCAGGAATTGCGCCACGCTTCCGACGTGATGCTCAGCGGAATCGGCACCGTCCTTGCGGACAACCCTCTGCTCAACGACCGCAGCGGTCTTCCCCGTGCCCGCCCGCTCCTTCGCGTCGTGCTCGATTCCACCCTACGGCTGCCGGTCGATTCGAAGATCGTTCAGTCGGCGAACGGTGACCTTCTGGTTGCCGGGACCACCGCAGCTTCGGCTGACCGCCGCAAGGCGCTGGAAGAACGCGGCGTGGAAGTCCGCATTTTCGACGGGCCCGGCGGACGCGTCGATATCCGCGATGTGATCTCGCTTCTCAAGGACCGGCGTTATCTTTCGGTCATGATCGAGGCGGGCAGCAAAATCAACTGGGCCGCGCTCGAAGCGGGCGTGGTCGACAAGGTTTTCCTGTACTACGCGCCGAAGATTCTCGGCGGGCTGGAGTCACTGCCGATGGCGGGCGGCGCGGGCCGCCTTCGCCGCAAAGACGCGATCCTGCTCGAACGCACCTCGCTTCATCCCATACCGCCCGATGAGTTCGCCGTCGAAGCCTACATTCGGAAGGAAGGCTGATCGTGTTCACCGGCATCATTGAAGAACTCGGGCACGTCGAAAAGGGAGATCGGTTTTCAATCCGATGCGCTACGATCCTGAGCGATCTGACGCCCGGGGCCAGCGTGGCCGTTAACGGCGTGTGCCTGACTGCGGTCGATATCCGTCAAGACGGCTTTTCGGCGGACCTCGCGCCGGAGACGCTTGCGCGCACTAATCTCGGCGACCTTCGGCTCGGCGACCCTGTGAATCTGGAGCGCCCGCTGACGCTGAGTGCGCGTCTCAGCGGTCACATCGTGCAGGGACACGTCGATGGAACCGGAACGCTGGAAGCGCTTCGCGAACTCGGCGGCGGAAACTGGGAACTCGAGGTCCGCGCGCCGCGCGAACTCGAACGCTTTCTTGTTTACAAAGGTTCAATCGCAATCGACGGAATCAGCCTCACCATCGCCGCAACGCATGAAGGTCTGGTCAAGGTCGCGATCATTCCGCACACATACGGCTTCACGAATATTTCGGCCCGCAAACCCGGCGACCGCGTGAATATCGAGTGCGACATGCTCGCCAAGCATGTGGACAAGCTTTTGAGCTATATGACGCTCACGGGATCAGCTCGTCCAGATACTCCGGTTTCCGATTGAAAATCGGGATATCGCGATCCGTCTCCCAGCCATTCGAATTCTTCCGAACAACTCGTCCGCGTTTGAAATCCGCGGTTTGCTTTGCCCAGTTCACGCTTTTCGCGTGCAGCATTTCGTGTTTCTCGGTTGTCGATTTGCCCAACAGTTCGCCGTGTTCGTAATGAGCCGACGCCAGCATATTCAGGCTGTTGGCTGAGGCGTCGAGTTGCCGCCAGAGGAAATATCGCGCGACCTCGTCGCGGCGCGAGATCACCATCACGCGCGAATCGAACGCCGCGACCTTGCGGGATTCGAAAGCGCGCTGAAACGCCGCAGTGAACAGGCTCGCGGAGACCGACACGATCTTCTGTACATTGCCGTCAAACCACAGCGCGGAATCTTCACGTTCGAAATCGGTGAGCAGGAACGAATACTCGTCGCTTTGACCATAGGCGAACCGGCACCCGATCATCTCCTTGCAGAGGTACAACGCCGCTTCATCGAGCGCATCGGCCAGGGCGCGGCAGTAGGGGCGTTCGAGATCTTCGGTGAACTTATGAAAGCCACGTCCATCGATACGAACCACGACATAGGAACGCCGCGGCAGAAAGATGCGAAGCGCATCCTCGTAATCGCGCTTCATGCGGCGGCCCAGATCGTCCTTCATCAAACCGATTGTGGCAAATTGGGTCCGTGCGCGTGGTGCTCGACACGAACGTTCTGATTTCAGCCTGCATGAAGACGGGTGGCCTGGAAGCGCGCCTCGTCGAGATGGCGATCGCCGGGACGATTGAGTTGTGCGTGACAAAAGAAGTTATGGGGGAGTATGTCGACGTCCTGAACCGCCGCAAGTTCGTCACGTGGCGCGAAACGGGGTTGAAGTTGCTCGAATCGCTGGCGCGCGTCGCAACATTCGTACACCCGAGCAAACCGGTCGAAGCCGCCAAAGATCCGGACGATAACCGCTTCCTTGAGTGCGCCGAAGCCGCAGGCGCGGAATATCTCGTGACCGGCAACCTGCGTCATTACCCAGCGGAATGGGCCAGCGCGAAGATCGTCAATGCGCGTGCGTTCTTCGATCTCACCGGGATGACAGAACGAACTGATTCCCGTCCTGATCTTTGAACAGCGCGAAAGTCCCCCAACTCTGCTGTTGGGGCGGTCCGAGGAACTCCACTCCGCGAGCCAGAAGGTCGTCATAGGTCTTCTGCACGTTGTCGCACCAGAACGTCGCCGGGTAGAAGCCGCCAATCCGGTTCTCGTGCCCGTCGGGCGTGAAGAGGGCGATCAGGGTATCGGCGCCGGGGATCGAGAGTTCGATCCAGCGCTGTTTATCGTTGAACGGCTGATCGGTGTGAACGCGGAAGCCAAGCTTTTCGGTATAGAACGCAATCGCTGCGTCCTGACTCCGGACCGGTATGCTGACGATCTTGATGCCTTTGATCATGCATCGAGGCTACGCCAGGAATAGGCTCCGGTCAATGTCATTTCGCTTGCTATATGATCCGTAACTATAGTGACAAAAACGATAGCTCTTGATGACTACGCCCTGACCGCTCTGATGCGCGATATGGTCGGGCACGACCGCAATCCGTCCGGCTATCTTGTCTACCTCCATCTCGCGTGCGAATGCGAACTTCAGGGTGCCCCGTTCGTCCGCGCCAGCCACCAGACCATCGCAGAGGGAACCGGGTTGTCGAAGAGCGCCGTCCAGAAAGCAATTCGCTACCTGAACGCCCGAAAGCTGCTGCGCACTCAACTGGAGTCGCCTACAGCGGTTCCCCGACACCGCGTACTCAAGACCTGGCGGCGCTAACATGGCCGCTATGAAGCTGCTCGCCCTCGCCGTTTTCGCCGGTTCGGTCTGCCTTGCTCAAACGCCCGATGCCGTGCTCGACGACTGGCACCGCGCTGCTGCTGCCGCGGACGAACCCCGCTACTTCGGCCACTTCGCGCCGCAGGGCATCTTCATGGGAACTGACGGCAAAGAGCGCTGGACCATCCCCGCTTTCCGGGCATGGGCCAAACCTTACTTCGATCGCAAGAAAGCCTGGAATTTCACGCCGCACGACCGGCACGTCTTCTACTCAAAGGATGGTGCTGTCGCGTGGTTCGACGAGATGCTGGACACGCCGAACCTCGGGCCGTGCCGAGGTTCCGGCGTCCTGATCCGGCTGAATGGCGAATGGAAGATCACCCAATACAATCTCTCAATCCCGATTCCCAACGCGCTGGCCGATTCAGTCGTGAAACAGATCAAGGCTGGAACTCAACCGTGAGATTGACCTGCTGCTCGACGGGTTCGCCGTCCACCGTCGCCGGGCGATAGCGCCACTCAGCCGCGGCCTTCATGGCGGCGTTTTCGAGCTTCTTCGGACCGCTTAACAAAACGAAGTCCCGGGGGATCCCATCGGCCCCCACCGTTGCGGTGAACTGAACTGAACCCTTAACCCGCTCCAGTTTCGCCATAAACGGCCGTTTGGCCATAACCTCTTGAATCACGGCGGCATCGGTCCGGACCGGGATATGTCTCGGCGGGGCGGGCGTCTCGGGAGTTTCCGACGTCGGTCCGTGGGTATGCGGGCCCGCAGCGGGCTGATGCAAAACGAACCAGGCGACTCCGATGGCCGCAGCAGCCAGCAGGGCAATTAACAAAACGAACACCGGCCAGACCCGGCGAGTTCGTTTTGTAACCGGTATTGGCGGAGGCGGCAGGACAGTTCGTTTTGTAAAAACCTCGGGTGCGGTCAGCGCCGCCTGCAACGCCTCGGAAAATTGCGTACACGTGGCAAATCGCTGTGCCGGATCTTTCGAGAGAGCGCGCTGGATGACGGCGTCCTGATTGGCGTCGGGCAGGCGGTCCGGTTCGTTTTGTAAAATCCGCGCGAGCAGCGCCAGATCGCCCGTCTGATCGAACGGGAGACGGTTCGCCAGAAGCTGATACGCCACGACGGCCAGCGCGTACTGATCGACCGGCGCTTCGCCGCGTTCGCCCTGAAGCCGTTCCGGCGCCATGTAGATCGGCGTACCCCAATTCCCGGCAACCGTGAGGACCTGCTCCTCGACCCGGGAAATTCCGAAGTCGGTCACCTTGACGACGCCGTCCGGGCGCAGCATGATGTTCCCCGGCTTGATATCGCGGTGGATCACTTGATTCGCGTGCGCGAAATCGAGCGCGGCGGCGGTCTGGCCGATGATGCTGGCCACCTCGGCGTGGGTCCAGATGCGCCCCGCCGCCATCAGGCGGTCCAGGGATGAACCCGGGACCAACTCCATCGCAATGTATTCGAAATCCCGTTCCTGACCGAACTGGTAGATCACCACGATGTTGGGGTGCGAGAGCCGTCCCGCCGCCTGGGCCTCGAGGGCGAACCGCTGGCGCGCCTCGGCAATCTGGCTTTCCTCGCCCAGCCGGGGAGCGTACATCGTTTTGATCGCGACCTCGCGCCCGATCAGCGGATCCCAGGCCCGGTAGACGACACCCATCGCGCCGCGGCCGATCTCCTCGTTTATGTGGAAGGGGCCGATGCGTTTGATGGTTTCGGTATTATGGTCCGGCATGAAGACGTGCTTCTCAACCCTGGGATGTCCGGACTGGTCCGTCCGCAAAGCGCTGGACGAAGCCAAGCGGCTGGGGTTCGATGGGGTGGAACTTCGTTTTGTAAACGGCTCGGATGCGCTTTGGGAACTGCCGGAACTGACGAGCGGCGTCGCCGACACCAAGCGTGCCGCGCGCGATCTGGGCGTCGAGTTCGCTCAGGTCGGAGTGCGCGCGCATTTTCATTTCGCCGACCCGGCGAAACGCCGCGAGCAGATTGACGAAGCCAAAAAAGATATCGACATCGCTGGAAATCTGGGCAGTCCGGGCGCCAGACTCTGGGGCGACAAGGTTCAGCCGGGCGCGGACCGCGAGTCCACCATGAAATGGATTTCTGAGGCCATCTGGACCCTGGCGGAATACGGGCGTCCGATGAAGGTCGGAATGCGTCTGGAAACGCACGGCGATTTTACGAGTTCGGCGGACAATCTGAAAATTCTGCGCGACTGCGGCTGCCACGGCGCGGGTCTTACCTGGGACCCGGCCAATATTCTGGCGGGATGCGGTGAGCGGCCCGCGGCCAGCGCCGCGGCGCTCGGGCCTTATATCGAGCATGTCCATTTCAAGGACGAAAAGCTGTTGGGCGGCGGCAAGCGCGATATCACGCTGCTGGGCAAAGGCGATATCCCGCTTGGCGAGATTATCGCCAGTCTGAAGAAACTGAAGTACGCCGGCTACGTTTCGCTGGAATGGGAGAAGCGCAATTTCGCGAACGCTCCCGGTCCCGAGGTCGCTTTCCCCGATTTTATTTCGTGGTGGAAGGCGCACTCGGCGTAGGAACCGGGGGAACGGGAACTCTGGGGATCGCGATGTCCATGAACCCGATCATCATCTCCTCCCAACTTTGTTCGCCGAACCGCACCGTCGCCTTGGGATCGGGATTGTAAGGATTGTTCGGCGAATTGTCGAAGTGCGCGGTGCACTCGATGCGGGTTCCGGCGGGATAAACGATCGGGTCGGCTGGCTTGTAGGCTAGCTGCCAGTTGAAATCGTACTTCGGCACGCGCAGGAGGACGCTCGTTTCGCCGGTCGGATAGACGGCGCGGTATTCGAAGTCTTTCCCGCGAAGGTGCATGTGCGGGAAGAAGTCGACGATCTTTCCCGGACCGCGGAAGCGCAGTTGTCCGTCGACCTTGAAGTCAGGATCGTTAGGCGGAATTACGAAGTCAGTATTCGCGACTGACACGCTGCGGATGCGCTCTTCGGGCGCTTCTTTCGCGAAGACCATGCCGATCTTTGTTTGATCTTCGGTGGCTTTGCCGTTGGGCGTGTAGTGAACCTGGAGGACGAGGTCAGAACCGGCTTTGATCAGCTTCGCCTGGTTCGGGGCCCATTGATCCGGGACGATGCCGGGCGTGTAGATGGTGAGGATCTCGCTGCCGCCTCCTCCGATGTTGGTCAGGTCACCTGGCGGTAACGGCGGCGGAACGTAAGGCACGCCTGGTTTGGCCTCGCGCAGCCACTTCGAATCCGGCGTGCGGACGAAGACGACCATGTGGTGGACGACGGTGTGGTTCGTGGGCCGCGTTTCGGCCATCCGAACCCATTTGTCTTCGGTAAACCCGGTCGGGACAACGATGTACTGATAATCGACTTTGCCGTTGGCAGGAACGGCGAACGGCTGCGGCATCTGAAGGACGTAGTCGGGTTTCGGGATGTTCCAGCCGTCGATGAATTTCGGGGCGGGCGCAGCGTCTTTCTTATCGCCTTCGGGCGCGCCTTTGTCGGCCCAAGTCTTGATCATGTCGATTTGTTCGGTGGTGAGAGAGCGGTCGTTTGCGAATTTGCCGTAGTGCGGGTCGGCGAACCATGGCGGCATCTTCTTCAGCGTCACCGCCTCTTTGATCGAAGCCGCCCAGGGGCGCACCTGCTGATAGGTGCCGAGCGACATCGGGCCGATTTCGCCGGGCCGGTGGCAACCCTCGCAGTGCTGCTGAAGAATCGGCTGTACGTCTTTATAAAAGGTCGGCGAGGTGGTCGCAGCCTGCAGAGCGCCACAGAAGAGGGCAAGTCCCGAAAGGCGAATCACGCGATAGAGCCTTTCAGCGGAAGAGTCCGATGGCGTTTTCCGGTTGCTGCAAAGATCGCGTTGGCAAGCGCGGGGGCGATGGTCGGGACAGAGGCCTCGCCGATGCCGCCGGGGTTGTTGTCGGTTTCGACGATGTGGACGTCGATGCGCGGCATTTCGTCGATGCGGAGCACGTCGTAGGTATTGAAGTTGCTTTGTTGGACGCGACCTTTATCGATGGTGATCGCGCCTTTGAGCGCGGCGGAAAGCCCGTAGACGATGCCGCTTTCGATCTGCTGGGTGATGATTGCCGGGTTCACGACGTGGCCGCAATCGACGGCGCAGACGATGCGGTGGATCTTCAGCTTGCCGTTGGTGACTGAGACTTCCGCCACCTGTGCGTTGTAGCTGCCGATGTTGTTGACGACGGCGACTCCCTGGTAATGGCCCGCGGGCGCTTTGGCCCAATCGGCCTTTTCGGCGGCGATGTTGAGGACGTTCAGCAGGCGCGGTGATTTCGCGAGCAGGCGTCGGCGCAGTTCGACCGGGTCCTTGCCGCCTTCGTGCGCGAGTTCATCGAGGAAGCATTCGGCGAAGAAGGTGTTCTGGGTGTAGCCGACGGCGCGCCAGAAGGTGGTCGGGATGCCGGGATCGGCTTTGCGCCAATCGACGTAGAAGTTCGGGATTGTGTATTCGAGGGTGTGGATGCCTTCGACGGCGGTGGAATCGACCGCGCCACCGCGTCCGCCTCCAAAGAATGAGGGGCAGGCTACCTTCGCGGTATAGGCGACGGGCCAGCCTTCGGAATCGACCGCGCCTGCGAATTTCACATAAGATGCGGGGCGATAAAGGTCGTGCTGCATGTCGTCTTCGCGCGTCCAGGTGAGCTTGACGGGAGTGCCCGCCATGGCCTTCGCGATTTCGGTCGCTTCGGCGACGTAGTCGGTGCCGCCGCGACGCCCGAAGCCGCCGCCCATGAAGAGGGAATTCAGGGTTACCTTTTCGGGAGGCAGTCCGGTGATCTGCGCTGCTGTGCTCCGCGCGCCCGCCTGCATCTGGGTGGGCGCCCAGATTTCGCAGCTATCCGGTTTCACGAGCACCGTGCAATTCATCGGCTCCATCGGCGCGTGCGAGAGATACGGCGCTTCGTAGACCGCTTCGATCTTCTTCGGCGCAGAGGCGAAGGCAGCATCGGCATCGCCGACCTTCCTCGCGACGGAACCCGGCTGCGCGGCGTATTCGGCGAACATTTTCGATATGCCCGCACTGTTCTGGGATGCGACGGGGCCTTCGTCGTACTGGACGACTAGGGCCTTGCGGCCCTGCATCGCAGACCATGTGTTGTCCGCGATGACGGCTACGCCGTTCGAAATCTGCACGATGTTCTTCACACCGGCGACCGTCTTGGCTTTCGACGCGTCGAAGCTCGCGACCTTGCCTCCGAAGACCGGGCAGCGCTGGAGCGACGCGTACAGCATACCGGGAACTTTCGCGTCGAGGCCGAACTGCGCGGTTCCGGTTACTTTGGCGCGGGTGTCGAGCCGCTTGATGGATTTGCCGATGTATTTGTAGGTCTTCGGGTCTTTGGTCGGAACGCCGGTGGGCACGGGAAGTTTTCCGGCGGACTCGGACAGGCTGCCGTAGCTCAGACGCGCGTTGTTGCCGGTGTTGATGACGAAACCGGTATCCGTGCGGAGTTGGGATTTGTCCACTTTCCACTGCTGCGCGGCAGCTTCGATGAGCATGGCTCGCGCCGTGGCGCCTGCCTGGCGAAGCGGCACCCACGTCGTCCGGATGCTCTGGCTGCCGAAGACTCCCTGCATGCCGTAGAGCGCGGGATCGACCGGCGCGAATTCGGTGCGGACCTTCGACCAGTCGCAGTCGAGCTCATCGGCGAGGAGTTGGGAAAGCGATGTGACGGTGCCCTGGCCCATCTCGCATTTCGTGATGATGAACGTGACGGAATCGTCCGGCGCGATGCGGAGGTAAGCGTTGGGCTTCGGCGGACCGGCTGGTCCGCGGCCGAATCCCTGGGCGTTGAGCTTCGAGCGTTCGGGCAGCGCGAACGCGACGAGCAGTCCGGCGGAAGTTTTGAGGAAGTCGCGGCGGGAGTTCATGCCTTGGCTCCTTTCGCGTGACCGGCTTTGATTTCGGCGGCGCGGTGGATGGCGCGGCGAATCTGCGAGTACGTTCCGCAGCGGCAGATGTTTCCGCGGAGGGCTTCGTCGATATCGGCGTCGGTGGGAGAGGAGGTCTTCGAGAGCAGGGAAGCCGCGGCCATCAACTGTCCGGACTGGCAGTAACCGCACTGCGGGACGTCTTCCTCGATCCAGGCCTGCTGGACGGGGTGGGTGGCGTCGGGCGCGAGCCCTTCGATTGTTGTGACCGTCTTTCCGGCAACAGACGAAACGGGCGTGATGCAGGCGCGTGTGGCGCTGCCGTTGACATGGACGGTGCAGGCTCCGCAGAGGGCCATGCCGCAGCCGAATTTGGTTCCGGTCATTCCCAGCGTGTCGCGCAGGACCCAGAGGAGGGGCATCTGCGAGTCGACGTTGACGGTCTGCCGGGCGCCGTTGAGCGTGAACGTTGTTGCCATGGCTGTTCCTTTACTTGACGGTGATGGGCACGGATGCCACGTGGTTTTCCCACGCCAGCTGGAGTTGCGCTTTGCCGCCGTGCTCGTCGGTGAGGGTGTACCTGAGCTGCTCGATGGGCGCGGGCGGCTTGGACATGTTCATTTTGACGCGGCCGAGGTCCTGAGCGGCTTCATAGGTAAGGCCCCACTGGCCGGTTTGTTTGTTGACGATGAGCGTCCAGGCGTCGGGGTTTTTGACGTCGACGAAGAGAGTGTAGTCGCCTTTGGGGACGTTAAGGCCGGCGATGTTGAGGTCGGCGTCAGTGTGGAAGGCGGTGGCGGAGTTGGCTCCGGCGCGCCAGACGGGATAGGTGGGGTCTTTGGAGATCTGGCCGCCGTCGCCGAAGATTTTGCGTCCGCGGACGGACGGGGCAGCGTAGGCGATTTTGAGGTTTTTGCCGTTGACGGTGACGGATTCGGTTGCGGCGGGGCTCTGGGCCTGGACTAGAGGAGCGGAAAGAGCGAAGGCGAGCAGGATGCCTGCGACGATTCGGGTCATGTTGTCTGTATTGAACGTAGCATCTTTGGTGGCAGGGGCTTACGTTACACTTCGCTGAGTGGCGGGCATGAAACAAACCCCAATCCCCTTCCGCATTGCGATCGGAAGGCGCGCGACCCAGTTCTACGGCGCTGCCTGGTCGCCGGACGGTCAGTTCATCGCGGCGGGCGGAGGCGATGGGGTGCTCTGGGTGTGGCGTCACGATTCGGGCGAAAGCAGGCTGCTGGAGGGCCACGCGGGCCAGATCTATAGCGTGGCGTGGTCGCCGGACGGCAAGACGCTGGCGAGCGGATCGGAAGATAAGACCGTTCGGCTTTGGGATGTGGGTACCTGGTCCGAGCGCCGCGTGGTTGAGGGGCATAGCCAATCCGTTTGGGCTGTGGCGTGGTCGCCCGACGGGCGCACCCTCGCCAGCGGGTCGAATGACAACACGGTTCGACTGTGGGACGCGGCGAGCGGCCAGGAGCGGCGCAGGCTGGAGGGACACACTGGCTTTATCCTGAGCCTCGCCTGGACGCCGGACGGCAAGACTCTTGCCAGCGGCGGTCATGACGCCACCGTCCGGGTCTGGGACGTGGAGAACGGGCAGGAGCGGCACAAACTCGACATCTCTACGGGCGCCGCGTGGGGCGTGGCGTGGTCTCCGGACGGGGAGACACTGGCCGTCTCATCCGGCAATGGGGCGATCTGGTTTTGGGACACGTGGGGCCGAACGGAGCCGCGCCAGCTGGAGGGTCACACGACCGTGACCTACTGCGTGGCGTGGTCTCCGGACGGCAGATCGTTAGCCAGTTCTTCCGGGGATAACTCCGTGCGCCTGTGGAATCCCGAGGCGGGGCAGGAACTCGTGAAGCTGACGGGCCATACCAGTTGGGTGATGGGCGTCGCATGGTCTCCGGACGGGCGGCGTGTTGTCGGCTCATCGGGCGATGGAACCGCGCGGATCTGGGATGTCCCGAGCGGCTCCTCGGGGCGCACTCTGACAGGCGCGGTGAACAAGACCGAAAGCGCGGCATGGTCGCCCGACGGGAGAACCGTGGCCAGCGCTTCGGGAAGCTTCGTTCGGGTTTGGGATGCTGCGACGGGTCGGGAGCTTGCGACGCCGAGGCGCCATTCCAACAGCGTCGAGTGCGTCGCCTGGGCGCCGGACGGGAAAACGCTGGCCAGCAGCGGAGCGGACAATGTCATCCGCCTGTGGGACAGGACCAACGCTCGCGAGCTCCCGATTCTGCAAGGTCACTCAAATCGCGTCAGGGCCGTTGCGTTTTCGCCGGATGGCAGGCATGTGGCCAGCGGCTCCGACGACAACACGGTGCGCATCTGGGTTGCGGCCCTTGGAGTTCAGGTTTACAGCATGGAGGGCCATTCGAACTGGGTCACGTCGGTGGCGTGGTCGCCGGATGGAACCAGTCTGGCCAGCGCTTCGTGGGACCACACGGTTCGGATTTGGGACGCCCGAGTCGGACAGCCGCGCCACAAACTGGACGGCCACTCGGGCTGGGCGCTTGGGGTCGCCTGGTCGCCGGATGGCAAGATCCTGGCGAGCGGCGCTCAGGACAACACCGTCCGCCTGTGGGATACCCAGAGCGGCCGGCAGATCCTGGTCCTGGAAGGGCACCAATACGCTGTCAAGAACCTGGCGTGGTCGAAGAACAGCCGGTTTCTGGCATCGCTCGATGAGCGATGCGCGATGAGGGTTTGGGACGTCACCAACGGGCAGCGGATTCTCGAAACAGCGGCGCTGAGCTTTCGCCACCTCGCGGCGGCGCTGGAATTCGGTACGGCCGCCGCATGGGACAACGGGGAACTTCGGGCTGCTCAAATCGATGCCACATATAACGAACTGACGACTCAGGTACTGCAGACTTCCGCGAAGGTCGTTCTGGCAGGCGACAGTTCCGCAGGCAAGACGTGCCTTGCGCGGCGGCTTGCGGAGGATCGCTACGAGGAAGGGCAGCCGACAACGCACGGGATGCAGATCTGGACCATGCCTCCCGAAAAGCTGGATCTGCGAGGCGCCGCGCCGGATGGCCAGGAACGTGAGGTCTTCCTGTGGGATCTGGGCGGGCAGGACGAGTACCAGCTCGTCAATCAATTGTTTCTGCGCGACACCACCGTCGCCCTGGTCCTGTTCGATGCGAAGCGCGGGAATGTCGGTCTGATATCCGCAGAGGCCTGGCACGAGCGGCTGTCCGCGCATGCCGCGGCGCCGATGCGCAATCTGCTGATCGCGACGAAGGCGGATGAACCGGGAGTGACGCATGGCGACGCCGTTGAAGCGCTGCGCGGGCGGCTCGGATTTCAGCGCGCGATCTCGGTCAGCGCGAAGGAGGACGGGCATCCCGGTATTGCGGAACTTCGGCGCGAGTTGCACGAAGCGATCGACTGGGAGCATCTGACGCTGTTCAGCCGGCCGCCGGCATTTCACGACATTCGCGAATATCTTGCCAACGTCCGCCAGAAGGGCGCAACCCTGATTCTGCTTGCGGATCTGGAGAAAGGGCTCGGCCGGGCGGGGATCCAGTATCAACGCGGCGATCTTGACACCACGCTGGGCCATCTGGTTCGCGAGGGGCAGATCGCCGAGGTCCTGCTGCAGTCAGACGACCGCGCGATCGTGCTGCGCATCGAGGTGATCTCGCGCTATGCGGGTTCGCTGGTGCACGCGGCGCGCAAGAACCCGGGACGCGTACCGGCGCTTGCCCAGGATCGGATTCTCGCGGCGGACATGGTATTCCCGGGGCTGGCTCCTGAAGACCGCCGGGATTCGCGCGAAGAAGAACGGATGGTTTTGGAATGCGTGGTGGGACTGATGGTGGAGCGCGGTCTTTGCTTCGACCATCAGGGGCTCCTGGTGTTTCCGACCCTGTTTAACGATCTGGCGGAGCATGAGGGGACGCTGCCGCCATCGGCGCCGGTCTATTACGATTTCAGCGGTCCGATCGACAATATCTACGCATCGCTGGTCGCGAAACTCGCGGTAAGCGGAACGTTCGGTCCCGTGCGGCTTTGGGCGCGGTACGCCGAGTTCGGGTCAGATTCCCGGGGAACATTCGGTATCCGTCGCGCGGACAAATCCAAAGGTCAGGGCCATCTCGATTTGTTTTTGAGCGGGCCGATCGAAGCGGAGCGTCAGCGGCTCTTCCGCGATGTCGTGGACGAGCATCTGAGGAACCAGGGGGTGAAGATCCTCTCGGGGCGTGCGTTCTCGTGCCCCTGCGGCCATTTTGAATTTTCAGAGGACCTGCTGGAGCGACGGCTTTCCGAAGGCAAGGCCGAGGTCAAGTGTCCGCAGTGCGACCGAACGTACTCGCTGTTTGCGCTGGCTCAGCCGGCGAGCCGGGGAAGCGACGCCCGCCTCTCCGCGCTGAAAACCGATATCGAAAACAAGAACCGGGAAGCTGCCACGAAAATAGCGGCGCAGGTGGCTCAGCCGAAGGAAGCGACGACGGAGCCGATTCTCATCCTGCACCTCAGCGATCTGCACTTCACGGCGGATATGAGCGTGGATTCGCTGCTACAGCCACTGGAAGCGGACCTGAGGAATGTACTGGGCCAGCGAGGGTTGGATTACCTGGTGATTTCAGGCGATTTCGCGGACCGGTGCAATGAGCCGGGATGGGCGTTGGCGGCGAAGTTTGTCTCGGCGCTTCGGGAGGAGTTCCGGCTGGATGCGCTGCGAATTATTCTGGCGCCCGGGAATCATGATCTGGTGCACAGCCCGATGTACTTCGACAACGAGCAAAAGCTGCTTTACCACGACCCGCAGGGGAATCCGGTGGTCGGTGGAGTCCCCACGCCGAATAACAAGTACAATTCGCGTTTCCACCGTTTCGGAACCTTCTATCACAACCTGTATTCCGCCCGGCCCTACAGTGACGATCCGGCAGCGCAGTTCGACCTCATCCCCGGCGACGGAGGGTTGCATTTCCTGGCGCTGAATTCAGCCTGGCAGATCGATCAGTATTATCCGGAGCGGGCGTCGCTCAACAATAATGCGCTGAGCAAAGCGCTGAGCGAAGCGCGCAAAGTTCCGCTGGGAATCGCAGTTTGGCATCACGCTGCGGCGGGAGACCGGAAGATCACGGACGCGGAGGCGACTGAGCGTTTGGCGGATGCGGGTTTCCGGATCGTGCTGCATGGGGATGTTCACGAAGAACGGAACAATGCGCGGCATTACCTCGACGATGCGCACCGGATTCACGTGGTGGGCAGCGGGGTGTCGGAATCGACGCTGCGGAGTTATTCATTGCTGCGGATCGGTCGTGATTTGAAGCGGGTAGAAGTGGAGCAGCGGCGCCAGAAGGCGGCTGAGGGGCCGTATGATCCGGGGCCGCGATATATGCTTCCGCTGGGATAAGAACTCCTCGTTGCTACAATCCGGAAGCGGCCAGCCGCGCGCGATTGTTCTGTTCCGGAGTTGACCATGCGACCCGACAACGCCACGGACGCCGTTGAATACGAGTTCCTTGTTCTGGGTACGGGCGAGGGCTCGAAGTATCTCGCGTGGACGCTTGCGAAGCAGGGACGGCGCGTCGCGATCGTCGAGCGGAAATATATCGGTGGATCATGCCCGAATATCGCCTGCCTGCCGAGTAAGAACATCATTCACAGCGCGAAGGTCGCGTCGTACTTCCGGCGGGGTGAAGAGTTCGGGGTCCTCAGCGACGGCTTCCGGGTGGATATGGGGGCTGTGCGCGAGCGGAAGCGGAAGATGGTCCGCGGTCTGGTGGACCTTCACGTCAACAACTTTCGTTCGAGCGGCACGGAACTGATTCTGGGGTCGGGGAAGTTCATCGCGCCGCGTACGATCGAGGTGTCGCTGAATGACGGCGGGACGCGCACGCTGCGTGGCGAGAAGGTCATTATCGGGGTCGGCACGCGCGCCTTGATTCCGGATATTCCGGGTTTGCGCGAGGCTCAGCCAATGACGCACATTGAAGCGCTGGAGCTGGATCGCATACCGGAGCATTTGTTGGTGCTCGGCGGGGGCTATATCGGGCTGGAACTGGCGCAGGCTTTCCGGCGATTTGGGAGCCGCGTCACCGTGATCGATCGCAATTCCCGGCTGGCGCATCGCGAGGATCGGGATGTGTCGGAGGCGCTGCAGGAGTTGTTTCGGGATGAGGGGATCGATCTGGCGCTGGACTCGGCGCCGAAACGTGTGGCGGGAAGTTCTGGCCAATCCGTGCGGATTGTACTGGAACGTGGCGGCGCGGAGGAGACGATCGAGGGCACGGACATTCTGGCGGCGGCCGGCCGCAGTCCCAACACGGACGGAATCGGACTTGAGACAGCGGGCGTTGAGCTGACGGACAAAGGATACGTGAAGGTCAACGAGCGGCTCGAGACGACCGCGGCGAATGTTTGGGCGATTGGCGAGTGCGCGGGTAGCCCGCAGTTCACGCATATCGCGTACGACGATTTCCGCGTGATTCGGGATCAGCTTGCGGGCGGAAGCCGGACGACCACGGCTCGGCAGGTTCCGTATTGCATGTTCACCGATCCCGAAGTGGCGCGCGTCGGACTCAACGAGACAGAGGCCAAAGCGAAGGGCATTCCGTACCGGCTGGCGAGGATTCCGATGTCGACCGATCTGCGGACGCGCACGCTTTCCGAGACGCGCGGATTCATGAAGGCGCTGATCGATACGGAGAGCGACAGGATTCTGGGATTCACCGTATTCGGAACGGAGGGTGGGGAAATCATGGGCGCCGTGCAGATCGCGATGATCGCGGGCTTGCCCTACACGGCGCTGCGCGATGCCGTCATTACGCATCCGACGTTGCTCGAAGGATTGATTGCGCTGTTTTCGGCTGTGCCGCCGCGGTAGACAGCAACATGCAGCGGCATAGCGCCTGGATCGTCGAGCGTCCGGGAGGCCCGTTTCGGAAGACGGCGGTTCCGCTGCCCGCGCCGCAAGCGAATCAGGTTTTGGTTCGGATCGCGGCGAGTGGCGTGAATCCTTTGGATGTCAAGATCCGGACCGGAAAGGCGGCGCACGCCAGGCAGCCATTGCCCGCAGTGCTTGGGCTCGATATGGGGGAACCGTGGTGCAGACCGGAAGCGACGTGACCGCGTTTCATCCCGGCGATGAGGTCTTTGGAATGGTGGGCGGCGTGGGTGGTCTGCAGGGGACACTTGCGGAATATGTCGCGGCGGACGCGGACTTGCTGGCCCTCAGACCGAAGAATCTATCGGCGCGAGAAGCGGCTGGTTTGCCGTTAAGCGTCATTACGTCCTGGGAAGCTTTGGTGGATCGTTGCGCAATACACGCGGCTCAGACGGCCTTGATTCACGCGGGCGCGGGCGGGGTGGGGCACATCGCTATTCAGATCGCGCGGGCCCTCGGCGCCGAGGCTTATGCCACGGTTTCGTCGGAAAAGAAGAGTGTCGTCGAAAAGCTGGGGCGGTTCCGATCGACTATCGGACGTCGCATGTCGAGGAGTACGTTGCCGCGCACACCAACGGCAAAGGCTTCGATATCGTCTTCGATACCGTGGGCGGCGCGACTCTCGACGCGTCATTCGCGGCGGTGAAGCGGTATGGACATGTGGTCAGCGCGCTGGGATGGGGAACGCACTCGCTCGCGCCGTTGTCGTTTCGCGGGGCCACGTACTCCGGGGTGTTCACGCTGCTGCCGCTGATTACGGGCGAGGACCGGGCGCGGCAGGGGAAGATTCTGGCGCATGCCGCAGCGCTTGCCGAGGAAGGGAAACTCAGGCCCCTTCTTTATTCGGAGCGGTTTTCGGCGGCCGATATCGAGGCCGCTCAGGCTGTGGCGGAGAAAGGCTCGCTGGGTAAGGTCGTCGTGGAGCTTTAGCGGCTACCGTCCGCGCGCTTCGCGGACGTGAGCGCGATCGGCCGAGGCGGCGGTGACGTCGCCGGTTGCTTCCTCGGCGGCGGCGCGGCCTCGATAGGCGCGGATGTTGTTCGGTTCGAGGCGGATTACTTCGGTGAAGTCCTGAATCGACTTGTCGTAATGGCCGAGCTTCGCATTCGCGGTCGCGCGGCGCATGCGGAAATCGGCGTTGCGCGGGCGAAGGCGAATGGCCATACTGTAATCGCGAACCGCGTCGTCATATTTTTCAAGATCCGCGTAGGCGACTCCGCGTTCGTTATAGGCGAGCGCGAAGGCCGGATTGAGGCGGATGGCCTCGGTGAAATCCTTGACGGCCACGTCGTTGTGAGTTGCGAGATGATCGGCGAAGCCGCGGCACATATAGCCTGCAGGCTCGTTCTTACTGATCTTCAGCGCTCGATCGCAATCTTCGAGGCTGCGATCGTACTGCTGGAGGAGACGGCGGGCCTGTGCGCGACCGAGGAGGGCTTCGACATAGATTGAGTCGACGGCGAGCGCTTTGTCGAAATGCGCGATGGCGTTCGCGGGGTCCTGGTTTTCGATGAGGCGCTTGCCTTCGTTGTACTCGTCGACGGCGGCTGCGGGCGGCGGGGTCCTTTCGACCGGCGGTTTGTCTTCGGCGCCGGTTGCTTCGAGAGGCGCAGATTTGATCGAAGACACCTTTGGCGGCGCTTTGGGAGCCGGTGCGGGCGCCGTCGCGACAGCGGGTGAAACCATTGCCGCGGCGGGCCGCGCTATAGGCGTTCCCTGCGCGATGGGCGGCATGGATATCGCCGCCGCTTGAGGCTGACGGAAATACCAGAAAGATGCTCCTGCGACCGCCAGCGCCGCTGCTCCAAGCAGGCCCGCGGCGGTAAGGGCGGGACTCCGGCGCGAACGCGTGCGCCGAGGCGGGGGAGCGGCTGGGGCGCCGGGAGGCAGCAGATGGTAGACCGTGTGTTCGCGGATGTGCTTGTCGGTCTCGACGCCTTTCAGGCGGAACAGGGCTTTGTAGTCGTCCGAAAGCCGGCTGACCACTTCGTAATACGACTGAGAAACGAGAATCTGGTTCTCCGACGCGAAGCTCATAATGCGCTGGCCGGCATTCATGCCATCGCCGATGGCGTTGAGAGCGCCGTTAATGTCCTTCACGAGTTTGACGGGACCGAGATTGACGCCGAGACGCACATGCAGGCCCAACGATTCTTTCTGACAGTCCTCTACGAATGAGCGCCAGAGCTTGAGCGCGGTGAACATCGCCGCTTCGGGGGCGCCAAGGAAGCAAATCGCCGCTCCGTCGCCCGTGTCCAGGATGACGCGCTCGCTTTCGGGCACATCGAGAAGCGCTTCGGAGAGGTACTTATTGAAGCGTTCTTTCAGCCTGATCTGAATCTCCACCGACTGCGATGAGTAGGCGGCGATATCCATGAAGAGGACGCTGCACAGCCACGTGCGGTCCATCTTGTCGAGATCGGGCATCCGGCAACTCTCCTCCTGTCTTGTGTTTCAGAGGATACATCCATTGCGGGAGCCCGAACGTAAGCGAATGCTTAAGCCAGGACGTCGTGAACGACTTCGCCGTAGACGTCCGTCAGGCGGAAATCGCGTCCCGCGTAACGGTAGGTCAGCTTGGTGTGATCGATGCCCAACTGGTTGAGCATGGTGGCGTGAAGGTCGTGGATTGAGACGCTTTTTTCGACGGCTTTAAAGCCGAACTCATCGGTCTCGCCGTATGACATCCCGCCCTTTACGCCGCCTCCGGCCATCCACATGGTGAAGCCGTAGGGGTTGTGGTCGCGCCCATCGCCGCTCTCGGAGACCGGGGTGCGGCCGAACTCGCCGCCCCAGACAACCAGAGTTTCGCCGAGGAGACCGCGCTGCTTCAGGTCGCGAACGAGGGCGGCGGATGCCTGATCCATATCCGGGCAGCGCTCTTTCAGGCTCTTTTCGATGTGAGAGTGGTCGTCCCAGGGCTGGCCGGGGCCGTAGTAGACGTGAACTGTGCGGACGCCGCGCTCCACAAGACGGCGCGCCAACAGGCAGCCGTGAGCGAACGGCGTATCGCCGTAATCTTTGCGCACGGATTCGGGTTCCTTGCGGATGTCGAAGACATCCGTGGCCTCGAATTGCATGCTGTAGGCCGTTTCCATCGACTGAATGCGGCCTTCGAGATATTCGTCCTGACCGAACGTCTGCTCGTGCTCGCGATTCAGGGATTGTACGAGATCTAACTGCTTGCGCTGCGTGTCGCGATCGAGATCTTTGTTCTGCAGGTAGCGGATCATCTTGTCCGGTTCCGCTACGGAGTCGTCGAAGTAGGTGCCCTGGTGCTTCGCCGGGAGGAAGCCGGCGCGCGACAGACCGCCCGCGCCACCCTGGCCCGGGTTCAGGACCACGAATCCCGGAAGGTTCTTGTTTTCGCTGCCGAGCCCATAGGAGATCCAGGCGCCCATCGACGGGCGCGTGGCCGCGATGTTGCCGGTGTGGAACAGGCTGCGCGCGGGGGTGTGGGTCGGGTTGAACGTGTACATCGACTTGATGACGCAGATGTCGTCGATGACAGACGCGATGTTGGGCAGCAGATTCGATACGTGCACCCCGCCCTGACCATGCTGTTTGAACTCAAAGGGTGACGGCAGCAGACCGCCGGTGGTGCGCTCGGTTCGCAGGTCGACTGACGAAGGCCGCTGGCCCTGATATTTCGTAAGCGCGGGCTTCGGGTCGAACATGTCCAGCTGCGAAGGCCCGCCGACCATGAAGAGCACAATGTTGTGCTTCGCCTTCGGCGGAAAGTTCGGAAACTTGATGGCGGGCGGCGCAACGGTTTTGGAAACTGTGGTGGCGGCGCGCGCCTGCTCATCGGACAGCATGCCCAAAAGTCCGATGGAGCCGAGTCCACCGGTGAGAGACGCGATCCATTCGCGCCGGGAAGGTCTGTGAATCATGGCCAGAAAATCACCTCATTGGTCGCGAGCAGCGCCTGCGCGTATTCGGGCAGGGTGCTCTTGTCGAGATAAGTCAGAGCGAAATCGAGTTCTTTGGGGCTGGGATCGCGGTCGAAGACGTGATGGTACATGTCACGGATCTTCGAGCCATTGTCCGGATCGGCTTCCACGCACTTTACGAGATCTTCCGCGCGCGCTTTCATGAACGGGCTGTTCATGACGAACAACTGCTGAAGCGGAGATGTGGTCAGGTCACGCTGCGGCGCGCTCATGGTCGGATCCGGGAAATCGTAAAGCGCGAGAACCGTATTGAGACGCCCGCGGCTTACACGGCCGTAGACGGTGCGATAGTGATTGTCCGCCGCGTCCAGATCTTGTGAGAGCGGGGCAGCCTTATCGTCGAGTGAACCTGTGATTTCCAGGAGCGAATCGCGGTACGCCTCGATATCGAGACGGCGTGGATTCATACGCCACAAGAGGCGATTCGTCGCATCGACCGCTTCGCCATCGGCCCGCGGATGGCTCGCCTGGCGGTAGGCAGCCGAAAGCATGATCTCGCGGTTCAGCCACTTGAGCGACCATCCATTGACGATGAAGCGGGCGGCGAGATCGTCGAGTAGTTCGGGGTGCGTTGGCTTTTCGCCCTGCGTCCCGAAGTCACTTTCGGTCGCGACGAGCGGCTTACCAAAGTGCCATGCCCACACACGGTTCACGATGACTCGCGCAGCCAGGGGAGCAGCATCGGTGAACATGCGGTTGGCAAGTTCGAGGCGTCCCGAACCCTGTTTGAATGTCGTGTCGCCTTTGGAAAGAACCGAGAGGAACTGCCGCGGCACGATCGGGCCGGGCGCGGCTACGTTGGCGTGCGGCAGGATGTTCATGTCGCGCGCTTGACCGGGTTTCACGTCGACTTCCGTGAGATCCGGGTTCGATCCGTTGATCCAGATGCCTGCATCAAAGACCGACTGCATGAAAGGCAGATCGGATGCGGCGGGGCGCCTGCGCTGTGCATTCGCGTTCGCGGCGGGCTTGGGGGCATCCACGACTGTAACGGCTGCAGTTGTCGTGGCAGGCGCGGGCTTCGCGGCGCCGGGAGCCGGTTTGGGGCGCGGCGCTTTCGCAAGGCTGTTCAGGTAATCCCACATTTCGGGATGATCGGTCTTGAGGTAGGCCATCGAATCCCGGACGGCTTCCATCTCTTTGGTGAAGTCGGCGGATTCCTTTGCGGCTTGTTCCGGTTTGCTGCCCGGTTCATTGTTCATCAGGTTCGCGAGGTAGCTGAGATAGAAAAGGCGAACAGAGGCGTACATGAACTTGCGGTCGGTTTCCGGATCGACGTCGGCGGTGGGGCGTGGCGCGGCCATTGTGGAGGCGAATACGCCCGCGAGCGCGTAATAGTCTTTCGAGAGAATCGGATCGAACTTGTGGTCGTGGCAGCGCGCGCAGCCGACGGTCAGGCCGAGGACGCCTCGTGAGACCGCGTCCACGCGCTCATCCCAGTCATCGGTGAAGAGCGTTTCGATGACCTCTTTCGATAACCGAAGATCGGTGTGATAAACCGGTGCGGCGCCGAGATAACCGAGAGCGCGAAGATCCGAACGCGGCGTATCGGGCATCAGATCCGCCGCGAGCTGCAGGGTGACGAATTTGTTGTACGGAACGTCTTTATTTACCGCCTCGATGACCCAGTCGCGGTAACGCCATGCGAACGGATAGGGCGGGTTGGTGGCTTCTGAAGTGGGGTTGTCCTCGCCATAGCGCGCGACGTCCAGCCAGTAACGGCCCCAACGCTCGCCATAGTGCGGAGAAGCGAGCAGGCGGTCGATCAGTTTCTGATACGCGTCGGGCGAAGTATCGGCGACGAACGCCTGGACCTCTTCATAGGTCGGACGAAGACCGGTCAGGTCTAGCGTGGCTCGTTCAATCAGGGTGGCGCGGTCGGCTTCGGGCGAAGGCTTCAACTTGCTTTGTTCGAGTTTGGCGAGAATGAACCAGTCGATTTTTTCTTTGGTCCAGCGCTTCGCGTAGGCGGTGTTGCGAACCTTGGGCTGCGGCAAAGGAGCGACGGGCTGGAAGGGCCACCATTTGCGTCCGGTCTCGATGTCCATCCCCTTCTTCGCCGTGGCGGCAGGCGCACCTGCGGATGCGGGCGCATCGACGCGCGGATCAGACGCGCCGTCCGAGATCCACTTTTCAAACGCCGCGATCTTTTCATCCGGAAGCTTGCCGGTGGGCGGCATGCGCAGATCGGTTTCGTTATAACTGAGGGCCTTGAGAAGACGGCTCGATTTCGGATCACCGGGGACGATGATGGGGCCGCCGTTGCCGCCGTTTTTCGTGCCGGCTTTCGTATCGAGGGCGAGGCCGCCCATCGGAGATTTCAGCTTCGAAGAATGGCAGCCGTAGCACTTCTCGGCGAGTACGGGCCGGATTTCCTTCTCGAAAAATTCTGTGGATGCCGATTGGGCGAAAGCGGGAACGGCTGCAAGAAACGACAGGGCGCAGTACACCTGCCAGGGCGGTCGGACCATTGACGTGATTTTACCAGCCGAGCAACTTTATCGATACCGTTCAAAGCGTGCGCCGGGGCAGTAACGTTCGATACATCGCTTTTCGGCCGTGGCGACGCGGTTTGCGCCGCGCAACACACATATGTTCGGACAGCGGAAGAATTCAAACTGCCCCTGCCCGACCGAATGAAAAACCGGCAGACGCCGGAATCGATTTTAGGAGCATCGATGAGTAATCTTTTACAGAACGTCGCGCTCGTGTCGCAGACGAACGCGGTTCCTTTCTCGGAAATTTCGACCGTCGCCGCGGCGCTGGCCAAGCAGGCGAGCCGCGATTTCGGTCCCATCTGGGGCGTCAACAGCACGGTGCAGGCGTTCGATGCGCTTGAAAAAGTGCCGGTCGACTATTGGCCGGTCATCATCCTGGATCATCTCGACGATCCCACCGCTGGCGGATACCACCAGACGAAGGACGGTGAGCCGTTCTCAGTGGTCCTCGCGTCGGAGTTTCCGCTTGCGGCGAGCCACGAAACGCTCGAAATGCTGGCCGATCCGTTCGGCAACCGTAAGATTGCGGGCAGTCCGCCGGTCGGCGCGCCGGCGCCGGTATCCGGCTTCGATCGCGTCACGTATCTTGTCGAGGTGTGCGACCCCTGCGAAGCGGATCAGTTCGCTTATGAGGTCAATGGCGTGAAGGTGTCGGATTTCATCACGCCGCATTACTATGACCCCACTGTCGCGGCGGGCGTTCGGTACAGTTTCTCAGGCGCGATCAAAAAACCTCACGAGGTTCTCGAAGGCGGCTACGTCAGCTTCGGGAATCCTGTGAACGGCCATTGGTATCAGATCGTCGTGGAGAGTGGCGTAGAGAATCTGCGGGACCTCGGGGCGCTGAATCTGTCGGGGCGAAGCGTCCGCGAAGCGATCGATGACCTGGACCGGAAAGCGCGAAACAAGCAGGGCAAGAAGAAGCCGGCCACGCGCGCCATGGCGGCTGCCGCCGGCTACGAAGCGTCAAGCAAAGGACGAGCCAAAGCGTACCGCGAGGCGATTGAGAAACTGTAAGCGAAAGGGCGAGCGGCTGGGCGCGAGTCCGGCCGCTCGCCGAAAACGATTAGCTGAGTAGTTTCATGGCTGACGAATCTCACAAAGAACAGGGACAGGCGGCGCGAGCGCAGCGAATTCGGGAAGAGATCGAAAGACTGCAATCGGGCCAGAGATCGGAACCGAAATCGCCGCGCGAAAAGATCGAAATCGCGGAGCAATCCGAGGGCAAACCGAAGAAACCGGACTCCGCTTAGAAACGGAACTTCAGACCGCCGAATACGTCGATGGGCGACCCGGGCGCGAAGAACGTAGTTGATCGGATCGGATAATCGCCGCCCACAGCCGGAAACGGCCGCGCTACGAAATTGCCGTTGCTGTCGAACGGCGTTACGCCAAGCTGCGCAGCCGTGTAGTACTTGTGGTTCAGCAGATTGTTGATGCGGACGAATGCTTCGACATGGCGGAACCGATGTCGGGCTCCCACATTAACCACACCGTAGCCGGGTGAGACTGGCTGGCCCAAATAGTAGACACCGTCCGGCTGATCCTGATTGTTCTCGTTGCCGCGCGCGAATGAACTCGAAACCGCAAGGAAGTCGAGATCCACGTTGAGCTTCGGGGTCGGATCATAGTTCGCGTACGCCTTGAAGGAATGCTGGGGAATCAGTGGGATCAGGTCTCCCGGAGTGATCTGAATGTTCCCATCCATGCCTGGACCGCCATCGCTCTCGCTGTTACTACCGCCGTTAATCGTCTGGGCGCTTTGGTAAGTCGCGTTCAGGAACGTAGAGGCACCGCCCAGCGTGGGTAGCCGTGTTTTCGATCCTGCCTGATGCTTCAACCGCAGCGCCCGAGGAATCCCGAACGTCAATGCGAAATTCGCCCGAAGGCGTTTGAGCCAGCAGCGCCGCTGCCCAAAAGAGAAGTGCGGCGCGCGCATATGCGTGTCCCGTCATGTGGTCTAGTGGGGATATCCGCTGACGGAGGGATTTGTTCAGTATTTTTTGAACAGAATTGCCGCGCGAGGAATATTTAAATTGAGAGCGACCGAGGAACTGGCAGTTGCGGAATTCGCGGAACGACCGGCGACCGAGACCGCTTCGCCGATAGAGCGAGAGGTCATCGGGCTGTTCGACCGTTTCCGTGGGCCGCTGCTGCGTTATCTGATGTCTTTGCGGGTTGGGGCCGCCGAAGCGGAGGAGATCGTGCAGGAGACGTTTGTGCTTTTGTTTCAGCATCTGCGGCGCGGCAAATCGCGGGAGAATCTTCCGGCGTGGCTGTTCGCAGTGGCGCACCGGCTGGCGCTGAAGCTGCACTCACGGGCGCGTCGGCGCGCAGACCGGTTCGCGGGTGACGGGGAATTCGAGCGCGCGGCAGACACGGCATATCCGGGGCCCGAAGAACGAATGGAATTGATCGAGCGGCGCGAAAGGCTGATGACGGCGGTTGGCTCGCTTACGGAACGTGAGCAGCGTTGCCTTTCGCTGCGCGCGGAGGGCCTTCGCTACCGGGACATCGCCGGAGTTCTGGGTGTTTCGCTGGGAACGGTCGCGAATTCTCTGGAGCGAGCGATGGCCCGGCTGACACGGGCCGCCGGATTCTAGGGGAGATATGGCGCGCGACACGCATATATCGGATCTCGAGTTGATGATGGCTGCCGACGGAGAATTGTCTGCGAAACGGATGGCCAAGGTCGGCGCGCACCTCGATCGCTGCGAAGAGTGCCGTAAAAGGCGGCTCGCGATGGACATGGTTGCTTCAGAATTTGCGAACGCGCGGGACCGGGTATTCGAGGAACGCATCGCGGACGCCGCATTTCCAAGGGCGTTGCTGCGAGCACGGCTTGCGGAGGTTAGCGGTGCGCGAGTGAAGGCGCCCTGGAAGGGCTTCCTGCGGCTGATCTTGCCGACCGCTTCGCTGGCGGCGGCGTGTATCGCGATCGTGATGGTGTTCGGGACCACGCTGGGGGCCAAGGGGCTTAAGCCGCGCGCGAATCTAACGCCGGGAGAGACCCGTCCGATCACCATCAGCGAAGTTTGCCGAACTCGTCAGGCGGAGGTCGTTGCCGCGGTACCGGAGGACATGAGGCGGCGGGTTTTCGCCGCGTACGGAATCCGGGGCGATCAGAAGAACTTCGAAGTCGATTATCTGATCACGCCGGATTTGGGCGGGTCGGGTTCGCTGCGCAATCTGTGGCCGCAGCCGTACGGCGTTTCCTGGAACGCGCATGCGAAGGATGAGCTCGAGCAGCGGTTACATGAGCTCGTTTGCGGTGGGCAACTGGACCTCGCGACAGCACAGCGCGCGATCGCTACGGACTGGATCGGGGCCTATCGACGCTATGTTGGACCGAACCGCAACTAGAAGTCTTGAAGTAAAGAATCTGAAGTGAATGCGTCAGATTTCAGGCGGCGAGTGAAGCTTGCTGAATGCGCCCATTAACCTCCCGATCGATCGAATCGAAGGCGCGTCGCAGCGGACC
>Ga0126381_100000341_pt1 | contig 50818 bp, 41 predicted proteins | sample PanSoiMetPlot_28_FD_96465 | JGI IMG/M metagenome (GOLD analysis project Ga0126381, IMG submission 96465) | Tropical forest soil microbial communities from Panama - MetaG Plot_28 | ecosystem: Environmental > Terrestrial > Soil > Tropical forest > Bulk soil | place: Panama | collected 2016-02-17 | reverse complement strand
CACGTTCCGATGTATTACTCACCCGTTCGCCACTCAGGTGAGAGTTGCCCCTCACCCGCGTTCGACTTGCATGTGTAAAGCATGCCGCCAGCGTTCAATCTGAGCCAGGATCAAACTCTTCAGTTCAATCTCTGTGCAAGATACTCATACTGACGTTGACCAACATCTCGCCACTGCTCCGGAGTCGCCTCCGGTAGTGGTCGAGCCATTGGCCGCGAGCCTCGAAGACCGTGACAGCCTTCTGGCCCGCTTCCTTTCAGTGCGAGTATTTGTTTCGGTTCCTAGAGCACTCCCTGGACTTCGCCGCGTCTTGAGCCGGTCGCCCGGCACGGAGAACGGGCGGGCCATGGAGCGTCCCACGAGCCCCAAATACCCACACCTATCGGTTGTTCGGATTGTTAAAGAGCGAGGCGCCGGAAAAGCTGGCGCCGAGAGGTGAGATTATACCGCATAAGCATGCCCGGTCAACAGTACGACGTCATTTGCGCCGATATGAGCAGCTCCCGCGCAGCGATCGGATACCATGCCCGGTGCCGATTCGGAGGCACCCATCGCTGCACCAGGCGAGCGTGCCTAGCCCTTGAGTCGTCGCGCCGGGAGGATGCGAAAGCGTAGATGGTAAAAAGCCTATGGGATTACCGCAGTTTCGTCTGGGGCGGCGTGCGCCGCGACCTCCAGTTGCGCTACTTCGGATCGGTCTTGGGTATCGCCTGGCTGGTGATTCAGCCCGCAGGACTGATCGCCGTGTTCTTTCTCGTATTCACCACGGTCTTTCCGAACCGCGTGATCGACGAGACGGTCAACTACGGCGCTTTCTTGTGCGCCGGTCTCATCCCGTGGCTGATGTTTGCCGAAATCGTCCAGCGCGGTCACGGCTGCTTTCTGGAGAATGCTCAGCTCATCCGACACAGCAACTTTCCGCGGATTCTCCTGCCGATGACCACGACGCTATCGGCAATGTTGAATTTCTCATTGCTGCTGGTGATATACCTCGCCGTATTCGCAATCTCCGGGCAAGCGTTTTCGATTCACATCATTGCCTTACCGGTCTTGATCGCGTTGCTGGGCGGTCTCGCCTTCAGCCTCACCGTGTTCCTGGCGCTGATCAACGTCTACGCACGCGACATTACGCAGGCAGTGCCCTTCGGGCTGCAGCTGCTGTTCTGGTTAACGCCGGTCGTCTACTCGCAAACCGCGATGCCGGAGGTGCTGGCGCGGTTCCTCGCCTGGAACCCTCTTGCCGCAGTGATCGACGGGTTCCAGCGAACAATCGTGTTTCATACCTGGCCGCAATGGCACCGGCTCCTATACCCGCTGGCGTTCCTGGTGGTATCGCTGCTTTTGAGCCGGCTGGTCTATCGTCGCGTGTCCGGGACTTTGGCGGACGAGCTATGACCGGCGCGATCCGCTGCCGAGGTGTCGGCAAGGCGTACCGGCGTTACGCTCACCCGCGCGAGCGAATTGCAGAGTGGTTCCGCCCGGGACTAAAGACGAGTCGCCAGGTCTGGGTCCTGCGCGACGTCGGCTTTGCAATCGATGCCGGCGAGACCGTGGCACTGCTCGGCGGTAACGGTGCCGGCAAGAGCACCTTGTTGCGCGTGCTCGCCGGAGTAACCGCCCCCACCGCCGGCGAGGTTGACGTGCAGGGCCGCATCACCGCGATCCTCGAACTGGGAATGGGATTTCACGCCGAATTCACCGGCGAGCAGAATGTGCAGATGACCGCGCAGCTCTATGGCTTGAGGCCCGCCGAAATCCGCCGTCTGATGCCCCAGATTCGCGAATTCAGCGAGTTGGGCCACCAGTTTTTTGATCCGCTGCGGACGTATTCTTCTGGAATGAACGTGCGCCTCGCGTTCAGCCTGGCCACCGCTGTACGACCCGACGTGCTGATTGTGGACGAGGCGCTCGCCGTCGGCGATCAGGGCTTTCAGCAGAAGAGCCTGGCGCGCATAGGCGAGCTTCAGGATGCGGGAACGACGCTTTTGTTCGTATCGCACGACGCGGGAATCATTTCACGCGTGTGCCGGCGAGCGCTGGTGCTCCATGCCGGCAGGCTGCACATGGACGGTCCTGTACAAGCCGCGCTTGCTGAATACGGGCGGCTGGCTGCACATACGGAGATCCGCGCCGATGCCGGCGAATCCTCCATCGCAGCCTGAAGCGGTCGAGGAGCTGATCGCCGAGATTCGCCATGCGGCACGAGCGTATCGCGCCCAACCGAGCTCGAACCTGTCGGTGCGCCTTGCAGATACATCGGTGGACGATGCGGCGGGGATTATCGACGGCTACCTCGCCGAGTTGTGGCGCCGAAGCAAGCCCCGTACTGAGTTGCCGCACCGCTTCCGTCGGTTCCCGCTGACTCTCGGCCCCGTTCAGAAGCTTGCGCTGCGCCTCTACAACCTTCTGACAAAAGAGCAACGCGCGTCGACTTCGCTCATGTGCGAGGCGCTTAAAGCCGTGCAATCCGCGTTGGCGCAAAGGCAGGACGCAGCGAACGAAAACGCGGTTCTCATCGATTATATGCGGGCACAGCTGAAACGCGGCGCCCACGTGCAGGTCGCAGTCTCGTCTAGAGCCAACACGCCGCTGCACGATTCCCAGCTCGACGACTTTTTTGTCGCGCTCGGCGATCGCTTCCGCGGCACGCCGCAGCTGATTACGGATCGCCTCAAGGTGTATCTGCCGATCGTGCGTGACGCAGGTATCTACGGGCCGGCGCTCGACCTCGGTTGCGGTCGCGGCGAGTGGCTAGATCTCATGCGCGATGCCGGTGTGCAGGCGATGGGCATCGAGCACAGCAGCGTCCTTTTCGACGCCTGCTCGCGCAAAGGCCTTAAGGTCGTGGAGGGCGACATCTCTGCCTTCCTGCGGCAGTCTCCCTCAGAGCACTGGCAACTGGTCACGGCATTTCACGTGATCGAGCACCTGGGCTGGCCTGCGTGGTTCTGGTTCATGCGCGACATCCATCGCGTTCTCCTTCCGGGCGGCATGGCGATCGTGGAAACGCCCAATCCAGCCAATATCGTTACCGCTGCCAACCACTTTCATCTCGATCCGGCGCATCGGCATCCGCTGCCGCATCCGCTGCTCGAATTCACGGCGAAGCAAGTCGGCTTCGGAACGGTAGAGATCTTGCCGCTGCACGCCGAAGGCGAAACGGCCACACGTCTCCACGCGGCGGGCGTCCCGCGGGAGATCGCCGACTCGCTGTTCGGCTCGCAAGACTACGCCCTCATCGCGCGCCGATGAGCAGGCGCGTGCTGGTGCTTGGAGCACAGGTTCCGTTCGAGCGGGGTGGTGCCGAGAATCTCAACGCCGGGCTGGTGCACGCGATTGCTGCGCATGTTCCGGATGTCGAAGTCGATCTCGTTCAGTTGCCGTTCAAGCATTATCCCGAGCAGCGCCTGCTTGCTGAATTGATGAATTGGCGGTTGGTCGACCTGACCGAGGTAAGCGGCAGGCGGGTCGACCTGGTCATCGCCACCAAGTTTCCTACCTATGCGGTACGCCATCCCAACAAAGTCCTCTGGCTGGTCCACCAGTACCGGCAGGCGTATGACCTCGCAGGGTCCGTTTACGACAGCCCGCTGCTCACCGACGTCGAGCGCGCCGCACGGCGCAAGCTGCACGATCTCGATTCGCGCTTCATCGGCGAGTGTGCGGCCCGTTTTGCGATCTCCGAAACCGTGTCGGACCGACTGCGGCGCTTCAACGATCTGTTGAGCATCCCACTGTGGCCTCCGTCGCTGCTGCACGACCGGATCACGCCCGGTCCTTATTCAGACAGCCTCCTTTGCTTCGGGCGCCTCGCGTTGAACAAGCGCACCGGTCTGATGCTCGATGCAGTGAAGCTCGTGCCGGAGGCGAAAATCGTGATCTGCGGAGAGGGACCGGAGGAGCGATCGCTGCGCGAACAGGTGGATAGACTCGCGATCGGGGACCGCTGCCGATTCGCCGGGCACGTAAGCAACGAGGAACTCGTCAATGAATTGACCCGAGCGCGTGCAGTGCTCTACGGCCCATTCGACGAAGACTACGGTTTCGCGACCATCGAAGCCTTTCTCGCCGAAAAGCCTGTGATCACCTGCCGTGACAGTGGCGAAGCGGCACGCATCGTGGAGCAGACGGCAGGCGGCTGGATCGTCGAGCCATCGCCCCAGGCGGTCGGCGCTGCGATCGCCGCAAGCTACAGCGCGAGTGATGCAGAACTCGCGCAGCTTGGACGGGCCGGGGCCGCGTTCGCCCGTAGCTTAAGCTGGCGCAACGTGGTCGATACGCTGGTCGTTCCCTACCTGTGAAGATTGCGCTCATCACTCCGTGGCCGCCGCAGCGGAGCGGCATTGCCGACTATGCGTTTGAGCTCGCACGGGGGCTTGCGGGCGGCGGAATCGATGTCTCCGTGATCACGTCCGCCTCGGCTCCTGTGCCGCTCGACGGCTGCGCGATCCGCCGCGCTACCGGTAAGCCCCACATCGACGTCGCGCCCGACGCGTTGCCGATCTTCCAACTCGGCAACAACATCGACTTTCACGGATTCCAGCCTGATCTGCTGACCCGTCTCGGCGGCGTCGTTCAGCTTCACGACCTCGTACTGCATCACTTCCATGTCGCCCGCACCCTTGCAGCGGGCCGCGGATCGTATTGGGAAGACCTTCGACTCTGGTACGGTCCCGACGTCACCGCCAGAGTGCGGAAGCTCTGCGAGTTGAGCGCACCGCCATGGACAAACGCCGCAGCCGCGGCGATTCCAATGTTTGAGCCATATCTCGTGCACGCCGACGCGGTGATCGTGCACTCGCGCGCGGCGCAGTCGAGTATCTCCGAGCGAATGTCCGGGCTGCGCGTACTTGAGCTTCCGCAGTGCTATCCACTCGCAGTGCCGTCTGATCGGCCGCCGGCTGCAATGGATCGCCCGTTGAAGCTGGGCGTCTTCGGCTTGATCGAACAGCACAAGCGCCTCGATGTGGTCCTCGACGCGGTGGCCGCGCTGCGCAGTCGTGGGATTGCGCTCGAGCTCGACATCTGCGGCGCTCTTGGAGTCAACGTGCGGGGAGTGGACGACCGCATTGCGAGCCTTGGGCTCGGCTCGGTGGTGCGGCTGCGCGGACAGCTCGAGCACCGGGATTTTCTTGCTGCGATTCGAAACGTCGACCTGTGCATCAATCTTCGGGATCCGACCATGGGCGAGACTTCGGCCGTTGTGACGCAGGCGCTGCAGTTGGGCACGCCGGTGATTGTCAGCGCAGTCGGCTGGTATGCCGAGCTGCCCGAGTGCGTGCTCAAGGTTCCTTCGGGCGAAGGCGCGATGGCCGCGCTCGTCGCGCATGTCTCTCGTCTCGCGAGCGACCGCGCCGGCTTGACAGCGCTCGGCGACGCGACCCGCCGCTATGCGGTGGCCAATCTCGATTTCCACACGATCCTCGCCCGCTACGCTGACGCGATCGCCGAACTGGCCAACGAACGATCGCGAGCCGGGGCGATTGACCGGGCGCTCTATGCGGACGCGGCGCGAGCACTCGGCGACCTCGATTTGTCCAGCGAGGGCCGTGAGGGAGAGATCCGGGCGGAACTGCTACGCAGCATCGCCCCCTGCCTGTAGGCTTAAACGTGCGGCGCTCCTCACACCGCGTCGCTGGCGACGGTCTGCAGCAGCATCCGCGCGCTCTCGGACCACGTGAGCCACGGGTGAACGCTACGGCTGATCCGGCCCAGTGAGCGTAGGCGCTCGAAATCGCGTAGCGCGTCGAACAGCGTCTCGACCCGATCGACGTCGAAATAACGAGGGTAATCGCCGCCGATCTCACGGAATACCGGAATGTCGCTGGCGATCACCGGGAGGCCATACTGCATAGCTTCTGCCAGCGGCAAACCGAAGCCTTCGCAACGCGATGCAAAAATCAACGACGTTGCGTGGCGATAGGCGTAGTCCAGCTCCGCATCCGAGCCTCGGTCGATCCATGCGAGACGCCGACCGAACTCCGGGTGTTTCCGGATCCGATGCGCGAGCTCGTCGGAGCGCCAGCCGTGACGGCCGAAGATAACCAGTCTCGCATTCGCCGCTTCCTGCCACAGTCGCTCAAAGGCGTCGAGCACCAGTGAATGCTGCTTGCGCGGCTCGACGGTACCAACGCACAGATACACAGGACCGCCCGCGGGATCGAACACCGTCCTGATCTTCGCCAGCGCCGATTCATCATGAGCTGCCGCTTTGATGCCGGCACCCAGGTAGAAAAATTCGATACGTGGACTGACAAGGGAGATTCCGCTGCGCCATAAGTGCCGGCGCAGGTCTTCGGCGACGGCGCTGGAAATCCCCAAGAGACCGTGTGAGTAGGGGACCGTCCGCCGCAGCCATCGGTCGAGTACGATCGGCGAGCCTTCCGGTGCGAGATCCGGATACTGGATCGGTATCAGGTCGTTGACGACTACCCAGATCTTGACGCCCGCACCGCGCGCCCGGGCCAGCTCCGAAGTGAGGTCGACGCTCCACGTCGAATCGAGCAGGACGAGCACATCGCCATGCCGAAACTCAACTCGCGCCGCCGCATCGCTGCGATACGAGCCGGCCCAGCGTCGTGCGTTCTGTGCGGCGTACACAATTCGGCGCAGCCCATACTCGAGCCGCTGGGAGAAGAGCGCGTCGCGAACTGCGCGCGAAGGAATGCCGCGGACGATGCTCGAACGGGCACTGTGGAATGCGCGCCGCATTCGATCGATTGCGAATGATCGTTCTTCGCCGCGGCCCGAGGGCGCCTGGTACGGCAGCTCATCGATCGTTTCGAAGTAGCGCCCGTTGTAAACGACTGGGGTGCACGGAGCGATCGCCAGCGACGCGTTGACCAGGTTCCTGACCGCGCGCTGAATCCCGGTGTTATAGCGGCTCGCGTGGGTGCTGGTGCATTCCAGGAAAATGCGCCGTGCGGGAAGGTCGCGCTGCACGGATCGAAGGTGCTGCTCGCTCAACGGCTGTCGGCCTCCGCGCCCGACCAGCAGCAACTCGCGCTTGCGCTCACTCCCGGCCGACGCGGCGCAGGTCGGCGTCCACCATCATCTTGATCAGATCGACAAGCCCGGTCTTCGGCTTCCATCCCAATTTCTCCCTCGCCTTGGCCGGATTACCAAGAAGGACGTCGACTTCGGCGGGCCGGAAGAACTTCGGATCGATCACGACGTGGTTCTGGTAGTCGAGCCCGATGTGATCGAATGCGATCTTGCACATGTCGCGTACCGTCGTGGTCACCCCGGTCGCGACCACGTAGTCGTCGGGCTTGTCCTGCTGCAGCATCAGCCACATCGCTTCGACATAATCGCCGGCGAAACCCCAGTCGCGCTTGGCGTCGATGTTGCCAAGGCGCAGCTCGTTCTGCTTGCCAAGCTTTATTCGCGCAGCGGCGTCGGTAACCTTGCGTGTCACGAATTCGATGCCGCGCAGCGGAGACTCGTGGTTGAAAAGAATGCCGCTCGATGCGTGCATGCCATAGCTCTCGCGATAGTTCACCGTGAACCAGTGGCCGAAGAGCTTGGATACGCCGTAGGGACTGCGCGGATGGAATGGCGTGCTCTCCGACTGATGCTGCGTCTGGACCAGACCGAACATCTCGCTGGTCGACGCCTGATAGAAGCGCGCGCGGGACCCCTGGCGCCGGATCGCCTCGAGAACGTTCACCACCCCCACGCCGTTGACCTGCGCCGTCACCGCAGGCTGCTGCCATGAGGTTCCAACGAAGCTCTGCGCGCCGAGGTTGTATACCTCGTCCGGCTGCGCCGTCTGGACCGCCTCGCACAGAGACGACATGTCGGTCAAATCACCATAGAGCAGCACGATTGACCGCTCGACGCCGAGTTCGCGCAGACGCCACAAGGTATCCGTGCCCCGTCGCGCGACGAGTCCGTGAACCTTGTAACCCTTTCCGAGCAGCAGGCGCGAGAGGTATGCGCCGTCCTGCCCGGTGACTCCGGTAATCAATGCGGATTTGGCCATTGTCGGCGCTGTGATTGAGCGGCGAATTTGGACGGGCCTGCACTTTAGCATTTTGTCGCATAATCCGGGAACCCTACGAACGGTGGACGTGCCGTCGACAGGGTGTGATGCGAATCGCTATCGTTCACGACTGGCTCGACTCCTGGCGCGGCGGCGAGAGCACGCTAGCGGAAGTCGTCTCGATCTTTCCGCAGGCTGATCTCTATGCATTGGTCGATTTCCTGTCGGTGGAGAATCGACCTCGGCTGCTCGGCAAGCGCGCGCGGGTGAGTTTTCTCCAGCGCATTCCCGGCGCTGCGCGCCATTTTCGCGCGCTCCTACCCCTGTTCCCGCGCGCGATCGAGTCGCTGGACGTCTCCGCGTACGACATGGTCATTTCGGTGTCGCATGCCGTCGCCAAAGGCGTGCGCACTCACGCCGGTCAGCTGCACGTGTGCTATTGCCTGACGCCGATGCGCTATGCCTGGGATATGCGTGAGTCTTACCTCGCTTCCGCCGGTGCGCAGCACGGCTTGAGGCGCGTTCTCGCCGAAACGATCCTCGAACGCCTGCGGCGCTGGGACGTCGATGCGAGCCGCCGGGTAAACCGATTCATCGCGATTTCCGACTACATTCGCGAGCGCATCCAGCGTTGCTACGACCGCAAGGCGACGGTCATCCATCCTCCCGTCGACGTGGATTTTTTTACACCGGCAGTTCAATCGCCGTCGGCGCAGGCGTACGTCACGGCTTCGCACTGGGTGGCTTACAAGCGGATCGATCTGATCGTCGAGGCCTTTCGCTCGATGCCGCAGCGCCGCCTCATCGTCGCCGGCAATGGTCCCGAGGCGAAGCGCGCGCGCTCCGTAAGCTGTCCCAATATCGAATTTGTCGGAGAAGTGTCGCGCGAGAGACTGCGCGAATTGCTGCGAGCGGCTCGCGCCTTCATCTTCGCCGCAGAAGAGGATTTCGGCATTGCTCCGCTGGAAGCACAGGCCTGCGGAACGCCGGTCATCGCCTATGCGCGCGGAGGCGTCGCTGAGACCGTCCATGGACTGGATGCGCGAGAACCGACCGGCGTCTTTTTCGGCGAGCAGACCGCACAGGCACTGTGCGACGCCGTCGCCTGCTTCGAGAAAAACGCCCAGCGCATCGCGCGCGAATCGTGCCGCGCCAATGCACTGCGTTTCGGGCGCGAACTCTTTCGAAGTCGCTTCGGCAAGCACATCGGGGGCTTGATCGAAGAATTCAGCGCGGGACGTGCGCGGCATCCATCCCCATGCTGAAGCCGACGCGCAGTCTGCTCAAGACCAATGCGACGATCCTCGACCAGCTTGCCAGGCTGGGGGATCCGATCATTGTCGTCGTTGCCGGATGGGCCGCGCACTGGATCTATCTCGGCGGCCCTGCTCCGCCTCCAACCTACTGGGTTGCGATGCTGGCGATCGCCTTGTGCTCGCTCGCCGTGTTTCCGGCGACCGGGCTTTATCGCCCGCAGCGAGGTGCCAGCCTGATCGAGGACCTGCGCGGGCTTGCTTCCGGATGGCTTACCCTGCTCGCCATCGGAGCATTCACGGCGTTTGTCACCAAGACCGGCGACGTCTATTCGCGCGTGTGGGTGGCGATATGGATCGTCGCTGGGTTCATTCTGCAGACGACTTTGCGGCTCGCGTTGCGGCTCGCGTTACGGTTTCTGAGGCGGCGCGGTTACAACCTCCGCCACATCTGCATCGTAGGGGCGGGCAACCTCGGGCGTGAGGTGGCGTTACGCCTGCAACGCGCTCCCTGGAGCGGTTTTAGTTTGCGCGGTTTCTACGATGACGCGCCGGAGCTCGCTGGGGCGACAGTGGATGGAACGCCGGTACTCGGCACCATCGATCTGCTTCCCGGCCATCTCGATCGCGGCGAGATCGATCAGGTATGGATCGCGCTGCCGCTGCGTGCGGAGGAACGCATTCGCCAGCTCGTCGCAGATCTGCGGGCCTATCCGGTCCAGGTGCGATACGTTCCCGACATCTTCGGATTCCAGCTGCTGCGCCACAGCTTTTCCGAGGTCGCCGGCATGCCGGTGATCGGCCTTACCGAGACGCCCATGGAAGGCCTGCAACAAGCGTTGAAAGCGCTCGAGGATTATGTCTTAGGGGGCTTGGCGCTGCTTGTGCTGTCGCCTCTCCTGCTGGCCATCGCGATCGGCATCAAGCTGAGCTCTCCCGGTCCTGTCCTTTATCTGCAGCAACGCGTCACCTGGAACGGCCGCCGTTTTACCATGCTCAAGTTCCGCTCGATGCGGGTGGGCGCGGAGCAAGGGAGCGGACCGGTATGGTCGCATCGCGGCGATCCGCGAACCACACGTCTCGGAGCATGGCTGCGGCGCTTCAGTCTCGACGAGCTGCCGCAGCTGCTCAACGTTCTGGCCGGCGAGATGTCGCTGGTGGGTCCCAGACCGGAACGGCCGGAATTCGTGGCGCGCTTCCGCCAGGAGATTCCAGGGTACATGCAAAAGCACATGGTCAAAGCAGGCATCACCGGATGGGCGCAGGTCAACGATTTGCGCGGCAGCAGCGATCTCGGCAAGCGGATACAATACGATCTCTATTACATCGAGAATTGGTCGCTGTGGTTCGACTTGCGCATTCTTGCCCTGACGATGTGGCACATCATGACGAGTCGCCACGCACATTAGGGCAGAGCTAAAGGCCCCTCGCTCCATCTTGGCGGAAATCGCGGCAACGACGAGCGCAGCGGCGGCCCCCGCGTCGCCGCGACCGGTGATGGTCGCATGGTGCCTGCTCGCAACGAGCATCGCGCTGTGTGTCATCGGTTATCTTGCGCTCACAGTGCAAGGAGCGTGGTTCACCGGGGCGCGCACCCTGTATGTGACGCCGCGCGATCTCACCGTGACCCGAGGAAGCGCGCAGTTGCGCGAGGACGGCTTGGTGCTGCTCGCGCCGGATGCGACCGGAACTACGCTGGTGAGCCTTACCACGTCGCTGCGTTCCTCAGACTATCCAGTGATCGCCTGGGAGACCCGAGGCGTCCCCGACTACGTCGAAGCGGCGCTGCTCTGGCAAAGCGACTATCAGCCCGGGCGGGTTTTCAACCGCCGTCTCGAAGTCGAGGCCGGCCGCATCCAACCCTTCTCGCTCGAACGCGATCCCAACTGGGGCGGCCGAATCACCGGGCTGGCGCTGGGTATCAAGGGCGCGTACGCCGAGCCAATTGTGGTGCGGGGTGCTGCCGCCAAAACGATGAGCGCGCGCGAGATCATCGGCGAACGCATCGCCGAGTGGTTCCGGTTCGAGCCCTGGAACGGCGCATCGATCAACACCATCATAGGCGGCGCCGACGTTCAAGACCTGCCCATGGCGTTCACCTTCGCGGTCATTGTCGCAATCGCCGCGCTTATGTATTCGGTGCTCGCGCGATGGCGGCCGCAATGGGTCGGTACCTCCGGGGCGATCGTAGTCGGGATCATGTTCGTCATTGCCTGGCTCGCGCTCGATGGGCGGTGGCAATGGAATCTCGCGCGGCAGGTGGCGCTCACGGCAGAGCAGTATGCAGGGAAGTCGTGGCACGAGCGTCACGCCGCTGCGGAAGATCATGCGGTGTTCGCCTTTATCGAAAAGGTGCGTGCCAAGCTTCCACCCGCTCCCGCGCGCGTGTTCATGGTCGCCGACGAGCACTATTACCGCGACCGCGGTGCGTACCACCTCTACCCTCATAACGTGTTCTTCGATCCCTGGTCCAACACCATGCCGCCCGCGTCTGCAGTGCGGCCAGGCGACTTCGTTGTGGTGTATCAGCGCAAGGGTGTTCAGTACGACGCCGCCGCGAAGCGCCTGCGCTGGGAGGGTGGGCCACCGGTTGCAGCCGAGTTGATTTTCGCCGAGTCGGGCGGCGCGCTGTTCCGGATCCTGTGATGGAGACACTCGCTCTCTCGCTGGGGGTTGCGCTCCCCTGGGTTCTTGGCTTTGCCGCCCTTGCATCGATAGGCTGGCCGCGCGCAGAGCCTGCAGGGACGGCGCTCGCGCTGCGGATCGGCTTCGGCTACCTCGTGGGTGCAGTGCTGATCACGATGTGGATGCGCGGCTTGAGCATGCTCGGCATTGCTTTCGGCTGGATGTCGATCGGCATCCCACTGATCGCTGTTGCGGCCGGCTTGCTTTTCTACGCGCTTCGCTCGCAGCGACTCTCGCTCGTCGACACAAGGCGCGCGCTGGTATCGGCAGTGAGTCCGACGCTGCCCTCGACGCAGCGCATTGTATGGATCGCGCTTCTTGCGTGGCTCGCGCTGCGCTTCGGGTTGCTGGCCGCTGAAGTTGCTTGGCGCCCGCTCTATCCTTGGGACGCCTGGATCCAGTGGGCCACCAAGGCGCGCGTCTGGTACGAGCTTGGACGCATCGTTCCCTTCGTTCGCGGGGACGAATGGCTCGCCGGCGCCGGCGGCGCCTACTTCGATGCTTCGCCAAACTATCCAGCGACCGTACCGCTGCTGCAGGTGTGGACGTGCGTCGCGCTCGGCCGCTGGGACGATTCGGCGATGAACTGGCCGTGGCTCGCCATGCTGGTCTCGCTAACGGTTGCCGTATACGGCGTATTGCGCGGCGAAGGCGTAGCACCGCTCATTGCGCTGCTCGGCGCGTATTTCATTGCGTCGCTCCCCTTGCTCGATGTGCACGTCGCGCTCGCAGGTTACGCCGACTTGCCGATGGCGGCCGTATACACGCTCGCAGCGCTGGCGACGTATCGGTGGTGTCTGCGGCGTGATGCTGCCGACGGCGTCGTCGCGCTTTTCCTCGCGTTGGCCTGTCCGCTCATCAAGAATCCGGGATGGATCTGGGCGCTGACTCTCGTCCCCGGGGTCGTTATCGCGCTCATGCCGCGCAGGGGCGTGCGTGTCGTTGTGATAGGTTTCGGGCTGACGGCGCTGATCGCGCTGCTCCTTGCCCGCACGGAGCCGGTTGTACAGGGTTACCATCTCCACCTTGAGTTCGCTGCGGGTTGGGCGCAACTGATCAAAGCGTACTTCCTCATGGGCAACTGGAATCTGCTGTTCTATGGCGTGATCGTCGTCTTCGCGCTGGGTGCTCGCCGGTTGCTCGAGCGGCCTTTGGTTGCGCTTGCGGCGATAGCTACCGCCGGCTTGGGCTTTCTGTTTTTCGTCTTCGCCTTCACCCAGGCGGGCTACTGGCTTGCCGACCTGACGACCGCCAACCGGGCGACGCTTCACCTCGCACCATTGCTTGTGACGCTGGCCGTGCTCACCTGGCATCGGCTGGCACTCCGGACGGGCAGCCTTGGCGAAGGCTCGGCGGCAGCGCGCACAGTCTGACCGAACCGCGCCGGCATCGCGCCGGACACGGATTCAATCCCCACGATGCTCGAACTTCCCGAGGTCACGCTGTGCTGCGTCGACACGATTCGCCACGCGCTGGCGCTGCGGGCGTTGCGCCGTTCGACGGTGGACATTCGCTTCGGGCACACGCTCTTCATCACCGACCGCGCCTTGGATGAGCCCGGCATCGAACTGCGCCTCATCGAGCCACTCGACTCGCGCGAGGCCTATTCGCAGTTTGTTCTCAAATCGCTGCTGCAGCATGTTGAGACTCCCCATGTGCTGCTTATCCAGTGGGACGGATATGCGATCAATCCCGGTGCGTGGCGGGACGATTTTCTGCGCAGCGACTACATCGGCGCCAAATGGTTCTGGTACGACGATGGCATGCGGGTAGGCAACGGCGGTTTTTCCCTTCGCTCACGCAGGCTCCTTGCCGCGCTTCAAGATCCGCGAATCAAGCTGGTAGGGCCCGAAGACGAGACGATCGGACGAGTGTTCAGGCCGCTGCTCGAGCGCGAGCACGGTATCCGCTTTGCGCCCGAAGCACTGGCAGACATGTTCGCCTTCGAAGCGGCGTATCCCATCGGCAAACCGTTCGGCTTTCATGGACTGTTCAACTTCTGCCGAGTGACAACGCCCGAAGAGCTGACCGGGCTGGTAGCCCATTTCACGCCGGACATCGCCCGCTCGCCGCAGCTAGCGCAGCTCGCGCGAAACTGCCTGGCGATGGGCCAGTGGAGTGCCGCGGCGGCGATATTCGCGCGCATTCTCGAGGAGAATCCGGGTGACGCGACAGCCGCGATGGGGCTCGCCACCGCAAAGTCGCATGCAGCCGCACTGCCGCCCGCGGGCCGTAATGATCCCTGCCCGTGCGGAAGTGGCAAGCGTTACAAGCATTGCCACGGCGCGGTAGCCACGGCGGTTGCCGCCTCGGCCGCTTCAACGTCGTCGGTCGAACAACGTCTTGCCACAGCACTGTCGGCGCATCATCGCGGCGATACGACGGCTGCCCAAACGATCTACCGCGAGGTGCTCGAGACTTCGCCCGACCATCCTTTCGCGTTGCACTATTTGGGTGTCGTCGCCTATCAGCGCGGCGATGCTCAGGCCGCGGTATCTCTGCTCGAGCGCTCCGCCCGAGCCGTGCCCGCTGAACCGGAATTCCAGAACAACCTGGGTCTCGCCTACGCAGCGTGCGATCGGGAGAGCGACGCAATCGCCGCATACCGCGCCGCTCTGGCGATCAAACCCGATCACGCGGTAGCCTGGAACAACCTTGGCCTCGCGCTGCAATCGACTAATGACCTCGCCGGCGCGATCCGCGCCTTCCGTCGCGCGGTCGACTTGCGCCCGGACTTTGCCCACGCCCATTGGAATCTTTCGCTGGCCCTGCTCCTCGACAGTCGATTCGACGAGGGATGGCGCGAATACGACTGGCGGCTCTTGCTTCCCGAGCTCGGCCAAGGCCGCCACAACTATTCCGGACCGGCGTGGGATGGCAAGGAGGCATCGGGGAAAACTCTGCTGCTCTACGCCGAGCAGGGCTTGGGCGATGCGGTGCAGTTCGCGCGCTTTGCGACGCACGCCGCGCGCTCCGGGGCGCGCGTAGTCATTCACGCCCCGGACGCGCTGTGCACGCTCCTCGCCTCGGTTTCCGGCGTCTCGGCAACGGTGAGTTCAGCCGTCCCCGCTCCGAGTTACGACGCGCATCTCGCGCTGATGTCGTTGCCACGTGTGTTCGACACCAATCTGAACTCGATTCCAGCCGACATGCCGTACATCGACGTGCCGCAGCGACAGCGGCGCGAAGCCCAGGAACGGCTGGCGCCGTATGCCGACCGCTTGAAGGTCGGCGTCGCCTGGGCAGGTAGCAAAGCGCACGCCAACGATCGCAATCGCTCATGCTCGCTCGCTACGCTCGCGCTGCTGTTCGATGTTCCGGGTGTCGCCTGGTTTTCCCTGCAACATGGAGAGGCTGCGTCACAGATCGCCACCATGCCCAAGGCTGCGAACATCGCACCGCTGGGCGCCGATAGCGCACTGGTGGATACAGCGGCGCTCATCGCCGAGCTTGACCTCATTATCAGCGTCGACACCAGCATCGTGCATGTTGCAGGAGCGCTGGCGCACCCGTGCTGGGTGCTGCTGCCCTTTGCCCCGGATTGGCGCTGGCTCCTCGATCGCGACGACACTCCGTGGTATCCGACGCTCAGACTGTTCCGGCAACCGACGCCGCGCGACTGGGCGTCGGTCGTTATGCGCGTAGCTTCCGAGCTCCGGGCTCTGTCGCAGCACTGACGTGATCGTCCCACCCGCATCGCGCAATGCACCTTGTCCGTGCGGCAGCGGCAAGCGCTACAAGGATTGCCACGGCGCGCTGGCCGCTGCAACCGGACATCGGGACGTCATGTCGGACGTGCAAACCCTGCTCGAGCGCGGACGTAAATCGCTCGCTGCAGGAGACGTCTCGAGCGCGGAAGCCTACTGGCGAGAGACGCTCGTTGCCGAACCTGACAATGCGGAGGCGAATTTCCATCTCGCCAACCGGCAGCGTGAATCTGGCAACGCACGCGGCGCGATCGAGGGCTATGAGCGCGCGCTAAGAAGCGCTCCCGGGAATGCCGGCGTGCTCAACAATCTCGGGCTGGCCCTCGAGGCCCTGGGCGAAACCGAGCGAGCGCTCGACTGTTACAACCGCGTGCTTGCCGCCGATCCGTCGCACCCCGATGCCCTGGGAAACCTCGGCAACGCACTCTATGGTCGCGGCGAATTCGAATCCTGTTCGGCCGCTTACGATCGGCTTTTCGCGATCCGTCGCGAGCTGCCTGTGCCCGTCGTCGTGCGCCGCGGAATCGCGCTCCAGAAAAGCCGTCGGCTGGAGGAGGCCGAGACAGCCTTCATGGATGCGGCGAGACGTTGGCCGGACGACGCTCAAGTGCTCACCAACCTTGGCTCGGTACGCGTCGAACTGGCTCGCCATGCGGATGCTGACGCGCCGCTTTCGCGCGCTTACGAGCTGGATCCAACCAATGCGTACACATTGTCCATGCTCGCCCACGCCCGAGCGCATTGCTGCCGTTGGGACGGCATCGACGAGCTTTTCAGTGACCTTCGGCGGCTTCTGGATGGAGAGGCTGTGCAGGGCCCCTGGAACATGACACCGTTCCCGCTGCTCGCCATGCCGCTGCCGCCATCGACGCTCCAGCGCGCCACCCGCCGCTGGTCACGAACGTTTCTCCCACGACGCGCTTTGCCTGCTAAGACACCGACCCGCCGTGACGGAAGACTTCGCGTGGGGTTCGTCTCGTCCGACTTCCGGCTTCATCCGGTGCCGATGCTCATGATGGAGGTTTGGGAGAAGATCGATCGCGATCGCATCGAAGGCTTCGCCTACGGGGTCTTGCCCGAAGATACCGGGCCCATCGGCCAGCGAATCCGCCGTTCCTTCGAGCACTTCTCAGACGTGAGCGCGGATACCGCGTTCTCCATTGCACAGCGAATACGCGACGATGGCATCCAGATCCTGTTCGATCTCAATGGCTACACCATGAACGCACGCTCCGAGGTCTTCGCCCTCAGGCCCGCGCCCGTGCAGATCAACAGCATGGGGTTTCCCGGAACGCTCGGCGCCGACTGGTACGACTACATCCACGTCGATCGCTTCGTGGCTCCTGCCAGATCGAGCTCCGATTACGCCGAGCGGTTTTTCTACATGCCGCATTGCTACGTCCCGAGCGACACGACGCGCGCACCGCGCGGGCCCGCGCCGGCGCGCCGCGAGTGCGGATTGGATGACGACGCTTTCGTGTTCTGCTGTTTCAACAACGCGTTCAAGATCCTGCCCAGGGTGTTTGCGCTGTGGCTGGATCTGCTTCGCGCGGTACCTGGCAGCGTGCTGTGGCTGCTCGATGCCAACCCCGACGCGCGCGAGAACCTGCGGCGCGAAATGATACGTGCGGGCGTTGCGCCCGGGCGCCTGATTTTCGCCCCCAAGGTACCCAATGCCCAGCACGTCGCCCGCAACGCCGCTGCAGATCTGTTTCTCGACACCGCGCCGTATGGCGCGCACACCACGACCAATGACGCACTGCTAGCGGGTCTCCCGGTTCTGACCTGCGCCGGCGAGACCCTGGCCAGTCGCAATCCGGGTAGCCAGCTGCATGCCATCGGTCTGCCCGAGCTCGTGACCAGCAGCTTCGATGATTATCTGAACCTGGGGCTCGCCTTGGCGCGCGAGCCGCAGCGGCTAACGAGCGTGCGGTTGAGACTGGCCGAAAACCGGCACACTCATCCGCTGTTCGACATGGCGGGCTACGCGCGCGATTTTGCCGACGGCATGGCTTCCGTTTGGAAAGACTACGCCGCCGAAGTCGCGTCGCGGTAGAAGGCCTCGAGTGCAGCGATAGGCTCGGCATCGTCGAAAAGCCGCCCGCAGCGTTCACGGATTCGCTGCGATAGCGATGCGCGCCACGCCGGATCGCCGCAAAGCCGGTTGGCGATTCGCAGGTAATCTTCCACGTCGGTTGCGATCAGCTCTTCCACTCCGATCAACTTGAGCATCCCGTAGCTCTGCCGTCCCCGCATCAGCGCGCCGGGAAGTGTCACCACGGGAAGCCCGCAGTCGAGCGCGTCGACGCTGGTCTGCCCGCCCGACCAGTGCAGCGTATCGAGCATCGCATCGCAGGCCAGATTGATCGAGAGATAGCCTTCGTGGTCGAGCTGCGGCAGGACGCGAGTGCGTTCGCGAATCGCGATGCCGTAGCCGTCGAAACACCTCTGGAGGCGGCGCATGAACTGATCGGTAATGGCGGGATGCCGCCCCGCGAACAGCACCAGGACTGCCGAAGGATTCGAGGCAAGGACTCTGGCGAAAATCGTGTCGTTGTCGGGATGGATCTTGAACAGCGATTGCGGGCATAGAAGCAGCGTTGCCTCGCGGGGCAGGCTGTACGCCTCGCGCTCGGCACGTGCGGGCAGCACCGGCCGAGCGAAGCGCGTTCCAATGCCGGGCAGCCGGACCAGTCTCTCCGTGTAGTGCTGCTGCCCCTCGGGCGGCTCCATTGCGTCACAGCTGAAAAACGCATCGATGGTCGTGTGCCCCGACGTTACCGGATGTCCCCATCCCGCGTACTGACGTGGCGCGAGTCGCATGGCTGCAAGCGCAAAGGTCACCTGGTCCATGCCCAGCTCTGGATAGACCAGCACATCCAGATGCTCGTCGCGAATCACCGGAACAATGACCGAAGGAAACGCGTCGCCTCCGACGAAGGCGCGAACGCGATCAGCGCGATCCTTGATGGCGCTGGTCACGGCGTCGACATTATTGCCCAAGGGGTAGAAGCAGACCTCGAAGCGTTCGCGGTCGAGGTCGGTGAGCCAGCGCGTGAAGTATTGTCCTACCGTACCCTGGCGCAGCAGGGCGGAAATGAACCCGACGCGGATCTTGCGCCCGGCGACGGGATGCGGAGCGAGCGGAGCCCGCCACGCCGGATCGGCCTGGTCGAGGGCACGCGCGACCAGCGCCGCATAGCGCGCCTGCAGCTCGCGGTCGTCTTCGCCCTGATACGCGAGAAAGAAGTTGCTCCACATCAGCGCGTTGGCAATTTTCTGCGAGCTTAGGCCCGAGATCATCGAATCAAGCTCGCGCTCCAACGTCTCGAGCCCTTGTGCGTATTGCGCGCGTGAGCGCGCGACGTCGGCGGCATCGGCGTAGATCATCGGCAACGTGAGATTCATGGCCATCGCCGCGCGCAGTGATTTGGGATTCATGCGCAGGGCATGGGCGAAGGCCTTGTTTGCCTGCGCGGGGTCGCCCCGCTCGGTGAGCACGAGTCCCAAGTCGAGCATCTCTCCGGAGCTCGAATCGGGGGCGAGCTTGGCCGCTGCCAGATAAAGCCGCGCCGCTTCGTCGAGCTCGCTGCGCGAGCGCAGAAGATCGGCCAGTGCCGTGTAGGCGGGACGATAGGCGGTATCGGGCGGGCGGCGGGCGATGCACTCACGCAGAGTCGTCTCGGCAAGATCGGGGCGACCCTTGTCGCGTTGGACGACCGCGAGGTTGCACTCCGCGCGTGGAAAATCCGGCTTGATGGCGAGTGCGCGCCGGTAAGCTGCTTCGGCGTCGTCGAGACGGTTCGCATGGTGAAGCGCGGTACCCATGTTGTTCCAGCCATCGGCATTTTCGGGCTCGAGGCCGATCGCCCGCTCGAGACTCGATATCGCCGAGAGTGGCTGGCCCACATCGATGAGCAGCACTCCGAGAAAACGGTGCGACTGCGCCATGGTCGCATCATGTTCGATCGCCCGATGCAGGTGCTCGATCGCGGCCGCCTTGTCGCCTGATTCGTCTTCGCACACTGCGAGCGCGTAGTGCGCCAGCGCGTGATGCGGAGTGGATGCGACCGCGGCTTTCGCGTGGGCCACGCCCGCCTGCGTGTCGCCGCTGCGCCGCGCGCACTCGACGAGAATCAGCCGTGCATCGGTCGCCTCCTGCGCGTCGATGGGAGCAAGCAGGACCACTTCGCATGCGCGCCGCGCGCCGACCAGGTCGCCACCGAAATAGAGGTTGCGCGCCGACTCGATACGCTGTGTTGCGTTCATGGCGCGGTTGCACTCCGTATTTCCGGCCTCTCTTCCAGCGCTCGCACGTACGCAGCCTCCAGAGCTCGCGTGTGGGCTGGCATGTCGGTCAACACCGACGATGCGATGCCCGAGGCGATCGCCGCCTTGACTTCGCTGCGGAACGCTCGGTCATCGGCGAGCCGCACAGCGATGTCCACGTATTCGCTGCCGCTCGAAGCCACGGTCTGTGACACGCCGAGGTTGGCAAGAATGCTGTACGACGTGCGCTCGCCGTGCTTGCGCCCGCGCAAAGTCACCACCGGCACGCTCATGTCGAGCGCTTCGAGCGTACTGTTGACACCGCCATAGGGCAGCGGGTCGAGGGCGAAGTCGAGCACCGCGTAGCGCGCCTGGCCCTCAGCCTCGTTGCGTCCCTGCGGCAACACGATCACTCTTTGCAGAGGGATGCCGGCTGCACCCAACAGGCGCCCGTAGACACCGCGCGCCTCGGGCGACAGCGGAGAGATTGCCAGCACAGCACGCGGAACCCGCTCCAGGACTTCACGCCACAGCGACAGGCAGCGTTGCGAGAGCTTGAGCGGATGCACGAATGCACCGATGACCACGGCGTCGGCGGGAATGTTCAGCGCCTGCCGGTGAAACGGATGCTCAGCAGCCGGCTCGACATGACGATAGGGATAAACGCAACCGGCCATCGGCAGAAGTGTCTCGATCAGGTAGCGCTGGTTCTCCTCCAGGTCGCAGAACGCATCGGTGAGCTTGAAATCGACTGCGCCAAGACCGGTAGCCCCGCAACTGGCTATGTGCGTGATCTGTACCCGCGCCGGCTTGAGCGCGAGAATTCCGGGTCTCGCGTTCTTGGTGTGAGTCGACAGATCGACCAAGATGTCGAGATCGTCCTCCGCGATGCGTAGCGCCGCCTCGCGCTCCGGCAAGTCCGCGACGTCGGCGAAGCGGTCGGCGAAACCGCGAAAGCGCTCTGTCCACTCATCCGCAGGGCCAGCGAGCGAATAGCAGAGTATTTCGAAGCGGTCGCGATCGTGGTGGCGGATCGCCTCCCACATCATCTTGCCCATGACATGACTGCGCAGGTCGCCGGACAAGTAGCCGACACGGATACGGCCCGGCCGCCGCGCTGCTGGCCGCTGCATGGGAGTTCCGTACACGCGGCTGGCGACCGCATCGTAGCCGCGATACAACGCGAGCTGAGCGTCGGGCTCCAGATCGAAATACAACATGAGGAAGAGCAGCTGCTCTAGGCTGTCGGCGAGATCGGTCTCGCTCTCTGGCTTGAAGTCGTCACGGCGAAGCCGGTCCAGATACCGATCCAACCCGGCGAAATCGCCGCGGTATTGGTACACCTCGAGCGCCTGCACCGCCATCGACAGCGCATTGGGGCAACTCGCCTCGAAGCGGGTGAATACGCGAAGCCAGTCGTCGATGCGGCGCGCAGCGAGCAGCGTGTCGCCCAGCGCTTTGTGCGCAAGGACGTGCCGCGGCTCGCTGGCGAGAACCTTTTCAAAAGCCCCGATGGCGGCATCGGTGCGCCCCTGCTCTTGGAACACGATCCCGATGTTGAAGTCAGCGGCTGTCATCTCTGGTGAAAGGACTAGAGCCCGCTGGTAAGCGCGCAACGCTTCGTCGCGCCTGTGCAGCGACTGCAGCGCAACGCCGTGGTTGTAGTGCGTCAGGCCATCGTTGGGTTCCAGTTTAAGCGCCTCGACAAAAGCATCGACAGCGAGCGAGTAGCGCTGCCGTGCGAGCTCAGCCAGCCCCAACGCGTGCCACAGCGCTGCGCTCGAGAGGCCAAGCGCAATTCCTTCGCGGCAAAGCGTCGCGGCATCCTCCGCGGCACCGGCCTCGCGGCGCAGATTGGCAAGCGCGGCACGCGCTTCGGTATAGCGCGGGGCCGCGGCGAGGGCCTCCGCGAGCGCTTTGTCTGCTTCGCTCGTCTGTCCACCATCGCGCAGAAGCAAACCGGAGAGGTAATGCGCTGGTGCGAATCCCGGTTGCTCGACGAGCACGCGCTGATATTCAGCCAGCGCGGTTTCGACGTCGCCCGCCTGATGCGCGGCGACCGCCTTGCGCCACAGCGCGCTCATCGAGGTCGCCGACGGGCTCGCGCCAGCGCCACGCGCTGCGCCGCCAGACGCTTCAATGAACGCGGCCTCCATCGCAGCGCGGTGCATGGCAAGCGCATTCACATCGGCACCCGTGGGAACAGGAAGCCACTGGGTAATCAGCGGCGCGACATTGGCCGAGGCCAGCGGCTCGTAGGTCCACACGCTGCGCGCAGGCGGCGCCGCGAGCAGCGGTCCGGTCGCGATGGCCATTCCGGCGAGATCGCAGATCAAGTCGAAGTCTTCCTCGGCAAGTGAGCGGGAAACTGTTGCGTCGGGCGCGCCGCCGAGATGCGCCGAACGGAGTGGCTTGAGAGAGGCAAGCAACTTGCTCTCGCCCACGGTAAAAATAGCCGCTTCGAATCGCTCCCGCGGATGAGCGGCAATAATGTGCCGGATGTACGCTTCCGTATCGATGGTGAGCCTACCAATCTTCAGCGGTCGGCCCGGCACGATCAGGTACGCGATGCGCAGGGCCGCTCCACCGGTACGCCGCGGCCATAGCAGCGGCACGGCGCTGGCGAAGGCGTCGACGCAGCGTGCCGCGTAGCGAGCGGCCCAGCCTGACGATGCACCGATTGCGCCAGCGACAAGAGCCAGGCGCCTCAGCGCCTCGACGTCGTCGATGGGTTGCGGCAGCGTCTCGGCTCGCTCGAGCAGCGCGCGGGCTCCCTGCTCGTCGTGTGCCGCGGCGAGATCCTGAGCAAGGAGCGCTAGCAACATGGGCGGCGCGCTAGACAGCGCTGCCATCCTCTTGAGCGCTGCCTGGCTCTGAGGCGAGGGAGCAGCGGCCAGCAGCGGCACAATTTCCTGCCAGTCGTCGAAGGAATCGTCGTCCGTATTGATCGACGCTTCAAGGTTGCTCCATGCGCTGGTCTCACCGCTAGCGACCTCGACCAGAGCGAGGCCCCGGCGCGCGCGAGCGTTGGCAGGATTGATTGCAATCACCTGTTGGTATTGCTCCGCGGCGTCGGAGCCCGCTCCCGATCGGCGAAGGAGATCACCAAGGGCGAGGAGCGAAGGTACGTGGCGCGGTTCGAGCCTGAGTGCAGCACGCCAGGCCCCCAGCGCTTCGTCGCGTCTGCCCAGATCGCGCAACGCCTTCCCGAGGAGAAATTGCGCTCGAACCGAGTGCCGATTGATCTTGAGTGCCTGGCGAAAACAGAGCATCGCGTCGATAGGCAGACCGGCCCGCTGATGCGCCTGCCCACGGTCGAGCCATTCGCCGTACGCCGGATCGATCACGAAGGCAAGCGCGCTTTGAGCGCGGCGACCAGGGCCTTGGGCGCGAGCCGATAGAGGACACGGCCGGGTAAGGTGTGCCGGATACGCAGTGCCGCGCTGGCCAACTGCGCCACCGCGCCCTCGTTATTAATCTGCCCGTCGGATTTTGGAGCTGCAGTTTGCGGCAGGCGCCACGGGACATAACCGAGCGCCAGCAGACAGCGCCGAGCCGAGATCGGATCTAGCGCTTCGCTTGGGCCGGCAAGGCCCAGAGCGTCTCGATAGACCGCTACGGTGCGCTCAGCCATGGTCGTAAGCGAGGGGAGTGGCGCCGCGCGGGCACACTCGGCAGCGGCATCGAAAGCCGCGCGATTTTCGCTCGCCAGCACTTGCACGATGCGATCGAGCATGCGGTCTTCCGAGTGCCACTCCTCATCGGTCAGCACAAAGCCCGCCCCGGTTTCGATGACGCGGTCCGCCAGCGCTCCAATCGGCGGCACGATCGCCGGCCGGCCTGCTGCCCAGGTTTCGGAAAGCGTGAAGCTGAACGTTTCCGGACACACCGAGGGATACGCGACCAGGCGAATGGTGTAGTGCTCGAAAAGCTCAGGCAGCTGGCGCGAATCGTAAGGCCCGTGCATGGTAAAGACGCCATCTTCGCTCTGCCATGGCGCGCGACCTGTGTCGAGGTAACCGATGAGAACCCAGCGCAGGCCCAATGCGCGGTCGCGAGTAAGCTCGACCAGCCGTTCGAGCCGGCGCGACCCCTTGTCGGGCCCAATCGCACCCAGCACAGCAATTACCGGCCTGCCGTCATCGACGAAAGCGACCGTCTTGGATTGCGCGTCGGGCCGACCCATGCCCGTCGAGCTGCCATGCGCCACCACGTCGACGCGGCGTCGAGGGAAATAGCGCTGGAGCACTTGTGCAGCCCATTGCGAGGGCGCGATCGCGAACGACGCGCGATCCAGCAGCTCGCCGTGCTTGCGCCGCCACTCGCCGATGTCGACGTTGGAAAATGCGTCCTGAACGCGAAGGCAGGCTTGGCAGGTCGCGCGCTCGGTCACGGCACCGCAATAGCGGCCCTGCGCGTCGAGAAAGGTGATCGTCGGGCAGGCGAAATTGAGATCGTGCACGGTGTAGCCGTAGGGCACGCTGATCCCGGTGACCGATTCGATGAGCGCGTCACGGGAGCCCGAGATGTTGTGCAGATGGATCAGGTCGATGGAAAAACGGCCACAAATTCCCGCCAGAAGGGCTTTAGGCGTCTCTCCGGGCTCAAGCGGAAAATTGTAGGTGCGCAGCAGACCATCGTCGTGCTCTTCGAGTTGCCATTCTTGGCCGACGGCGATCAGCAGGTAATGGCGGAACGCCTCGCGCGATGCCATGGTCAGCGCGCGAACGTGGTATTCGGTTCCGCCGCCATGGCCGTGAACGATGTGGAGCACGCCGGGGAGGCGCAGAGTGAGGATGCGGTAGTGCGCCGCTGCCAACTCGCGCAGAGGCTTGAGCGGGTCGGCGGCGATGAAATCTCGTACGAGATCGAGATAGCGCGGATGGCGTTCGAGCAGAATACGCATGTTGCGCTGGGCCAGTTCGCGACGCTTGTCGCCGAACGAGCTGCCGCCCAGGTGGAGCACGAAGGCGTCGTCGCACAGCACATTGCGATATCCGACCGCCGTCGCGCGCAGGCAAAAGTCGTTCTCCTCTCCGTAGCCCATACCGAATTGCGGATCGAAGCTGCCGATCGCATCGATGAGTGCCCGCCGGATGTACAAACAGAAGCCGACCCCGGTCGGCAAATCGGGGTAGGCCGGCGCCGCAGCCAGCTTGAGAGCACCCGCCATGATCGCGGGGTCGCTGCCCTCGGGCCAGGAATTATTTTCGCAAAAGCGCGGAAGGGAACAGATCTCGGCGTTGTTGGAGAAAGGCGTGATGGTGCCGATGGTCGGGTCCGTGCTCGCGCAGCGTGCAAGCGCGTCGAGCCACTCCGGCGTCACCCGCGTATCGGAATTGAGCAGTACGACATCAGCACCTGGTCGTGCCGCCTGAATGCCGCGGTTCGCGGTGAGGGTGAAGCCCAGGTTCGTCTCGTTGGCGAACAAGGCGACATGAGGCAGCGCCTTAGACTGGATATCGCGCAAGCACCTGCCGACTTCCGTTTCGGTCGAGGCATCGTCGATCAGCAGCAGCCGGTAATCGCCACTGGTATGGGCGAGAACGCTGTCGACACATCGCCTCAGATCATCGGCCGCGTTGTGTATCGGGACGACAATGTCGATCGCGCGGTGCTTCGTGGCTGACATCAGCGGACGCGGGCAAACCACAGCCTTACGCGGACCCAGGGCATTCGCAGCCACCAGCGAAAACTCTGCCTGTAGGCGATGATGCGCTCCTGCGCGGCGAGCGCCGCCTCAAGGCGCGCCTGCTCGGAGCGCACCGTGGCAATGAGCTCCTGGACGCGTTTCTCGAGCGCGGCTATCGCGCGGGCACGCTCGCTGAGCCTGGCGGATTGCTCGGCCATGGTGCGGTTGGTCTCGTCGATCTGTGCTGCCAGCTGCTGGGTGCGCTCCGCCTGGCGATGCAGCGCCTGGTTGGTCTCCAAGAGCAGCGCGTCCAGCCTGAGCACCTCGCGCGCGTTGGCTTCGGTGCGCTTGAACTCGCTGTCCTCGCTGTCCGCGAACAGCGATATCTGGGGAGCGGACTGAGGGAGCGCGGCCTCCGAGCTAGCAGCAAGAACGATGAAGTACATGCCTTCGGGCGCTGCGCAAGGCTCGATGGTGCTTGAGTCGCCACGCCATGCTTCGGCGCGATCGCCATCGGCCTCTGCCCAGATGCCGGACCAGAATCCCAAGCGCTGGTGGTGCCACTGCTGTGCCGGAAAGCCCGCGCCAAGCAGCGCGGCGAAGCCATCGCGGTAGAGCTCGCAGCGGTGAAATTCGTTGACGTAACCGCGCTCATCGCTATAGACGCGCTTATTGGGCGACGATATCACCAGCAACCCATCGGCCTTCAGCACGCGCCGGAACTCGGCGAGCATGAGCGGCTGGTCCGAGGCCTCCAGGTGCTCGATCGTCTCGAACGAAACAACGACGTCGAACGAGGCGTCGGGAAGCGGTAGCCGAGTGCATGAACCCTCGATGAAACGCACGCGCTCGCCCTCGCCATAGCGCTCTGTCGCGTGGCCTACGGTGGCCGTGTCGATATCGATTCCCAGAGCGCTCTCCGCAACCGCGGCGAGCAGTGAAGTTCCGTAGCCCTCGCCGCACGCTGCATCGAGAACGCGCTGGCCGGCACAAAAGCGTCGCGCGAAGGCGTAGCGGTGCCAATGCTCGTACGCGATTTCGCCGACGCAGCCAGGGAGGAAGCGCTCGCCCGTAAAGGTAAGTTCCGAGGCCATGCGGAAAGCGCGCGGAAGGGGCGCGTTAAAAGCGTCCGCGCAAACGTTGAATTTTACCCGATCGAGGGCGACGCGTCCCGGCGCTCAAGCCTCCCACCGATGCTCGATGCGGGTAAGGCCAAGCTCGCGCGTCTCGCCTTCGACCAGGAATGAACGCTCCACGTGGTCGAACAAGCGCACGCCCTCGGGGTCGAGCGCGTGTGCTCTGGCCAAGTACTTTCCGGGCAGAAGCGGCAATCGCGGGAAGTTGAGCGCAAAGGCGAAGCGTCTGGCGCCGATACGCTTTGGCGGCACGCCGTCCATGTCCGTAGCGACGCCATATACGGGCGTACCGTCGGCGCGAACGACGCCGAGCAGCACGACGGGCACGCGATCGTCGGGCGAGAACACCTCGCCTCGCACCGTGAGAGACGCTCCGCAAGCGATCCGCGCAGGCGGCTCGAGCTCGAGCGATTGGATGGCGTAGACACCGGCCGCCGCCGCCGCTCGCTCCGCGATCGGCTCCTTGCCGCCCGCTGCCTTTTCCTCATGGTATGCAAGGTACGCCTGACTCACATCGGCGGCGGGCCCATGCTGCACAGCGCGTCCGTCCTTGAGCCAGAGTGCGCTGCGGCAGAGCTTCTGAACGTGGTACATGCTGTGCGAACACAACAGCAGCGTGCCACCGTCCACCAGATAGTCTTCGATCCATGCGACGCATTTTTTCTGGAAGGATTCATCGCCCACGGCGAGCACTTCGTCGGTAATCAGAATGTCTGGTTCGAGCGCCGTGGCCACCGCGAATCCGAGCCGCATGACCATGCCCGACGAGTAATGCTTGATGGGGTCGCGAATATGCTCCCCGATGTCGGCGAAGGCGATGATCTGCTCGCGCCTCGAGGCGATCTCCGCGGCGCCGAGGCCCAGCAGCGACGCGGCCAGATCGATGTTCTCCAGGCCCGAATAATCGGGATGGAAGCCAGAACCGAGTTCGAGCAGCGCGCCGACTCGCCCCCGCACGCTGGCCTTGCCGCGAGTGGGCGTAATCACACCGGCTACGATCTTGAGCAGGGTCGACTTGCCTGCGCCGTTCTCGCCGATGATGCCGAGTGACTCGCCCGCCGCGAGCTCGAGCGAGATATCGTCGAGCGCGCGAAACACCTGCGCAGCACCGCGGCCGCGCAGAAGATCGCATACCAGCCGCAAGCGACCGCCATTGGCGTCGACCTTGGCGTAGTCCTTTCCGACCCGGGAGAGCTCGAGCAGCGGCGCTTCCACGCTTATACGAAATCCTCGAAATAAGGCGAAAGGCGCAAGAACAGCCATCGTCCCGAGACGAAGAGTCCAAGTGCGACCGCGGCTGCGACAGCATCACCCCATTCGAGCGCAAGTCTTCCGTCGAGCAGCGCATCGCGCAGGCGGTCGACCAGGTAACCGAAGGGATTCGCCGCCACCCACGGCCTTACTCCCTTCGGAACCAGCGCCAAAGGATAAAGGATCGGCGTCAGGTACATGAGAATCATCAGCACCGGCATGAGCAGGTGTTCGATGTCGCGGATGAAAACCTGCAGAGCTGCGAGCGCGAGCGCAAGGCCGGTCACGGCGACGGCGAGAACGGCCCACAGCGGTATCGCCAGAAGCAGCCCTTCGAGGCGGACTCCTTCGCCCATCAGGGCCAGTGCGGCGAGCACCACCAGGTAGCCGGCGAACTGAAGCGCGAAGGTCGCGGCAACCGACGCGTACACCGCGATCTCGTGCGGAAAAGCGACTTTGCGGATCAAACCCGCGTACGCCGCGATGCTGACGGTGCCGCGCTGCAACGCTTCCTGCGCCGCCAACCATGGCCACAACGCCACCGCGACAAAGACGATGAAGCTGCGGCCATTCATCGCGCCTGCGCGGAACACCGTGGTAAAGACGAAGGCGTAGACAGCCAGCAGCGCCAGCGGATGCACCAGAGCCCACGCCAGTCCGCTGAACGTTCCTAGATAGCGCGAGAAGAGCTCGCGGCGGAAAAAATTCGCGAACAGAGCGCGCTGGCGCGCACCGGGCGGCGGGGCGCCGGCCACGCCGCGCGTTCGCCGGCTTGGCGAAGGCGCCGAGGTCATGCGTCAGAGAATAGCAGCGTTGCCTAAGCAGTGCCTCATGACGCGACAACGGGCTCGTCGCCGCCTGTGGCCGGCTACTTGGGCTGCACCGCCTCGGTTGGTTTATTGACGGTCTCGGGATCGACCCTCACCACCAGAGCGTCGACCGCCTTCTGGTTGAGCCTTGCCAGCGGATCATCGCGAATCGTGGCAAGCGTTTCCTCGCGTTTCTCGGTAATGAACCGGGCACGCTCCTGCGCCATGATTTCGCCCCTAACCTCCTCGAAGCTCTTCGCTCGCGCCGGCTTGCGCCCGTCGAGGCGGATCAGGTGGTAGCCGAAGCTCGACAGGACCGGCTCGCTTACATCGCCCACGTTCTTGAGCGCGAAGGCGGCGTCGGCAAAAGCCGCGTCCATCTGCTTCCTGTCGAAATAATCGATGTGCCCTGCGTTGCGTGCGGCGGAGGGGTCATCGGAGACCTGACGCGCGAGCTCGTTGAAGTCGGCGCCAGCCATGATCTTGGCGCGTGTCTCCTCCGCAAGCTTGAGCGCATCCTCCTTCGACCGCTTCTTGGTGTCGAACAGGATATGCGAGGCGGCGACCTGCTCGGGGACGCGATACTTGCTTTCGCGCGCCGCAAGATAGAGCTCTCGTGCCCGAGCTTCGAACTGTTGTTTGCGCGTGTCGAATTCCTTGCCCGCGTTGTCTTCGATTTTGGCGATCAGCACGCCGGCATCGACCCGGTCGATTTCCAGCGCCCGCCGGCGTTGCGCTTCGGGGTCTTTGTAGAGATCGCCTGCGCGTGCCTGGATCGCCAGTGTCTTGGTCACCAGCAGGCGGGTGAGCAGCTCGGTCACGCGCTTGGCACTGACTCCGAAGCCGCCGCGGACATCGGCGGGTAGACGCAGAAGCTCCGCCTCGTATTCGGCGCGGGTGATCTTGGTCCAGCGGTTCTCGACTAGCACTTCGTCGGGGTCGGGTACGGACTGCGCCTGCACGGTCGAAAAGGTTGAAATAGCGAGCGCAAATAAGAGCGCCTGGAAGGATGCCTCGATGAAAGCGGTGAGTCGCTTCATGACCACGTGCCTTAAGAATAAACAAAGCGCCCCGCCGGAGCGGGGCGCGAGATTGTTGCGAGCTTTGGTCAGCGGTCGATTACGGCGATGCCGGCTGAGCGTTCATGATGGCATTGCACGTGCTTTGCCCGCAGGACGTTTGCGGCGCAGGATCGAGCTGCCAATTGCGCGCGCTCACGTAGTAGGTCGTCCCAGCGGTCATGCACGCGTTGCCGCCGAAGAAAGTCGGCGTGCACACGCCGTAGATGACCGAAGCTGTCGTTCCGTTGCTCACGCCGATCGGTCCTTTGACGCCTTGATAATCACGTGCGCGGAAGTCGCACGGCGTGGTCGAGATGGTCAGCTGACGTGCTGTGATCGGACCAGCGAACTCGGAAATCGCGAAGCGGCCCATGGTAGCACTGGGCGACGTGCCTACCGGAGGCGTAATCGTGAACAGCCACACGACCTTGTCGCCGAAGCTGCCGCTCTGAGTTGACTGCCATGTCCCGCCAGTTGACCAAGGCGCGTTGATCCCATTGACAGGGATCACCGAGAACCCTTGATTGGTACAGTTGGCGAGACCGCCGCTGGATGCCACGGTGATCCCAGCCGATGGGTCTGGAGTCGCAAAGCCTGCGCTGTTGGTTGCATGGTCGGTGACGGTTACCGATGCAGTTACGGCCGTAGCAGAACTCGACACGCTGGAAGTCGTGGTCTGACTGAGCACGAGGCCCTCGAAAGGTCCGCCATGCAGCGTGTGCGTAATCGGCAGCGCTCCGCCTGTGCACACTGCGGTTACGGTCACGTTGCCGCCGCCGGCGGGCAGCGATGAGGGCGAAGCCTGCAGAGAGCAGCCGCTCGGTGCACCGGGTGGCGGCGGAGTGGTCGAACAGGTCAATGTAAGAGCCGGTGCAGTGCCGGTGAGCGTGCAGCCGTCCGGGTATGTGAGCGACAGCGTAGCCGCTATCGTCGATGCAACCGAAAACGAAAATGCCAGCGTGATGCCTGCGAGCGCAGCAAATTTGGCCAAGGTTCGGTCAAGCGGGAAACGTATCATGGTGAACTCCCTGCAAGGCGGCGGAACGCCAGTAAGGAAACGATCGACGCAAGTTCCGCGCCACGGATGTCGAAAAGACCGCGCATCATATCATTCCGCGTCGACGCGTCGCAATGGGCGAGAGCGACCGCCGGTCGGATAAACGCGTCAAACAATCGCCACAAGTGACGTCGCGCGGCGACAACTGCCGCAATGCGAATACAAGAACGTCGAATCAAAAAGAAAAAGGCGGAACCGAAGTTCCGCCTTTTGATTGCTATGTGCTGCACGCCAGTTACTGGATGAGGCGCGTGTACTTGTGTACGAAGCTGCCGGTGTAGAACGCCTGAACTCCCAATTGTCCCGGCGGCCCGGTCAACGTACCGTTGTTGAAGAACTCCGCAGCGAAGCCGACCACCGGCAGACCGCTGTACGTCACCACATTCTGCGTCGTGGAAACACCGGTTGCCGTGCTCGTGCGGATGGTTGGGCCGCCGATCAACTGGTGCGTCGTTCCGGTAACCGTTCCGGGCAACCAGTTGAGCGAGATCCAGCCGTTCGAGAACGTGGTCACCAGATGCGTGGCGTTCTTCGACAGCAACACGCCAGGAGTGGTGTCCGTATTCGCGATAATGATGACGTTGGCTTCCCAGCACAGCGAGTCGGTGAACGTCGGTGGCGGCGGCGAGAACGTCGTCTGCGACAGCACCGTTTGTTCTTCGCGGTTGAACTGGACCAGCAACACGTCGTCGCAAGCACCGCCCGCGCGGAAGTTGCGCTGGAAGAGCTTGGTGACGTTGTTGTTGGTGTAGTAGAAGTGCTTGGTCGGCATCGTCACGACCCAGTCGGTCGCTGACTTGGTTCCGGTATCGAGCACGAACTCGTTGTAGATGTTGTCGTGCATGAACACCGCGCTGACCGCGTCTACGCTGTTGCTCGATCCTGTCCAGTCGGTGGTGACGACTTCGACATTGTTGAACACGACCGAGGTCTTCGGGTTGACCTGCGACAGGTCGGGCTGGATGCTGCCCGCCGGCGCCCACAAGGTGGTCGCCGAGAAGCTCGCCAGCGCGATCGCGTCTTCGGTCACGTCCCCGCCGGCCAGCACATTCACCAGCGAGATGCCGCCGAACAGACCGCCGTTGCCCGGCACCAGATCGGTCGGAGCCGTCAGACCCACCGGCAGGCCACCGCATCCCGGTGGTTTCCCCGGAGGCGAGGGCTGGGCGTGAGTGATCGCGGTGAGCGTGCCACCGGTCACGTTACCCATTTCGATAATTTCGATGTAGCCTTCCTTGGTCCGAGCCAGCGTTTGATCCTCAGGATCGCCCACGTACGCGAAGTTCACGAAGTTCGTCGGCGATGCCGGGTTGCTCGAAACCGGCGGAGTCGTGCAGGACAGGTCGGTCGTGAAGATGCCAGCGCCCGAACCCGACGGGATAACCGCCGTCGTCCAGACGTCACGCGGCGACAACCAGAGGTTGAAGTCCAGCACTTCCTTCGACCCTCTGCCTTCCAGGAAACGGACCTTGACAACCTTGCCACTGTTGGTCGAGTTGATGACCGACAACAGCGAGTTGTACGGCGCGGTTGTTCCGCCCGTGCCCAGACCCTGGGTCGTGTAGTACGGATACACCAGCGCCTGGCCGAGGCCATCCGGGTTGACGTTGACCGCCTGCGCGGCGCCCGTCACGCCCAGAGCGCCCACTCCCGCTAGCGCCGCGTACAGCGATTTTCTCTTGAACGTGTTCATGGTTGTTGACGACTCCTTTGCCTTTGTTTCGAGATTTAAAGTGATCACTTTAAGTCTACAGCACGCGAATCTTATTACAGCTCCCTTCCCTTTACAATCAATTTCACACTCACATCAGCACTCCTGTGTGAATCACGCAACGATCTCGTTCATCCCGAGGGCTGGTAGACGTACCACGCAGTCCCCTTTTCGATGATCCATGATTCGCTGAGAGGCGTTTGCACTCCCTTCATCAATCTGTGGTCGTACGTCAGCGTCATGCTTAAATTACAAATCTCCGCAACGCAATCGACCGAATTTATCTTCACCGCCTTCCACATCCCCGGCTTGGTCCGGGACTTGTAAGTCTTGAGCGGGTACTGTTGCTGCGAAGCCTCGCTCATGTACGTGTAAGCCTGGTCCAAATCTCCTTTGATCAACGCGTCCCAGCGCGCCTGCGCCCGCTCGCTGACCACCGCGGCCTTGACTTCCGGCGGCGAATCCTTGGATAGACCGCCAGGCATCGACGCGCAGCCAGCGACTGCAATCCCAAGCGCGACGCACGCGGCAACCCTGAGCCGAAGCCCGGCCATCGTTGACCCAAGCCTAGACAAAGCACCTTTGACCGTCAATTGCTCCACTACCAATTTATTCACCCTTTCTCGGCTGTTGCACCGGTACAACATTGTCTGCGTCGCCATTTGGCGACGGTTTGCTGATTTGAGGGGCTTCCGGAGCAGTTTTCTTGGCCGGGAATATCTGGTCAAGCTGCTCCATCCTGCGGCGCAGATCGTCGATGATCCGCCGCACGTCGGTCTCGTTTTCCACAACTCGCGGCGTGATGAACATCAGGAGTTCGGTGCGATTGTTCTTCAGTTCCTGCGTCCCGAACAATCCGCCGAGAATCGGTATACGAGATATCAGTGGAAGACCCGATGAGGTGTTCTCCTTGTCTTCGAGGATCAATCCACCCATCACCATGGTTTGGCCCGACGGCACGGCGAGCAGCGTCTGGATCGAGCGCGTGTTGATCGGCGGCGCCTCGCACACCTGCGTCGTGGCGCCCGCAACGCTGACCTCGGCCTGAACTTCGAGGGCCACGAGCCCGCCCGCGTTGATATGCGGCGTTACCTGCAGCAGCACGCCAGTGTCGATGTATTGCGAGGTCGTGCTGAACACGTTCGTCGTCGTGCCAACTGTTCCCGCGCCCACGATATTTTGCTGGCAGATGGGAATCCTGTCGCCGACCTTGATCGTCGCCTTTTGATTGTCGAGCGAAGCGAGGTGAGGATTGGAAATCACCTTGACATCGCCGTACTGATCGAGCAAGTGCAATACCGCCTGTATGCCACCGGGAAATGCCGCGTTGTTGATGATGTAGAAGAACCCCTGCGCCAGTGCCAAGCCGGCGTTGGTCGCCGTCGATGTCGAGCTTTGCGTCGAGCCCGGCTGCGGATTGAACGGCGTCGTGCGGGTGAGATTGCCGCCGCTGCCGCGACCCGAAGGCGCACCGCCGCGGAACAACCATTCGACGCCGAACTGCAGATCGTCCGTGAGGTTGACCTGGGCGATGGTTACTTCAATGACCACCTGCCGCTGCGGAACGTCGAGTTTCTTCAGTGCTGCTTCGATGATCGAATACTCGGCCGGCGTCGCGACAACCAGGACTGTGTTGTTGTCCTTGTCGGCGACCACCTGAATGTTGCGTACCACGCCGATGCCTTCGCCTCCCCCGACAGCCCGCGCCACAGCCTGCGCTGCAGCTTGTGCGGCAGCACCGGTCGGCTGCACCTGAACATTGACCTGCTGCGGCGTTGGCGTAACGGGAACGGTTGTCTGTGGCTGGAAGCTCGGCGGATTTACGATAGTCCCGGCGGGAGTCCCTGGCGCCAGCGTTGGCGCGGCGGCCTGCTGCTGCGGAGCCCGCCCGGTGAACGCCTGCTGAAGCAACGGACCGATGCGCTCGGCTCGGCTGTTCTGTACCTGGTAGACGTAAAAGCGGACACCCGAGCCCTCGCCGCCCTTGTCGAGTCGCTCGATCCACTTCTTGGCTTCGTCCAGATACTCAGGCTGAGGCGTGACAATCAACAGCGCATTCATGCGCTCGATCGGGATGATGCGGAGGATGCCTGCAAGCGGGCTTTTGTCCGGGGGCCCCATCGCCTTGTCCAGCTCGCCCATGACGGTCTTCACATCGGCGCTCTGCAGCGTGAACAGGCCCACCGACATACCGGCGATCCAGTTCACGTCGAACATGTCGATGGTCTCGAGCAGATGCTTAAGCTCGAGCTCTGTTCCGGAGAGGATCATCAGATTTCGCAGCTCGTCGACTCGCACGGTCGTCTGGTCCTTGACGAATGGCTCGAGGACTGCCGCCATCTGCCGCACGCCCATGTAGTGCAACGGCACGATCTGCACGCTGAATCCAGGCGGCAGGGCCCGCGCGGAGTTGCCGAGCTGCGGCGTGAGGTTCCCGCGCACGGCACTGGCCGCCGGCAGGATCTTCCAAATCCCGCCCTCGTTCACCATGGCGGCACCGTTCATCCGCAGGAGCATTTCCAGCGCGGCGGGCAAGGCTTCGCGAGGGATACCGGAAGTCGTGCGAATGGTGACCGTGCCTCCGACTTGAGGATCGATGGTGTATGACTGATTGAGAATGTCGGTGAGGATGTTGCGCACCACGTCGCGCAGATCCGCGGCCTCGAAATTAAGCGTTACGGCCGGTCCCGCAGCGACCGCTCCGGGCGGCGGCCCCGGAAGTCCTCCTCCGGGCAGCTGGCCTTTGATCAACTGTCCCGTCCCTTTGTACAGACGCGGCTGTTCCGCTTCGACCGTCGGCTGAGTCGTCGACGTCGAATCCTGTGCCGTCTTCGGTTTTCCCCACGGCGGCGCCCCGGGATCGGGCGGTTGCGATGCACAGCCGACGAGCCATAGCGTGGCTGCCATGCAAACAAGCCATGCGAAATTCTGCTTACGGTGCTTCGACATTCTTGTTTTCCCCGGCGCGCCGGTCCAAGTTAGCGCGCGATTATCGCAGTTGAGGCCATCCGCCGGCATTTATTTGGCTTTCTGCGAGTTTCGCTGCCGCATGCGCTCGTAGACGTCGTTCCACGCTGGGTCCGCCGACGCTGGCTGGCCTGCCGACGCTCCAGCCGCTCCGGGTGCAGCGGGGTTGGAGGCAGGGCTGGTCCCCGTGGCGGTGGCGGGTTGGTTGCCGGCCGCTGCCGCTGCGGCAGCCGCGGCAGCGGCCCGCCTCCGCTGTTGCTGCTCGGGTACCTGTGGCGCAGGCGCTGCCGCCGGAACCGCAGCGGGAGCTGGCGCGGGAGCCGCGCCGGGAGCGCCCGGCGGTGCTCCCCCGGCAGGTGGCACCGTGGGTGGCTGGATGGTCGTCTTCGGACCGACCGCAACCTTGAGGACCAATTCCTCGGATTCGTCGCCCAATGCCAGCTTCACACGATCGGCACGAACATCGGCTACCAGCAGCCCGTTGATTTGCTCCCCCTGGCGGACAGATCGCGACTTGCCTCCTGAGACCTCCTTGAGAAAAGCGATGTGGCGGTCGCCGGCGACCGCCGTTCCGGTCAGCACAAATTGGCCGCGCTGCATCTGGTGGGGGCCTCCGTCTCCCGCAACCACCGGTGCCGGGCGCCGCGTGGGGTTGAACAGGGTACGGTTCACCGTCTCGGCGTGGCCGGGTAGTCCACCCTGAATCTGGTACTCCGGAAGCAGCGCCGTTGAAACCGGTTTGGGTTCAACAGTGGGCGGAGGTCCCGGCAGGCGATGCAAGTGGCGCCCCCAATCCGTCTCCAAGGCCAGCAACAATAGGAGAGCGAGCGCCGGGATGACCCACCACAGTGCGCCCCGCCAGCGTGGAGCATCTGCATTCATTTCTTTTCTCCTTCGGCCAGGGCGAAGCCGGTCACATCTAAGAGAACGCTGACCTCGGGCTCCGCGCCCGGCGCCGGCCTGAAGCCGCGGAACGCGTTAAGCGGGCGTACTGTCAGGTTTTCGACCACGAGATAGGGCTGCTGCGTCTCGATCGCGTAGAGGATCTTCTGCAGGTTCGGCGTAGTCGCGAATAGCTGCAGGTTGACGCCGATCTGGCGAAAGCGGCCATCGTCACGCGGCGTTGCGATCTGGATGGTCGTGATTCGTCCGCCGTTGTTTTCCACGGCTGCGCGCACCAGGTCCTGCAATTCGGCACCGGCAAGGTTGGCTGCCGTGTTCCTCAGATAAAAGCGCCGTCCGTTCTTGGCGCGCAAGGCTTCGAATGCTTTCTGGTACTCGGGCGCCTGAGCCGAGACGCGCCGGTAACGTTCCAGACGATCGAGCGCCGAATCGATGGCGAGGTCGTAATGTCGATGCAGGAACAGGAAAGGCGCGAGGAGCAGCGCGAGCGCTAGGAAAACCATCACGAACAGCAGTCCGATCGCCAAAGCTCGGCTCTGTCGAGGCGTGAGGGGTCGAGCGAGCGTTGCCATTACGGCGTGCTCCCGGCACCGGCTCCCGCGGTGCCGCCATTAGCGGAGCGCCTTGAGCCGCCTCCGCCACGCGGGCGGCGTTGCGTCCATGCTGCGGGCTGATCGGTCGGGGCCGCAACGTCGGGGGGCGGCGTGGCCGGCGGTGCGGCGGCTGGCCCGTACGTGGCGGGTGGCGGCGCAGCGGCGGGTGGCGGCGCAGCGGCAGGTGGCGGCGCAGCGGCGGGTGGCGGCGCGGGCTCGGTTCCCACAGGCGGTGGCGATGTGGGCGCCGGATTCGCCGGCGCGGGTGGTGGTGCTGGCTGGCTTTCGGAGGCAGGTGCCTTCACGGTTGCGGGGGGCGCCGGGCTTGGCGGCGGGGCGGTGGTTGCCGGCGAGGGCGCAACCGGCGCGGCTGCGTCCGAAGGTTGCGGAGGCGTCAGGCCGCGCAGTACGCCACCCAGATCGAACACCTCGCCGGGACCCGGCTGCAGTTTGGTGGTTGGCGAGCGCAGCACGACTTGATCGACGAGCCTCGAGTCTTCAAGCACGCTGATCAGCTTTCCGCCATTCGCCGACTCGCCGCGCAGGAACACCTCGCGCTGGACGTCCTTGCCCTTGGTCGTGGTCTTCATCTCGAATTGTGTGATCCACGTATCGTCGGGCAGCACGCGCGTCACGTTATCGAGAATCTGAACGGTGCCAGGCCAGGAGTATTTTTTCGCGAGCACGTAGTTGTAGTCGTTTTGCTGGCGTTCGAAATCGCGGCGGAGCGCGTCCGCGGTCTCGGCCTGGTCCTTCGCTTCGCCTGTCTGGCGCATCAACGCGATCGTGTATTCACGCTTCTGCACGAGAGGCACGAGCACCACCGCAAGCGCGATCACCGCCACCAGCGCGACGGGTGCCCACACCTGCCAGCGTCGCCACAGCATGAGCGGCGGTCGCTCGCTCTCCGGAAGCAGATTGAGCCGCAGTCGGCCTATGGCCGCCGGCCCGGGCACGACGGCAACCACGCTCGCGCCCCAGTCCTCGGCTTGCTTGCGCGCTGCGTCGACGACGTTACGCAGAGCGGCAACCCACTGGACGCGAATCGTGCGCTTGGCCAGATCCCGAGCGACGACAGTCGCGTCGAAGTAGAGTTGCTCCGGCCGAAACGGAGTGTGACGGTCGAGATCGTACGCAAGCGTGCGATGAAGGTTCTCCTCGACGGCGGCGGGGAGAACGATCTCCTTGCGCAACACCTGGCGAGGCGCCAGCGCGACGGCGATGCGCGGCGGACCGGACATGCCCTTGGCAGCGGATGCCAGCTCGGAGATCGCCGCGCGCCCGGCGCTGGCGACCTGGGCAGCGTCGCCAGACAGCGGGATGCGAGCGACTTCGGCAAGCCTGATGGCGTCATCGGCCAGCTCGGGGCGCCAGAGAATGGCCTGCCCCTCGGCGAATTCGAGAATCGGCCGCGTGCGCCGGCGCTGGATTTCGCTGCGCGGCGCGGCGGGAACCAGCGGCGCGAGCTCGGAAGTCCACCACCGCAAGAATCGCGGCAGGCCGGCACGGTAGGCAGCATCGCGCACGCGTGCGCGAAGCTTATCGAGCGCGAGTTCCATCGTCTGCAGTGCCTTGTTGAGCCGCGGCGGCAGTGAGAATGCGAGCGCCTTCCTGCCATTCGAGTATGACCAGGAGCCTCCTGCGATCCGTCCCCGCACGCACGACGGCTTCGCGCACAAAGGTCACTCCATCGCTCATGGTCGCTTCGACGTGAATACGCCAGACATTGACCACGTTGGCGATGCCCCCCGTCAAAGGAAACGGTGGCGGTGGCAGTTTCGCTGCCAGCGCGTCACGCCGCTGCGCGATGTACGTGTCAACCATCTCGGCGGTCGCGCCGGGCAACGACATCAGGACGGTACGTGATGCGTAAACCGGATTCACACCCGCCATGCGACTGTGGACGGTGAGACTGTCGGCGAGTTTTGCGTAAAGCGCGGGCGTCATGCCCAGCACGCGCTGCAGCTCCGGCACGGCTTCGAACGGAGCATTCGACGGTTTATAGGGAAGGCCGGCCGCCTGATATTCAGGTGCCTCGGCGCCGTTCGGCCGACGAAGGTCGTCGGCGTCCTTCCAGTCGCCGATCACGTCGACCAAACGATCCGCCGAGTCGGCATCGAGTCCGCCCGCGGCCTGAAGCAATCCCTTGAGCAAATTATCGGGCGCCTGGTTCAAATCGATCTTCCCGGATTCGTCAATCGCGACGACCGCGATGCGGGCACCCTCCTCGTCCCAAACGTGCACGCTCCCGTCCGGTGCCCAGACGTCGGGGCTTACCTTGGGACGCATCAGCTCGAAAGCTGTGCGGTTGACGGCGCCGTCGGCAACCCAGCGTGCTTGTGCGGTCGACAGAGTGTTGCGGGCCGCTAGCGCTTCGTTGCGCATGCCATAGGCGAAGCTACCGGCGATCACTGTGAGCAGCACGGTGATCCAGAGCACGAGGACGAGCGCGATGCCGCGCATGTGCGGTTTGGAGCTCATGTTCCGACGCAGCGATTGCGGTTGAAGTCCCACGCTCTGCAGCCTGCTTCGGGCGCGATCCTGGGCTCGACGACGAGCTGCGGCCATGGCGGACCCGCCGCCGGTGTTACATCGATTCTGATCAGCAGCGGCAGAATCTGTGGATCGTCCCAGTGGTCGCGCCAGGTAGGGATGTTCGCGTCGCTCGAGTCGGGATCGCGGCCGAAATAACCCAACCGTATTTCCGCGACGCGATCCGCCAGAACTGAGCGCTCGGCGCCGCTGAAATCGGGCAACGCCGTCGCAGCGTAATCCGGAATGGCGCGAGCAAGCGTCAGCTGAGAAGTATCGCCGGATGGTGAGAGCGCCAGACGGAAGTAATACGTGCCTCCGCCGACGCGTCCCGGCATTGCCGCAGCGAAGGCGAGAGAATCGCTCTTGCCTTGGAAATAAAGAGGCTGCTCCAGCACCTTGTGCAGGCGCAAGGGAAGCTGCGCGGTGAGGGCCTGACGCAGGAACTCCTCGGTAAGCCGCATATCGCCGACCTGCGTTGTCTTGGCGTCGCCGCGGTCCCAACTGTTCGCCGACAGATTCAGCGTGCCGTAGAGGACCGACGACATCAGCGCGAGCAGCAGTAGCGCGACGGTCAGCTCGAGGAGCGTAAACCCTTGCCCGTGAAGCTTCACGGAGTAAGCTCTTTCACCGCCAGGCGCACCGTCGCGAGCTCGACTGAGCGCTCGCTGCCCGCCACCCCGGGCCAGCGCACGCTGACCGCGACCCGCCACAGACGCGACGCCATCGCCGCCGCGGCACCTTCCATGTCGGGCGTCGTTCCGGGCGGGGAATAGGGCGCGACCGTCAATGTCCACCTATAGTAGCCGTCCTCGGACGCGCCCTGCTGCACTCCCTCCTTGAGCGGCGCTTCCACACCCGGGGCGGCAAGACGGCTCTCCGCAAAAAGCGTTGCGCGGCTGTATTCCTCAGAGAGCGAAGCGTTGCCGAGCGCGCCGGAGAAGAGTCGGAACAGCGCCGTGCCGACAAGCGCCAGGATGACGAACGCCGCAAGCACTTCGAGCAGCGAGAAGCCAGCTGCGCGCGTCCAAAGACGCGCACAGCCGTCCCCGCGAAGGCGGGGACTCAGTGGCTCTGGCTGAACGACTCTGGATTCCCGCTGGAGCCTGTCCCCGAATTCTTGAATCGGAGGCGGGAATGACGAACCGGCTTGAAATCGCGTCGCCAACACTTTAGGCACCGGAACCATCGAGAATGGTCACACGACCGGTCAACCAGTCGACGTCGACGTTGTATTTGCGATCGCCGGAACCAAGCGTGATGCGTCCGCCGGTCGATCCGCCGTCAGGAAAAAACCGAATCGCGCCGACGTTGTCACTCACCAAGTCGCTTTGCGCCGTGTACAGCTTGAGATCCAGGCGCTCAGGCAGCTGGTGCAGCTGCGTGTCCGGCGGCAAGGTGAAGTTACGCGCTGCAACATCGAGCACCAGCAATGCCTCGGTGCGCTGCGCGATCGCCTGCCCGCGCGCGTAGCGCAGCCCGGCGGCCACTTCCCGGGCGGCGCTCTTGAGCGCAGTAGAGGACACACCGCCACCCAGCGTCGGGAGCACGATGGCGACGATGAACGCCATCAGCGTAAGCACGACGAGTAACTCGAGCAGCGTTACGCCGCGCGAGCGACTCACGGAATTTTGTGCGGACATCATTCCCAACTCGTGATGTCCTTGTTGGGGCCGTCGCCGCCTTCCTTGCCGTCGGCGCCGTAAGAATAGATGTCATAGGCACCGTGCTGGCCGGGGGAGGCGTACTTGTATTCGTTGCCCCACGGATCCTTGGGAACGATCGATTTCTTCCAGTACGGGCCATTCCAGTTGTTGACGCCTGCAGGGGCAGTGATGAGCGCCTGCAGTCCTTCCTGTGTGGTCGGATAGCGTCCGGTCTCGAGCTTGTACAGATCGAGTGTCTGTCCGATCTGCTCGATCTCGATCTTCGCGGCCTTGCGCTTGGCCTCCTCGCCGCGGCCGATGAAATTTCCAGCGACCACGCCCATCACGACGCCGATCAACACCAGCACCACGAGGATCTCGATGAGCGTCATGCCGCGTTGGCGGCGTGCTGCAAATTGCATGGTTGCTCCCCCTCTTTCCTTTCACCGGCTTCGCGAGCCGGTTAGAGCCGGCTCCTAGCCGACAAGTTCGCTCATGCCCATTACACCGAGCAGGATCGAGAACACGATGCCGCCGATCAGCACAGCGAGGCCCAGAATGAGCGCGGGCTCGAGCACCGCCAGGAATCGCTTGATCGCGATCTGCACTTCCCTGTCGTATACATCGGCAACCCGGTTGAGCATCTCTTCCAGCCGGCCCGACTCCTCTCCCACGAGGATCATCTGCGTCGCAAGCTTCGGGTACAGCCCCGTCTCGGCGAGCGGTCGCCCGAATCCCTTGCCCTCGCGAAGGCGCGTCACGACGCCGTCGAGCGCCTGCGCCATCACCGTGTTGCCGACTGTTTCCTTGACGATGGCAAGCCCGGAGAGCAGCGTCACGCCGTTGGCGAGAAGCGTCGACAGGGTGCGCGCGAAGCGGGCGACTTCGACGCGCGCCATCAGGTCGCCGATCAGCGGCATGCGCAGTACGCGCGCGTCCCAGCGCAGTCGCACCTCGGGCGACTTCAATCTCCAGCGGGCGATCCAGACGATGGCGACGATCGCCAGGAGCATCACCCACCAATAGTCGCGCAGGCCGGTGCCGGCGATGATCACGATCTCGGTCGGCAGCGGCAGCGCCTTGCCCGCCTGCGCGAAAGTTTTCTGAAACTGCGGAACCACGACCGCCAGCAGGATCAGCACCGAGACCGCTGCCACACAGATGAGAATCGTCGGATAGATGAGCGCGGCTCTCACGCTTTCGCGCAGATCCTTGTTGCGCTCCATGGTGTCGGCGAGACGCGTGAGCACGGCGCCGAGCGCGCCGCCGGCCTCGCCGGCGCGAACGATGTTGACATAGAAGCGCGAGAACACATTGCGGTGCGCGTCGAGCGCCTGCGACAGCGACTTGCCGCCGCGAACTTCGTCGCGGATCGTTTGCAGAAGACGCGCAACGGGCGGCGCCTGCGCAAGTCCGATCAGAATCTCCAGCGCACGATCGAGAGGCAGGCCGGCGCGCAGCAGGGTTGCCAGCTCGCGGGTGAGCGAGAGCAGATGATCGCGCGTGACCTTTTTCGGGGTGAAGAATCCTGCTCTCCGCGGCGAGTCTGCAGCCTTGGCTGCGGACTCGCGCCCGAGCTGGGCCGCTTCGACCTGCATCGGCAGCAATCCCTGATCGCGCAACCTGTCGACGATCTCGGATTCGTTTGCCGCCTCGAGCTCGCCGGCAGCGACGTCTCCGGCCGCGTTGACGGCCCGGTAGCGATAAAGCGCCATGATGTTCGCTAATCCTCGCGCGTGACGCGCAGGACTTCCTCGAAGGTGGTCACGCCGGCGAGCGATTTGCGCATGCCATCCTCGTACATGGTCACCATGCCGCCTTTGATCGCCTCGGCGCGAAGCTCCGTCGACGTCGCGTGGCGCATGATGAGCGTCCTAAGCGGATCGGTCATTGGAAGCATTTCCATGATGCTGATCCGTCCGAGAAAACCGGTCTGCGCGCATTCCTTGCAGCCCTTGGCGTGGTAGAGCCTGATCTCGCGCTCGCGGCTGAACTTGCGCAAGCCCAGCTCTTCGACCAGCTCGGGCAGCGCCGTGTACTCCTCTCTGCATTTCGGGCACAGCGTGCGCACCAGGCGCTGCGCCAGAATCCCGATCACCGTGGACGTGAGCAGGTAATCCTCAACGCCCATGTCGAGCAGGCGGTTGACCGTGCTTGGCGCGTCATTGGTATGCACCGTCGACAGAACAAGGTGTCCGGTCAGCGCGGACTGTACGGCTATCTGCGCGGTTTCCAGATCACGTATCTCGCCGATCATGATCACGTCCGGGTCCTGGCGCACGATCGAGCGCAGCGCATTGGCGAAAGTGAGATCGATCTGCGGCTTGACCTGGATCTGGTTGATTCCCGGCATTTGATACTCAACCGGGTCCTCCACAGTGAGGATTTTCACGTCAGGCTTGTTCAGCCGGTCGAGAGCGGTATAAAGCGTCGTAGTCTTGCCACTGCCTGTCGGGCCGGTGACAAGCAAGATGCCGTGCGGCTCGTCGAGCACGTCGAGAAAGACCTTGAGCGTGTCCTCCTCGAAGCCCAGCCTCTTGAAATCGAGCGCCACGCCGCCCTTGTCCAGAATCCGCATCACCACCGACTCTCCGTGCATGGTAGGGACGGTGGAGACGCGCAGATCGATCTCCTTGCCTTGTACGCGCAGTCGAATCCGTCCGTCCTGCGGCAGCCTCCGCTCGGCGATGTCCAGGTTCGCCATGATCTTCACCCGCGATATCACCGCGGCAGAAAGCCTTCGCGGTGGCGATTCGACTTCGTGCAACACGCCGTCGATGCGATTGCGCACGATCAGGCGGTTCTCAAACGGTTCGATATGAATGTCGGAGGCTCGCGTATCGAGCGCGTTGGTGATGATTAGCGACACCAGTCGTATCACCGGAGCCTCGGAAGCGAGATCCTTCAACTGCTGCACATCGGCGTCGAAACCGACGTCGTCACGCGGCTCTACGTCGCCTACGATCTGGCCCAGCGCCGACTTGCCTGCGCCATAGAGGCGTTCCAGCGCCGCCTCGAGCTCGGTGGGGATTGCAACGAGCGGCTTGACGCGCCGGCCGGTGACCATTTCGAAGGCGTTGACGGTGTAGCCGTCGGTCGGGTCGGCCATCGCCAGCGCGAGCTCTTCTTCGTCTTCGGCAAGCGGCAACGCGCGTGACTCGCGCAGGAATCGCGCGGAAACGCGCTCTTCGAGGATCGGAAGCTCGGGATAACCTGCGGCCTCGACCAGGGGAAGCCCGAGCTGCGCGGCAAGCGCCTCGGCGACGTCGCGCTGCGCGACCACGCCGAGCGTAACCAGTAGTACGCCGAGCTTATCCCCCGACTCCTGCTGCAGCCGAAGCGCGCGTTCCAGTCCCGCTTGGTCGAGCTTGCCACGCTCGATCAGGATTTCACCGAGGCGCTTTCGCAATGCGTCGTTCACTCGCTCATGGCGTAAAATTTAACCGCGCGATTTTAGCATAGCGACTGCACCCTACTTGCCGTCGCGCCGCTCAAATCAAGACCTTGTGTTCGACTCCTCATCGGAACTGTCGTCTGCGAACGACGCGGCGCGTCTAAAATGTCGCCTTCGCCCGACGTTTTTCAGTGAACTTCCTGGCATGAAGCTTACGTGTTATGCGCTTAAACCTGACCCTCCGGTGATCCGTGCCGCGCCGACCACACGCGCCTGGATGGATCGCATCCGCGACAATCACGCCTACCGCTGTCTGCCGCTCAATATCGCCAACAGCCACGGCTGGGAGATTCTCTCCCCCTGCGCGCTCTCAATCACTTGGAACGGCGGCATCCATGCGCGCGACATCACTCTGGCCGCGCTCGACGGCTGTGCGCAGGTATCCCAGGTCGCTGTCTCACATTTCGCCTACGGCATCGTCACCTTCCATCTGTGGTATCTGTTTCGCACCGAGCCTGGATGGGACCTGTTTGCTTCGGGGTCGCTCAACACCGTGAAAGACGGAATCGCCCCGCTCGCCGGCGTCATCGAAAGCGACTGGCTGCCGTACCCGTTCACCATGAACTGGCAGATGACGCGGCCTGGAACCGTGCGTTTCGACAAGGATGAGCCCTTGTGCATGATCTTTCCGGTGCCCCATGGAGCGCTGCAGAGCGTCGAGCCGGAGATCGTCGATCTCGACCAAAACCCGGAATTGAAGGCACAGACCATGGCGTGGAAGGAGCGGCGTGACGACTTCATGCAGAGGTTCAACGCGCGCGACGCGGCGACGCTCAAGGAGGCGTGGCAGCGTTTTTATTTCATCGGAAAGATGCCGGACGGCTCGCAACCTGTGCAACACCTGCACAAGCTCAAGCTCGCTTCGCCCGTCGACAGACGTCGCACGGGTGGCGCCAAGGATACGTCGTCTTAGAACCTGCTAACAACCCCCGGACTCGACCTGGGCCGAAGGCGGCTCAAGCGGCGGCGGATGTCCAAACGCGAAGCGCTTGCACGACGGTCGCGACCACCTGAGTCCACTCGCCAAACGCCGGCTGCCTGAAAATGCGAAGAGACGGGTACCACGGCGCGTCGCTTCGTTCCGGGCCCCACCGCCAGCAAGAGTCGAAGCGGTTGAGCATCCATACCGGCTTGCCTAGTGCGCCGGCAAGATGGACCACCGAGATGTCGACGCTGATCACCAGATCGAGTTGATCGATCAGTGCCGCGGTGTCGGCGAAGTCTTCGATGAGCGCGGTGTGATCGACGATGCGAGATGCGAATTTCGAATCGGCGAGCACGCGCGCTGCGGCGCCCTTCTGCAGCGAATAAAAGCTCACGCCTGGAGTCTCGAACAACGACTCGAGCAGCGGCAGCGGTATCGATCGCCTGCGATCGAGCGCGCTGATGCGCGCTTGCGCAAGCCGTGGGTTGCCTCCCCAAACGATGCCGACGCGGCGCAGCGAGTCGCCGCGCAAGCGCTCGGCCCAACGCGCGCTCAATTCGCGGTCGACGGCTAGGTACGGCACGGGCACCGGCGTCGCCGCCAGCGACGCACTGAAAGTGTAGGGAAGACTGAACACCGACAGGCACGCGTCCGCGGTGCGCAGCGCATCCGGATTTAGGGTGATCTCGTCGACGCCCTCGAGGGTTTGCAGCAGCCGCTCGAGCGGCCGATAGTATTCCTGGAGATACAAGACGAGGCGGCCGACGCGCCTGCGCGTAAGCGGCACGAGTCGGCAGAACTGGATGACGTCACCCAAGCCGGCTTCGCCGAACAGCGTCACCGTGCCTTCCAACATCGGACTGCCATTCCACAGCACAGGCGGCTGCTTGCGACCCGAAAGCACGCCGAGCGCACGCGACAGCTCGTGACGCCGCCATCCCTCTTCAAATCTGCCGCTCGCGAGCAATGCATAAGCGAGCCCGGAAGTGGCTTCCTGTATATCCGGCTTGAGCGCCAGTGCTCTGCCGAATTCGGCAATCGCTGTTGAATAGTCCTGCCGCCACGTCGCAATCGCGCCGAGATTGGCATACGCGCCCGCGTGCGCACGATCTAGCCGCAACGCCTCACGCGTGACGCGCTCGGCTTCGTCCAGACGTCCGACGAGCCCAAGCAAGCCGCCGCGCACATACTGTGCGTTGGTATCGCTCGGGAGCGCCGCGACCGCCGCATCCGCGGTCGCAACAGCCGCGGCCCAATCGCCCTCGATGAGATAAAGATCGCACAGCCCGATCAATGCGTCGGTCAGATCGGGCTTCATACGCAGCGCGTCGCGATAAGCCACTATTGCGCCGCTGTGATCTCCGCTGCGCACACGCGCTTGGGCAACGCGCAGATGCGCTTCCGCCGACTCACCTTGGCTCATCGCTGGAGCGATCGGTCCCATGTCGTCCGACACTTCGCTAGCTCATCGCCCCCATGTTCTCGCCGGCGAGATGTGCAGTGCGGTCGATGTCGGCTTCACTATGCGCGGCGGACACGAACCCCGCCTCGAAAGCGGACGGCGCGAAATACACACCGCCATCGAGCATGCGATGGAAAAAGCGATTGAACGCTTCCTTGTCGCACTTCATCACCAACGCGAACGAATCGGGTGGAGTCGCCGCGAAGTAGATGCCGAACATGCCGCCAACCGATTGCGCAGAGAACCCCACGCCGGCCTTGCGTGCCGCGGCCGACAGACCATCGACGAGCGCACGCGTTCGCCCGGCCAGGCGCTCGTAAAAGCCAGGTGCCTGGATCGCCTTGAGCGTGGCCAACCCTGCCGCCACCGCGACCGGATTGCCTGAAAGAGTTCCTGCCTGATACACGGGGCCCAGGGGTGCGATGCGCTCCATGATGTCGCGCCGGCCTCCGAACGCACCCACCGGCATGCCGCCGCCGACGACCTTGCCCAGGGTCGTGAGATCGGGCCTGACGCCGTAGAGGCCCTGCGCCCCCTGGAGATGCACGCGAAACCCTGTCATCACTTCGTCGAAAATGAGCACCGTGCCGTGCTTGTCGCATAGACTGCGCAGGCCTTCGAGAAACCCGGGCTGCGGCGCGACGAGGTTCATGTTGCCGGCAACCGGCTCGACGATGACGCCGGCGATTTCGTCCGGATGCGCCTCGAACGCGTCGGCCACCTGGTCGAGGTCGTTATAGGACAACACCAGCGTCTCGCCCGCGATCGAAGGCGGTACACCGGCCGACGACGGTTGCCCGAAGGTGAGCGCGCCAGAGCCCGCCTTCACCAAAAGACTGTCGCCATGTCCGTGATAGCAGCCTTCGAACTTGACAATCTTCGACCGCCCCGTGAATCCGCGTGCGAGGCGGAGCGCGGTCATGGTTGCCTCGGTCCCGGAAGATACGAGGCGCACCATTTCCAGCGACGGCAGCAGCCGGCACAGCGTCTCGGCCATTTCGATTTCGGCTTCGGTGGGCGCTCCGAAAGAAAGGCCACGAGTCGCCGCCTCCTGCACAGCACGCACCGTGTCGGCATGTGCATGACCAAGAATCGCAGGGCCCCACGAGCCGACGTAGTCGATATAGCGCTTACCGTCGGCGTCCCACAAATACGCCCCCTCGCCACGGCTGAAAAAGCGCGGCGTTCCGCCCACCGAGCGAAAAGCGCGCACCGGTGAATTGACGCCGGCAGGAATGGTTCGCTGCGCGCGCGCAAAAAGATCGTCGTTGCGACTCATCTAGGGCCTATACACGTCTCGCGATCGAAAAAGTGCGCTGAACGCTCGCGCCGCGGACGCAACGCCTTCGGCATTCGCGGCGTCGAAAAGCGCAGAGATCACCGCAACAGCGTCAGCCCCCGCGGCAACCAAGGCTGCCGCATTCGTTGGCGTAATGCCTCCGATGGCGACGATGGGAATGCTCCACCGCTGCTTTGCCGCGGTGAGCAGCGAGATCCCGGGGCGAACTGCGTCCGGCTTTACCCTGGAAGCAAAAAAGCTTCCGAAAGCGATGTAATCGGAGCCCGCGCCGATTGCAGCTTCGGCGCGGTCGAGCGAGTCATAACACGAAGCTCCTATCAGCGCCTTGTCGCCCAAGCGGCTCCGCGCCGCCATGAGCGACACATCGTCGCGGCCGAGGTGAACGCCGTCGGCGGCACTCGCTATCGCCAGATCGATGTCGTCGTTGACGATGAACGTTGCGCTGCGATCGGAGCAGAGCTTGCGCAGCGCGCGCGCCTGTTCGAGCCGCAATGCTGCTCCTGCTGTCTTGTTGCGATACTGGACTGCAGCAGCGCCTCCGTCGAGCGCCGCCGTTACGAGCGCGACGAGCCGGCGCGTGTTCTCGAGCTCGGGCGTGAGCGCATAGAGTCCTGAAATCGACACGCGCCGCGCCGCTTGCGCTTCGACCATCGGTTCAAACGTCAGTGGCGATGAACGCCGTGAGATTGCGATGATTCGCCCGGTTCACCGCGCGGTTCCGCCTGATCGCTATCGCGCGCCCAGAACAAGCGATCGGGTAGATGCTGGCCCATGCCAGGGCGATATGCTTTCTGCAGCGCGTGCCAAGTGTAATCCTGCGCTTCGCGCACAGCTTCGGCGAGCTCGAGGCCGTTGGCAAGCATGGCGGCAATCGCGGAGGCCAGCGTGCACCCCGAGCCATGATAGCTGCCCGATAGGCGCTGCCAGCTGTCGCTGCGCACCACCCCACTCTTGCCATACAACGTATTGACCACTTGCGGCGTGGGCTCGTGCGTGCCTGTGATCAGCACAAATTCGGCACCCGCGCCGATCAGGCGCTCTGCACACACGGCGAGCGAGGGTTCTTCCTCGTCGTCGCCCGCAGCAAGACGCCGCGCTTCCATGCTGTTGGGCGTAACGATGGTCGTTTGCGGAAGCAGCAACTCTTTGAGCGCATGCAGCATCTCGTCAGTCGCGAGCTCGTCGCCGCGACCTGAGGCCAGCACCGGGTCGAGGACCAGGGGAACGTCGGGATAGTCGGCGAGGATTTCGGCAATCGCGGCGATGTTCTCGACGCTGCCCAGCGCTCCGATCTTGAATGCGTCGACCGGCATGTCCTCGAGCAGGCAGCGCGCCTGATCGGATACCCATTCGGAGTCGATCGGTTGCAGCGCTTCGACGCCGAGCGTGTCCTGCACCGTGATGGCAGTGATCACCGAAAGCGGATGACACCCCATGCTCGCCAGGGTGAGAAGGTCTGCCTGGATGCCAGCGCCACCCGAAGGGTCCGACGCGGCAAAGCTCAACACCAGCGGAGGAAAAGCGGGATCCTGATCGGTGGGGGGCATCTTCACCAGTCTGTTGGGTCCGACGCTTGCAGTCCAGGCCCCGACGGGCTTGCTAAAATGCGATCTTACCTCCAATCGCTGCGCCTCGAATGAAAAAGTATATGTGCCTCATCTGCGGCCACATCTACGACGAAGCCGTCGGCGATCCGGACACGGGCATTGCACCGGGGACCAAATGGGAGGATGTGCCGCCCAATTGGACTTGCCCCGATTGCGGCGCGCGCAAGGAAGACTACGAGCTGCTGGAATTCTGAGGTTCCACAAATGAGAATACTGCACACCATGCTCCGCGTCGGCGACCTGCAGCGGTCGGTGGCGTTCTACACCGATGTGCTCGGGATGAAACTCCTGCGCACGACCGATCGCCCGGAGCAGAAGTACACGCTTGCGTTCGTCGGTTTCGGCGACGAATCGCAAGGCGCGGTACTCGAGCTCACGTACAACTATGGCGTCGAGCGCTATGATCTCGGAGCGGGCTTCGGGCACGTCGCCATCGAAGTGCCCGACGCCGCGAAAGCTTGTGCTGCGGTGCGCGCCAAGGGAGGATCAGTCACACGCGACGCCGGCCCGGTGAAAGGCGGCACGACGGTGATTGCCTTCGTGCAGGATCCCGACGGATACAAGATCGAGCTGATCGAGAACCGCCGATCGGCGTAGTTGCTCGAGCTTAAGCGCTCGCTTTCAGCAGAAGCGAGATGTCATGCGCGAAGACTTCGGGCCCCTGACCATAGCTCACGTAGACGCGCAAGCGTCCCTGCGGATCGAAGATGAACGTTCCCGCAGAGTGATCCATGGTATAGCTTCCGGGCGCTGTTCCTGGCTGCTTCTGGTAGAGGATCTTGAACTCCTTGGCGACTTCCGCCGTGGCCTGTGCGTCGCCGCGCAGTCCGAGAAACGTCGGATTGAACGCCGGAACGTATTGGGATAGCAGGCT
>Ga0126381_100000340_pt1 | contig 50847 bp, 43 predicted proteins | sample PanSoiMetPlot_28_FD_96465 | JGI IMG/M metagenome (GOLD analysis project Ga0126381, IMG submission 96465) | Tropical forest soil microbial communities from Panama - MetaG Plot_28 | ecosystem: Environmental > Terrestrial > Soil > Tropical forest > Bulk soil | place: Panama | collected 2016-02-17 | reverse complement strand
TGTGGACCGCTACCGCCGACTCGATTCTCGCCAAGCTTCAACGCCTCTGTAAGGCTATTAATGGGACATCACACTAGGTCGGCCCAAAGGTTCCAGGTGTAGGAAAGAGGGCAGAAGGCGCCCACCGCATTCATCGCGATGCTCGCGCCCAACAGGACTATCCCGGACGCGATCACGGCCGCCGCGCGATGCACTGTCAGGCCGCGGTCTTCGGCAAACGCCTGGCATCCAAGGATGGCGAGCAATGCAAAAAACGCGACGGTGTCGGCCAGCTCCCGGGGCCCATAGCTCCAGCCGCCCCACCATTGGCCCATCGTGGACAACACCGCCAGCTCGAGCGCGATCGCGCCCAGAGCCGCAAGCACAAGCCGCCGGTGAGACAGACGCCTCCAATAAGCGGCGATGAGGAACAGCACGAAGAGCACAATCGGGGAGTAGATGAACAACCCGCGTGCGGGACTGAGCAGAAGTCCGGCGAGCCGATGGTGCATGTGCTGGAAGCTAATCCACCAAAACTCGCGGTAGCAGGGCGGGAGCAGGGTGCCGAAAAAATACCGCGACACGCCGACAAAGGCGGCCAGCCATGCGAGCCCGCTTATCACGTAGGCGGGCAAACTACGCGGATAGGTTAGCGCGACATAGACGCTGATCACGATAATCATGATGTTTGCGGCAGGGCGCGCGAAGTACATCCAGGACAACAGCGTCGCGAGCAGCACCGGCCGGAATTTGCCGCTGCGCTGCTCCCATCGAAGCAGCAGGTAGATCACGACGCTCAGCAGCAGCAGCGTCCAGGTTTGTGGCCACAGGGCGCGCGATATGGTGGACCAGATCTGTGTTGCGAACGCGGCACCCAGGGCGATAACGGCGGCCCAGGGTATCGAGAGACCGGCAGTCAATCCGGTGGCGAATATGATCCAGACGGTCGCGGCCGCCAGCAGTGCGGCCAGCAACATTTGAATTTGATATTCGCCGTCTGAACTGTATTTCCCATCGGTTCCGATCGTGGAGATTCCAAACGCGTTGAAGACGGCCACCGCGGGCAGGGCCAGCAGCGGACCACCCCAACCCATGTAGTACAGCAACCGGTCCTTCGCCAGAATTGCCTGATACGGATAACCCCCCCGCAGCGAAAAGGCATAGGCCGCCCGCGGCTGCGCGTACTTTATGTCCACGCTGTGCCGGCGCAAGATGGTCTCGCTCATGAGGGTTGAATAGCGGCCGTCAGTAATCTGACTGACGGGCGATGCGTAAAACGCGGCGAAGACCAGGAAGAACAGAGCAATCCCTGTGAGGAAGCGAGCGTTGCCGGTCTGCGATGGCGCGGTCTGATTCATGGTAACGTCTTCCGACCGAAAACCAACCGGGCACGCAGGAGCTAGAAAGACGTCGATAATGTGTCTCGCACATGATGATTGTCAATGATAGTCAACCGTGAGCGGTGAATCTTGACACACGTGTGCGCATCGATGGCGGGTCTTGAATTCCGGCCGCGTTGGGCTGTGCGGCTTCTTGCGGGGAGTTTTGTGAATGGGGGAAAAGAATACGCGATAGGGAGCGCGAAGCGAAGGTCAGTGGGTGCCCGGCGGGCTATGTTTCCCACCCGCCGGGCGCCACAGTTGAGCGTGAATTACTTCTTCTGCTCCATCGGAGCGCCGCAACATTTCAGCGCCCCGGTGCCGCCCTTGGTTACGATGACCTGGGAGCCGCACTTGCCGCAGATATAAACTTTGCCAAGCTGGTTTGCCATGCGAACGATCGAATCCTCCTATCGATTCTAATCATCAAAAGTTGGTTTTTCAGCAGGCGGCGGAAAAACGAACCCTTAAAGCCCGCCCGCTCTTTATTTTATCCCCTAGACGCCCTTGAACAGCGGCTTGCGCTTTTCCAAAAACGACCGCACCCCCTCGGCACGATCCTCTGTAGTTTGCAACAACGCGTACAAGTCCTCTTCCAGCCTTATACCTTGACCAAGCGTCATATCGAAGCCCTTTACCACGGCTTCCTTCACCAGGCGGGCGGCAATCGGGGCGCGGCTCGTAATCGACTCGATTAACTGCCCGGCCACGACCGCGAACTGATCCTGGTTTTCGGCCAGGTAGGTTACCAGGCCCAGTTCCAGCGCGCGGCGTCCGTCAACGGTGGCGCCGGTTAGAATCATCCGCAACGCATGCGCCGGGCCGATGAGGCGCGGCAGGCGTTGGGTGCCGCCGAATCGCGGCAGCCTGCCGCCGCGCGAAAGCTGCCGCATCCCCATCTGGGCTCCGGCCGTCGCGGCGCGGATATCCAAAGCCATCGCCAGTTCCAAGCCTTCGTCGAGCGCGTCGCCGCCAATCAAGGCGACCGTCGGCTTGGCCAGCGCCGCCATCGTTTCGACCAGCTGGAGATCGACGCCATCGTCGAAGCCGGAGCAGAACACCCCGCCGGCCCCGGTCACGACCAGCAGCTTTACGGAGTCGTCGTCTTCAAGTTCGGCCGCCAATTCGATCAATGCGGCTGCAACGGCCGAATCCACACGGTTGCCGTCCGGGCCTTGAAGGGTGGCCATTACGTATCCTTGGTGGCGCTGAATCTGCACGCTGGACGCAACGACGCCCGGCCGGGAACCCGGTGCCTTGCCGGTGCGCGTCGCCGAAACAGGCGCAGCGCTGGCACGCTTGGGCTTGCGCTTCATGATAGGTCAGGGCCGCCGGTCACTCGCGCGCATTAGCGGGGCGCGCCGACGCGTTGCCTCACGCATCGGCTCCTTTGCGCAGGTCTTTGCGGAGGATCTTGCCGAGGGCATTCTTGGGCAACTCGGGCAGAAACTCGTACATTTCCGGCCGCTTGAAACTGGCCAGACGCGACGTGCAAAACGCCCTCAGGTCGTCCGCGCTGGCATCCTGGCCTGGACGTACGACCACGAAGGCCTTGACCACCTGACCCCACTCCTCGGACGGTTCACCGATGACCGCCGCCTCCTCGATCGCCGGATGGCTCATCAACACCGACTCCACCTCGGCGGGGGCGATGTTTTCGCCGCCGCGGATGATCATGTCGTCCTTGCGGCCCGCGAAAAAAACGTAGCCGTCATCGTCGATCCATCCCAGATCGCCGGTTGCGCGCCATCCGTCGCTCAGTGCGGCGTCGTCGGCGCGTCCTGCATAACCCTTCATTATGCGGGGAGTGCGGATACAGATCTCTCCGACCTGACCGGGATGCAACGTGTTGCTGTATTCGTCACGCACCATCACTTCGACGTCGGGCAGCGGTTTGCCAATGGAATTGAGCCGTTTGAGCTTCAGTTCGACTTGTTCGGGGCTGCCGTCCAGCCGATGGTCGTCCGGTCCGAGCACCGTCAACGAGGACGTGGTTTCGGTCTGACCATAGGCATTGACGAATCCCACCGTCTTGGGAAAAACCGTGATTGCCCGGCGGATTACCGGCAACGGCATTGCGGCTCCGCCATAGGCCATGTTCTGCAGGCTCGACAGGTCGGTCTTGGCAAAGCTGGGCTCATCGAGCAGCTGCTTCATCATGGTGGGAACCACGAAGGCGTGTGTCACCTGTTCCTTTTCCACCAGCGCGAGCCAGCTCTTGGCGTCGAACTGCGGCATCACGATCATCTTCCGGCCCGTCCAAATCGACGTCATCATCGCCGTAGTTCCGGCGATATGGTAGAAGGGCACGCAAACCAGTGCCGTGCCGCGGTCGGTCCCGTCGGCCATCTCCACGTTGGCCGTTACGTAGGCCGTGAAATCGTGAAAGCTTAACATCACACCCTTGGGCAGGGAGGTAGTGCCGCTGGTGTACATCAGGACCGACACGTCCTGATCGTCCACTTCCGCCTCGGCTTCGTCGGGCGCGGCGGTTTGGGCCAGGGTGGCCAGTCTGTGCATATGGCTATCGGCCGTCCCCAGCGACAGGTACTCCCTGATAGTGGTCAGTTCGGAACGCAGCCGCATCACCAGGTCGGCATAACGATCGCCCACCAGCAGTACCTTGGCCTTGGCGGTGTTGATCATGTACTGGAGCTCAAGAGCCTTGGCGCGATAGTTCAGCGGCAGAAAGGTGAGTCCGCTCTTGGCGGCGGCATAATAAGCGGCAACATATAGGTCGGAATTGGTGTCCAACGCCGCCACCACGTCATTGGGTCTTAGCCCGGCCTGCTTGAATACCGTGCTGACGCGGCTGGTGAGGTCGGCCAGCGCCGCGTAGCTATGCCGCTGCTCGGCAAAGACCAGGATCTCCTGGTCCGGAAGCACGGCTGCCGGGATAGTTAGGAAACTGATCGTGTTCACGGGCAACGCTCCATTTAGAATTCACTTTCCGCCGCGGGCGCGGGGAAGAGATCGGCCTTTCCCGGCCACCGGCGCGCCGCGAGCAGCTTGGAGCCGGGTCGCGAGGCGCCGTTCCAGCTCCAATGCGCGTTCCATCGGCAGTTCCAGGCCCTCCCAGACAGCGGTTTTGACGATTGCCGCAACCGGCCTGGGAAGCGCGCCAAGTTCCTGCGCCAAGCCCAGCGCCCTTTTTTCCAACTCCGCCGCCGGGACAACTTCGGCGACCAAACCTATACATAACGCCTGATTAGGGTCAATCCACCGTCCGGTTACGCACAAATCCAATGCCCATCCCAGGCGCAGGCGGCGCGACGCGGTTTGCGTGCCCGCCACGCCGGGAATCATCCCCGAGCCGGTTTCCGGCAGGCAGATTCGGGTGTCGTCGGCGGCCACAGCCATGTCGCACAGCAGCAGCATTTCCAGCCCGCCGCCCACCGTAAAGCCGTGAGCCGCGGCGACCGTGGGAATCGGCAGGCTGCGCATCAGGCCCCATACGTCGCGCCGAAAGCGGACCCATCGCGCCACCACCGGCGAAGGCGCCTGGCCGAACTCATGCAGGTCGCCCCCGGTGGAAAATGCCGGTCCGGCGCCGGTCAGCACCATCGCGGTGATTTCGGGGTCGTGATGCACCGCCCACAGGGCTTCGTACAGCCCGTCGCGCATCGCCACGTTGTATGCGTTGTATTGCCGCGGGCGATTGAGCGTTATCCAGGCAATCGTACCACGCTTGTCAAACAGGACCGCCGGATGATGTTCATCCTCATGGCCGTTGCGGCCGCCGTTTCCATCAGCGGATGCCAACGCAATGCCTCTGTCAGATGGTCTCCGGGATACCGGTAAGTGCTGCGGGCCGCCCACGCTCGTAGACCACATGGCTGCCGATTATGGTCAACTCGACGGTGGCGCGGGCGAGTTCGGCAGGCGTCATTTCCATCGGATCGCGAACCACGACGATTAGGTCGGCGGCCTTGCCGGCGTCCAGCGCTCCCGCGTTGTGGCCGGCGAGTTGGGCCCCGGCGCCGGAAAAAAGATGATACGCGTCGGACAAATCAATCCGTTCCTCGACGGCTAACTCGCGGTCATGCTGGTCCAGGCGTGCTGCCGCCGCCGCAATCCCGACCAGGGGCCGGGCAGGAGTGACGGGTGCGTCGCTGCCGGCGGCCAGGCGAATTCCCGCCTGGGCCAGGCTTCGACATCGGTAGGTGTAAGGAATGAGGCCAGGTTCGGACAAGTATTTCTCGCCGCGATAGAAGATGAAACCCGGATTGGTCACCACCCATGCGTTTAGAGCGGCGATTCTGGATACTTGTTCGGGCGCGATCACTCCGCCGTGTTCGATACGACTTACGCTGCGGCCAAGCGCCTCTGACCCGAGCGCCGAACGGGCCGATTCCAATGCACAGAGCGCCGCCTCGACCTCTTCAATTTCGGTGGCGTGAAAGGCGCATCCAGCGCCCACCCGCAGTGCGCTCTGCACTCTCAAGTTAAGATCCGGGTTGGACGGCTCGCGCCTGCCGCGGAATTTGACCCCCAGCACCGGTACACCGCACTCGCGTCCCAGCCGGCCTGCTGCCGCCCAGCTTTCGACGTGATCCTCGCCGAGCATCAGCGACACGTGCTGTGCGATCGCGCCCCAGGCCACCAGTTGGCCGAACATTTCAACGTGCTTCAAGCTGTTGCGGACCGTCGCGTCGGTGAACGAAGTTACACCGGCAGCCGCCAATTCGCGGCTATAGCTTTTAGCCCGCGCCTCGAGGTCGGCGCTGGTCACCGGAGGCAGGCGCGCGGTCAGCCATTCCTCCATCCCAATCACCAGGCCGCTCAAACGATTGTTCGGCTCGCGATAAAGCCGCGCCCCGGGCGGCGGGGTAAAATCCGGCTTTTCCAGCCCCAATAGCCCGATTGCTCGCGAGTTGAGCCATGAGGCATGCAGAGTTTGATGACGCAGGCGGAGCGGCTGCTTGGGTACCACCGTGTCCAGTTCCTGGCGTGTTGGACCGCGCCGCTCCTTGAGTAGTGCTTCGTCGCATCCGAACGCTTTAAGCCAGTTGCCAGGTGCGCCGCGGTCCGCAGCCTGACGCAGCTCACGCAGCACTTCGCCGATATCGCGCGCGCGGGAGACGCTTACCCCGACGGCAGTCGCCGCCGCCTCCAGAAAATGTAGATGCGAATCCACGAAGCCGGGCGCGACAGTACGGCCGTCGAGCCGAATCAGATGAGTCTGGGGTCCGACCAGAGGCTTGAGGTCCGCGTAGCGGCCGCACTTCATAATCCGGCCGCCGCTGACCGCGATCGAGTCGCTTTGCGGATGGCCAAGAATCCGGCCCTCGTGAAGCATCAGATCGGATTTTGCGCCACTCATCTCCCACTCAAACGGATGGAAGGAGCCGTATGCCCCGGCGGCACGGGCAAATCTTCACAGAATGCGGCAGCGCCCGCTGGTCGCACCCACCGCCGCCCTGCCCAAGCTTGCCGAGGGGCTGGGCGTATGCGGCGATGAGAGAGGCGGGCGCCGCCGATGTCGAATCTGACCTGGAGGCGGTTGAACTTCTCAACCCCGGCTAGTCAGAGGAGGGAAGCGGCTTGGCTTCCTTGATTTTCATCGAAGCGTCGCAGCATTCCAGCGCCCCGTCACCCGGCTTGTTGCACAAAACCTCGGTTCCGCACTTTTCGCACATGTAGCGCTTTCCCAATGCGTTTGCCATTTGCTCAGCAGTCTCCTTCTTTCAGCAGCGGCGGTCGGCTTTCACAAGGCCGCCGCGAAAATCTAGTCACTCAAAGGGCAGCTCGCTCACGACGGCGGCAATTTCGCCCTTGCCGTCCTTCACGGTGACCGGCGTTCCGGGTTGCCAGGCACTGTGATGCATTATTCCCAGCCCCAGGATGCCCAGCCGCGGCGAGGCCGCGACGCTGGTCACCCGGCCCACTTCTTTGCCGTTTATCCACGCGGTCGCTCCCGCATCCGGCTGACGCCCCGCGATGCGCAATCCGTACAGCCGCTTCTTCACGCCGCCGCGCGCTGTCGCACGCTCCACCGTTTCCTGGCCAACGTAGCATCCCTTGTTATACGAGATTCCGCTTTCCAGACGGGCTTCGAGCGCGATGGTTTTTTCGGTGGCGTCGACGCCGACGCGGGCAAATCCCTGCTCCACACGCAGGACTTCAAGGGCGGCGATACTGACCTCCCGGATTCCCGAATTGGCGGTAATCATCCCCCGCAGGAAGCTGTCCGCCGCAATGGTTTCAACTAACACAGTGAATTGTGCGAGTCCAATACGGGGCAGATTGGCGATCAGCAATCCCTCGTGCCGGGCGAAGCGCCATGGAGCAAGCCGCTCCGATGCCGCGGATACCGACGCGAGCGCGCTTGCGGCCGCCGGACCGGCCACGTCGATTACCGTTAATTCCTCCTGTTCTTCCATCTCGACGTCGTCGGCGACAAGGAATTTCTCCAGATGCTCACGCGTGCCCGGCCACAGGCTGCGATCCACCTCCAGGTACAGGGCCTCATCGTCGGCCCATACGTAGAAGTCGGCGACCACCTGCGCGTGATCGGTGAGAACCAGCGCATATGTCACCATACCGGGCTTAAGGTTTTTGACATCGTTGCTGCACATCCCGTGCAGGAACGCGACCCGGTCATCGCCCACCACGCGTACGGCCAGCCGATCCGCGCGCAGGCAGATGCCGGCCTGTGTCGTCAAGGCCTCCAGTTCCAGCGTGATGTCGCCGCCGGCTTGTGATTCGACCGCATTCATAAGTTGCCCCGTAATCTAATCACTAAAAGAGGTTTTGGATGCGCGGACGCATTGACAAGCGGTATTCTCGGGAGACAATGGCGGAGCGCACGTCGGGCGCGGCTTTCCTCGATTCGATCTATCATTCTAGCGCCGCCCGGGATGGAATATAATACGCGCACGAGGCGAGATTTATGGGCGGATTTCTTCTCGGCTTCATTTGCGGTGTCGGCGCAGCGATCTTCCTGTTCGTCTATGACGAGGGCGAGATGTTCCTCAAGCTGGCCAAAAGCGTCAAGGACGTCACCAACCGCTATAAGCAGCAGCGGGCCAGCTGAAAGCGGCCGGCGCGGTTGAGTCTGCCGATGCAAAAGCCTTCGCGCTGCTCGCGCCATGGCCTCGGGACAGGGCTATTCGCGCTATTGTTGGCCGTAGTTGGCGCCGCGGCGTTTGCGGCGACCGACGCCAAGTCGTTGTCGGCGCAGCTTAGCGACGAGGCGTTCGCGCTGCTTAACTCGGTCAGCGCCAGCAGGGATACGCCGAACCCACTGCTTGGCCCGGTCGGTGTATTTGCAGCGGATTCGCAAAAGCTCAGCTCCGCACTCCAGGGCGGCGACCGGCGCGCTGCACATGCGGCGATGGCGGCGCTCAAGTCGGATGCAGCAGACATCGATAAGGCAGCCGGATCCGGCAGGCTAGACGCGGCCAAATGGTCCGCAATCAAGCATAATCTGGCAGCACTATCCGCAAGTGTACCGGCCGCGCCCGCCTCGGCCGCAGCCGCATCCTCGGAAGGTTTGGGGCCGCCGGCGGCTGCGCCGAGCCTGCACGGGATGCGCCCGTCGGTACGAGTCGAGTCGGCGCAAATTGCGGGCGTCAACTTGTTGCGCATCAAGGGCTACATGAGCGGCACAGCGCTGCGCTCCGCCGGTATCTATGTGGGCCAGAGCCGCCTGGCCAAACTCAATGTGAAACGGGCGCCGGGTGAGCAGACGATCCGCTTCGATCTGCAGATTGAGCATCCGGTTCAGGGCGCCGTGCTCCGCGTTTACGACTCAGCCGGGCGCAGCGCCCAGGCCTCGATTATGGGAGACGCGGGAGGCGGGGGACCGATTGTAGAATCAGGTCCGCCGGTTGCACCGTCCGCTCCGCCCTCCTTGGACAGCGACGATAACGTGGCACTGGGCGGGGATGATCCCGGCTCCGAATCGAGCGCGCCACCCGCCGAAACGGCCGAAAGCAACCCGCCCGAAAGCAGTCCCTCAGAGGTGGAAGCCACGGGGGACAATACCAAGGAAATTCCGGCTGCGACGCCGCCGGTCTCGGGACCCAAGAGCCGGATGCTCAGCAATTTGCGCTCCCGCGGGTCCGACGACGTCCGTATCCGGATAGACGACATAAGCGCCCTTGCTCCGGGGACAGGCAAGTACATGGTCAGGGGTCAAATCGTCGGCAGCGGCCTGAAGCGCGCGGGCATATACGTGGACGGACGTCTGGCGCATAGCATCCCGCTTAACAGCGGCCCCGGGTTGCACGCCAGCAACTTCGCGCAGAGTTTCATCGCGGCCGGCACCGAGGCCACGATCAGGGTCTATCGCACCCGGCACGACTACACCGAGAGCTCGCTCAACCTGGCCACCGCCACGACGGCAAACAGCGCGGCCACAAGCCCGCTGGTGATCAATTCCACAATCGGCGGGTCCGGCGCGTTCGGCGGCGGTCTTAATCCCGGACAGCTGGCCGTCCAGATTACCTCGGTTCAGCCGGCAGCGCCGTCACTGTACGTAGTGAGTGGCATAATCACCGGAAGTCACATCGCGTCGGCAGGCATCTACCAAAACGGCGTCTTGGCGCAGCCGCTAAGCATCAGCGGAGGTGGGCTCAGCGGCGGGCTCGGAGGCCTTATTTCCGGACTGATACCGGGTATGAGCCGGCAGGTTTCGTTTACAGGGCGATTCAACCCACTGCAGGGTTTTGCCACCGTGCGCGCCTACGATCGCAGCGGAATGATGGCGGAGCAGCCGATTATGGCGGGAGGGTCGCCGTACGGCGCGACATACGGCACCATCAACCCTTACGGACCCAACCCTTACTCTGGAATGACGGGGTTCGGCGGGACCGGCATCGGGCTGGCCCCCGGCGTCGGTGCAGCGCCGCGCACCGGTGCGGGCGTGGGTTTGGGCACCGCGCCATGGTGAAAAGCGCAACCGGCGTCGCGCTGCCTTGCCTGAGTAGCAACCACGCATTAACTTTAGTGATATCCAACCTTCATCCGCAAAACATTATTTTATAGGAAGAATATGCTGCTTCAGGCCACTCAGTTACGTCCGGGGATGATCATCGAATACAACAAAGATCTCTGGCGCATAATGACCATCACTCACATAACACCGGGTAACTGGCGTGGGATGGTCCAGACCAAGCTGCGTAACATCAAGACCGGCTCGCAGACAGAAAATCGCTTCCGCTCTGAAGATCGCGTCGAGCGCGTGATCCTTAGCCAGGTGCAAATGGAGTTCCTCTACCAGGACGGCGACGACTTCCATTTCATGAACACCGAGACCTACGAGCAGACCACCATTCCCAAGGATCTGATCGAAGACGTGGTGCCGCTTCTCACGCCCAATCTGCAGGTCGAAGTGGAGTTTCACGAGAGCACGCCGCTTAACGTCAAGCTGCCCAAGACCATCGATTTGAAGGTGGTTCGAACCGACCCGGGGATGAAGAGCGCGGCAGTTACGAACACGCTTAAGCCAGCCACGGTGGAAACCGGGCTGGTGATCCAGGTGCCGCATTTCGTGATCGAAGGCGACACGATCACGATCAATACCGACACGCACGAGTACATGGCGCGCACCAAGTAGATCCCTCCGCCACGGCTCTCCTTCATCCGAGCCAGGAGATGGAGGGTCGGAAAGAGGTGGCCCTTGCCCTCTCTCCAAGTGCTTTGTCATGTGCGCACTTTTCTCGAGATCACTTCATGAGTTTTGGCGATGCGGACAACCTCTCCCTCGCGCTCTCCCGGGATAAGGAGAGGGGACCGAAAGAAGATTCCGCCAAAGCCCGGCGCGAACCCGCGTCCGGGCGAACAGCGTCTTAAAGTCTCCTCCGATTTGATTATCGCTCACACCCAGCCCGGCCTGGAGGGTGTTGCGATACGCGAGGCGCTGGCGCGTATCCCGGGCGCCCGCGAAGTTGGCCGGCGCAGTATTGCGGAGCGCAACGGCATGGCATTGCTGGCGGTCAATCGGCCGCAGGCGCTGCTGCGGATGCGATGCGCCGAGGACCTGTTTGCGCTGGCCGGCTACCTGCGCCCCTTGGCAAGCACGGAGGAGGGTCTTGAGCAGGCGCGCAAGCTGGCGCGCAACGCACCCTTCGTCGACACCGCGCTGGCGCGTCGCGTCACGATAACGCCCGGCAGCAGGTCGGGGCAGCGGCTGGGCTTCCGCGTGGTGGTGCGGACTACCGGCAGCCATGAGTACCGGCGCGTCGATCTCCAAAAGGCGATTGAGCGTGGAATATCGGAGCGCGGCGATCGGCGATGGCGGCTGCAGGAACAGGGCGAGGTAGAGTTCTGGGCGACCCTGCTCGATGACGAGCTGTTTCTGACCATCCGGCTGAGCGACGATCGAATGCGCCAGCGCGACTACAAGGCGGCGCATTTCCCCGGCTCCCTTCGGCCCTCCGTGGCAGCGGCGATGGCTTTGCTATCGCAGCCGGCCGAGGACGATGTGGTATTGGATCCGCTGTGCGGGGCGGGAACGATCCTGATCGAGCGGGCGCATCTGGCGCGCTACCGGATGCTGCTTGGTGGAGACAGCGACGCGCAGGCGCTCAGCGCGGCGCGCGAGAACGTAGGTCCGCGCTACAAGCCAATCGAATTGCGCAGTTGGGATGCGGCTGCGCTGCCAATCGGCGCGAGCGAAGTGACGCGTATCATCACCAACCTGCCGTGGGGCCGCAAATCGGGTTCGCACGCCGACAACCGGCGGCTCTATCCCAAACTGCTGCGCGAATTCCGCCGAGTCCTCGCGTCCGGTGGCCTGATGGTCCTGATGACTGCGGAAACTCGACTGATGCGCGAGCTATTTGAGGAGCATCAGATCGCGCCTGCCTCGATCCTTACGGTTACGGTGTTGGGCGCGCCTGCGTCGATCTATGTTTGCAGGTTTGTAAAGTAGCGGGGAGCGGGCGGAGCCCAACCAATAGGCTAATCGAAGGAGTCCGATCCGCGGCGCCGGCTCAATGCCGGTTCTCTATTTCGCGGACCGGCGCGCCAGTCTAAGCCGACAAGCTCAGGTCGCGAGCGCGGGAAGAGAATGGCTCGGGCAAGGGGACTCGCTGGGCGTCGGTCCAATTGGTCTCGAGCCGGTAAACGTCGCGGATTGGCTCGTAGAAGATGTGCACCACTACGTCGTTATAATCCAGCGCGACCCAGTAGCCGAGGTTGTAGCCTTCTATGGAAAGCGGGGTGGTGCTTTCGCGATCCATGCGCTCCTCGATGCCGCGGCAGATGGACTGCACCTGCACGTCCGAGCGGCCGGTCGCGATCACGAAATAGTCGGCGATTGAACTCAAATGTTCGGCCTGCAGAACAATCAGATCGTAGGCCTTCTTATCCAGGGCGGCTTCGACGATTGCCAACGTCTTTTGCAGCGGCGTCACGCGATAAGTCCTGACTCCTCAATAAATTGCGTGCCGTTCGATATAGTCGAGCACGTCCACGGGCACCAGGTAGCGAACCGACTTGTGTTGTTGCAGTTTTTCGCGGATTGCGGACGCGGAGATTGGCAGAAAATTCGTGGTTATGAAGTTGAGCGTTTGCCCGCTGGGATGCACGTAGAACCCGTTCTTTGAAATGTAACCAAAGCGCTGGATCGCGGCAAGGGCTCCCGGAGAGGTCTCGGCCTGGCGTGCCGGACTCCGCGAATGAACGATTATGCCGCATGACTTGATGATCTCGTGCGCGTCTTTCCAGGTATCCAGCTCCACAAACGAATCGCTGCCCATCATCAGGAACAGCGCCGCCTGTGGACGTAGCGAGGCGCGAAAATGGCGCAGCGTTTCGATCGTGTAGGAGGGACCGGCGCGGCGCACTTCGGCTTCCGACACCATGAAGTGGCGATTGCCCTTGGTGGCAAGCTGCACCATTCGCAAGCGATGGTCGGCTGCCGCCAGTCCGTCGGCCGCTTTGTGCGGTGGCGACGCCGCGGGCACGAAGTAGATCAGGTCCAGTTCCATCGCTTCGCGCACCTCTTCGGCCGCGCGCAGATGACCGAGATGGATAGGATTAAAGCTGCCGCCAAAAAGACCGACTCGCACGGGATTAATCCTCGCGCCGGTTAGATTCGCACCTGACCGCTGCCGCGGATCACGTACTTGTAAGTGGTCAGCTCGCGCAGGCCCATCGGACCGCGCGCGTGCAAGCGGTTGGTGGAAATTCCTGTTTCCGCTCCGAACCCGAATTCGAAGCCGTCGGTAAATCGCGTTGAGGCGTTGACGTACACCGTCGCGGAGTCAACCTCATGTTCAAAGCGCGCGGCAGCGGACAGGTCCTCGGTTACGATCGCATCCGCCAAACCCGATCCGTGACGGCCGATGAAATCGATCGCCTCGTCAATGGAATCGACCACCTTGATCGAAAGGATCAGGTCGAGATACTCGCTGTCCCAATCCTGCTCGGTGGCGGCAACTGCGTCATTGAGGATCGCCAGCGTGCGGGGGCATCCGCGCAATTCCACCGCCAGCGGCGCCATCCGTGCGGCCAGTTGCGGCAAAAACGAGCCGGCCACTGCGGAGTGCACGAGCAGATTCTCCATCGCGTTGCACACCGACGGACGGCTGCATTTGGCGTTGAAGCAGATTTCCTCGGCCTTGTTCAGGTCGGCGCTGCTGTCCACGTAAACATGGCAGATACCGTCGAAATGCGGCAGCACCGGGATCTCGGATCCGGCCAGCGCTGCTTTGAGCGCGGCGCCGCCACGCGGGATGATCAGATCGATAAGACCAGCGGCGCGCTTCAATATCCCGATTACCTCGCGGTCGGGGATGGGTACGAAAAACAGCGCGCCGGCAGGTGCTCCCGCATGCTCCATCGCTTGGCCGATAAGATCAGCCAGCATCCGGTTGGTCACCAGTGATTCCTTGCCGCCGCGCAGCACTGCGCCATTGCCCGCCTTCAGCGCCAGCGCGGCGGCTTCCACAGTCACGTTGGGCCGCGATTCGTACACGATTGCGATCGTCCCGATTGGAACGCGCACCTGTTGGATATCCAGGCCGTTGGGCCGCCGCCAACCCGCGATCACCTCGCCCACCGGATCTGGCAAAGCAGCAACTTGCTCGACGCTGGCTGCCATCGCCTCGATGCGCCCCGGGTTGAGCGTGAGCCGTTCAAGGAAGGCCGAGCGCACGTCCTGCGCGCGCGCCTGCTCCAGGTCGCGAGCGTTGGCGGATACAATCGCGCCCTTTGACTCGCGCAAGGCGGCCGCGAGATGCGCCAGTGCGCGGTTCTTGACCTCGCTGGAGCACAGAGCCAGTTCGCGTCCTGCGGCGCGCACGCGCTCGAGGTTCGAAATGATGTCTGTTTCGAGGCTCATGTGGAAACTCATAGTAGCACGAGATTGTCCCGATGAATTATCTCGTCGGCCAACTGGTAGCCGAGAATCGCCGCGATTTCTGAAGTGCGCCGCCCCTTGAGCCTGGCGACATCGGCGGCAGGATAATTGACCAGGCCGCGGCCAAATTCGTGGCCGTCCTGGTCCAGCAGGCTCACGCAGTCCCCGCCGGCAAAATCACCCGCCACCTCACGCACCCCTGACGGCAGCAGGCTCCTGCCCTTGTTACGTAGAGCGTCGGCGGCGCCGCGGTCCAGCCCCAACGATCCAAGCGGCTTTAGAACGAACGCGATCCAGTGCTTGCGGCCGCGAATCCTGGTGCTTGCCGGCATTACCAGGGTTCCCCGCTCGCGCTCGCTGTCGATCGCGTCGCGCAGTGCGCCCGGCTCGTGACCCGAAGCGATTATCACCGCGATACCGGCGCGCGCCGCCTGGCGCGCGGCCTTGAGCTTGGAGGCCATCCCGCCGGTGCCCAACGGTCCAACCGAACCAGCGACCAACCCCTTCATGCCGGCGTCGGGGTCGGCGATCAGGGGAATCAGCCGCGCGTCGGCGCGATAGTGCGGGTCGCCGGTCAAGACCCCTTCGACGTCGCTTAGGATGATCAGCAACTGCGCCTGCACCAGCGTGGCGACCAGCGCGGACAGATTATCATTGTCGCCAAACCTGATCTCCTCGACCGCCACGGTGTCGTTTTCGTTGATAATCGGAACGATCCCGTGCTGCAGCAGGGTCTCGATCGTATGGCGAGCGTTGTTGCGGCGCGTGCGTTCGGCGAGATCCGAATGGGTCAGCAGGATCTGTGCGATCTGGCGCCGATAGGACTCGAAGGCCTGCGCGTACTGGGTCATCAGAGCGATCTGTCCGGCGGCGGCCGCCGCCTGGCGCATCGCAATCGCTGCGCCCAGCGGGGCGCCGAGCCGCGCGCGCCCGGCCGCGATCGCGCCCGAGGTCACCAGCACCACCTGGTAGCCGCGGCCCATCAGGGAGTCGATATCGCCAGTGAGCCGCGGGATCACACCGGAACGCAAGCCGCCGCCGTCGGAGAGCACCGCGCTGCCGACTTTCACCACCATGCGGCGCACGCCGCCCAGCAGCTCCGCCTTATAGATTAGTTGGGACATCGGCAGATGCCCGGATAGCTCAGGCGGCTTCACGCAGCATCGCAGCCATCGCGGCGACTAGCGGCTGCAATCCGAGCCGCTCCTGCGCGGAGATACGGAACACGTCCCATCCGGTGATACGCCTGAGTCGCCGCTGCGCCCTGGCGGCCTCATCGGCGCTCGCCAGGTCGATCTTGTTCAGCGCCACCACCGCGTGGCGGCGCGCCAGTTCCCGATCGAAGGCTTCGATTTCCCGGTGTACGGTGCTGAAGTCGCGCTCGATGTCCGAAGTTACGTCCAAAACGAAAACGAGTATCCGAGTCCGGGAGATGTGGCGCAAGAAGCGGATGCCAAGGCCGTGTCCCTCGTGGGCTCCCTCGATGAGGCCGGGGATATCCGCAACGGCAAAGCTCTGCGTGTCGCTGACAATCACCCGGCCCAGGTTGGGGGTCAGTGTGGTGAAAGGATAGGCCGCGACCTTGGGCTGTGCCGCGCTGAGGGCGCCCAGCAAAGTGGATTTGCCCGCGTTGGGCATCCCAACCAGGCCAACTTCGGCAACCAACCGCAGCTCTACCCGGACCCATCGTTCCTGAGCCGCGCCACCCGGTGTAGCGATCCGCGGCGCCTGTCGCGTTGAGGAGACGAAGTGCATGTTGCCCAGACCCCCCGCGCCTCCACGCGCGATTGTCGCGCGCTGCCCGGGCAGGACCAGATCTGCGAGCGGATCGCCGCTGGCCTCGTCGATTACCACTGTGCCGGGCGGCACCTTGACGACCAGGTCTTCGGCGGCGCGGCCGTACTGCTCCTTGCCCCTCCCCGGCTCGCCGTTGCCCGCGATCTGACGGGGCCGGTACTTGAAGTCGAGCAGCGTAGAGAGGCCCTCGTCGACCTCGAAAATGACGTCGCCGCCCTTGCCCCCGTCCCCTCCGGCAGGCCCACCGAATGGGCGGTACTTTTCGCGCAGAAACGCAACCGCGCCGTCGCCGCCCTTGCCCGAGCGAACAAAGATGCGGGCTTCGTCAATGAATTTCTTCACCGGATTTCAGCCGCTCGGCCTTTCCCGCATTCAGCCGTCGGAGAGGGCGAGGATGAGAGCGCTTGATACGCTTCAAGCACGGAAATCAGTGGTCCAAAAAAAAGCCCCGCTTGGGCGGGGCTTTGTCGCAAAGTGCTATTCGACTTTCAACCCGCCGCGGGTGCTTGCGTCTGCTCCGGTGCCGGCGGATATACACTCACCTGCCGCTTCTCGCCGCGCGGCTCGTAGCTGACAATGCCGTCAATCAGCGCGTAGATGGTGTAATCGCGGCCCAGACCCACGTTGCGTCCCGGATGGATCCGGGTACCGCACTGACGCACCAGGATGTTGCCGGCCTTGACCTGCTGCCCAGCGTAGATCTTTATCCCTCGGCGCTGGCCCGGGCTGTCCCGGCCGTTGCGCGTCGAGCCTTGTCCCTTCTTATGCGCCACGGCGCTCCTCCTCTGTCATCGCGGCTCTATCGCCGCCCGTTGGAAACGATTCGTCATGCTCGCGGCGCTCAAGCCGGCGTGTCCGCTGGGCCTGACTCGATCGCCGGGGCCGGCTCGGAAGATGGAGCCGGGGCGGGGGGCTCGGGCTCGACCGCTCCAGTCCTGATGGCCTGTATTTTCAGCACCGTCAGGTCCTGCCGATGACCCCGTTTGCGGCGATAATTCTTGCGCCGTTTCTTTTTGAAAACGATTATCTTGTTACCCCGCGGCTGCTGAACGATACGAGCGCTTACCGCTGCGTCGGCCACAACCGGTGTCCCGATTGCCGCGCTCGCGCCACCACCGATAGCCAAAACCTCGGACAAGACAATCTCGGAGCCCACATCGCCGGCGATTCGTTCGACCACAATCTGGTCGCCCGGAGCGACGCGGTACTGTTTGCCGCCGGTCTTTATGATTGCAAACATGACTGAACCAGAACCAAATTAATTATCGGACACCTTAAGGCGTGTCAACGCCGCTGCTCGCAGCCGAGGCCAGGGAGGGCCGCGGCTTTGGGAACTCTTCGTCGTCGGCAGCGGTTAGCATACAGGAGGGGGGCAATGGTCTAGGTTATCCGGGCGGCTTTGACTTTCACATGCCCTCTTTCCGAATAGAAAGGGCAAAAAGCCAACTGCGAGGTGACCAATGAATCGCATCGTGAAAGTAATCCAGGCTGTCCTGCTGGTTATGTCCCTCTATCCCCTCGGCTTGGCGGCTGGTTTCGGGATGGGTGGCGGTCCGTCGGTGGGAGTCGGAATGGCTATGGGCACCTCAACGACAATGGGCGACGGCGGCAACGCCTCCTCCGCCCACGGCAGTCCGGCAGCCACCAATCCTGCGGTAGCGGCTATGGAAGCACGCCAGCGCGATGCTGAGGTCGGAGCCGAGATCGAACAGGCGCGCAAAGCGGGCAGGAATGTGGTCTCGGCCGAGGCCGATCGGCGCAAAGCTGAAGGTGCCCTTGAGATCAATCACGGGGACGAAGCGATGGTTCATCTCGACCAAGCCGAGCGCGACATGGGCATCGTTTCGAAGACCACAGCGATGGGGACGTACACCAAGTCGTCGCTGGGTTCGGTGACATCCGGCGGCACAGAACTAAGCGGCGCCGTCGTGCATTAGGCTTTCGGCATCGCCAATCTACGCATCTCGCGATGACGCGGAGCGCTGGCGCCAGTCGTTCATCAGCGCTGCCAGGTCTTCTGTCTTCATTCCATAAGTATCGGGAAGCGCCGCTTCGTAGCCCGAGATTGCAGACGAGATTTTGCGCATCCGCCCCTGGCCGCGATGGAACTGGGAGAAGTTGAAGCCAACCAGCTTGCGTCTTCCGATTCTCGCCGTGCCGAAGGAGGCGATCTCATACCAGCGCAGCGTATGGGATCTGAACAGCGAGCAAAACGTGAAGCCTGCGCCGTCAAGTTTCAGATAAGCGCTGCCGGGGAGAAGCAGCACGCAAAACACGATTACCCCGAATCCGAAGCACAGAATTGCCAGCCATCCCATCGCGTCACCGCCCCGTACCATCAGCACGCCGGCCACGGTAAACGCCGCGCAAACGAGCAAGAACAGGACGTACTTGCTCTTCTTCGGCCAGAGGATCATTTATGGCGGCGCGCCTGTGCCGCAACCGCTTTATCCATCTTGCTTCTCTTTGCGCAAGTCGTAGATCACGGTTTGCGCCGCCATCCTTACCCGCAGTTGGCGGGCGAGCAGGTCCTTAAGTTGGTCCGAATCGGATTTGCCGGCCAGGCGGTAGCGGTCGGCGTCGCTCACCAATCCGGCGTAATCATCGATCAGCCCGTTCAGGTCGCGATATGACTGCCGATTTGAATTCGACGCCGCCTCCGACGCGTACGAACGGGCCTTCTTAAGCCCATAGTAAAACTCGCCCATCTCTTCGGAGGAAACTTCGCGTCCGCCCAGTTTGAAGTCCGCGCGGCAGTAATCGCCCAGCTTGGCGGCCAGGTCGCTCAGCATCGAGACCGTCGCTGCTGTCTGGCGGCCGTAGTCGGAGGAGTAACAGCCAGCGAGCGCGAGGCTACAAAGCAGGCCCAGCCACGCGAGCCGGCGCGCACCGGCCCGCATGGCTGGTTTGAGTTCAATCAAAGGCTGATCTCAGGCCAGATTCTTCTTGAAGAACGCGACGGTCTTTTCCCACGCCTCCTTGGCGTGCGCTGGATGATAGACCGGGCGTTCATCGCACATGAAGCCGTGGTCGGCGTCTTCGTAAACGATTACCTCGGCCTGCTTGCCGGCCTTTTGCAGGGTGGACTTGAACTTTTCCACCTGGTCCATCGGAATAAACGCGTCCTTGCCGCCGAAGAACGCCAGCACCGGCGCCTTGAGCCCGCCGACGTAATCGATCGGCGCCTTGCCGCTGGCCCCCGGAGTCACCAACCCGCCGCCGTAATAAGGCGCGCTGGCCCCGATGTCCGGAACGCGGCTGGCGGTCAGGAAGGCGATTTTACCGCCCATGCAGAAGCCGGTGATGCCGAACTTTGGCTTCACTTCCTTGAGCGATTTCAGATGATTGACGGCCGCTTGCACATCTCCGGTGACCTCGTCGTCCTTGACGCTCTGCATCAGGCACATCGCGTTGGGCAGGTCATTGTAGCCGACCACGTTGTTGGGCTGGCGGAAGTAGATGTCCGGCGCGATCGCCACGAAGCCCTCGGCGGCGAAGCGGTCGGTGATCGAGCGGATGTTGTCGTTCAGACCAAAGGCCTCCATGATAACGATCACGCCCGGATACGGCCCGCCGCTGGCGGGTTTGGCCAGATGACAGGGCATCTTCTGATTGCCGTCGGCGATTTGAATTTCCTGTTTAACCACATCCATTGCTTGGGTTCCTCCGTGAGCAAGACTACCGGCTGGGTCAATGACCAAAGCTCTCTTTGCGGAAGCACGACCGTGGGCGCGCGGCGGCCCTGTGGTCGAAGAACTTTTCGCACAACTTTGGCCTGCGCTCAAGCTGTACCGGGCCGCACGCCGCGAAACGGACGCAAGCGGCGACGGCTCTGTTTTAAGCAGCGCTCACGGGTTAGCGTGTTTGCGCAATGATTCCGTTGCGAGACAGCGCCGGGGCGTCCCGCCTGAGCCCGGTAAACCTGCTTCTGATCGCGGCCAACGTGATCGTTTTTGTTTACGAGGTTCGGATCGGACCGGCGGCTGCGGACCGCCTGATTGCGCTTTACGGGATGACTCCGGCCAAGGTCGCCGCGATCGGATCGGTTCCGCTCCTGGACGCGGGGCGATCGCTGCTGACCCTGCTGGCCGCGCTATTCCTTCACGGCGGTCTGCTGCATCTGGCCGGCAACATGCTCTATCTCTTCATCTTCGGCCCAGCCGTCGAGATGCGGTTTGGCCATCAACGCTATCTTTACTTTTATCTCGTTGCCGGAATTGCCGGGGGCCTCGCGATGGTCCTTATCAACCCGGCCGCCCGGGTTCCGGTAATCGGCGCCAGCGGCGCGATCGCCGCCGTGCTGGGCGCCTACTTCGTGCTCTTTCCCCGCGCCCGGATCCTGACCATTGTGCCGGTTTTCTTCATCATCGAATTCGTCGAAGTGCCGGCGCTGATCTACCTGCTGCTGTGGTTTGGATGGCAGCTCTACTCGGGAATGCAAAGCCGCGCGTTCTCTAGCCTGGTGGGTGGTGTCGCCTGGTGGGCGCATATCGGGGGTTTTCTGTTCGGGCTTGCCTCCGCGCCATTGCTAGCGCGGCGCGAGACTCACGCGCCGCGCCGCACCGTCAGCAGGATAGCGAAGCGCTAGCATTATCGATTGTGCAAAACCACGACGTTCTGTGGACGCTCATCCAGGCGCCTTTCTTGCTGGACCGTGTGGCCACTCTGTATCGTCTCTCGCTATAATTCTGGTGTCGGGATTCGAGCGGCGGTCAGCAGTTGCAAATGGCTTGGTAAGGTGGGTCTGTGGCGGCAGCGGGCGGCGATATATTAAGGCGCGTTCCCCCTCAAAATATTGAAGCGGAAGAGTCGGTCCTGGGCGCGATCTTGCTGGACAACGACGCCGTCAACGCGGTGTTGGAAGTCACGGCGGTTGACGACTTTTATCGCGAATCGCATCGGCAGATCTTCCAGGCGATGGTGGATCTGGCCGACCGCAACCAGCCGGTTGACGCGATCACGCTGACCGAGAGCCTGCGCGGCCGGGGCGTGCTGGAGCAGGTTGGAGGTCCGGCCTATATCGCGGAGTTGGCCGCGCGCGTTCCGACCGCCGCCAACGCTGCCTACTATGCGCGCATCGTGCGGGAGAAGTCCGTGCTGCGCAGCCTCGCCTCGCTGGCCACCGAGATCGCGAGCGAAGCCTACGACGCGCAGACCGACGCGGACGATTTTGTCGATCAGGCCGAGCACAAGATCTTTCAGATCTCGGAGCGGCGCATCCGTCCATCGTTCCATTCGATGCCGGAGCTGACGCGCGAATCTTTAAAGCTCATCGAGCGGCTGTATGAGAATCGCGAACTGGTCACCGGCGTGCCCACCGGCTTTTCGGATCTCGATCGGAACACGGCCGGGCTGCAGCCCTCGGATCTGATCATCCTCGCGGCCCGCCCCAGCATGGGCAAAACGGCGCTGGCGCTCAATATCGCCGCTTATGCCGCGATGGACGCCGAGCCCAAAGTGGGAGTCGCATTCTTCTCGCTCGAGATGTCCAAGGAACAACTGGTGCTCCGGCTGTTGTGCTCCGAGGCGCGCGTGGACATGGCCAAGGCGCGCGCCGGTTTTCTCAAGGCGGACGACTTTCCCAAGCTGGCGCAAGCAGCGGCGCGATTGTCGGAGGCGCAAATCTTTATCGACGACAGCTCCGACACCACGCCGATTGTGCTCAAGGCCAAGTGCCGCCGGCTGGCGCGCGAGCGCAACAACCGCCTCGGACTGATAATCGTGGACTACCTCCAGTTGATGCGCGCGTCGCGTCCGGGCGAGTCGCGTGAGAAGGAGATTTCGGAAATCTCGCGATCGCTAAAGGCGTTGGCCAAGGAACTCAAGGTGCCGGTAATCGCGCTTTCGCAATTAAACCGCCAGGTGGAGACGCGGCCGGACCGCCGCCCGCTGCTGGCGGATTTGCGCGAATCGGGCGCAATCGAGCAGGACGCCGACGTCATCGGGTTCATCTATCGCGACGAGATGTACCACAAGGATTCCAAGGCAGCCGGCACCGCCGAGGTGATCATCGCCAAGCAGCGCAACGGCCCGACCGACACCGCGATCCTGACCTACCTGAGCCACTACACGCGCTTTGAGAACTTCGTCGCGGAAGCCGGCTACGTCGAAAGCGAGTACTGAAGGCGCGAGGAATCACCAATCCCTCGCCTGGGTTCCGCTACGCGGCCGGCAACCTCCCTCATCACAGGGCGAGGCTATTGGAGAAGGTCGGCGCCGTGACCCGAGTCGGCTAAATGCTCAAACCCAGCTTCATCATGTCCACCAGCGTCGGGCCGTGGATGAAGTGGCCGCCGTCCACGGTGATGGTCTGGCCGGTTACGAAGGCGGCCTCGTCGGAGGCGAGGAACGCGACCACGTGGCCGATGTCCTCGGGACGGCCGTTGCGCGGCACCAGATTATGCTCTTCGAAGATCTTCTGCACGGGCGGAGCAACCACCTCGTTGGCGCGTTCGGTAGCGATCAGGCCCGGCGCCACGGCGTTGCATCTGATGTTGCGCCGCCCGTATTGCGTGGCGACGTAGCGCGTCAGGCTGATGACCCCGGCCTTGGCGGCGCCGTACGCGGTCAGCCCGGCATCGCCGATTGCGCCTGACATGGACGCCGTGTTGACGATCGCGCCGCCGCCGGTCTGCAGCATCACCGGAATCACATGCCGGCATCCGTACATCGCGCTGTGCAGCGTAAGCTTCAGGATTCTCTCCCAGGCGGCGATGTCGAGCCCAACCAAGTCAACGTCCTTGCCGGGCTCGGTGCCGCCCACGTTGTTGTGCATGATGTCGATACGGCCGTAGCGCTCCCTGGCCTTGGTGATCAGTTCGCGCACCGATTCCTCGCTGGTCGCGTCGAAATACAGCGAATGCGCGTCGCCGCCGCTGCTTCGGATCGCTTCGGCGGCAATACCGGCAGCGTCAGCGTCGTAGTCGCCCACGATCACCCGGGCCCCTTCCCGCGCCATTATCGATGCCGTCGCGCGGCCGATACCGACCGCGGCGCCCGCCACGATCGCGACTTTTCCCACCAGCCTGGCCATCAGACGATCCTCCGTGCACTGGGCTTATAGCAGTCCGTCTATACTACGGCGGCGCGCGAAATGCTCGCATGCGCGGCATCGTGCCGCCGGCCGCCGGAGGACGCAGGACGCGGGGGCGTATCGAAGAGTTCTTAGTGCGCGAGCAGGGCTTTATAGGTGGCGCCGCTCGTTCCGTCAGGGTCGGCCGCCGCGCCGTTGAACTGGCAGACCTTGAACGTCACCTGGTTGGCGGCGGTAACGTAGCACCACAACATCTGTCCGGCACTCAGAGTGACCGACATCGACGCCGCGCACGTATCGCCGAGGACTGCTCCGGTGACAGTCTGCGGCGAGCTGCTGACGCATCCGGGAATCGTGCTCGGTTTGGCCAGATTAAGTCCGAAGGTACGCAACTGCAGCTTGATACTGGAAGTTGGAGCCGGGGTAGGCGTCGGCCTGGGCGTGGCCGTATGCGTGGCCGTCGGTCTGGGCGTCGCGGTATGAGTGGGTGTGGGTTTGGGGGTTGCGGTCCGCGTTGGAGTGCGTGTTGGTGTGGCAGTAGCTACTTTGGGCGTCGGAGTCCTGGTGGGAGTTCTGGTCGGCGTTCTGCTTGGAGTTGGTGTGACCGCGGCTACGAAAGCCGCGGCAAAATTGCTGATGTCGATCGTTCCCCAGCCGGTCGCGAGATCGTAACCGGTGCCGGCGGTAAAGCCGGTGACACCATTGAGGCTGTTGTTGCCTTTGATGACGTCGCGGATTCCAACCGAGCCAATATTGCCAGCGCCAAAACCGGCTCTGGCGAGCTGATATACCTTGGGGTCGATGTTTCCCAACCGCCGGGTTCCGCCCTGCTGCTCGGCGATCAATTCGGTGATTCCGCCCCACAATGGCGCCGAAAGGCTGGTGCCGCCGATGATATCGGCCACCACCGGACCAGTGCCATCGCACCCGCTGATGTCGCACGACCCATCGTTTCCGATATACGCACCGGGAAACTCTCCGCTGGCAACCAGCGCGATATCGGGCTCGTCGCGTACGCCATCGGCGGGAACTCCGGGACCGCTCTGCCACGCAGGCTTTTTGTAAATGGTGCTTTGCCCGCCGCCGGATGCGTCGCCGTTGTCGTTCCAGACTGACTCGGCGACAAAACCGACGTCGTTGAAGTTGGAATCGTAGTTGGGGGTGAAGCCGGTGCCGCCGACCGACGTTACGTTTGGATCCGCCGCCAACTCGCTGGCGTTGCGGGTGGTGCCCAGCACGCAGCCTCCCCCGCTGGAAACATCGCCTGCCGCTCCCTGGTCGTCCGATGAGATGAAAACCGATTGTCCCTGGGTCGCGGCTTTGGCCAGCTCGGGATCGACGACGTTGACAAAGCTGCTGTCGGAAACGCCGCACAGAATAAAACTGACGCTGATCACGTTGCAGGCGTTTTCATTCACGGCGGAGCTGATCGCATCGAAAATCGCCTGGTTTTCACTGCCCGCGGCGGCCGGGTCGCCGGCGAAGTAATGCTGCTTCACAGCCGGCGCCATCGCGTGCGACCATTCGAGATCGAGCAGCGTCTCAGACTCGGCGCCGTTGAAGCCGGGGTTGGTTCCGTCGGCTTGCGTGATGGTAATGTTCGAGGCGGGTAAGGTGAACTCGCTATCGAAGTCGCTGACCGCGGTGGCCAGAAAATCCGACTCACCGACAATGCCTATACAATCATTGGCGTTGCCCAGCGTCTTGGCGAAAAGCGGCCGCGCGTCGTAAAAGGTGTACATGTCGCTGGGGCCGAAAGCGGGCTGTGAAGTACCGCTGATAAAGACGCCGGGTAAGGCCGATCCCGGAGCATTTGATCGCAATACCATTTGCGCCTGCGATCGCTCTTTTGGCTCACCAAGGGAGGGCGGTTCGAAGCGTTCCGCGAGACTGCGGAACCATCCCCAGCGTGCCGGCGCGGCACCGGCCGAATTCAAGCCGCTCCAATCGCGGCGCACGCGGCTGGCCGGACGAGCGTGTCCGAAGTTGTCCAGCCCGGTGACGCTGCCGATGATTCCAGCGAACTGTGCGGGAATCTGCGGCTCGGTGGCGTTGGAATAGGCGCGCCCGTAGCCGTAGGTCATAATCGTGGTGCCGAAGGTATGCTCAGCTTGCGCAACGCTGCCGGCGAAGCCGACATAGCGCTGGGACAAATCGCTCCGAGTGAGCTGGAAGCCTTCGGCCGTCAGCCAATTCACCACTGCCGTGAAATCGCTCTGGGTGGGGCCGAAGCGTGCCGCGAACTCTCCGGTCTGAAGCCACTGATGATACCGGGGCGATGACGGGTCCTGCAGGTCGGCCAGCAGCGTGTCCAGTTCCGGGCGGTTACGCAGCGCGAGATAGACCCGCATTTTGAGTAGCTGCGAGGGCAGCGCGTGGCCAAAGGCCCGCAGGCTTATCGCTTCGCGGGGCAGGTTGCCGCTGAGCGCGACCGGCGCAGGCAGGCCTTGTGCACGTCCTCTCGCCGGCACCCCGGCTATCAGGCAGCATGCTGCCAGGAGTGCGCATAGCAAGCGCGCTCCAGCGACAGGATTATTCGCGGCCTCGCGCGTATTGCGCGCGAGCCGGCTTCGCCCATGTCCCGGCGTGCTCATCCTAATGCGCCACGACCGCCCGATAGGTAGCTCCCGACGCACCGTCGGGATCGACCGCCGTACCGCTGACCTGGCATACGCGGAAGGTTACTTGGCCGGCCGCGTTTACGAAGCATCCGAGTACCTGCCCGGACTGGACAGCCACTGACAGTGACGCCGTGCAGACATCGCCCAGCGCCACTCCGGTCAGAGTCTGTGCGGCACTGTTGACGCATCCGGGAACGGCAGGCGCAGCCAGGTTCAGCACATAGGTCTTGCTAAGAAGCTGCGGCGTGCGTGTGGGTACGGGAGTTGGTGTCGGCGTCCCGGCTTTGGGCGTCGAGGTCGGTGTCTTGACTACTCCCGTGGGTGTCCGCGTCGGCGTCTTGGTTTGGGTTTTAGTAGCGACCGCCGGCGTATGGGTAGCCGTCCTGGTGGGCGTTTTCGTCGCGACCGCGGGCGTATGAGTAGCCGTCGGCACCGGTGTGTGCGTAGGCACTGGCGTATGGGTCGGAGTCGCCGTGGAGGCGGCGCTGGTTAGCAGCTGATATGCGCCGCGGCCATGCGTGCCAACGAACACGACGCCGTTGTTATTCTGTTCGACGTCGAAGGCCGCCACCGCTGGAATCGTTCCCAGGTTGAACGCGGCCCAGTTCGCGCCGCAATTGGTGCTTTTGAAAATTCCGATATCGGTTCCGGCATACACCGTGTTGCCGGTGACATCGGTCCGGTCCACCAGCACCCGCAGCACCGGAATGTCAGGCAGACCTCCGTCAGCTTCGGTCCAACTTGCACCGAAATTGGTGGTCACGAAGATATGTCCGATACCGGTGGAAGCCTTGAATCCCGAGATGCTCAGAAAGGCGCGGCTCGCATTTTTGGGGTCGGGTGAGATACCCGTGGCCTGGGTTTTCGCGGCGTTGAAAGGCAATGTCACCGGATTCCAGGTTCCGCCACTGTTGGCGGTGGCATTGGTGGTGTTGAAGAGCTTAAATGCCGTCGTTCCGGTCTGAATCGACAGCACCCAGGCTTTGGTGTGGTCGGAGGGGGCAAACTCGATATCCTGAATGGCGCACGCCCCGCTGCTGCATCCGCCGCTGAGATCGGCGGTTTCCTGCTCCGCGAAGGACTGCATCGCGTTGGTCGTTACGTATATGTGATGCGATCCGACAAAGACGCGTCCGGCCGTCGCAGGATCGACGGCAATCGGCGCGTAGAAGGCCGCACCCGGGTCCTTGACGGCGTTGAAGACCGTGAACAGGGCATTGACCGGATTGGTGGTGTCCCAGCTCAGGCCGCCGTCTGAAGAACGTGCCACCGGCGGAAGTCCGCCGCTGGTGGCGAACTCTCCGTAAACCAGGTTCGGGTTGACATGGTCGAAAAGCGAGAAGCCGCCATCGCCGGTCTTCACCGCGTTCCATCCCAGCGCTCCAGTATCCAGCAAAGTGCCGTTGTCCTGGAAACCCACTACGAGTTTGTTATTGAGAGTGGGATGAGGCCCAATGCCTTGGATCTGCCCCACCGGCAGGTTGGCGTTAAGGGCAGTGAAGGTCCCCACGCCGCCGCTTATCTGGCTGATTTTGAAGTTGTACAGACCGCCGTCGTTCCCCAGGTAAACAGTATTTTTGTCCGGAGCGATCGCGATCGCGTGCTGATCCGAATGGGTGCCGCCCTTGGTCCCTGGCATGAATGTCCACGAACCTCCCGAGTTGCTGGAGTCGTAGATACCGACGCCGCCAAAGAACACCTGGGCCGGATTCGTAGGCGAAACCAGCAGGGTCTGGTCGTAGAATTCCTGCGAAAAGGTGTTGGGGCTGGCGCCCGTGCCGTCAACCACGCTGCCATTGGGGTTGTTGAAGACGGGGACATTCTCTGCGGTCCAGGTGTTGCCGCCGTCGATGGTCTTGAAAAAGCCGATGTAGCTCTTGCCGTCGGTATTGCCGACCATCGCATAGACTGTACTGCAGGCCTTTGTCCCGCCGGTGCATTTTAGCGGCGCGCCCGAGGTCGGAGGTCCGATCGCAAGGCTGATGCGGTCCAACTGGCCCGGGCCGGCGGGAAAAGAGCAGGCCGGAGCGTCATTGGAGAAGCACGTCAGACCGAAATTGGTTCCGCCATTGGTGGAAATGTAAACCCCCTCCTGGTTAATCGAGAAATAAACCTGCGTCGGGTTGAGCGGATCGATAACCGCATCCGCACCGGGGCAAGGTAGCGTGCCGGCCGACCCGCAGGTGGTGTCATTGAAGTGGCCCCATGTCGTGCCGCCGTCTTGTGATATCCAGTAGCCCTGTTTGGTCCCGTCGCTCGCAAAAAAGAGCGGATCCGCGCGCCCCCCGGAGATGCCACCCGAGGCCATCGCGACGAGATGCGGCGGATTGTGCGAAGCGTCAACCACCAGCCGATTGAAGGCGATGTGGTCGAAAGTGGCGCCGCCGAGCTGGGTCCACGACGCGCCCAGATCGGTTGATTTGTAGATTCCCTGGCCGTAGTAGCAATCAGCTCCCGAATTGGCCTCGCCGGTCGCAACGTAAACGGTGGGCGGATTGGTGTTGACCGCGTCCAGACCGATGGCACCAATCGCCTGGGTGGGTCCGTTGTCGAAGATCGGTTTGAAGGTCGTGCCGCCGTCCGTGCTGAGCCACACGCCGCCCCCGGCGGCGCCCACAAACAGGCGTCCAGCCGGATCGATCGCCAACGCGCTCAGCCGGCCGCTGGCGCCGAAGGTCGCTCCCGCAATCGGGCCGCCGAAGTTGGGCAACGAGTTGGCCATCGGCTGCGGACCGACGAACTGCCATGACGGCGTGACGGCGAGGGGAGAATAGATTTGCGCCTGCTGACGCGCCGTCGCCTCCATCAGGCGCATCTGCGCGACAGCTTTCTGGCGGCCTTGGGGAGGAACGCCAAACTGCAGGCCGAGGCGCTGTGCCCAATACTCGGCGCGCGCGTTGGGATCTTCTTCCTCCTCCGCATCGCGCGCCGGTCGCGCGGTCCTGGTGGCATTGTTTGGACCGGAATTCGCCGGCATCGGCGTGAGCGCGGTGAACGCCGCGGCGCCAAATCCGGCAAGAATAAGGATGGAAAGAACGCGGCGGATGTATAATGGCGCGCGTCCGGATGTTCGTGCCACTTGCGTGATTCCTTTGCGCATCCCGAACGCCCCTTCGCGATCGCTTGCCAACAACGCGTTAACGTATCGCGCCTGCGCGCGTAGGAGAGTCGCGATTGAAATTGAAGCAGCTTTCAAAAGAGCGATGGCGCGCTGAATTGCTGCGTCTTTTGACATTGGAGGTTTATTTGTTTCCGAACGGAAGCTTTAAAACCGGACTAGCCAATAGTTCCGACAAGTTAACATCAATGACGATAAAAGGCCAGAGGGGCAAAAAAAATGCCAGTGGTGTTCCAATTAGCGTCCCAACCGGAACGCTGACGAGATGTTCCGCTGCACGGCCGCGCCAGGGGGTTGGAGGTATCGGTTGCGTGGTGCCGATTACGGCATGGTCAGGACGAGCTTTCGTCTTCGCCGGGATGCTTTGCCGGCGAGCCGGGTGGGCCGGGTTCTAACTCAAGTTGCGCGGGCGGCGGTTCCGCGTCCGTCATCAATTCCAATTGTTCAGGCGCCTGTTCACCTGCGTGCTCCGCGATGCGCTCCTGTTCGGCGGCCTCGATTTTCTGCTCAAGCTCCCGCAGTTCGCTCAGGTCGGGCAGGCTGTCCAAATCCCTCAGGCCGAAGGTCTGGAGGAACTCCGCCGTGGTGGCGTACATCAGCGGACGCCCGGGCGCTTCTTTGCGTCCGGCGATTTTGACCAGGCGCCGCTCGGTGAGAGTTTCGAGCACGGCGCCGCTGTCGACGCCGCGCAGTTGTTCGATTTCGGGCCGCGTAATCGGCTGGCGGTAGGCGATAATCGCCAGCGTCTCCATCATCGGACGCGATAGACGGGGAGGGCGGGCCGCGAGCAGCTTGCGCACATAAAGGGCATGTTCCTTGGGCGTGCGCAGTTGATAGCCGCCGGCCACCTCCTCCAGCATCACGCCGCGCGCGTCGCGATGAAAATCGGCTTTAAGTTCGGCCAGTGCCTTGCGGATGGCCTCCTTGGTAACAGGATCCAGGACGGCCGTCAGACGCGCCAGTGAGACTGGTTCGCCCGACGCGAACAGCAGGCTTTCCAGCACCGCTTTCAATCGTTCCTCATCCACCGCTTTTCCACCCTCTCCCGTTTCACCGCGCCCATCCGTGGTTGTCATTCCGAGCGCAATGGCGGCAAGGACCCATCTAAGCGCTCGGGGCGTCGGCCTCGCGTGACAGCCATATGGGACCGAAGGCGGCCTCCTGCCAGGCGCGCACCTGACCGCGCCGGAGCAGCTCCAGCAGCCCCAGAAAGAACGCCACCACCATCGAGCGGTCGCGGGCATCATCGAAGAGCGAAATGAATTCCAGCCGCTCGTTCTCCTCCAGCCTAGCCAGGATCACCGGGATACATTTGGCGACCGGGATGTCGCGCAGGTTAAGCTCCTGCGGGATTTCCTCCACCAGGCGCGCGAGTACGCCGCGCAAGGCTTCGACCAGGTCGAAAATCGAAACGTCGTAGATCGGAATTTCTTCCGCCGCCTCAAGTTTCTCGCCTGGCGCGACAAACACGTCGCGGCCCAGCAGCGGGCGTTCGGCCAATTTGAACGCCGCTTCGCGGTAGCGCTGGTATTCGAGCAGGCGCGCGATCAGATCGCGCTTGAGTTCCTCGGCTTCCTCTTCGTCGGCCGGACCTTGATAAGGCAGCAGCGCAAACGACTTGATTAGCAGCAACGTCGCCGCCATTACCAGGTATTCGCCAGCCACGTCGAGGTTGAGCGAATCAAGCAGCTCAAGGTATTCCAGATACTGCTCGGTTACGACGCTGGCCGCCACCTCCTGTGGATCAAGTTCGTTCTTCTTGATCAGATGCAGCAGCAGGTCCAAAGGACCCTCGAACACCGGCAGGCGGAACCATCGGCCGGCCTCGAGCACCGGCGTTCTGGGCGGATTGAGATTGGAATCATTCACAGCAGTATCCGCGTTACGGTATTGATGATCGGATCGATCAACCGTTCAAAGAAATTCGAATACAGCAGCAGGATCAGGATCAGGAATCCGTAGCGCTCCAGGCGCGCGAACTTGATTGCGAGTGGCAGCGGCAGCAGGCCGGCCAGCACCCGGCCGCCGTCGAGCGGAAGCAGCGGCAACAAATTGAAGATTGCCAGCGCCACATTGATTATGACCGAAGCACGCAGCATGTAGACCAGCGGTATCACGACCGTGCGCCACGCCTGGGGGTCCAACAATTGGGGCAGTTCGCGAGCTAGGAACGCGCTGGCGATCGCGAGCGTCAGGTTGGTCAGGGGTCCTGCCGCGGCGACCATTACCATTCCGGTGCGTCCGTTGCGCAGCCGGCGAAAGTCCACCGGGACCGGCTTGGCCCAGCCGAAAACGGGCAGATGCAAGTAGAGTAAAATGCCGGGCAGAATCACGGTCCCCAGCGGATCGACGTGCGAGATCGGGTTGAGCGTCAATCGTCCGGCGCGCTCCGCCGTGTCGTCGCCGAGGCGCAGCGCAACCTCGCCATGCATCACCTCATGCGCCACGATCGAAAATATAGTCGGAACCGCCCAAATCGACAGCTCCAGGATGAAATTAGTCAGGTTGTCAGAAAGCATCCCTAACTACGTAGCTTATCGAGCGTGGCGCGCGGATGAAAGGTGCGGTGGACGCGGCGCAAATGCGTGCGCGTCAGGTGAGTATAGATCTGCGTGGTTGATATATCGCTGTGGCCGAGCATTTCCTGCACCGAGCGCAGATCGGCGCCGCCCAGCAGCAGGTGAGTTGCAAAGGAATGACGCAGGGCGTGGGGATGCACCTGGTCCAGTCCCGGCACTCCAATCGCCCACGCCTTCAGGTTCTTGAAAAAGGCCTGACGGGTCATGGCACGGCCCGCGCGCGCCACGAACAGCACGTTGCTCTGGCGCTCCTTCAGCAGTTCGTGGCGTCCGTTCTTCAGATACGCGATCAATGCCCGCCGGGCGCCCTTGCCAAACGGCACCAGCCGCTCCTTGTTGCCTTTGCCGGATACCACCAGCAGCCCGGCTTTAAGGTTGAGCGCGCTCAGCCTCAGGTTAACCAGCTCCGACACGCGCAGACCGCTCCCATAAGCCAGCTCCAGCATAGCCCGGTCGCGCAGTCCGCGCGGCGTGGCGGTATCGATGGCGTCGATTAGAGCTTCGATTTGGCTCACACCCAGGCTGTGCGGCAACGGACGTGACGGCGGACGCAGCTTGATTGCGACGGTGGGGTCCTGGTCGAGAATCTTGCGCTCGAGCAGTTCCCGCACCAAACCGCGGATGCTCGCCAGATGGCGCCGCTGGCTGGCCGGCCCCAGGCCGCGCTCGGCCAGGCTTTCGAGGTAGTCCAGCAGGGCAGGGGCGTCCAGCGCCGCGGGTGCGATGCTGCGTGCGAGGCAGAAGCGGCTGAAGCCGGCCAAGTCGCGGCTGTAGGAATCCAGTGAATTTGCCGCCAGTCCCCGCTCGGCGGCCAGACGGGAGAGATGAAGCTCGACGGCGGAGTCCCAGCCCAGGTCGCTCAAATGTGCTCCTGCGGCGCTTGCGGTGCGGGCCTTTCGTCCAGGCGCTGGAGCAGCGTCGCTTCGATTTCCCGGACCTTCCTGGCATCATCGATCTTGCGGCCGTTCGCGTCGCTCACGTAGAAAACGTCCAACGCCTGGTCGGCATTGGTGGAAATCCGCGCCAGGTGGATCTCGAGGCCCATCTCCGACAGCGCGTGGGTAATCGAAAACAGCAAGCCCAACCGGTCCTGCGTGAAAACGTCGATCACTGTGAAGCGCTCCGAAGTGCGGTTATCAACCGTCACCTCGGTGGCGACCCGCGATACGTAGGGGCGCGCCGCCACCGCGGCCGGCCGCGAGCGGGCAACCAGCGCCACGATATCCTGCGTGCCGCCCAGCACAGCGAGCAGATTGCGCTCGACCCGCTCCCATCGCTCCTCGTCCATCGCGATTGCGGCCGCCTGCGCGATGTGCGAGATGCGAAAGGTATCCAGTACCACCCCGTCGGAGCGGGTGGTGATGCGGGCGGAGAGAATATTGAGGTTGTTGGCGGTCAGTACTCCGGCGATCTTGGAAAACAGGCCATGCTGGTCGCGGGTGGCCACGATAAATTCGCTGAACTCGCGGTCGGGGAAGTGGCGATGCTGGCAGACCAGCGCGTTGCCGTTAAGCCGGCGCATCAGATCGAAATGATAAGGGATGTCCTGACGCGGGGTGATCAGGAAGTAGCGTTCAGGCATCCGCTCTAGGAATTCCTCCAGCAAGCGCGCCCGGTCGGCGTCGGCGGAGGCGAGTTGGCTGCGCAACTCGGTTTTGATCACGGCCAGCAGACGGTCCGGGTCCACCGCCTCGCGGTCACCCTGCTCCAGGAGTTTGAGCGCCTTCATGTAAAGGTCGCTCAGCAGCATGTCGCGCCAGTTGTTATAGACCTTGGGCGCCACTGCGCGCATGTCGGCGAAGGTCATCAGGTAAAGTTCCTTAAGCCGCTCGATCGAGCCCATTTCGCGGGCGAATTCCTTGACCAGGTGATCGTCCTCGGTATCGCGCTTTTGCGCGATCTCCGACATCAGCAGATGGTTGCGCACCAGGAACACCACCGTGTCAACCTGCTCGGAGTCCAGCCCCAGGCGCTGCGCCACTTCCTGGGCCAGCGCGGCGCCGCGCTCATGGTGATGATGGCCGTGGCCCTTGCCGATGTCGTGCAGCACCAGGGCCAGGAACACCAGCGGCAGCGCGTCGGCCGCGCGCGCCACTTCGGTCAGCAAGGAGACGGTGGCTTTGAACTCTCCCGTCCGCAAGCGCTCCAGCTCGCGAACCGCCACCAGCGAATGACGATCAACGGTGTAGATGTGGTAGAGGTCGTGCAGGACACGAGCGTAGAGATTGCCGAACTCGGGAATCAGCGCGCCCAGCACGCCCGCCCGATGCATCGCTTCCAGCGTCTCGGCCACCCGGTCGCGTCCGGCCAGGATCCCCATCAGGGCGGCGCCATAGCGCGGATCGGAGCGCGCTTGTTCGTCGATCAGGTACAGATGATCGCGGACCGACTGATAGGTTGATCCCGACAACTGCACGCCATGCGCCTGGCAATCGGCAAAGACGGTGACCAGGTTGAGCGGATCGCGCTTGAACAGTTCCGGATCGGCCAGGGCCAGCAGCTTGCGCTGGATGAGCACGCCGGGCCGGATCTGCCGGCCGAAGCCCAGCCGGAAGAAGCGGCCGGTGTCGGGTTCCTCGGTGATGCGTGCGATCAGTCCCTCGGCGAACATCTTGATCGTGCTGGCCTGCTGATAGTAGGCGCGCATCAGCTCCGAACTCGCGCTCTGCCCGTCGGCGGCGTTGAACCCCAGCCGCGGCGCCAGCTCTTCCTGGTACTCGAAGGTGAGCTGATCGAAATGGCGGCGGCTCAGAAAGTGCAGCGAGTTGCGCACGCGCCACAGGAAGTCGCGAGCGCGCGCAACCTCGTCCATCTCGGGCTGCGTGACGATCGCCTTGTGCACCAGCTCTTCCAGCGAGCGAACCTTGTACTTCACCTTTGCCACCCACAGCGCGGTGTGCAGGTCGCGCAGTCCGCCCTCGCCTTCTTTGAGGTTGGGCTCGAGCAGGTAAACGGAATCGCCGTAGGCGGCGTGGCGTTTGCGGCTTTCCTCCAGTTTGGCCTTGAAGAACTTGGCCTGGTTGCGGTTGAGCACGTCGCTCAGTAGGGCCTTTTCCAGGTCGGCCCACAGCGCGGAGTCGCCTGCCAGGAAACGGCTGTCGAGGATCGCGGTTTTTTCCTTCAGGTCGCTGTCCGCCATCCGCACGCATTCGCGGATGTTGCGCACCGCGTGGCCCACGATCAGCCCCGCGTCCCACAGCGCGTGAAGCATGATCTCCGCCACGATCTCCAGGTACGGACCCGGCTTCCAATCGTGCAAAAAGAGCAGGTCGATATCCGAATAAGGGTTGAGTTCGCCTCTGCCGTAACCGCCGCGCGCCAGCACGCCCAGGCGCTGATTGAGTTTGTTGAAGCGGCGATCGTGCTCCGCGGCGGCATAGACGAACAGCGCCCGCACCACGTTGTCGACAGCGGCCGTCAGTTCGCGCACGATCTCGCTGCCGCTGGCGCCGGCGAAATGACGCTCCTTGAGCGTTTCGCGCACACCGCCCAGGTAGCTCTTGGTGACCTCGCCCGGTTTGCGGGTCTCGCGGAAATCCTTGAGCAGTTGCGCCTCGTCGGGCGAGCCGCCGGCAACGGTGCCGGCCGCGTTTTGATCGGAGGAAATGCTCACAGGGTGCCCGCCGTCACGTCCTGGTTGAGGTAATGGACGATGCTGTCCGCCAGCGCGTCGGCCAGGACTTGCTGATATTGCGGTGTAGCCAGACGCGCCGCCTCTTCGGCGTTGGACAGAAATCCGCATTCAACCAGCACCGCGGGCAGCCTTGGACCGACCAGCACGTAAAACGGCCCGCGTTTGGCTCCCAGCCCGCGAATGTCGTCCCCGAAGCTCGACTGTAGTGCGCTCACGGTTTGCTGTTCCATCACCTGTGCGAGCAAGGCTGATTCGGTGGCTTTATACTGTTGTTGGAGATCGCTCAAGATGTAGTTCAGGTTGGCGTTAGGCGGCGCGCCTCCGTTATCCACCGCATTCTCCATCCGTGCCAGCCTGATTGTAGCGCGATCGGTGGTGTTGTTCAGGTAGTACACCTCGATTCCCGTGGTCGGCGGATTCGGGCTCCAGTTTAGATGGATCGAGACGAACAGCTCCGCGGACAGCCGGTTCGCAATCGCGGTCCGCTGCGCCAGGGTGAGATAAGTGTCGCTGTTGCGGGTCATCACTGCCTTTACTCCGCGCCGTGCCAGCGCGCCCGCCAGCCGGTCTGCGATCTGAAGCGCCAGATCCTTCTCCAGGCGCTCGTCCGCCGAATGAGTGCCGGGGTCATGACCGCCATGGCCGGCATCGACCACCACAACAGGACTGCCCTGGACTTGCGGCTCGCCCCCCAACGCTATTGGCAGCGGCGGCGCCGGTTCCTGATCGGCACGAGCGATCTGATTCCGGTCGATCTCTGGAGCACCCGCCCTGTCCGGAGCAGGCAGTGCCGGGCGGCGGCGCGCCGCTGCGATCCTGGGCTGCGGTGCGGAATGAGCGGAGTTGAAAGCGGCGGCAAGGTCGACCGCGCCGCGCCGCGCCAGGCCCACCAGGAGCTGATCCCGCCTGCGACCCACCACGTAGTCGCATTGACCCGTCACGTCTATCTGGATACGCACTCGCCGCTGAGGCGCGGCGACAATCCTGATGGTGCCGAGCGGTCCAACCGCGGCATGCAGGAACTGGCTGGGCTCCAGGTTCGATCGCGTATCCAGCAAATCAAGCTGCAGACGGCCCATCTGCTGGCTGAGGGTCCAGCGCGGACGCCCGCTCAGTCGCACATGTACGGTGAACACCTGGCCGCGCCGCTCGATCCAGGTACCGCGGATTACCATTGGAGCGGCGGCGGATTCGGCCACCGTGATCAAGCCGGCCAGAGTCGTCAGGCAAGAGAAAAGAGGCAAGAGGAGTGAGAAACGAGAGGCGAATTTCTCGCTCCTCACTCCTCTTCCCTCTTTTCTCTTCTTTCCAGAACAGCACTTAAGCGGCTCAGAGTATTCAGCGCCTCGATCGGGGTCAGACGATCGGGGTCAAGAGCTTTCAGTTCGTCGATCGCGCGTCTTTCGGCCGGACTAAACAGGTCCATCTGACGCGCCTGCGCGCCGCCCCGACTGCGCCCGCGCGCCAGCCGCGGCATCCCATTGGCGTCCAGTTCGCCCTGTTCCAGGTTGTTCAGGATTTCGCGCGCCCGCAGGATCAAGCCGTCGGGCAAGCCAGCCAGCTTCGCCACCTCGATCCCATAGCTGCGGCTGGCTGCGCCTTCGACCACCTGGCGCAGAAAAACCACGTCGCCGCCCCACTCCCGCACCGCCATGCATAGATTTTTGACTCGCGGCCGCTCGCGCGCAAGATCGGTCAGTTCGTGAAAATGAGTGGCGAACAGGATCCGCGCCTGGGTGCGATCGTGCAGGTATTCCGCCAGCGACCAGGCGATCGCCAGCCCGTCAAAAGTGCTGGTGCCACGTCCCACCTCGTCCAGCAGCAGCAAACTGCGCTCCCCCAGACCGGCCAGCAGCCGCGCCGTCTCGCGCATCTCGACCATGAAGGTGGATTCACCGCGGCGCAGATCGTCGCGCGCGCCGATGCGGGTGAAGATGCGGTCCACCAGCCCCAACGTGGCCCGGGTGGCCGGAACAAAGCTTCCGGCCTGCGCCATGATCACGATCAGCGCTACCTGGCGCAGATAGGTGGACTTGCCCGCCATGTTGGGTCCGGTGATCAACAGCAGCTGGCGCTCTTCGGGATCGATTTCGAGGTCGTTGGGAACGAACTCGCCCCGCTTGAGATTCGCCTCAAGCACCGGATGGCGACCGTCGGCGATACTGAGCGCCGCGCCAGTATTGATGATCGGCCGCACGTAGCCGCGCCGCCGCGCCACCTGCGCCAGCGAGGCCAGGCAGTCCAGTTCGCCCGCCGCCCGCGCCGTCCGCGCCAGGGCGCCAGCGTGAGCGGATATCGCGCGAAGCAGCTTCAGGAAAAGCTCGGTCTCAAGCTCCTTCAGCCCGGACTCGGCGCTTAGGATTTTGCGCTCTAGTTCCTTCAGCTCGGGCGTTGTGAACCGCTCCGCGCCGACCAGGGTTTGCTTGCGCTCGTAATCGGCCGGGGCCCGCTCCAGGTGTGCTTTGGTGATTTCCAGGTAGTAGCCGAAAACCTGGTTGTAACGAACCTTCAGCGAGCCGATGGAAGTGCGCTCGCGCTCGCGAGCCTCCAGCCGGGCGATTACGGAGCGCGCGTCGAGGCTAAGCGCGCGCAGCTCGTCCACGCCGGCGTCATAGCCGGGACGGATCGCTCCGCCGTCGCGCGCCGTCATCGGCGGCTCGTCGCTGACAGCGGCGGCGATCTGACCGACCAAATCCGGCAGCGGGTCGAGGTCCGCGGCGCAGCGCTCCAATTCCCGGCTGCGAAAGCCGCCGAAGGCCGACTTCAACTCGCCCACCGCTTCCAGCGCCAGGCGCAGCTTCAGGCATTCCCGGGGTCCGGCCTTCAAACTCGCAACTCGGCCGACCAGCCGTTCCAGGTCGCCGATTTGGCTTAGCGCCGCGGTAATTGAGCCGCCGAGGTCAGCATCGAACAGCTCCTCGATCGCGTCCTGGCGGCGATGAATCGCGTCGATATCGAGGAGCGGATAGAGCAGCCATGACGCCAGGGTCCGGGCGCTGGCCGCGGTGCGAGTCTGGTCCAAGACCGAGAACAGGGAGCCCTTGCGGGTGCCATCACTGGAGACGACGAGTTCCAGGTGCGCCCGGCTGACTTCGTCTACTTGCAGGTATTGGCTGGCCCGGTAAAGCTCCGGAGGACGCAGATGCGCCATTTCGGCGCCAAAGGTCTGCTCCAGGTAGAGTAGGGCGATGCCGCCGGCGGCCAGCATCTCGGGCGACAATGCCGGGTTGGGCGGCCCGAAGCGCTGCGTCAGGGCCTCGGCCGCACGCCGCGAATCCCAGTAGGAATCGTCCAGGCGTGTGAGCGGCAGGCCCGCGAGGCGGTCAGCGAGGTCGCCGAGCTGCGGAGCCGCCAGTATTTCGCGCGGTCCCAGACGCCTTAATTCTTCCAGCAGGCTGGACGCGTTGCCTAGTTGGGTCACGCGGAATTCACCGGTGGAAACGTCCACCGAAGCCAGCGCGAAGCCCTCGGGCGCCGGCAGCACGACGCTGAGGTAGTTCTTTTCATCCGCGCTCAGCACCAACTCGTCGTTGACTGTGCCGGGGGTGATAATCCGGACGATCTGGCGCGGCATCAAGCCGCGCGTAGCCGCGGTGGGAGTCTGTTCGCAGACCGCGACTTTGTGCCCGGCCCTGAGCAGTTTGGCGATGTAAGGCTCGGCGGAATGATAGGGGACGCCGCACAGCGGCGCTCCTTCCCTTGAGCGCGAGGTCAATTGGATGTCGAGGATGCGCGAGGCCAGCTCGGCGTCCTCGAAGAACATCTCGTAAAAGTCGCCCAGCCGGAAGAACAGGATCGCGTCGGGAACCTTCTGCTTGATGCTTAGGTACTGGGCGATCAAGCCTGTGGTTTTGATGGCCACGTTGGCGGCTAAGATAACTGCCCAGCCGCCGCGGCGCAAAAAGGCGCGGGCGCGCGGGCCGCACACCGATACACAACCAGGTGCGGGACGTGAGGGAGCGCGGGCAATGCCTTTTTTCTTAAAGGCCGGTGAGTTGGAAAAGGGCGCGGCGCAGCTTGAAGAAATGAATCATCGCGGTCAGATAGCTGACGCGGCTGACGTTGGCCAGCTTGCCGGGACTCAGATTCAGATGATAGCGCGAATCGATCATCCGATGGATTTCCTTAGCCAGCACCACCCATCGATCTGCGCGCGTGCCTGAGTCGCCGGCCGCCATGCGCTGGAGCGTGTCGTGGTCGTAGGCGGAAAGCGCCACCAGACAATCGGCAAAAAGCTCGCTCTCGTCGCTCAGATGACGCGAGAAGCTGCCTTCGATGAAGGCGTTGAAGGTCGAGTTTTCCTCGACCAGGGAACCGTACAGATAATGGCCCAACTCATGGCCAAAAGTGGCGGCAACCACTGCGGGCGGATGAGCGGTATTGAGAAAAATCAGGAACTTGGACTTCTTGCTGACCTGGGCGCGGCAAAAAAACCCGCGCAGCGCCAGACCTGACCCGCGCCGGTAAGGCTCGGCGCGCACCTCGATCTCGCGCGGTCCGAACACCTCGCCCAGGTAACGCAGGAGGTCTTCCTTGTTCCAATCGGAAGCCAGACCATGAAATCGGCTGCGGATGTCACGCTCGATGATACGGGAAAGTTCGCCAACCAGCGGCACGGACGGCATTCCGGGCGCTTCCCGGTAGTCGGTGGCGAGCACCTTCTTGAGGTCGGCCAGCTTGACCAGCAATTGCTTGTTGACCGACGCGAGCGAAATCTGAAGCTCTTCGAGCAGCTTGGCGATCAAGGCGTCGCTTTGGCGGACTTCAATCGCGTCCAACCGGGGCGCCGGCCTCGGTTTATGTACTGTGGCGGCGGCAGCCATTCACATATAACTTAGCAAATGCGAGTCTTAGCAAAAAGTGCACATTTTCGTGAACTCTGGATAATAAAATTAGCAGACAACGTCGAGGCTGCCAAACGGAGCCAGAGCAAACCTGTTAATAAAATATGCTTGACCGAGTCGATTTGAGGCATGTTTTGGCGACGTTGGGCAAAAAATCATTGTTTTTGTTATCTTTTTCAGCCACCACTCATAAAGCCCATTAGATTAAAGCAGATGCCTGGTGGAAAAATATCCACAGCCCGAGGGAACCAACCCCTTCGGTCACGCTGGGGCGTGTTCTGACCAGGTCGTCGTCCAGTGGGATAATCAGGCAGCGGCGATGGCAGCAAAAAGCGGCAGCGCGATCGTTCTGGCCGGGGGGCGCAGCTCGAGAATGGGCAGCGACAAGGGTGCCCTGCCGTGGGGCGAAGCAACGATACTGGAGCGGGTCGTGGCGGAGCTTTCCGCCGCCTTCGATGATCTAGTGGTGGTGGCGGGGGCGAGCCAGGCCGCGGCGATGCCGGGTTCGTCCGCCGCAGGGGCGCGAGTGGTGTTGGATACCGGTGCGTTCGAAGGACCAGTCCAGGCGCTGCGCCTGGGACTCGCCACGGTCCGCGCCGAAGTCGCTTTTGCTTGCGCGTGCGATCTGCCGTTCCTGAACGCGCGGCTGGCGCTTGCGCTGCGCAACATGGCTGCGGGACACGACGCCGCAATGCCCCTGGTTCAGGGCCGGCTTCAAGTGCTGCATGCCGGTTACCGCAAAAGCTGCATGCCCGCGCTCGACGCAATGATCGCGCGCGGCGCGCGCAAGCTGCAGGATTTGGCGGCCCAACTCGACGTGCGGCGGGTGGGCGAGGACGAGCTTCGTCCCTATGATTCGGACCTGCTCAGCTTCTTCAACGTGAACACGCCGGAAGATTACGCTCATGCGCTCCGCCTGCGCGCCAAGTCCTCGCCATGAGCGGTTTGATCTGACTCTCACAACGAAACTCTCCTTGATCGCGGGAGAGGCACATACCTGATCGGAGCGGGTGATTAATCGCAGGCTAAACAGCCGGCGCTCAGAGCGTCGCCGCGGCGCGGTCGAGTTCGTCGCGAGCCTCCAATGGCTTGTCGGCCTCCACGAAAAGCGTTTCATGCGGGCGATTATCGAGCAGCTCCAGATCCGGGGTTCGTCCCTGCCGATACGCGCAGCGCCTTACCTTGTCGTATCCCGCCCCCTCGAGCATTTGGCGCATCAGCTCGAAGTCATATTGATAATGACGCCAGCTGAGCTGATTTCTGGGCTCCGAAGGATAAAAGAAATATTTCAGGGCATGCTCGCGCTCGCCGCGCTGATAAAGTGAAAAGATATACTCGAGATTCGGCACCGCGATCCTGATCGTGCCGCCCGCCTTCAGCACCCGCAAGGCGTCCGCCAGCAGCGCCTGCGCTTTGTCGCGATATAGATGATGCAGGCTGTGTGAAGTGAAGATGAAATCTGCCGAGGAATCGGGCAAAGGCACGCCGTATTTGAGGTCATAATGAACAAACGTATTTTTCGATAAAAGAGCGACGAACTCGTCGCGGGAAAGGTTCTGATGATCGGTTAGAAACCTGTACACCAGGCCAATAACGAAGGGGGAATGGCCGGCCGCCAGAGTTCTCAGGCTGCCGTCGACGTTTATCCATCCCGGGGCGACCTGAAGCCCGCTGCCCAGGTTGACCTTGACTATCTGTGCCGCCGGCGTAAAGCGGCGCCTGCGATGTATCACGCCGGACCAGCGCTCGATCGAATCGATCACGCTTCTTGAAAAATGACTATACTCAGCGGGATTTCCTCCGTTGACCGCCATGTGGTTACCAGCACACCCCGCAGGGCCCTAGATAAAAATGAGACCGGCCTGGAACAGATAGTGAGTAAAGGTGTTACAGGAAGCGGAAATCGAACCGCTTCCGTTCTTCTCCGATACTCATCGCCGATGCAAGTACGATAACCGCGTGGAACCGCGAAGAGCAAGAAAGAGTCGTTCCAACCGAATGGAAAATATAAAGCGAACACTCCATTCAGGTTGGAGGCCGGAGTGTGCAACGCAATGCTATCGTGGCGACATTGGAGTAGCTGATTGCACGTTCGACCTTCCACGCGCTGCAGGCGCAGGCGATTGCTCCCATGTGCGAGCTGTCATCATGCTCTGAGCCCACGGATCGAGCGCTTGACCGATCATATCCGCGCCTGCGGCCAATTTGTTGCTGACGATTACAGCGCCGGCGGCCAATATTGATAAGCCTCATACACCGTGTTAGACCCCTCCTTAATATGGGGAGGAATGGGTTTCCATGAGCCGCACGTACAAGGTTGTCGATTCCGACGGGCATGTGCTCGAGCCGGTGGATTTATGGCAGCGATATATCGACCCGGCCTATCGTGAGCAGGCGCCCAAATATTTTATCGACGAGCGCGGCAAGGAGATGATGTGGTTCGTCGGGCGGGCCTTTCCCGGCTTTGATGGCATCGGATCGGCTGGCGCGATCGACATCGCCAGGGGTGGCGACGATTCGGTCAAGAACATGAAGTACGCCGATGGGCGCAAAGGCGGGTTCGATCCGCACGCGCGTATCGCGGACCTGGATCTGGACGGGATCGACGCCACGTTCCTTTATCCGACGATGGGGCTGTGGATGGGCGCTATCGAGGATCCGAAGTTTGCCGCGGCCTGTGTGCGCGCTTACAACCGCTGGCTGGCCGATTACTGCAAGCCCTACCCCGACCGGCTGTTCGGGGTCGCGATGCTGCCGATGCAATCGGTGGAGTTGGCGGTCGAGGAGATGCGCTTTGCCCGCAAGGAGTTGGGGATGCGCTCCGGCTTTGTGCGGCCTAACCGCTATAATAACCGCCAGTTGGACGACCCCGCCTACAATCCACTGTGGACCGAAGCGCAGGAACTCGACTTCGCCATTGGTATCCACGAGGGGATGGGCGGCAATCCCGCAATTGGCATCGACCGCTTCCCGAACCGGGGCGCCAAGCACATCGTGTCGCATACGATGGAGATGATGCTGGCGTCCTTGTGCGTGATCTGGGGCGGGGTGTGCGAACGCTTCCCCAAGGTGCGCTTCGGTTTCCTGGAGGCGGGCGGCGGCTGGATGCCGGCTTGGCTGGACCGCATGGACCGCCATTTCGCCGACAGCCATCTGTTTTATCCGGACATCAAGATGAAGCCCTCAGACTACTTCCGCCGCCAATGCTGGGTCTCCTTTGAGCCGGTGGAGGCGTCGGTACAATTCGCGGCGGACTTCCTGGGTCCGGAGCACATCCTGTGGGCGACCGACTATCCTCATCCCGATGGATTCTTTCCCGGCGCGCCGCAGCGAATTGCGGAACGGCTGCGCCCCGAGATCCGGCACACCGTGATGGCGGACAGCGCTTTGGCGTTCTACAAACCGTAGAACGGCGCTTAAGATCGTACCTTCGCATTGGCTGAAAGGAACGGCACGACTATGGACTACGACCTGATCATCAAGAAGCCCACCATCGTTGATGGCACGGGGGCTCCGCCCTATGAAGCCGACCTCGCGATCGCCGACGGCAAAATCGCCGCAATCGGGCCGGTTAAAGGCGCGGCGCGCGAGGTGATTGACGCCGCCGGCCTCATCGCCACGCCCGGCTTTGTCGATCCGCACACCCATTACGATGCACAAATCTGCTGGGATCCCTTGCTGACCTGTTCCTCGGAGCACGGCGTCACCAGCGTTGTTATCGGCAACTGCGGCGTCGGTATCGCGCCGTGCCGTCCGCAGGCGCACGAAATGGTCACCCGCGACCTCGTGACGGTGGAAGGAATTCCATTCGACGTGCTCAGCCGGGGAATCACCTGGGACTGGGAGAGCTTTCCGCAATACATGCAGGCGGCGCAAAAGCGCGGCCTGGGAATCAATGTGGGCTTCCTGGTTCCGCTCACACCGCTGCGTCATTTCGTGCTCGGCGAGGAATCCAGCGAACGCGCTGCCCGGCCCGAGGAGAGCGGCCGCATCGCGGCGCTCTTGCGCGAGGCGATCGACGCGGGCGCTTTGGGCTTCTCCACCACGGTTTTTCGCCAGCACCTGGGCTACAAGGGCCGGCCGCTCGCATGCCGCCTGGCCGACCAGGATGAACTGGCCGCATACGCCGATGTGCTGAAGCAGGCCGGCAAAGGGGTGGTTGAGATCGCGCTGACCCAGGACTTGGGACTGCTATCCGATCAGGAATATCAATTGGTGGATCTGCTGCTTGAGCATAGCGGGCGCCCGGTGACCTGGACTGCGCTGCTGCCGCGTATCACGGATCTGAGCGCGCACGAGGCGACTTTGAAAAAGGCCGAACCGCTGATCCGGCGCGGCGGCATTCCGCAGATCGTCAGCAAGGGCAACAAGATCATGTTCGGGCTGCGCGATCCATTTGTGTTCGCGCCGCGCGCGGAATGGAAGCAGGTCTTCCATCAAAGCCTCGAAACGCAGCTGAAAATTTTGTCCGATCCGGCCTTCCGCACCACCTTCGCCGAGGGGCTCAAGAAACCCGAGGTTTTCTTCTCCGGTCATTGGAAAGCCATGTCGGTGGCGGAGGTCGGCGATCCCAAGCTGAAGCACTTTGAAGGCAAGGGCTTGCTCGAAGTGGCCAATGAAATGGGCAAGGCGCCGGTGGACGCTTTCCTCGACCTCGCGGTCGCGGACAAACTCGAGACCCGCTTTTGCATCTTCGAGGACTTCGAACGCTACCTGAGCGGGCTGCTGGCCGACGATCGCACGCTGGTCGGACTGGGCGACGGCGGTGCTCACGTGGACATGTTCTGCGGCGCGGCGTACTGCACCTACATGGTCGGTCATTGGGTGCGCGATGAAAAACTCTTTAGTCTTGAGCGGGCGGTGAAACGGATGACCTCGGAGCCGGCCGACTTCTTTGGCCTGAGCGATCGCGGGCGCCTGGCGCCGGGGATGGCCGCCGACGTCGCCATCTTCGACTACGATACGGTAGGCGAGAAGGGTCCCAGGACCGCGCATGACCTGCCGGGTGGCGGGATGCGCCTGACGGTCGCCGCGACCGGCGTGCACTACACGATCGTCAATGGCCAGGTGCTCTACGATCACGGCCAGCCGCGCCAAGCGCTGCCAGGGCGAGTTTTGCATCCGCGCTGAGCGCGACCATAAGAATTGGAATTTTTTCAGGCCGAAGGCGGGGATAATGCGGCGGGCCGCGGCGCCCGCCATCCATCCGCGGGCGCTGCCCGCGCGATGTAATCTATTTCCTTGGGAAAACAGCGGCGGGCACGGCGGTCCGCCCCCGCTTGCAGATAGTCTGGAGACGCCAAAAAACATCGACAAATCATCCTGGAAACGCGCACCGGCAAGTGGGAATCGCCGTCCGCGCCAACGCCGCGCAGAATCGGAGGGGGAACATGAAGGCTTCCGGGTATCGAGCGAAATTCCAACTGGCGGTGGCCTTGGCGGTCTTGCTTCTCGCCCTGCCGGCAGCGCGAGCCGCGATGCAGGTTGTCCGGTCCTATTCCAGCAACCAGTTCAACGGCGTCATCGGGTTTACCTACAAACAGTCGCAGCCGGCGTGGCCGGCCCTGCCCAAGGCAAAACCCGGCAGCCCGAACGTCGTGATTTTCCTGCTTGACGACGTGGGCTTCGCCAACCTGGGCAGCTACGGCGGCCCGATTCGCACGCCGAACATCGACCGGCTGGCACAGGCCGGTCTGCGCTACAACAACTACACCACCACCGCGCTCTGCTCGCCCACGCGCGCCGCGCTGCTCACCGGCCGCAACCATCATTGGGTCGGCTTCGGCACGATTATCGAGGCGGCGACGGGTTATCCCGGATACAACGGCCTGCTGCCCGACGATGCAGGCACAATCGCCACCATCCTCAAGCTGAACGGCTACGCCACCTTTGCGATCGGCAAATGGCACAACACGCCGATCGAATTCACCTCGCCGTTGGGTCCGTTCAAGTATTGGCCGACCGGTATCTGGGGATTCGAGCATTTCTACGGATTCCAGGGCGGCGAGGCCAGCCAATGGAACCCCGAGCTGTTCGAAGGCACCGTGCCCATTTTGCGCGACAACACGCTGGCGCCCATGCAGGAATGGGATCGCCGGCAGGATCATCTAACCGCGCTGCTGGCCGACAAGGCGATCGAATCGATCAGGCAGTCGAAGGCGGTCAATCCGGATCGGCCATTCTTTTTGTACTTCGCCCCCGCCGCGTGCCATGCGCCGCATCAGGCGCCCAAGGAATTCATCGATCACTACAAGGGTCGGTTTGACAAGGGATGGGATCAGATTCGGCAGGAAATCCTGACCCGGCAGAAGGAAATGGGTGTGGTGCCGTCCAACACGGAGCTTGCCCCGCGCGCACCGGGCGTCAAGCCCTGGGCCGATCTGGCGCCCGCGGAGCAGCGGCTGTTCGCGCGCGAGATGGAGGTTTACGCCGGATACCTGGAGCATGCGGATTACGAGTTCGGCCGCATCCTGGGCGCGCTCCAGCAGTCGGGCCAGATGGACAACACGCTGATTATCGTGAGTTCGGACAATGGCGCCAGCGCGGAGGGCGGGCCGGTCGGCACCAGCAACGAATTCCGTACCTTCAACCGCGTGCCGGAACCGCTTGCGCGCGACGTGGCAAGGATCGGCGAATTCGGCTCGCCACTGACCTACAATCACTACCCGGTCGGATGGGCGCAGGCCAGCAACACGCCGCTTAAGTACTACAAGCAGACCGTGCATTACGGCGGAGTCCGCGACCCTCTCATCATCTATTATCCGAAGGTGATTAAGGACAAGGGCGCGATCCGCCGTCAGTTCTGCCACGTGATCGACGTCATGCCGACAATCCTTGATGTGCTGGGAATCAAGCCGCCCGCCGTTATCAACGGCGTCGCGCAAAGGCCGATCCAAGGCGTGAGCTTCGCGGCCACCTTCACAGGCGCGAACGCTCCCCCGGCGCGGCACGTGCAGTATTACGAGATGGTCGGCAATCGCGGTATCTGGCGCGACGGCTGGAAGGCGGTTGTTTACCACGCCCGGATGCCGTGGGATTCGGCCGGGTCGTTGCCCTTCGAGCGGGACAAGTGGGAGCTCTACCACATAGACGACGACTTCGCGGAAATCCACGACCTGTCGGCGAGGTATCCGGACAAAATAAAGGAACTGCAGACCCTATGGCTGGAGGAGGCCAAAAAGAACAACGTCTTGCCGCTGGACGACCGCCTGGGGCGCATTGCAGGCGCCAAGCCATGGCTGCCCGCGCCGCGCGCCACGTACATCTACACGGCCGCGACCTACCGGGTGCCTGAGATGCTCGCACCCGACATAAAGAACCGCTCCTACAGCATTACGGCCGAGGTCGAGATACCGGCCGGCGGCGGCGACGGGATGCTGGTGACCAACGGCGGCCGCTTCGGCGGCTACGCGTTCTTCGTGCAAAACGGCCGGCCCACCTTCGTTTACAACGACCTGGGCGACCAGCGCTTCATCATCGCCTCGAGCGAGGCGGTGCCGGCAGGCAAGGCCAGCTTGCGTTTCGAGTTCACCAAAACCGGTGATAACAGCGGCGCCGGCGCGCTGTTCATCAACGGGAAGAAAACCGGCGAAGGAAAGATCGATCGCACGGTGCCGTTTGTGTTCTCCGATCACGACACCTTTGACGTCGGGCGCGACACCGGAACGCCCGTCGCCGAAACCTACCGGTGTCCGTTCCGTTTCACTGGTGTTCTGGATAAGGTTGTGTTCGAGTTGAAAAACGACAAGGGACAGGCCGCCATGAAGAAGCAGGCGCAGGGCGCCGCCGAGGTGTTTGCCGGCGCGCAGTGAGATTTATTGCCAGGTGTTATGATTATGCCGTGGACCCCCGCTGCACGCAGCGCGCGCAGCGGGGGGCCAGCTCGCTTCGGACTGAATCCGGGGAGCATCGGGCGATAGCCAGGAGGAGCAACGATGGCCACCAAATCATCCGCGATTCACGACCGGCTGAGCCATCCGGTGATCGATTCGGACGGACATTGGATTGAATACGAACCCGCCGTGCGGGAATACGTGCGGCGCTTCGTCGGCGAGCAGTCGGCGGCGCGCTACGAGCGGATCACCAAGGTGACGCTGGCCTCGGGCACCCGATTCAGCACGATGGAGCAACGGCAGAAGAGCAAGCAGGCGCAGCCCGCGTGGTGGACTTTTCCGACCAAGAACACGCGGGATCGGGCCACCGCGATGCTGCCCAAACTGCTCTACGAGCGCCTGGGCGACATGGGGCTGGACTACAGCGTGCTGTTTCCGACCTCGATCATGACGATGGTGCCGTTCATGCGCGACGAAGAACTGCGCCGCGGCGGCACGCGCGCCCTTAACACTTACGCGGCCGAATTATTTGCCGACTACGCCGATCGGATGACCCCGGTCGCCGGCATCCCCGTGCATACGCCGCAGGAAGCGATCGAGGAGCTGGAGCATGTGAAGTCGCTGGGGCTGAAGGTCGTGATGCTCGCGGGGCTGGTCAACCGTCATGTCGCGGGGGATGGCGGGCAGTCGCGGATTTGGCGCGATCCCCTGGGGCTGGACAGTGACTACGATTACGATCCGGTGTGGGCCAAGTGTTTGGAGTTGAAGCTAATCCCGACCTTTCACAACTCGACGCAGGGACTGGGTTTTCGCGCATCCACTTCGAACTGGACTTACAACCATATCGGCCATTTCGCGGTGGCGGGCGACACGCTGTGCAAGGCGCTGTTTTTGGGCGGCGTCACGCGGCGCTTTCCGCAATTGAAGTTCGCGTTCCTGGAGGGCGGCGCCGGATGGGCCTGCAGCTTGTACAGCGACCTTATCCGGCACTGGAACACGCGCAACCTGGCCGCTTTGGACTACGTCAATCCGAATAACCTGGACGAGAACCTGTTCCGCAGCCTCGCCGAGCGCTACGGCGATTCATACATCAGGGAGACCGTGCGGGATAATCCGATTCTGCGGCCCGATCCGGCGCCTCCGGCCAATCCGGACGATTTCTGGCGATGCGACATCAAACGCGGCGAAGACATCCGCGACCTGTTCGTGCCCAACTTCTATTTCGGATGCGAAGCCGAGGATCCGATGAACGCTACGGCGTTCAACCAGCGCGTCAATCCCTACGGCGCGCGCCTCAACGCCATCCTTGGATCGGATATCGGCCACTTCGACGTCAAGGACATGGACGAGGTGCTCGAGGAATCCTGGGAGCTGGTCGAGCACGGCGTGCTTACCGAGGAGGAGCTGCGCGATCTGACCTTCACCAACCCGGTCCGCCTGTTCGCCGGAATGAACCCGGACTTTTTCAAGGGCACGGTGGTGGAGAGGCAGACCGCCGCGCTGGTCGCGGGCAATTAGCCTCGTGGGGCCAATAATCAATTCCCTCGCGGATCCCTGACCGTGGAGCGGGCGAGGGTGAATGGAATACTGGTGAAGAAACTCTCCGGCGCACATACACGATTCGCCCTGGCGGCCCTCGCTGTGATCCTTTTTGCGGGCACCGCGTACGCGGAGACCTGGTACCTGATGGCGGCGGACGTCAAAACCATCAGCCAACCGCAAGCCGCCAGCATGATGATCAAAGGCGCGGTGGCGGGACCAATCCGCTTCACGTCACAGGGTAGCTTCGGAAGCCGCGCGCAATGCGAAACCGAACGCAACAAGCTGGCGCAGGACTGGCAGAAACACAGCATCATCGCGCGCGGCGGCTGGTCCCAACACGGCTTCACCAGCCCCAACGCGTTTGCCAGATGCGTTCCGGACCATGACCCTCGCCTGTCCACCTCCAATGGAGCAACGCCAACCATGGACGTGATGCTGCAGACCAGGCGAGTCCGCGGGCACTGATTGCGGCGTCCCGGGACGCCAACCCATTGGCAACGCTTCGCACGGATAGAAAAAGCCCGTGGGCACGTCGGCCGATTTTCTGGCACAATTCCCGGGTTACGGCAGCGATCTAAGCGGCGCGCGACGCCGGGGTGGTGGAAGCGGTAGACACAGAGGACTTAAAATCCTCTGGAGGGCAACCTCCGTGCGGGTTCGAGTCCCGCCCCCGGCATCAACAAAATCAAATGATTTTTGGCTTTTGCCTAAGTCTGTCTGGTCTTAAGGGACTGCCTTGACAGCCAATTTGACAGCCATGAGCCTCAAAGACGCCATTTTTGTCCAGCTTCCACCCTTTAGCGGCCGGCAAGGATGGCATCCATCGCGTCGGCAGCCTCTCTTCTGAGTTGCTCCCCAACGTGCGCATACAAATTCGCGGTAAGGGCGATTGAGCTATGCCCGAGGATGTCCTGAATCGAGCGCAGTGGGACTCCCTGAGCCAGCATGAGACTGGCGGCTGAATGCCGGAGATCGTGAAACCGGATATCGGGCAGACCGGCTTTACTAAGCAGGGCCTTGAAGCCGTTATGAAGCTCATGCGGATCGAGCGGCTTGCCGATATCGGCGGCAGCGCCCTGCTGCGCCCTGGCCCGCCGCGCCAAAGATCCGCCCCACGCAAAGCTGACAATCAGCACGCCACCCCTCTGCAGGAGGTCGCGCCGGGAAATCGAAGTAG
>Ga0126381_100000339_pt1 | contig 51007 bp, 67 predicted proteins | sample PanSoiMetPlot_28_FD_96465 | JGI IMG/M metagenome (GOLD analysis project Ga0126381, IMG submission 96465) | Tropical forest soil microbial communities from Panama - MetaG Plot_28 | ecosystem: Environmental > Terrestrial > Soil > Tropical forest > Bulk soil | place: Panama | collected 2016-02-17 | reverse complement strand
TTAGAGAAGGTGGTAAAGCGGCTGCTAAAAGAGCAGAAAACGGAGTGCGATTAACGTCCGATAATGTTAGGTCTTGTGAAGGAGAAGACATGGTCGAGTTCTGGGTCAACGGAATCGTAAGCCATCGCGACCAGCAGCCTTACGTGCAGTTGTCGAACGAGAAGGGCATGATTGCGCAACTGTCAGTAGGACAGGCGGTGAATATCGCGCTGGATATTTTACGCATGACCTTCCGCACTGAGATGGATGCCATGCTGTGGGACTTCTGCCGGAAGCAAGAATTTCCAGAGGCAGCAGGCGCGGCCATGATGATGGTCTTCCGCGACTACCGGGCCAAGCTCGATCAGGAGAAGATTGAAACTAAAATGAGTGATCCAGACACCGGAGAAGAGCGGTAAAGAACGTTCGATAATGTTATGACGTTGGGCGAGAATCAGATAGTTTCTAAAGTTTTTCCGCCATCGGCCAGCCGTGGTCATGGATCTCGCTAATAAGCATCACGAGGTCGAAGTCGTCGAGACTTCTGATCTTGGCTAGCTGCGCGGTAAGTTTGGTATCCGCTTTGCCGACCTCACGACAGTTTATGCTCGCGCTGCAACCGAGAGGTTTGGAGCATCACTTTCAGAGGTGGGGCAGTGGATGGAGGATCAAATGTCCGCTGTGTCCTTACATGCCGCCCAAGGAGTGCAGTTCGTAATGCCTCCGCTTCCCAATCAAACTGCAACCGTTCAATAGTTCTACCCCATCCCCAGATATGCGTTAGCACGTATAAGCAAAAAGGCCTCCCGGAAACTAGAAGAGTCAGCTTCCGGGAGGGTTCCATTTCTGGCTATTGTTCGCCCCCAGAAGCCCTAGGACGCGTCCGCGAGCCTCCCAGGGCGTCATCCCCCACCAAATTTCCCAGACCGTCTAAAACCGAATTATCGCGGGTGGTCACCATGGCTCCCGATCCCGCCGCGGACAGGATCAGAGGAGCGGTCCAGCTCGAGTCCCATTTTTCGTTGGTGATGGTGGCGCTAATGAGGTCAGGGGCGTATTCGACGGTGCCGGAATTGCCGCTCCTGATCCCGTTGAGGAAGAAGCTGAACTGACGTGGGCCCTCGACAGAGGTGATGCGGAAGGTAGCCTCGTCCTGGCCCTTGAGGTGCGCGTAGGGACAGAGGCTGTACCCGTTGACCATCGAGCAGGTAAGCCCGTGCGGCGTCTGGGTAACGACTTGGCAATTGCCGTCGGCGCAGGTGATCGACCGGATGGGCACCGGAGCGACGCCGTAGTTATATCCCTTGGTGGCGTCGACAGCGTTGATAGCCACATCGCCGGCCACATAGCCGCCCCCACCATCGACCAGCATTCCCGAGACCCTCAGTTGCCCATTCACGGTGCCGTCATTCTGGGCCAGGAAATATCCTGTATTGCTCTTGGTTAATTCTGCGTAAGAGTCGCGGAGATCGATGTTATAGAAGCTGCCGTTGACCAATCGGATCCCGGTCGTGCCGTTGCCCTCGAAGTGATTGCCGCAGCAGAAGAACAAACCATTGCTGGTGCACCCGCCATAAGAACTGGGATGATCGCATAGTTTCATATACACGCCTTCGTTGGCGTTGGTGTTGAATAAATCATGCGAGAATACCAGGGCGTTGGGTTGATCCCCTAAAATCTCCATGCCGCGATTAGAGTCAGCGAAGGTCGAGTCCTGGACATTCCAGGTCCAGGAGTTCTCGAGGAAGCGCAGGGCGGTGCCGGAGATGAACCCGTCGACATTCAGGCGGTCGAGCATGGCTCCCGGCCCGCGGGCGTTCTCGATCTCGATGCCTGCGGTCGAGTAGGTGCCTTCCACGGGGATGATGGCCAGATCGCGCACCGTCACCCCATATACTCCACTGGATCCGTTGCTGGTTCCGATATACAGGCAGGGATTATTGCCCGACTGGCACCTGATGGCCGAGGTATTGATCGACGGACCTTCGAGAACGGTGTAATTACCGCTGATCTGGATGCTCATTCCTGCGGCCATAGTAAGCGAGGAGAAGGCCACATCGATGGTGGTGAGGGGGCGGCTGATGATAATGTTCTGGGCCGAAGATTGGGCTCCCGTGACGTTCTTGCCATCGATATAGCAGGCCACCGACGGCGCACAGGCGTTCATGGCGTCGGTGAGCTTCTGGCCGAAATCGCCGCCCGACTTGAGCACGATCACGCTGGGCTTTTTGCAGCCTGCCGCCAGTACACAGACGAGGAGAAGGGAGAGGATCTTACCGGGCATAAGTAACCTCCGGCTTTATTTCTCCCTAATTTACTTGATCTCCTCGAAGCCCATCGCAACTACTTCGTCTAAATTGGCACCGTGCAGGGATATCCAATGCCGCGGCACCAGGAACCGGCGCGTCTTCTCGGTGCCGCCCGGAGCCGGCACCTGCCAGGAGACGCGCACCTGATCGCCCTTGGTGAGGATCTCCTGCTCCACCAGGGTCTGGAGCTTGGGATTCATATAGTGCAGTGGCCTGCCGCAGGGACACATCTGTTTATCGCACATGTGGTCACATTTATCCTCACTTTATTCGCATAGGTTGTAGACGCTCATACAGGAACGTGCTGGAAACATGCGCCGGTATGGAAAGGCGACGGCATCGAAGAACTACGCGAAAAGGCCGCGGCGATCGCAAGCGAGCGAGACCCTTGGCCCAGAGAATTAGCGCAGTCGAGTCCTTGCTTTCCGCTGAAGCAGACAATGTGCTTCATAAACTCCTCTTTTCCTTCTGCATCCCCTTGGGCATGGCGCTAACTGCCTTCGCCATGGTGTAGTTGTCATCAGTTCACCGGACCTAACATTATCGGACGTTCTACGACTGCTCAAATGCACCGATGCGTTCCGACAACACCTGTTCATAGAGTTGCATGATAAGCAACTGGCGACTGAGCCTCATCTGTTCTGCCGCTGGTAAAGATGAGTAAACAGAGCCGCTAATGAACTTCTCCAGTTTGTCCACCTTTTCTGACAATTCAGCCTTTTCAGTGATTACTCGCTGCTGATGTGGTTGCATAATTCTCTCTGAATCAGGCTCATGCGTTGGAGGTCTTTCTCGCTAGGTTCCGCGTCTGGTTCCAGAATCGACATCATCGGGAATCGACAGATAACGTCTTGTAAGGGGAGCGAAATGAAGACGAGAGAATTGATCGACAAGATATGTAAAGATGCGCAAACTAAGCCATCCGGCTTCGATCAATCGGCCCTGATCGGCTGTAGCGCAGCTAAAGGCCCAAAATTGGCCTCCCAAGAACGTCCGATAATGTTAGGTTGGGTGAATATCATAATGGACGCGAACAAGTGCAGCGCCCCGGCAAAGAATGCCTTTCGCATCTCATCCAGTTGTACCGTAGGAGCTATTATAGACCCAATCGGACCCATGTGGAATATACTGTTGGCACAGCGGGCAACCAGCCGGCGGGCAGGAGTTCTTCGACGACACTCGCGCATGGGATCGACAACAAGCTCACCGGCATCGACGGACGCGTCATCGTGCGCGAGGGCTTTCAGGCTACCGCGCAGTCGATCGGAAACCTGCTCGCCGTGGCGCAGATTCATCAGAATCGGCTGGACGGACTGGATGGCCAGAAATGACATTAACATTCGCCGTGCCCCTCTCCGGGTAAGCGGATCGTGGGGTTAGTAACCCTCGGGCGGTACGTAAGCCGCCCATAAAAGCCATCGATGTAGAGAGTGCCGATAAATCCGAGCGGGGCCCCTCCGGGGGCCCTTTCTAATTTTTGTTTTCGCGATGGTGGAATTATGTTGACTAGGGTTTTCCCTAGGTGAACACTTATGGTACTAAAGGGGCAATAATGCCCCGTCCGGCTGCAATCCCGCCGCTCTCGAGTAGATATAGGAGTTCCCCCATGGACTTTCTTTCCTGTCCTAAGTGCGGCTGCCACTGGCTGCCCGAGCAGATCCCTGGATTCGATCTGTTCGAGTGCCCGCGCTGCGAAGAGCAGTTCCTCTCCGCCGGCGGGGAGATGCGGCGAATCCCCACCACCCCGGAATGCAAGGCTCTGGCCTCCAGGAAGTGCTCCACGCCTCGCGTTTACCTCAGCCACGCCTATCGAACCGACGACCGAATCCTGAAAGCCATGAAATCGTTCCTGGCCGGCAAGCGGTTGCCATGGGTCTGGTGCGGTCTCCATCATCACGGGCGGCCCTAAGGAGGTTTTATGCATACCCAAATACTGCTTCGCGCCTGTCCGGTCTGCGGAGGCGAATCCCAGATCTGGGAACTCGATTCGCGGCTGGCGATACAAGCCTGCTTCGGCTGCGAGCGAGCCCGGTTCCTGGTGGCGGGCGGGGTGGCGGAAGTGAACCTGCGCGGGGTCGTAACCGTCAAAAGCGATCCCGGGAGGCCGGCGCAGGCGGTCATCATCTCCGGGGTCTTTTTGGAGCCAGCCCCCCAAAAGAAGGAAGAGATCGAAGAGAGACAGGAACTCCCGGGAAACGTTGGCCCAGAATTTCTGGCCGGCATGGAAGAGTTGAAGAAAGGAGTTCCGGGTTTCGAGGCTTGGTGGTTAGGGGAGATAGGAACGGGAATCGATATCCTGTCGCGCAATGAGGCCGGAGAGGTGACCATCGCTCAAGCCAAAACTCACGGACGGTTGTAGTAGATAGCCTTGCTGGCCTTTTCCCGGTTGCAGGAGTAGTGCGCAGCCCCGTTCAGGGGTCGTCCGTCCTTCTCAATGCGATCGTCTCTTTTGCAGCCCTCGAAGCCGCGCCCATACTCGTGCTCGAAGACGGCGTCCTCGAACCTCAAGGCTCCGGGACAGGAAGCCAAATGCCGGCTGAGGCAGCAGACGCCCTTCTGGCGGGTCCACATGGCCCGCACCCTTTCCCGGTAGATAGCGAAGCCTTCGGGGCAGGAGAGGTTGATGACCTCCCGGCCTCCGGGCCCGTCGGGAAAGCGGATCAGGGGCTTGGGCTTCTTCTTCTGCCATCCGGGCTTGAGGCTTTGGGGATACTTCTGCCGCTCCACCTTGACCTTGACCGGCTTGAGGGGCGGCAAATCTTCCTGAATTGTTTTTAGAATGCCATTTCCGGACCTTGCGGGGGCCCTTACAGGCGTTCCCGGCCTCCAGGACATACTTATCCCCTCCGACCCTCGAGGAAGGCCTCCAGGACCTCGCCCAGGGCCTCCTCGGTCTTGGGCACATAGGACTCGATCTTCTCCCAGGCGGCGTGGATCTCTTCCGGAGTGGGGGCCCGGAGCTGATCGTTGTTCATGACCGCCACCGGAGCTTCAATTGTTGTGGGTGCTGGTTCGGACCTTGTGATCTGGGTTTGGGGATGGTGGTCGTGGTTCTTCTTGTGGCCTTTCAGTTCCAGCTTGCTCATGTTCATTTCCTTCCGGGGCGAATTTGTGGACGTAGCAATAAGCCGGCTCGAGTAATCCGTACTGGTCACGGTATTGGATGATTTCTCTTAACAGCGAGATCAGCACGCAGGCGGTGATATAAGTCGAAGGCGGCTGCGATTCGGTGTCGCTGTTGAGTTCTCACTTGAGATGCTCGGCGGCCACCTCAGCGAGCTTGGAACGGATGAGGGAAGTGGCGAAGAAGTGGTGGTCGGCGATGATGGCGTCGAGAATGGAGTCCATGTCCACCACAAACATGCTTAGTTTCCTTTCAGTCTCCACACGCGCAGATCCGAAGCGTGGTTGGTGACCCGGGCGGATTTGGTCCAGAGCCCAGTGGGCTCGAAATACTTGCGGAACACGGCTCCGGCGGCAGGGCCCAGGGGGTCATCATCGACCCCGCGACGATTCATTTCCTTGCGCACGAGGTCCATATGAACCGTGCCCTCACGGTGGGCGATATCAATGGCGCAGTCCACAGCGATGGCCAAGCTCTCGGAGCGGTTATATGCCGCGAGGTCGATACCCTCTTCCTTTCGTCGCCGACCTTCCTCGAGATCGAACTCAAACTTGAGTTGATCCATTATGCTTTCCCGATGCGTACATCTTTCCCGAAGGTATTCAGTTCCTTCATCACCCCGCGGAGCATTTCGATATCCAGTTCCATGGACGCCCCCGCCGGCGAAAGTTGGGTCATGATCGAAGCCAGCACCGCTTGGGCTCCGGCATAGAAGGTCCGGCGCAGGTCGATGTACTGATCGGGATAGATCAGGTCGAGGTGCTCGCCGAAGACGGTCTTAACGTAGCTCTTCCACTCTTTGTCGATCATGGCTTTCTCTCCGCCAGCAGTTTCTGGCTTTCTCTAATCCGTTCCCAGATCTTTGTGATCAGATCGCGAGTGTGGCATACTTAGCTACCGCGAAGCGTTTCCTCTTCTCTTCAAGCTCGGCGGCCTCCTGACGGAGAAACTCTTCCAGGGGAGGCATGCCCGGCTTCTTGCGGATCTTGTCAGCCTGCCGGTCCCGCCACGCCCTAGTGTGGTGCTGAGAGTCCGGTGTCGGTGGTACTGGCTCTGGTACTGGTACCATTTGCGGTGGTACCAATGCCACGTTTTCTGGTTCCGGTACCACTTCGACTGGTACTGGTACCACCGGCTGGTACCACGTTCTGGATTTGCACTTCCGGCACCGGGCCGGCATGCCCTTCTGTACCGCCCCGCACTTCCGGCACTGATCGTCCATGGATCTCCTTCCGCGGACCACGTAGCGGAAATACCCGCTCCTGGTTCCAGTAAGGGCTCTTGCAGCGGCTACAACGCGCAATGGGGCCAAAGGCGCGATAACACCAGTCGGAGCCACATCTTTTGCAGTGCAGAATTTCCATAATATGCACCTTTTTAGCACCGCAATCGTGCACCGTAAAGGTGCATATATCACAGCTCCTCGATAATAGTCCACCTTTTTAATTCACTTGTGCACACCTAATTGAGACCGTCTCAGCTGGCCCCAGGGCCCTCGAAAAAAACCAGTCTGAGACTATGACGAACTGCTATAGGGACAACTAACCGATCGGTACCAGTACAAAGGATTTAGCAAGCGATCGCATGCCGCGGAGAGTAGCGTAAGAATCCCGTATCATTAGGTGGTCTCTAGATTCTAAAGACGTTAGATGCTTGAGGGTCCCAAATAAGGTCCATAACCCCGAAAACAAGAGACAACCACAAAATGCCTGCCGCGGGCCCTCTGCGGGCCCCTGTAGCGATTCGCTGCCGCATGCGGGGCCCTCTGATACTCCTGAGAATTTCCGAAGCCTTAAAAGACCTTGATGGACCTTGATGGACGGATGGACGGGGGAGTAATTGAGTGGGTCTCAATTCCTGCCGTTTCTTCTATGGAGTCCAATAAATCAGTAATCATTTATTGGGTACTTTGGCTTGGAATATCCACAGTTATTTTCCTTTGAGTAGTAGCGCTACTGAATTAGAATGCCTTTAACAACACGACGCACGCGCATGATCAACGCGCACCAGCCGACGTTGGACTTGACTGACGCCGACTGGGAGGAGACGTTATGACATCCGACGAAAAGCCACAAGCATTCCGCGAAGCAAGCTTGTAAGGTATGGCCACAATACGCCCCATTAGTTTAATGGCAGAGCACCGTCCCGTCCGACATGCGCGGCTCTAGGAATCGAACCCGCAGTCTCCGCTCCTCGCCACTCCCGCAGACGGGGGATTGACCACCCTCAACTGAAGATGACAGGTCAGCGCACCCACTAGTGCGCAGGAGAAACCCAAATGAAAACTACGGCTAAAGTTGTTCCATTCACGCCCGCGGCTGCCCAGCCAGAAGACCCGTGCCGCAACTACGGCCATCCGCGCCGGGAACACACGCCCGCCTGCCAGGATGGCGGGGGCTGCGGGAATTCCTGCCCCTGCCAGCGCTTCGTGCCCTACGTGCCCAAATCCAGGGCCTGACCTCAACCCATCCACCCAAGGGGCTACTAACCCCAGGAGAAACGAACGTGACTCGACCCCATCCCAAGCCCTCTGTGGCTTCCCGCCTCTACTACCTCGCCATTGGCGAGCAGACCCTCTTCCTGGTGCAGGCTACCCTCCAGGAAACCCTGAACCGCATCACCTCGGTGCTGACCTCGACGCCCAGCCTAGAAGGGCGGAAATACACCTACCAGAAGTGGCTCCTGGTGCGCGAGGGGCACTTGCCTTTAGTCGCTGTGCTTGTGACCCGGACTACGTAACCTAGTGAATACCCTAGAATTAGCTGCCCGCCTATAATCGGCGGGGCATGCTTTTTCGTGCCCGAAGTAATTTAAGTAGTGTTACTACTCTATTCAGGAAAATAAGCTACTGAGACGGTCTCAATTCTTCTTGACCTGTGTATCAAGTGGCGTTACTGTAATCCGAACGAGTTCCTGTGTGCTCGTATGAAAAAACTAGAACACACCCCGCAAAATGAAAAAAGATCCGATCGAGGAAGAAATAGAACGATGGATTCACTTTCTACGCCCGGTTATGCGTAACGACAGCCGCACCTCCCAACTCGTGTACCTCGCCATGGCTATGGGGGCTATGCTCAGCATGAACGAGCAGGGCCAGCCTTCGGCGAAGGCTAACAAAGTCATCAGTGTGCTCCTCAGCAAAGCTAGCGCCATCAAGCAACAGCGGGCATCGCTCCATCTGGTGAAGAAACCGGTCAAGAAGAAATCTTCAGCCAAGGAGTAGTGTCTCCATGCTTACCATCATCCGCGCCACCGACCCCCTGGTGGTGGAACAAATAGTGCTGTGTGTCTATGCCGCCCCGGGCCTGGGGAAATCCAGCCTGGGGTTCACGGCCTCCAAACCCATCCTGCTCGACTTCGACGCCGGCGCTCATCGCGCCTATGGCCGCAAGGCCACCGTCCGCCCCAAGTCCTGGGCCGAAGTCGACCAAATGACCGCCGCGGACTTCCAGCCCTGCGACACGGTTATTGTGGACACCGCGGGTCGGGCCTTGGACATGCTGTCGATCGACATCATCTCGAAGAACCCCAAGCATGGCCGCGGCTCGGGGGCGCTCTCTCTCCAGGGCTTCGGAGAACTCAAGGCCCGCTTCCTGGCGTGGATGAACTTGCTCAAGTCCTTCGGCAAGGACATCATCCTCATCTGCCACATGTCCGAAGAGCGGAACGGCGACGACCTCATCGAGCGCATCGACGCCCAGGGGGCCAGCCGCAACGAGATCTACAAGTCTTCCGACGCCATGTGTCGGATCCTCATGCGCGGCAAGGAGCGGGTCCTGTCGTTCGACCCCCGCGAAGGGGGCTTCGGCAAGAACCCTGCCCAGTTCCCGGAGTTGACTTTTCCCCACCCCAAGAGCTGCCCCGACTTCCTCGAGGTCGTCATCAAGGACATCAAGCGGGCCATCAACACCCTCACCAAGGAATCCCATCAGGCTCAGGCCGAGGCCTCGGACTGGACGGTAGCCATCCGGGAGGCGGAGACCGTCGACTCCATCAACCGCATGATCCCCGAGGTCAAGAAGGCCGCCAAAACCGTCCAGGCCGCCCTGGCCGCCCGGGCTAAGAAGCTAGGCTACGTCTTCGACAAAGAAAAGGGACTCTATGTCCAAAAGGCGGCCTAGCCATGGCAGAGAAAATCTGTGGCGCCTGCAAACGGGCCAGGCCACTTGATGCGTTCTATCGGGATTGGCGTACAGCCAATGGCCACCTCGCCAAATGCATCGACTGCACCCGGCGGATCGTTCGCCAGAATCGTCTGACAAACATTGAGCACTATCGCGACTACGACCAAGCTCGCAACACAGATCCGAAGCGGGTCCTGGCACATGCCGAATACAACCGCTCGGATCGCGGCAGAGCTGTAGCCAAGGAAAAGAACCGCCGCTGGAAAGAAAAGAACCCAGAAAAGCGTTACGCGCAATACCTGCTGAACTACCGTCGGCGAAGCGATCCCACCTTCAAACCGCAGCCCTGCGCCAAATGCGGGAATCCCATCACCCAGGCGCACCACGGCGACTACTCGAAACCGTTCGATGTCGTCTGGCTTTGCGCCAAGCACCACAACGAGCACCACCGAAACCTGAAGAAAGGAGTCAAGCGGGATGCTAACACTTCGGGTCTCACAATTGGACACTTACCGCGCCTGGGTTGAGGAACCTGAAAGCGACTTAGGTTGGTTATTAAACGAATTGACCAACCGAGAAGAGACTCCCGCTATGGCCCGAGGATCTGCTTTCCATAAGTGCCTCGAGAAGGCCTTCCAGGGCTCCGTAGAGCGATTGGAGGCTGACGGGTACACGTTCACCTTCTCCGGCAACTTCCAGCTCTTCCTGCCCGAAATTAGAGAGTTCCGGGGCACAAAGGATTACGGCGGAATTGCGGTCACCGGCAAGGTCGACGCCCACCAGGGGCGGCTGATCTGCGATCACAAGTCGACCTCGTCGTTCGACGCCGAGCGATACCTGCACGGCTACCAATGGCGTCTATACCTGGACATCTTCGATTGCGATCGCTTCCTCTGGCATGTCTTCGAGATGGAAGAGGTCGACCGGCAGGTCTATCAAGTCTTCGGCATGCACATCCTGGAGCAATACAGATATCCGGCGCTTACCGCGGACTGCACCCGGCTGGCGCATGACTGCCGCGATTTCTGCAACGTATACCTGCCCGGGTACGACGTAACTCCCACCCTCGAGATGGAGGAAGCTTAAATGTCGAAATCGATCAACAAGGTCTTCCTGCTGGGCTCCTGCGGTCGTGATGCTGAGATTCGATTCACGACCAACGGAGCCATCGTAGCCACGGTCTCGCTGGCCACCTCAGAACGCTATAAGGACCCGCAGGGCAACTGGCAGGACCGCACCGAATGGCACTCGCTGGCTGCCTACGGCAAGCAGGCCGAGTTCGCCCGCGACTACATCAAGAAGGGTGCGAAGCTGCACGTCGAGGGTAAACTCCAGACCCGCTCCTGGGAGAAAAACGGCATCACCCAATACCATACCGAGATCATCGTCCGCGAGTGGATCCTCTTAAGCGAGTGGCCAGAGAAGCTCACCCAGGCCGGCTCGAGCTACGTCCCGCAACCGACCGTCACCGCGGCTCCGCCCCCGGTCCACAAGACCCTCACCGAGGAACTGATGGGAACCGAGTTCACCGAAGAAGATGTGCCATTTTAGGGGGCCCGCCCCAAACGCGATACCCGCAATTTTTGGGAGTCATTTATGAAAATCCTGGAAATGCCGCTGACCATTACCGGCAAGGATCGCTTTGGCGTCTTCATCGGCCTCGTTCACGCCGCTATCGTTGAGGCCGGCATCGTCGGATTGGGGCTCTTCGTTTGGGTCCTGATCTCTTTGCTGAGGAGACGCTAGATGTCGCGCAGGAAGGTCGTCACCCGCATCCGCCAGAAGAACCCCGCCGCGGTCATCCTGGGCCGGCTGGGCGGGATCACCAAGTCGGGGCACCGCATCAACGCCGAAGCGGTCCGCTTCATCCGCAAGTCAAAACTCTCCGGGGCGGAGCTGGCCGACATGTACAGCGTCACCGAATCCACGATCTCCCAGATCCGCTGCCGGCGCACCTGGGCCTGGATCAGCTAAGAAGAAAAAGATCAAGTTGGGTCAAGCAATCGTGAAGTCGTTAAATGAGTTCATCCCCACTCTTACGCAAAAGATAGACCTAGTCATTACCTATACTCCTGACGCAGTTTGGGTGCAGAGAGCGATAGTAGAAAATGGTGGCAACCTACTAAAGGCGTTGGGAGATAGTTTGGATAAGGCGGAAGTCTTCGACCGACCCTACCACGATCCTGAGACCATGCACCAAGTTGATCTAGGTGCTGGCACGGGTAAAACCACTCAAGAAAGGAAGCCATGAATTCCCCACCAGTCACTCTACGTCCTGAACTTGAACCACTACCTAAGCTAATGCAAGCCCTACCAATCGACGACCGTGGTTACGTAGTTCCCTGGTTCGTTGACTGGATAGACGGCAAACCTGAGTTCCGTGCGATGAGTGGAAGAAAGTGGTCATCAGCCATCCAACAAAAGCTCTGTTGGGTATGTGGTAACAAGCTAATGACCCACTTCGTATTTGTTGCTGGTCCGATGTGTGGTATCAACCGTACTTCGTCCGAGCCCCCATGCCATATCGACTGCGCTCGTTGGTCTGCGAAAAACTGTCCCTTCCTCTCAAACCCCAACATGGTCAGGCGAGAGGATGAGCGCCTAGACAATCAGAAGCTCAGAGAGAAAGCCCCAGGTTTCGCCATTACACGCAATCCGGGAGTAACACTACTATGGTTCACACGCGAGTACGAAGTCTTTCCGGATGGTATGGGCCGTTATCTGATCCAGATGGGACGACCTACTGGAGTAGAGTTCTATTACAAGGGTAGAAAAGCCACTCGAGAGGAGATTGGGGATTCGATCGACTCAGGCATTGGGTCCCTTGAGTCTATAGCACGAGAGTATCGCAGACTTAGTTTTTATTGCTCAGTTCGAAATTGACTTAGTCGAAGCCGGAGAATCCAAAGTAGACGTTCGCCCCCATAGACGATTCGTTAAGAGGTGGAACTAGCCAATGGATAAAACCAAATTTGATCGCATCTATGGCGGACTGCTCGACGTCGCGCTGAAGACTTCACCCTCCACCATCAAGAACGTTCAGAACCTTACCGGGGAGAGCGAGACCTTCATCGTTCAGACCCTGCGCCACGAAGACGGCGACACCATCTGCATCGAGCACCTCGACGCATCCGGCGTTACCCGTATTGCCTTACCGCCCAAGGTCGCGGCGGCGATCGCACGGCAGAGGGAATCATTGACCGCCCGCCGCCGTTCCATCGCCTCAAAGGCCTCGATACAGGCCCGCATCGATGCCGGCGAGGTCCTGGGCTTCCAACGCAAGAAGACCGGCTAAGAAAGGATCCTCCCCCATGGATCTCTACCGCATCACCACCCGCTACGCCAGCGGCGGCATCGAAGTCTCGAACGGCGTGGTCGTCAAGGCCGCGCCCATCTTCCGCCATTTCGAGGGCCGCCTCTTCGAGAACGTCATCACCTGGGCCAAAAGCGTCGGGGCCGAACTCGAGAAGATCCCGCCCGCGGAAGACCAGCAATGAATACCGCCCTGGCTCCCGATCGCGACCGGGCCGAAGCCGAGGAGATCGACCACGAGGTCCGCATCCTGGTCCTCTCCATGAAACACCAGTTCCTGGCCCTGGGAGGCCTCATGCTGCGCATGGAAGAGACGCGGGGATGGTTACACCTCACCGACCCCGACGGAGGCCTCTATCAGACCTACGACGCCTGGGTCCGGTCCCTGCCGCAGTCGCGGGCTCTGGCCTATGCCGCCAAGCGCATCGTCAAGGAGCTGGGCCCCATCGTTCCCCATAACCAGCTCATCGAGATCGACCGTGGCAACATGGAACTCCTGCGCGAGCTGGCCAGGATGGCCAAACGCAAGGTCACGCCCCAAGTCATCGAGGCAGCCATTAACGACGACTACAAGACCTTCGCGGCCCGGGTCCGCACCGAGGTCCCCATCGAGCCCAAACGCCGGCTGACCTTCAACTGCGACCTGTCGCAGGCCGAGACCATCGAGGCGATTCTCGCTTGGGCGGCCTGGGAACTGACCGAGACCGGCGAGCCGGTCATGGGCAGGGAAGAAACTTTAGAGATGGTCCTGGTCGACTGGAAGCAGGACCGAGAGAGGAAAATATGCCGGAATTAAAAAAGAAACGGGAATTTTGGGTCCAATTGGGTCCAATTGGATGTACAATCAACCCAGTCATTACTAATGACTGGAGAGCAAGACACATGGCCCGCACCCGCTACCAGAAACCCAGCCTCAAGAAAGATGTTGCCCACCACCGTTTCGAAGCCCGCTTTCGGGAAGACGAGATCCAGAAAGATGGCACCATCAAGAGGATCCGACGCAAGGTTCACTTTTCCTTCCTGGAATACCCAACATTGAAGCTCGCCCAGAAAGCCCTGGATGAGATTCTGACTCCTATCAATAAACCAAGTTACAAGCCCAAGCGTGTAACCACCTTCGCAGAGTTTGCCGACACCTGGATGAGTACCATCCTGGTACAGAAGGCAGTCCATACTCAGGAACTGGATAAGCGCAACCTGACCAAATTCCTGATTCCGGTCTTTGGTCATTTGAAGATCGGAAACATCGATACCGAAGTCGTTCAAAAGTGGGTTACGGCCAACACTACCGAACTGAGCGCAGCTTACCTGCACAACATCTACGCCACCCTGCGCAAGATGCTGCAAATCGCCAAGCGGGATAAATACATCGAGTCCAATCCCTGCTGCCGCGACATCGTTCTACCCCGCAAGCCCGAGGCCGGCGAGAATACCTACGCCTACACCCTCGATGACTATCAAGCCATGAGGCAATACCTGAACGAACAAGACCGCCTCATCTTCCGCCTTCAGGCCGAGACTGGGATTCGTCCCGGCGAACGGTCTGCCCTCAAGGTGGAGTGCCTGAGCCTGCACAACGGAACGCCCATGCTGGCAATCAACGAGAACTACGTCTCCCGCCAAGGGGGCAGCTTCAAGAGGCCGAAGAACAACAAGAGGCGCTCCTTTCCCATCTCCATGAGCCTCTACCAGGATCTTCGTCAGTTCCTCAACATCAACAACCGCGCCGAGGGGCTGATCTTCCGCACCCAGAACAACCGCCCCATTGATGTCAACAACTGGAACAAGATGATTCGCGAGGCCGCCAGGAAGGCTGGCGTCCTGGCCAAGATTCGGGCCATGGGCATTAACCGTCTCGGCAGCTATCCCCTGCGTCGCTTAGTTTCGACCGAAGCCGACGGTCAACACCTGCCCGAAAAGACCCGCGAGAAGCGCATGGGCCACAACAAGAACATGTTCGGAACATACGCCAAGGCCATCGAGGAAGCCGACATTAAGTTCGCCAACAGCATGGCCGCCAAGCTCGATGACAAGGGAGCGCAGGCAGCCAAGGCAGTGCCCAGCATGGTCGAATTTCTGAAGCAATTCGGCCAGTTCACGCCTGAGGCGCAAGAGGTAATTAAGCAGGCTCTGAAATCGGACCCGAATTCAGAAATGGCAAAGGAATTAGATATTTTGGACTCTAGTTGGACCCCGAAATTGGTGAACTGATGAAAATAAAAGAGTTAGCAAAGTGATCCGAATATCAATATATCTTTACTTGCACATGCGGAAATGAATCACAACTCGTTGATTCTATTACTGATGAGCAAGCTTGGAATGGGAATTTTTTCCGAAAACTTTGGCCCCTAGTTGGCCCCTCGGAACTGCTTGAGAGTATGAGACTTATGTCATGCTCTCATTTTACCAATCTGTACCACCTTGGGGCCATTTGGTCCCAAATCTGGACCCGGGATAATATCACTGGCAGGAACCCCATGCGCAGGCTGTTTACGGCGAAATCCATAGATGCTCGGCACCGGCTCCCGGGCCCCATAGCAGACCGCTATGAAGGGGCAGCGGCTGAAGCCATGGCAGCCCGTCCGGCGCATCGGCGGCACCGCCTTGGCGCTCTCCATTTCGCGGGCCATGCGCAGCATGTCTTCCCGGATGTCATCCACCCGCGGCGGCACTGCGGCGGCCACCGTATGCACCAGATCATCGAACACCCGATCCCTCAGCATCTGGTCAAGCCACTGCTCGGTCCTGAGGTCGGAGGTCTCGCGCCACTGCCGCTTCCAGGTTCCCGCAAATCCCTCGGTCGAGGTCTTACGCTGGAACCTGATATGCCCGTTCTGGGGATGGGCCCAGGCTCGCGTCCAGGGCGAGCTACGGCGGTTCTCGAGAACATGGCCGATGGAGATGGCATTCAGCAGGAGCGGGCGCTCAAGAGCCACGATCTCACCCTGGGTGCGCCAGCTTCTAAGTTCCTGGTCCCGGCGGTCGTCGGACCAGTAGTCAATCAGGGCCACCCGGCGGATCTGGCCGGCCTCGTAGCAGGCCGATTCCCAGGTATGCCGGCCCAGCTTCACGTCTTTAACGTGCACCCAGGGCGGGCCCTGGGCCCGCAGGTAGGTAGCCAGAATGGTGGCCAGATGCGCGTAATGAATAGCAACGTCGTAGACCATAGGGTTCACAACGTCCAAACCCTCAGCGGCAGCGATCGACATGATCGCATGGCCGGCAACTTCAGGCTTCTCGCCGGTCAATCCTGCATCGAGGGCCCGGTAGAGGGCCGCCAGGGGCGGAGTGCGAAACCGCTCATACTGGCGCATCCATAACGAACGCCGCTCGCAGGCGTCAAATATAGTAAGAATCTCAGAGGATAGAAACATGGATTTCCTGGTTGTAATTGCTATTTTCCTGATCGTCGGCCTTGCCTACTATGCCATAGCCGCCTATCAGATCCATCGCACCAAGATGACTCCCGACTCCAAGGCCTGCTTCTCGTCTGATCCCAATGCCGACCGCTACATCCTCAAGCCGCGACCGGACGACCCTGCTATTGAGGCAATGCTGGAAACAGAACGGGAAGAACAACGCCGCAAGGCCATCGCACGGCTGCGCACTCTCACCTAAGGCTAAGGCGTCGTTTGCAGCCTGCGAGCGCTTTCCCGGGCCCGTTCTTCCGCTTCGCTCCCCGCCCCGGTCATACCCAGCCATGCCGCTACCGAACCGGCGATTTTCAGCCTTCCCCCTTTGGCTTGCTGGTCAGCAATAAACTCCCGCAGTTTCGCTTTGGCATTGGCCTTGATTTCGGGCGGCAACTGCTCAAGCAGCGCCAAATCCTTGGGGGTCGGCCTGGATAGCCAGTCCACCACCTTGGGCGCATCGAGATGACTGGTAATGAGCTTCTTCCCACTCAAGAAAAGCGCATCGAAAACCGCACCCTTCAGCGCGAATCCGATCGGTCCTCCGATCAAAAAGTAGAGATCGCCTTGGGACAGGCCCGATAGTTGCTCCGCTTTGTCCCGCACCTTCTTGCGCTTCGCTTCCACGATATCGAGATCCGGCGTGGGGGTTTCCTTAAACTCTGGAGGCTTGACCTCTGGAGCACGTGGAATAGCTTTCGACGCCAGATCGGGCGGCTTGTCCAGCATCGGCTGCTTGGGCGCTTTCTTGGGTGCTTTAGCTGCCGCTTGACTGGTCTCCCTCAGATTCCGCAAGCGTGCGGTCAGACCTGGATCATAGGTGTTTAAGTTTTTGATGGCCTCATCTTGCTCGAGTACCTTCCGGCCCTGAAACGGCTTGGCCGCATCCGCCGCGTTGCGGGCTTTGACCGCTTTGGCCACCGGCGAACCGGGCGCATCGAACGTTTCCTTATATTTCTTGAAGGCCTCTCTGGCCTGTTGCCATCGCTCACCGACGCCCGCGTTTTCGGCCATGACATCCATCTTGTTGCGAAAGAAGCTGGCCAGCGACTCGACTGCCTTATAGATTCCCGGAGCCAGAGTGCCGCTGCGCAGCTGCGCTCCCAGCTCTTCGTAGTAGCCCTGCATGTCGTTCCAGCCCAACGGGCTTTCTTCCTTCAGAATGGCCTCGAACAGTGGAATCTGTTCCCGCGAACCGCGCGTCTTCCCATAAGCCTCTTCCACGGCTCCGATCGCTTCATCAAGGGACAATGGATCTTTATCGGCCATGATCTTGCCGATGTTGGTATACTCGTCGCTTACCTGCTTGCCGATCTTTTTATCGAGCTTCTGGAGTTCGTCATACGCATAGTCCTCCAGCTGATCTCGCGAACGAATAGCCTCCTGGCCCTTCTGATGCACCGTATTAAGATCCTCGTAGTCATTCAACTTTTTGGCATTTTTGGCTTGATGCTCGGCTATGACCTGATTATTGGCCTCCTCGGCCTCAATTACCGCCTGACGGTGATCAGCCATCTTCAACGAGTCAGCACTCTTGGCTCGATCGATATCCTGAAGGAACTGCTTCTTCCTTTCGGCGTTGGCAATCGTTTGGACGGTTTGTTCATGAGCCAGTCTGCCGATCTCCTTCTGGGCAACACGGCGCGTCAACTCCGGCCCGGTTCCAGCCAGCATCTGCCCCGCCGCTCTCGGCAATCCAGGTATCGTCCGCGCGGCCTTGAGAGACCACTCCGCCGCCTTCGGTGCCAGGAACGCAGTAGTCGCATCCCCGAGAATATTGGTCGCCTCGAGCTTGGGATTACTGCGCTCCCGCCATGCTTCCTGGACACGCCCTGCAGCCTGCGCCTGGGGCGTCAGAGCGAGTAGGCGTCCCTGGCCTTGCTGACCCAGGATTGGATCGCCGGAAGCCATCTCTCGCGCTCCCTGTGCCGCCTGCACAGGCATATCGGCCAAACCAAAAAGACCGGCACCTACCCGCTTTACGTAGTTCAAGCCCATCTCGCCAGCGGCGGGCAGATTAAACACCCCCGGCGCTTCGCTCTTCGTTTGGGTGATGTCCCCCACAGTATTCCGCACCCTCTGCCACCAGCCCGGGCCCTCGGGAACAACCTCCGGCAAGGGCTGATCTTCGCGTGGCGTCTTGCCCGCCAGCACCCGCCTCTGAATCTCAGGATCAGTCTTGAGCAATCCGGGAAGCTTCTTGGTAAAATCCGCCGTCTCATCGCGCCCGTACCGCTCACGATCTTTCTGCGTCATCCGGTAGCCCGCACCCGAAGCATCCATGACCTTGCTGAAAGGAACCTGGATGTCGCCCAGAACTCCGCTCATGGGATAGAGGCCTTCGCCCTTGGTATTAGAAGTAAAGTCCTCGTCCGCAGGCGCGGACGCACCGGTGATGCCTTTCTTCTTGAAGTACGCGACCGCAGCGGTTTTGTCGGTTCCGTCAGGGAACTCGTAGTTGTTGCCGTCTGGTCCCTCTACCGTTACGCTCATTTCAGATCCTCAGGACTTACCTTGATGGTCGCGCCACCGCCTCCGGCTGCGGGCGGCTTGGGTCTTGCCGGACCTCCCGGCGCTGGCTTGCCTTTTCCCTTCTCGCGCTCCAGGTCATGCACCCGCTTGTCAAGGTAATAGAGCGCCCGTTGATTGTCGGGCATGGCGTTCAGGCCCACGTTGATCTGCCGCGCGATGGTTTGCATCTTGGTGATGTAGGACTGACGATCAGGCGTGGAGCTAAGACCTATTAGCGGCAGTTCGTTCTGTATGGCGTTCACCGAGAACTTGGCCGGACTCTGCCCGGTCGCCGCCCTCGCGCCGATAATGTCGGCCATACCGGAAATCGCGATGTCGAAGTACTCGCGTTCGCGGGCGGTCATCGCCGAACCGGCCTGTTGCTGCGCACCCGCTTCCGCCTTGGCCCTGAAGTTCGCCCATCCCGCCGCCGTGGCCAGGGTGGCCATTACCCCCGGATCGGTGATCTCGCCCATTTGCTGATCCATCAGGGCAAAGGCCGCGCCCAGCGTCTCCTGCGCGTGTTTGTCGTTAGCCAGATCAGAAAAATCAGCCAGCGATTTTACCTCCGGGCGCTGCGGGTCTCCGTAAAGGCCATAGAGCGCGGTCACCGCAGGCTGAGCTTTGATGGCCATCTTGGCGTTCTGCGGCGTCATGTTCTGGATATCGGGCATCACGCCCTTGGTCTGAATTTCCGCATCGATATTGCTCGCGGCTTTTCCTGGCGCTGCGGCCCTTGCTGGAGCGCCCGGGGGTATTGGCCTTGCCGGTCCGCCTGGAGCGGGCGCTGATACTACAGGGGGCACTGTAGCGCCAGCAGCGGGCACTGTGGCTGGGCGTGCGCCAGGAGTCACGGGCGCGACAACCGAGGTTCCGGTCACCACCTGCTGCCCGCTGGGCGCAGTCACGGTCGTGGTGCGCGAAGTTCCCACCCGCTTCTGCCCCAGGCTGGGCGCTTCCCCGGGCGCGGCCATCTGACCGATCTCCGGCTCCACCAAGACTTGATTGTCGGCGGCCACCAAGCGCATTTTCTGGTCGGCCACCTGATAGTACTTGCCGCTGCCCGAATACACCGGCACCAGCTTGACGCCGTCGGGCAGCTTGGCGAGATCGATGGTCTGCCCGTTGACGTCCTTGTACTCGTCTTCCCCGACCGCTCCCGAGGCAAGCAGATCACGCGCCCGGTCCGGGGTTACCGCGCCACCATTGAAGGGCACATGGCGGCTTCCCGCCTCCAGTCTCGATCCCGCCGGAGGCTGAAAGCCTTCCGCATTTTGATCGAGCGCCACCACCTTCCCGTCGGGCAGGATGTAATTTTTATAGTTCGGCTTTCCGGGTGGTGCTTTCATCCCAAACTCGGTGCGTAGAAATTCCTGCTCAAATATCTGCTTGTCTTTGGGGTCGGTGATGCCCGCCCGCTCCAGCTCCGACTCAAAGTCATCATGCTTCTGCTGAAGATCGCGCTGATGAAGCTGCGCGGGACTCCGCCAGTACTTTCCAAACAATGCGATCGCCGGATCTTGAGGCGGCACAGGGCGCTTAGGACCGCCGGGGGCTGGTCCACGTCCCTGCGCTGCCGTGGAAGGCTGTACGGGCTCCGCAGACGCGGGAGCGGGCTTTCCTGGCGGTGTTGGCCTTTGAGGTCCTCCCGGCGCAGGCGCATTGGGAACAGGTGGCCTCGTGAATCCCGGCCCCGCCTGGGTGATCGGCACATCATCCGGCGTGGCCTTCGGCGCGGGCGGCTGCTGCACGGTTCCCGGAGCAACAAATGGAGGCGTTCCCATGGGCTGCTGCTGTTCATGCTTGCCCGCAAGCCGCCCCGCCAATCCGCGCAGGGCCCCGATGATGTGGTGGCCCTCGTGGGGCTGGAGGATCCCCACCATGCCAGTCAAGATCTCCTGGGCCTGTTCCGGGTTCTGCGCATTTTGCAGGCCCTGACTCAGGGCGCTGATCTTTAACTGACGCGCCTGTTCCTGATCATCCCACTTACGCCGCACCGCATCCGCATAAGTGCCCATCGCTCACCTCATCCGAAGAAGCTGCTCAACGCGCCCTGGGATCCCACCGCCGCGCCGGGACCTTCAGGCAGCATGCCACCCACGGCACCCAGGCCCGCCGTCTCCGCAAACTGCGCTCCCTTCGTCAGCCCCTTGCCGAGGATCGAGTTCTGCCAATTCTGCATCCGCTGCTGGGCTTCCTGCTCGTTGATCTGGTTCGCCGTCAGAGCCCGGTTCAAACCCTGTTCTCCCATCGACGCCTCTCCGGCGACTGCCTGCCCGGTCAGGTTGGCAATCATCTGCTGAATCATCGCCCGAGTACGATCATCAAGCCCCGCCATAGCCGCGGTAGTACCACCAGACCTCGTCCCGAATTGCGCGGCGGTCTGCTTGCCCTGCTGCGCGGCCTGCTGCGCGGCATCGGTCTGCGGAGCCAGGACACGTGCGATCGCCGCCGGATCACCGGAAGAGATGGCGTTGTAAAAATTCGAGGCCGAAGTCAGGTTCTTCTCGCCCATGCCCTGCGACCAGTCGGAGATCTGGCGCGACTGGCCGATATCCTTATTCAGTTCCTTGTTCTGACCGCCGAACAGCGCACTCAGAAATCCGCCCATAATAACCTCCCCGCCATAATAAGCTTCGAATTATGGGATTTTCAGTCTCTTTTTCGGTATCGGCAAGACCACCTTCTGCCCGGTCCCGATCACTCCCGTGGCCTGCGTTTGCGGCGGCGTAGTGGTCTTTCCGTTCAGGGTCACGATGGCCTCGTCATGTTGATTAAGGGCTGTGTAAATTAACCGCAGATGGCGAGCCAATTCTTCTGATGTCGGTTGAGCAGAAACCGGAGGAAACCAGCTCTGTCTAGACGTGGACATTTTTCCTCCCATGCCGCGTATACCAGTCTCTGCACTTAGCACGAAGACAGATACCGCATACTCTGGCCTGCTTTTTGCCCCACTTTATAGGGCTTGGAAGCGCCGTCTTCATACTTGTGTCCCCTGTTGCGGACTTTGACCAGCAAAAGGCCGCAGGATATGGTAAGGTCCCGTCTCGCCCCAGGCTTTAATAGCCATTTCACAGTCTGATGCATCCAGACGAAACCCATTACCGCCACCATCAACGGTCCACCCGATCAACTTGAATTTGTTTGCAGGTACGATTTGGTATTGTTTGCGCAAGGTTCCATTTGTGGACGGAAAAGTCATGGTAATTGTTTGCCCAGTGTCAGTCTGGGCTGTCACTGTTACCGGCGCAGTTGAAGCATAGGCGAGGTTAAAGTAGCCCACATGCAGCCACCCATGCAGGGCCCCGCCCGACTCCGCGCCGTAGCCGGTCAAGTCGGTCTTCCACCCGCCAATCTGCTCCGGCGTCGCGGACCAGTCCACTTGCCAGTAGTCGAGGATACTCAGCGAACCAACCGGCCAAGTAAAGATGGCTCCGAAGTCCTCAACGGTGTTATTCGTCGCGCCTGTGAAGTCGATCAGAAAATCCCTGCTGGTTCCGTCCCCGCCGGTAAGGCTGGCGGGATTGAAGCCGGTGATCTGATCGCTGTAACGCCGCCCATAGGCGCTCAACGCGATCGAGTCCCCCGGCTGCAGCACCGAACGCACGAACATGTCGCCGATGATCTTCTGTACTCTAGGGTCGCCACCATTAATCGAGGGGGTCATCACCACGCACGAAACCGATTCCGCGACCGCCGATCCCAGCGGCTGCACCGCGGCCTGGGTTCCGTTCCAGCTTCCGGTCAGCACATCGTTGACTACGCCCTCTTCCCAGTAGTGCACCGTGGCCGGCGAGCCGTACACATCGACGCTCCATCCCTTGCCCTCGACGTCGTACACCAGGGTGCGCGGATTGCCGTTCGTGTCCTGGTAGTCGTAGTAGAGATATCCCTTCGCATAAGCCAGGGTCTGCTTCCCGGGCTTGGTGTCGTCGGGCGGATAGACGGTATACCCGGCCACCGTCACCGGCGCAAGCGTGAGGCCTTCGTGCGGGAAAAGGTTGAAGATGTCCTCGGTGACCGAGGCCTCCGGCCCGCCCATCTGCGAAACATAGATCCCATCCTTGCCCCGCCAGTAGACCCTGCCGCCGTTATCGGTCGCGATCGCATAGCGCATATAGAGGCCATGCGTGATCGAAGAGAGAGTCAGGTTCCAGGCACTGCCGGTCACGCCTTCCACCGAAGCCAGAGCCGAGGTAAAAGTGGGATAGATCAGCCACGCCCTCTCGGTCGAAAACACGATGCCGATGCCGCTGATGATGGTCCCGTTCATCAACGGCTCCGAAGGCGACGTCACTTCCTGTTGATTGGTGTCCGGCGCGGAATCGAAATTGTTGCCCTTGCTCCAGTACAACGTCCCTGGCCGCAGGGGATCCCCGCAGCCAAAGACGAAGTTCACATTGTCGGTGGGCCCCCAGATAGCGGGCATGGGCTGCGCGGCCAGCTTGGGCTCGGGTATCTGATAAGCCAGATTCGTGCCCGCGGCTACGCCGGGAATCGTCATGGTGGTGGCGCTTGCGGGGCGCGTCACCAGCGTGTACGCAATCGATGTGGGACTACCGATCGTAATCACCGTTCCCGGTAGCCAGCGGGTATTGAACTGGTCGCCGCTCACCCAGGCGATCACGCCGCCCGAGCCCACATTCACCACGCCTTTCTTCGGCATATCGATCGAAGGAAAAGGCTCGAAATTGTCATACTGCAAAATCGGGTTCGAAGCAATGGCCAGGTCCGTCAGGGTATCGGTGATCGGCGTGTTGGTGCCGTTGGGGCCGGCGTCGTCATTGGGTCCCGTGCCCACGTAGGTGTAGTTGTCCAGGCCTTCGTCGACGCGGTAGTAGTCCACCAGATCCACCTGCGGATCAGTCGAGAAATACGACGTCACCTGATTGGCCTCGAAAGGAATCAGATAGGGAATAGTCGCGGGTGAATGATTGGACATCGCACCCGTCTTCGATGAGCGATACACATACCGATATTGCGCATTGATGTGAAACTGGCCCATCTGCAAGGGCGGAATGGTCTGAAAGTTGATCTGCATCAGGAGCTGACGCCCCGTGTGCTCCCAGTAGTCCCAATCGATCTCCACGGGGTAAACGCCCTGCGAGGGGAAGCTCACCGACACCGAGCCCGACACCTGCGGTCCGGTGCCGTTAACGGTGCTCACGTAAACCAGCGGCAGCCCATTCACAACCGTCATCGTCTGCCCGCTGAAGCCGGCGGGCGGCGTGGTCACCGACGCGCCTCCGCCCACGCCCACCATGATCTGGTCCTTGCTGGTGAAGTTCAGCGTGTAGCTGCCCGCCGCGGGAATGAAGAGATTGCCGACAATGCAGCAGTTGAAGTCCTGGTAGCCCTCCGGTTCCATGGCCGGCGTAAAGAGCGGAAACGATCCGGTCACATTGCCCGAAGAATCGAGCGTCGTCCACATCACCGGCACGGTGCCATCCTCGGGCGTCGAATCGAAAATCAACGAGGTTCCCGTCGCCGTCGATACCGCATCGCCCACCACCCTGGTCGTGCCGCTTCCGCCGTCGCTCCCGTTCTTCCAAATGTAGCTTGCTACCGGACCCGAGTGCGGCGAGTCGCCCCAGATGTACGCCGTCACCGCGCCCACCAGTCCCGGCTTGGTCGCCACCGCCGCGGTGGTCAGGGTCCAGGACACCGAAAATGTTCCTGAATTGTTAGAGAATGTATTGGCCGAGGAATCCACCCCAACCTGGAACTGCGCGGCATTCGGCGGAACCGTCAGGGAAGCGCTCGCGCCGACGTTGTAGCAGGCGTAGGTATTGCCGCCCGCTGTCGACGGCACTACATTGCCGTTCGCGTCCGTAAACGCGCCTAAAAGGATTTTCGAGCCCCCCGAGATAAAGTGCCCCGGGTAACTTGCTCCCGATGGTCCGCCGTCTCCCGGCCCATATGAGGATCCGTTCACGGTCGCCGTTCCCGTGGCGGTGAGGGCCAGCGTCGATCCCGGAGTCAATCCGCCGATGATGGCCGGCCCCCCGTCCGCGCCTCCCGGGTAAGCAGTCTCACCGTAGTTCACGGCGGCGTTCATGCCGCCCGCATTCGTCCAAGGCACCGCATTGGCGCTCATGGTAAAGCTGCCCGTGGTGGTCACCGGGCCGGTGGTCACGATGGGAGCCTGCTGAGGCTCGGCGATGCCCACCTTGTACGCCACGCCGGCGGCATTTACCTTGAACATCTGGTTGGCGTCGCCGCAATACATCCACGGCTGCGGCGAAGCATTAGGCCGAAAGGGCATCATCGACACCGGGTTGCCGCTCAACCCGAATTGGACTCCCAGACTGTTGACGCACACTCCAGTATCGAAGCCCACCACCATCGAGTAGCCATCCGGGGGCCCGCCGGGAGTGGTATCGTTCAATCGCCGTATGGAGTTGATCTGGGCGTTGTAGACAAGAGTGGCCCCATCGACCACCAGCGACGGGCCCTGTGCGGCTCGGCTGATGATGCGCTGGTCAAGATACTTGCGCACGTTTTGGAGATAGGGATATTTCCCCGGAGGCACCGCATCCCGCGCCAGCCGGGTCGCCATCCCGCCCGCAATATCCAGCCGCATCCCATCAGGCACAACTCACCCCACGACCGCCATGGCATAGACGGTGTTCGTCCCCGTGTCCGCATCAAAGCACAAATTGTCGAGCGCCAGCGCACCGCCCAGCATGATTCCCGAAGGAATAGCGATCGTCGTCCCCTTCGAGAACGCCGCAAGCACATTCCCCGGATTCGAGCTGAACTTCTGGCCGGCGGGCAGGAGAAAGATCTGCCCGGTATTAGCCCCGTCCGCGGACACGATGATCTGGCGTACCGTCTTTGTCGATTGCGCGGATCCGGGAACCTGCTTCTGCGGCCCCAGGTTGGCAGTCAGCAGTTGCGTGGTCCCGGCCACGATCGAAAACTTGCCCAGCGGGATCAGCCCCGTGAAGTAGCTCATCTACGTCCCCTTCCTTCTGCCCCGCGTGGCCTTCACCTTGCCGTCACGGGGATGATCGATCTTGGTGAACAAAGTCACCGCCTTGTTGCCCTTCTTGCGCGGGGTATACACTCCGCTCACGGTGTGCGCTCTGTAGCCGCGATGTACCGGCGTCTTAGGCATTGCTTGCTCCTCCTGCCGCGTAACGCGGCTGTTGTTCAAACTGCCGTTGATTGAGTGGCCGCAGATCGGTCGGGAAGATCCCGCTCTCTCTGAGCCGCGAGTTCCATCTCATGGCGCAATCCACAAAGCTTTTGTGCAAAGCCGAGGTCTCCGAGAACTCAAGGCCGCCGTGCTTGAAAGCAGCGATATGCTGCGCCTCGTCAAGGATGGCATCCATCACGTCCCGCGGCACCTGCACCTGATCAGCGTCGGTGACCATCTGGAGGATGGCATTGCCCACCAGGAGCATGGTTACCGAGGTCAGACTGACAGGAGCGGGCGAAAGCGCCCAAAGGTCGATTCCCCCTACGACCAGACCGGGGTATGCCGTCGCCCGCGACTGCCACTCGTAATTGAACCTGTCTGCCGCAGCCAAGGAGACCACGTCTACTGGAAACTCATTCACCCAGGCCTGTAAGCACCATGGCATTTGAATCATGAGCTGAAGGCCTTCGAGATAACGCTGCCGGCAATAGTTAGCTCGCTCCTGATCCTTGCACTCGTTGTCCTCAGAGAGAACGTCGTAGAGCGCCCCATACTTGATCACCCAAGTCCAGTCATCGGGCACCTGTAAAGGGGTATCGGCGGGAGGAGCCAGCACCGTTCCGGCCTGCATGGTGAGGATCTGGAGATTATTGGGAACCGGGGCAAGGGCATCGAAGGTCAAGGTCAGCGGCGGACCAGCAAGGATGTCCCAGCGCAAGGGCGATGCGGTCGTCTGCTGATAGCTGGGCGAGAAGCGCTGGAAGGCCAGAGTGTCGGAACGCTCCAGGGTCTGCGGCGAACCGAAGCCCGTAGCCGGAACGTAGCGCACCCGGCGCACATCGAGCACGTTATCCGGCAGCGTGACCGTGTTGCTGTTGGGCGTGATGCCCAGAGAGCTGATGTCGAGCATGCTGCACGCCGTAGTCTGGAGGACCTCATCCTGGCGACGCTGCACCGCCTGCTGGAGATCAGCGATCGCAAACTGCGGCGTGCCCGTCCAGGTTCCCCCGCTGGCGGGCTCGAGCAATTGATACTCGATGAAGCTATAAATGTCCGTATCGGTCCGGTTCCGCTGCCGCGGCGATCCGATCACGTTTGTCGACTGCCAGTTCGCAAGCAGCGGCGGGTTCAAGGTCGTCACGTACTTCACCGTCCACCACTGGGTCAGGCAATTCCAGACGCGCAGCGCCTCGTTCAGGTAGCGATCCAACTCGTCGGAGATCCAGAACACCATGCCACTGTCTTCCAATCGAATAGACAATTCAGCCTTCGCCTCACCTCTCGTTATGTATGAATAATTAGCCATTATTTTTGCTACCATCCGGTCATCAATATGCCCGATCCAAGGGAGCGACCGTGACACCACAATCGCTGGATATTCCTTTTGGCTTTTGCCAGTGCGGATGCGGACAAAAAACCGACATCACATCGCGAACCATTACAGAAAGACATATTTACAAAGGAGAACCGAACCGATTCATCACTGGACATCATCAATGCACTCGCGGCATTCATACCCTGCTTGATGACGCTGCTCGATTCAAACTTGATGGGGTCTACTGTCGACTGATTCCGCTGGGCAGTGGACAATACACAATCGTTGACGAGGCCGACTACGACTGGATCACCAAACGTCAGTGGTACGCTCTCCCAAACAGCAGCAAGACGGGCTATTATGCCGGCAGAAAACTGACTCATGGCAAACATATTTTGCTGCATCGGGAAATTCTCGGTCTCGCCGCTAACGATAAACGCCTTGGCGATCATCGCAATTGTTGTACGCTGGATAACCGGCGCAGTAACCTGAAAATTGCCAGCTCTTTTAACAATGCTTGCAACACGCAAAAACCAAAACATAACCAATCGGGATTTAAGGGTGTACGCACCGTTAAAAATCGCTTCGTAGCTCGCATTGGTTTTAACGGAAAACAAATACATTTGGGACAGTATTCGACCCCAGAGCAAGCGCACAAGGCCTACTGCGCTGCGGCAGATAGGTATTTCGGCGAATTTGCCAGATACGCTTGACATCTATTTCTTGCTCGCCGTTTTATGGGTGGTCACCTTGCGCTCACATCCTGCCTTGGGCTTCACTCTCGTGTCCCAATCGCGATAGGCGGCCTGCGGGGCGCGATAAGCCCGCACCGGCAGTCCCGGCGAAGTGTGGGTTGCCGTGCCGGGATACACGCAACTGTTCTTCTTGTCACTCAGGCTGCTCATCGTTTCCTCGCTGGTTTCCGTTTGCTGGTCTTCTTTTTGGCATCGTCCTTCCATCCCTGACTAGCCATCTGGTAATCGGCATCATCGCCCGCCCGGGCCGCGTCGTAATTGCGTCCGCCTGCGGCAACGTTTTTCAAGTAGTTCTTGTCGTCGTAATATCTATCTCCGAGCTTCGCGTTTGCATAAGCCCGGGAATAGGCGCGTCGCTCTTTTGGAGCGCCGGTCCAGTAGTACTCCCTCGCGTCTTTACTGCCGTCAATTTGATACCCATCATCGTCTGCCATTACCGTTTCCTCCTCACCTTCTTCCCGTGCTTGACCTGATGGCATTGGCCTCGAATACAAACCTTTGCTGCATGGGTCTTTATGCCATGCAGGTGCGTATAGGCACGATAACGCCTATACTTTTCCGCAGACGCGAACCTTTCGGTTGGCATATTTACCACCCTCCCACCCTGCACGTGCCGCTGCTACCGCTCGCGCATGACGCATTTCGGGTGTTTGACTCATCTGCCACATCATCATCCGCTTACTTCTCTTCTCGTGGAACAATTCATGCCTTTGGTTCTTGTTTTGTTCTGATCTTGTACACCATCGACCATTTCCTGTCGGCGGACAGCACAACGGACGTTGGTTAGCCTTCCTGGCATATAAACCTCACCCTGTCGTCGGCATCTCATCCTCACTTGGCAGAGGGATCCAACGGCGACTTCATCAATAAAGCCACAAACGCAACAACCATGCCACCCAAAAAATGCACCCACAATTTACCGCTGCCCAGATCCTCGGGAAAGTGGTAGATGCTGGGATCAAGCGCCTGCGTGATGGTTGCCGCGATCCCACCGCCCACTAGGGTCAGCCCGGTCGTCTTCAACCACCTCACAAGGTTCGGATTCATGTCGTCGCCTCATAGGACTCCCGGCTGGGAATCTCATCTCCGATGGGCTGGTCGCTCCACGCCGCAATTCCATCGTCGTATTCGATCAACACCGTACCGGGCGCGAGTCCCTCGTTCTGGAGTTGATACTTGGCGCACTGCTCCCAGTTGGTCTGCTGCAGGGGAATGTGCCTGTGTTCTTCCGGCATCACGTAGAAGTCGTCGTCCCAGCGGATGCTCTCGATCGAGAATGTCAGCGCGTTCACATCGACAAAAAACCGGAAGTCGATCGAGTGCCATTCATCGGGAGTGGTGACTTTGGCGCTTGGATAATAACCGCTGTCCACCCATGCGGGGGGGTCGTGGTCGATCTGGAACGAATTGGTTTCCCTGTTCCACTGCGTGCTCCAGTTCGCCACGTTGGGAATCGGGGTCTGGGCGTTGGGCCGCGTCTTGATGCAGCCCTTGAGGTCATTCTCGAATCGCGCCAGGTTGTCGTAGGTCTCGGGAACAAACCGGAAGCGGAAATGCCATGCTGAATAGGGAAGCAACTGCGTGGGGTCGTAGGGATTGACGGGATACTTCCCGGTCTTTGAAACCAGCGCGCCTCCGTATTTTTTATCCAGCGCATTCTGGACCAGCAGCGAACCGGTCGCCGTCTGTGTCGCCACGAACAGCAGCGACTGAGGCTTATTGATCGTATCGCTGGAGTTGGATTTCCAACTCGTCGCGTCTTTGAAGAGGCATGGGTCCAGTAATAAAATCGGCATTTATCTCCCTAAATCTTCGTCGCCCATGTTCCCGCGTTGCAGTAAGTCGCGTGTCCGTCCTGGCTGAACACCCACTGCCCGTTCGTGGTACAAGCCCCGGTGGGAGCAACCGCGGGGCCATAGAGTCCCGGCGTGTTGATAGGGTTGACGGAATATGCGATCCCTGTCTTGGCGCTGGAAGGCACATAGCCGTGAAGAAGCTGCTGTCTCCACCTCTTTACTTCCGCCAAAGGCACTTGTGCCACCAGCGCATTAGTGCCTGCCGCATTGGTTATGGGAAACACGGTGATCGAGTTTGCGCTTACGGATGTGATCGCCGTATTTGCCTGTATTCCAGTTCCGGAGAGTAACTGGCCCGGATATAGTCCCGCCGTGGATGCTATCCCCGTAATCGTGCCCGTGGTCCCATCGGTCGTTCCTGTAAAACCGGTGTGGCCGATATAAATCACAAACGGCTGCCAGTAGATCGTCGGATGCGTAGTATCCGTCCCTATGGAAAGTGTCAGATTTCCGGCCCCGCCATTTGCTGTAGCGAAGGTGGCTATAGCGACCAGGGGGTGCATCCAATCGCCATACAGGGCGCTGTCGAAATTCGTGGATCTTCCCTGCGTTGGAATGCTTCCGGCAAATGTCCAGTTAGCGTTACTGCTGTTGCTCAGCAAATATGACGCCGCCCATGCACTGTTCTGCGATGTGGTTCCGGCGGTGGGCGAATAGGTCCATCCGCCGTATAGAATGGAGTCTCCTATCAGCGGAGATATGCTCTGCGTCAATATGTTGATGCCGCAGGAACCCGTGGCGGAAATCATTCCGGCAGTGAATGTTCCCATCGGGTCCAGCGCCCCGGCGGCTACCGTGCAATTGGCGCCGCTCCATGTCGCCGGATTGGTATTTACGTTACTGGAGGCATAGGGAATTGCCACCGGAGACATTCCCGCCTCCGATCCGCGCAGTTCTTCATCTACATACTGGCCGTTGTTATAGCTGCCTATAATACCCTGCAGCTTATTCTGGCTCCATTGATAGTGGCCAGCGGCTTGTTGAGCAGTTACGCGAAGGGAGCCGTCGAAGTAATCATTGACTAAGCATTGATTTGACGCTTTGTTGATTTCTATAGTGGCGCCCCCGCCGGGATAGAGTTGATGAACGAGACAGTTCTTATACCCCGCGAAGTTGTCCTGCATTCCGCTGTTGTTGAAGTAAACAGCCGGTAAACTGGCAGACATGTTGTTGAACGTGGGATCGATCTGGACAGAGCCCCTGGCCGCCTGCTCGATAGTGGTTCGATTAAGCTCTACCTGGGACGCTCCATCCTCCATTTTCATGCCCGACATAAAGATGGAATCGTTAAACCATACCCAGCCTACGAGATTACTGACATCTCCATAGGAGTTCATCATATGGACAGACCAAGGCCTTTGGCAGACGGTGAACGAGGCGTTGTAGAAATAGAACCAGAAAGATTTATTAAACGTGATTGGGAAAGCGGAAAGAGGTTGTCCGCAGGTAACGCTCGCTGATACGTGTTCCAGCGTGGTGCTGCCGCCGCCTCCGTGATTATTGAGGGTGTCCACTCCCGCAATGAAGGAATTCCCGGTGGACGTAACGCTGAGATCCGAAATCTTGCTTGCCAGTCCAATGGAAATCGTATCGATCCCGAACACGGCAGTAGCGAGGTGATTGCGATAAAAGGGAGCATTGAAGGTAGTGGTGGTAGTCGAGACTACCTGCACATCCTCTTTTGTGTCCTCGTTAAAACCAGAGGCAGTTCCGGTTGTAGTATCACTGGTATTGGTTCCGCTCTGAGCAAATTGCAAAGTGACATTGGCAGATACGCTGCCTCCGTAGTCGCTGTTGATGATCAGAAACGTACCATTGAATGCTGTTGTCGTCATTCCCGATACGGTTAGCATCGATCCCGCGGGAATATGACAGGCTCCATTCAATACCGCGGTCACCACGTTCGATGTTCTTGTCATGCTGACGACCGGGCAGGATGTGGTATCGGCAATCGAAAGCCACGTTCCGGTATAGATATTTGCCATCGAAGACGGGGTGACCGTATAGACTCTGAATGCTTTGCCGGCATGAGATTCCGCAACCGCATTAGGGTTCGCCAGCACCAGCGTGGTGGTCGTATTGGAGACGCAGGAGAATGTGCCGTTATTCGCCGCATTCGTAAACCCGGTCATCATGATCGATCCGCCGGCGGGCATGGGACAAAGTCCTGCCGTGAACCCCGATCCGCTATAGGTCGCCTGCCCTCCACTGGATGTCGCCACCGACGTCACGCCGCTATAAGGTGCCACCATGCTGGTCGTTATCGCTGTATTTAAGGTTCCGCTGGTCACGGGACCATTGATCGTGCAGGACGGTCCTACTTGAAACTGCACCTGTCCTGATCCACCGTTGCACCGAAAAGTAGATCCCCACGGCAGCTGCCACGTGGTTCCTATATTCATGTACCCCTGCAAGGTAAAGACCAGATTCTGAGAGTAATTATTGCCGGAGGGATATGTAATGGCAGACGGGTTAGCCCAATAGCACGGAGTGGTCCTGTTGGGGCTGACAATAAGAATCTCTGCTCCATATTGCGGCAGGGCATTCACTGCCGCCTGCACTGCGGGACCGATATCGGTGACGCCATCACAGACCGCGCCTCCCGCAAATGCCGGGTTGCGGATATCAAGAGTCGGCACGTTTCCGGGGATAACCGATCCCTGTACCGTGATTCCGTTATTACCGTCCGAACCTAGACCTGGGATCGCGCCCGCCGAAATAATGCAACCTGCCGTGGTCAAAGCATTATTCGGCCCATTGGGACATGCCGGTGCGGTGGACTTGCCCATTGCTGAAGAAATCAGTTGCGCGGCCTGAATCTGCGCTGCGCTGATGACGCCGCCGGCATTGTTCAGAATATTGCCGTTCCATGTCATTCCCGTCGTGCCCTGAAAGAATCCGTTGCCGTTGAATTGAAGCTCCTGCGGATTGCCTCCAGGGTTGGTCGCCCCGCCTCCTCCCGGCCCACCCACCTGGACAGCGGTCAGAGTCACCGGTTGCGGATAGACATTGGGCGGGTTCCCGCCAGAGAGGACGACATCGTAAGCCGTATTGCCCACCGCAAAGAATATCCAGAACCCGGCAGTCGTCGCGGTAAAGGGATTGCCCAAGGGCGCGAGACCGCCCGCATCTGTGCTGAGCGTCGCCAGCGTGGTCGTGCCGGTCAGAAACACGGTCACCTCGCAACTCGGGATCACGCCCTGAAGCAGGTTGGTCGAAGATATCCCGGAGGTGCTTGCCTTGGTCGCCCCCATGTAGCACCAGCCGGTCAGGGAACGGTTCTGGCTCCAGGTCATCGTTCCCGCCATCAGAAGCACCGTGAGCCAGATAAATCGCTTCATCTTTTTCCTCACGCAAGGTTGGAACTGGTGAGCTGTCCGGTCGACTGGTTGTACCAAGGCAGCGGAGCCGGCGTTCCCAGCCGGGTCATAGTGCGGTTAAAAATGTCCACAGCGTCGCGATCGCGTTTGCGGCAATCATGGAGCGAGTCGCGATACTCGGCCTGCGCCACGCCCAGGAGGAAACGGAAGTCCGCGCCGGCTCCGCGGGGATTGGCGGGATCCTTGTTGGCTTCCGCCCACTCATAGGCGCGTATCCTGGCCTTCGCCTTCACTGTCGATTCGGTAATCGGCACCGGTAGCTCGTCCGACATGTTCACTAAATCAAGATCAGTCCTGAATCGCTCCCCCCAGGTCCCGTAGGTGTACATCTGCGTGGGGTGCGGATAAAGTTCCAACACCACCCAACCCGGAGTGGCCGAGCTGAGCCTCTGATCAACCCCGTACTGCACCAGTTCAAGGGGATTGGAAAAGATCTGCCGCTGCGGATCTGCAATATCCACCTTGGCCCGCTCGCCCTTCACGCGCAGCCAGTTCACATTAGTCACGTCCAGCACCGCAAGATAACGCCGCCAGTCCTTGAACGGGACCACATGGTAGGGCTGATAAATCATGTAGGAGAGGCCGAGATTGAAGCCGGTCAAGCTGGGCAGCCGGTCGGTGTAGTTGCGGTCGAGGGTGATGGTGTTCGCGCCGTCGAAGGCGATGATGTTGTAGATGGTCCCGCCGATAATCCTGAACTGTCGCTGCGAGAGGAAGTTCCCCGGATACGATGCCGCCTGCCAGGAGGCCGCCGCAGTCGCGTCCCCGACCACGGTAGGCTGCCCGTAGACGATGGACACCGTCCCGGCACTCACCAGGGGAGGCGTGGCAAAGCCGCCGGTGAAGAGCTGAAAACTCCACCCGCCCAACTTACGGATATCGCTCCAGGCTTCCTTGGCGAGGGTGGCCGCAAGCTGCGAATCCAGTCCCGGCACCGACCCGGTTAGCTCAAAGAGCATGTCAGCAAACATAAATTGCGACCCTCTCAACGCAAGAGAAGCCGCCCAAAACCAATTGAGCGGCTCCCGTGTCTATCTCTGGACTATTTGCCGATGACAAGCAACCGGATCGTCTCGCCACTCAAGTTCGTTCCCGGCCCCACCGGCATGCCCTCGATCGAACCCAGGGTCGCCGTCACTGTTCCCGCAGTTCCACCCGCCGCAATCGTAAAAGTGGGAGGCGTCGCGTAGGGTCCGCCGGGATTGAGGACTTTCACCGTCGTTAACGCGCCTCCCGCAATGGTGTACTGGATCTGCGCCGTGCCCGAAGAAGCGTTGGCGGTATATGTCCCGTTCGTCTGTCCCGAGCCTGGAGTGGCAATCGTCACCGAGGCGACTCCGTTGGCTCCGCTCGCGCCCGTGAACTGCCAGATCAGGTTACCGGTCGTCCGCTGTCCGGTGCCGCTGGGCTGAAAGACAGCAGTATAGTTTCCGCTGATAGACGTCGACGCCAGCACGAAGTCATAGCTCGAGGTCCCGAAGGGATTCACACCACCATAGGTAGAGGAAGGCCCCAAGACCTCGCCACCAGCCGGAAGGGAGACCGGCCCGGTGTGATCCACGATCGAAACCTTGTGCTTGCCCCAGACATCTGGATAGCCCTTCACATTCACGTTGCCCATGAGTCCTCCTTCTATGGGCCGGCTACCCTTGGAAGTTGGGCAGCGTCAGCATGGTGCGGAACAGAGTTGAGTTCGCAGGCAGATCGAGCGCATAGCCGAGTGTTGCCACGCCCTGGGTGTTGGCACCAGCCGCCGTCACCAGTCCGCTCGCGCCGGCCTGCACCAATGCGCCGATGTTGGGCGATGACCCAATAGCCGCCGCGCCCAAGACCGTCGCCTTGCCACCCTCCTGGATGAATCCGTAGTTGCCGGGAGTGATCGCATTCAGGAACACGCCACGCAACGGCACCGCCGTAGCGCCGGTGCCCCAGCCCTGATCCCAGGAGGTCACCCGGTTGGGGGTCACGCTCATTTGCGCGGCTACCGTCCCGGGCGTGCCTCCGGCGGCGATGGTGAAAGTCGGCACCGAGCTATAGCCTGCCCCGCCATTGACCAGCTGCACCGAAGTCAGGGCTCCGCCCGCGATGGTGTAAACGATCTGCGCCGAACCTGACGAAGCGTTGGCCACATAAGTGCCGTTGGTTTGCCCGGTCCCGGCGGTCACAATGGCCACGTTCTGCACACTCTGGCCCATCGCGAACGCGGCCACGGTCCCCGGCTTCACGTTGGCGACGGTCGCGCCGGAATCCACCTGCACCATGCGATAGCGCCCGCCATAGAGCAAACCAATGGCCGTGTTCGACACCGAGGCCGCCGTTGGATCGTCCACATCGAAGTAGAGGCCAGCCCCCGTGCCGGTGGCGATTGCGGTTCCGGTCACAGGATCGGAGGCGGCGGTCGCCGTGGTCGAGTTGACCGCATTGAGATACCTCGGAAGATAGTTGAGAGTACCCTGCATTTCCGTCCTCCTCTAGCCTGCGAAACCGTAACCGTGATTGTTGTCGCGGGGCATGGTGAAGTACATATTGAGCGCCAAATTCACAATGAACGAATCGACAGTATTGTTGTTCCATACCTGCACGCGACGAGTTCCAAAGAAAAATTCAGGAACACTGGTCGGCCTGTACTTGATGGAGCGCCCTGAATAGAAAAACAGCGTCTCGCCCACCGTGCAGGAAGTCGACGCCGGTATGCCCGAAAGCGCCGTAACCGTCGATGGCGAGGTGAATTTGCCCGTGGCGTTCGAGGTCTTCGAGACGGTGCTGGGGAAGGCCGCGCCATAACTCACCCCCGGGGCCAGGATGTCGTAGTGGATCATCGTGCCCATGAAGTTGATGCCGGTCCAGTCGGGCACGGTCTCGTTCTTGACCACACCCCAGTCGGTAAACCGCTGCTGGCGCTGCAAGGCGGCCAGGATGTACCCGTAGCCCTGGGGCGTGGTGATGCCGATATCGGGATTGTGGCCGAACTGCGCGGCTCTGAGGATGTGCTGGATCAGGGCGTCGACAGTGATGGTGCCGGCGGTTCCGTCGGAGTTGCCATACCAGAACGGCGTTGAGTTCAAAGTCGATGACACCGCGCCATTCCTGACCTGATTGCCGTAGTTCTGATAGACATTGCCGTCCCACGATGGATCGAGACCGTTGTTCATGGCCTCGGCGTCGCCATTCACTCGCAGCGTGCCATCGTCAGCCACCAGACCCGAGGAGGCCGCCTGCCCGTGATGGTAGGAATCCACTTCGACGTCAGTGTTGATGGCTTCGATGGCCTGCTCCGAGTAAAGCTCGAGCAGATCCACCTTACGGGCCGCGCCCCGGTTCTGGGTCATCAGCGAGAAGGTCTCAATTAAGTCCTGAGTGGTGTAGAGCTTCTCGATAAAAGCCAGATCGGCGAGCTGCTGAACATGCGAGATGGTGAGGTTGGAACCGGGAGCAGTGGCTCCGCCCTGGGGGCGATTCATGACGAAGGGCTCTCTCATCATCACGCCGCCGTCAAAAGGGTCCACCGCACCGATGGCTCTGAGGTATGCCTGCTTGGCTGTACCTGTGAAGAAATTCTGGTAGGCGACGTCCGCCACCATGTCATCCAGGGTACTGGCCTGAAGATCTCCACCATAGGTCGGGTCTTGTGCCATGATCTCTGCTCCTTACAACTTGTTTTTGCGGGGATCCTCGGCAACAAGTTCACATCGCCGAGGTGCCCTTACTGAATGTTCTGGAATCGATCGAGACGATCCTTGCGGGCCTTGTCGCGCCCCGCCGACGTCTTCCACGAGTCCCTGTTTTCGCCGGTCTTGACGGAATCGAACTTGGAGGGAATTTGTACACGCAGATCCGGGTTCGACCCGTACTTGGCGGCCAGTTCTTTCTCTTTCACCGATATCTGCTCGCGCACCTTGGCATCGATGGTGTCCTGCAACTTCTTGGCCTCGATCTCCGCCCGCTTGTCCTGGAACTTGTACTTGTCGCGCACGTAGTCGCGCAGCGGTCGCCGTGCCGCCTGGGCTTCTTTGAAGTCCGCATTGAGCGAGGTGGGGAAAGTCCCGAACAGACCGTGGTACTCGTTGTTCAGGTCCTGGATCAAGGTGAGGGAATCAGCCGCACTCATGAACTGCCCGGTCAGCTCGTCGCGGGTCACGTAGGGCGGAGTACTATCGACCTTCGTAGCCGGCGTACTAACTGCAGATGCTCCGCCCAGGTATTCCGCTGGCACATCGTAGCCCTGGTCCTTGAGGCTCTTGAGGTAGCTCTGAAGTCTCGAGCGTTCCGCTTCCGCGGTAGCCACCCGGCCTTCGGCTTTGGTCAGGGCCGGCACCGCCTCGCCGGTCCAGAAATCGTTTTGCTTCTTGGTGGCCTCTTCGGCCTCTCTCTTCAACTGGTCCGCCTCGGTCCAGCGGCTGATCGCGCCGGTAATGACTTTTGACATCTTCTCGTCGCCAGCAAGCGTGGTGGCGTCAGCTTCCGAGTAGCCCTGTTCCATCAAGAACTGCTTTGCATCCATCGTTTACCTCTAGATCGGTGGCACCTGCTGCTGTTGCGGCTGCTGCGACTCCGCAACCTTCGAGACCGCCATGCGGATCTGGTTCTGAATCTGCTCCGCCATAGGAGACGTCATGGGAAATTGCGAAGCCATACGCTGGGAGAGTTGCGTCAACTGCGCAAAGATGGCAAAAGCGGGCATGCCCCCGCCAGGACCAGCACCCGGTCCGGGTCCAGGTCCTGCGGGACCACCGGGTCCGGCGGCCCCTGGCGGAGGCAGCATGGGAGGCGTCGCCATGCGGCTATTTGCCCTTCAGGGTCTTTCCACCCACGATCTTGAGGCGGCCACGCTTGCCACCCCGATGCTTCTTGCCAACATACTTCCCACGATGGGCCATGTGCGTTCTCCTTCTGCCTTTCGGTTCGAGAGTGCTACTTCTTCCGCTTCCCGCCCTTGTGGTGACGGCGCTTCTGACCAACATGCTTGCGAGCCATAACATCCTCCTTGGAGAATTTTTGGGTGCAAAACAGAAAAGGCCTCAAAGCCTTTTCGGCTTTGAAGCCATTCTCGAATCCAATCAGTCTGTGCTGAAGGCCGCAGAAGAATCTTCGCAAGTCACCTTAAAACGGGTTACTTTGAAAGTCAAGAAATATTCAATCGGAATTTTCAACTTCGACCGGATGACGCTCCCAGTAGGTGATCGCCGTCACTCCGCCATTGCCGGCCAGATGGACTTCGAGCTTGCCCGGAATCTTGTTTTCCTGACACATCTCGAGCACCTTCTGGATATCCGACTTGGGCGGAAACTCGTTCTTGATAAACGCCTGCTTCACGAAACGGGGAAAGTCGCCATTAATTCCATTGTTGGGTGAATTCATGCCAATTCGTCCTACGCGGGCGGAGTGAAGGTGATGGTTCCCCCGAATGCCTCGCCGGCGATCACGCTGATATCGCAAACGGCAGTGATGGTCTTGACGCCTGTGCCAAGATCAGCATCCACGGTGGCCTGGATTTGCACCGGGCCGATTTTGCTGGTGGAGTTCACGCTCGCCTTCAGCGAGTCGGTGCCGTCCACGGTGACGGTGGCAATGGTGTCATCGGAACTCGCCCATGAGGTGTCTCCGTCTACCGTTGCGGGGTTGCCTGCCTGATCTACCCACTCTACCGATAGAGTGGCAGTAGTGTTGATAGCCATACTGTTCGACATGTTCTCTCCTCTTGATTTGTATCGGTCGAGTTGAAAGGTGAAGAAGGCACGTCCCTGCGGCTCAGAAGAGCAGGGTTCGTGGTGGATGTAATGATTCACTTCCAGCGGAGCCTGGAAACTGATCCCGATTACTATGCATGGCTCTGTCATTGTCAGATTCCTTGCCCCGCTTTAAACATATCGTTTATTCATCATCGTCCCCATCAAAGCACATACACGGAATGGGCGTGTCTCTGGCTTTTCTCCTTTGGTGTCGGCAAACAAAATCATGTCCGGCTTGATCTGATGCTCGTACATGCCCAAAATCATGGCAGAATTTCGTCCGCCTCCGCACGCTACCGAGAGCAGATCAAATTGCTCCATTGTTTTACCTCTCAGACTGTAACGGTGTTAGCTTTGGCTCACTACTGCTCGAGGCCCTAGCGCACCAGCCTTGAGTTCAGAATGAATGGGCTTCTTCCCGCTAGGCGGCCTGCCCCCAGTTGCCTTCGGGCCTCCCCCATCACCCACACCCGCCTGCGGCGTGCCCAGCAGGCTTTGCCCAAGAGCCTTGATCTGGGCCGCAAACTCGACTTCGATCTTCTTCCAGTTCTGCCAGCGATCCAGTTCCGTATTGCCGTCGATCGAGCCCCAGTTGGGCATGTCCAGGGCTCGGGCAACAGTATCCGGCGAGATCGGGAAGCCGCTGCGGAAGAGTTGCAGCATCATGAGCTTCTGCTGGGTCTGCGTCACCGCATGCAGCGAATATGGCGTAATCGACAAGCGGAGGTTCTCAGCAAAGATCTTGGCCCGCTCCATCCTCGAGCCGAAAACGGTCGGATTCGATTTGTCCTCGTTCATCATGTGCGACGGCACCAGCGTCGACGGATCAAAGTCGAACACCATCTCGCTCATTCCGTCGGGCCCCACGTAGCGCATAGTTCTTGCGGTGTCGAAATACTGGAGGATATCGTACTTCGTCATCTCCATCACGTCGCGCATGGGCGGCTCCATCGATCGCGAGATGTCCTTGACCAACGGGCCTGCCATCTCCAGCAACTTCTCCATGCCCTCTTGGGCCACGTTCATCTTGGCTTTGGTCAGGTTCGACATGGCGTTCACGCCGAGCTGGTAGTCCTCCATGTCGGCAAGTTCCTTGCGCCACTCCATCACCCAGCCCGGAACCTCCATCAGGTCCCGTGGCACCAGCGTGGTCATCACCTTCGACGGGTCGCCGTCGACGCCCAAACGCTTGCGGACTTCCCAGGGATCGAGATCGTCCATGTTGCCGGCATTGAGGCCAGCATTCATGTCATAAGCCAAACCAGGATCCATCCGAGCTTTAGCAACCATGTCAATGGTCTGCTCCATGAACTGCCGCGCCCGCTCCATGTCGTACACGTCACGCACCAGCGAATACCCCAGCGGCTCCCAGGGCCAGTCATCCACCGAAAATCGCGCCGGGAATCGTCCATGCCAATCGAAGGCCGGTCCGTCATAGAGCGGCACATCCACACCCGAGGCAGTAATCATCAGGCGCATGTTGGGATAGAGATAACAATCCTCCTCGGAGGCCGCCTTGAGCTTGCGCTGCATCTTGCCGTCGACTCCCGGCTCGGTCTCCCGGCTGGGGATATCCATGCCCAGGAACGGCACTACATAGGCCCAACTGGATCCAGCATCCCCCATCGGCACTGGCATGTGCGTAGTGTTCAGGCGCATATCCCGGATCAGCGTATAGCGGATCTCGCAGTAGTTCTGCGACCATGGCCCCTTCTCCTGATTGCCCATGCGCCAGCGTTCGATCATGGCCATGCGCGTCGTCACCACCGTCGACGCATTGAAGCGACGCTTGCCGACAGCCTTGAGCTTATGCTGGAAGGCGGGAAACTTGGAGTGTGCCTCGGGCAGCGGCATCATGCGAATCACGGTCACCGCATAGCAGGCCTGAATGTCATTGTTCTGCGGCATCATGAAGGGCAACACGTCGCAAGGTCCATAGACATCGAAGCAAATCGCCCGAGAAGCGCCAGGGCCCATCCTGGTCGACCGATAGACCGGCCAAATGTAGCCCGATCCGCCAGCGCACATCCACTGCACGCAACCCTTCATGGCGCGATCGAAGCTCGACTCGTAGTAAATCGCCTTCGCGATCTTGTTCAGCATCTCAGCTTCGTCGGTGAAGGCCTTATTGTCGGTGGTGAAGCTGTCAAGATAGCGAGTATCCGAAAGCGTGCCGATGATCTCGCGCAGGCTGCGCTTGGCCCTATTAGTGGTCAACTTGGAGCGGTTCTCCTGCGAAGCCACATCCGGCTTGCCGGCAATGAGGTCGATAGAGCGGTTGAGGTCCTTATAGCTTGGCTGCTGTCCTAACCATCTTTCTCCTTCTTGGACGAGATCTTCTGCCCATCCCGCCCTATCTTGTCCCGACGCAAGCATATCTGGGGGCTGCCATGTACTAGATTTCATCAAGCAACCTCCTTAAACACAAATTCACCGTGAATCCTTTTTGCCGTCTCACGATATGCCTCACATGCATCTTCAAGAATCTGAAACCAGCCTATAAAAATGTGTTTATTGTTAGCGCGAATTTCCGCTCTCCAACATTCCTTATCTTTTGACCAACTCACTCCTTTATGACCAGACGTATTCTTCTTATGCTTTGCCATATTCCGAAGATTCTCGGCATGCGTGCAAACACGCAAATTAGATCGGCAGTTATTAAGCGTGTTGTGATCAATATGATCCACTTGTCGCTTATCGCCAAAATCAAGTCCGCAAATTTGCCGATGCATCTTAATCTCTCTATGCTGTCCATTTCGGCGAATGCCTCGGCCAGCATAAAAACACCTCAAATGAACAGACCACCGAGCACACCACTTCCACTGCACAAGATTGGGATAGTCTCGGTCGTCAACAAGAGCTACTTGCCCACGAGTTAGTGGAATTTCCTTCATGCCGCTATTCCTTCCCGCTTGGTTGCCGGCGAAGCTTCTTTCTCTTCCATCTCAAAACCGCTCTTCCTGGTGGTGGGATCAAACGAAGCGAAGATCACCGCCTCAAGCAGACGCTCCTGCTCTTCCATCCGCCGCAGCATGCGCTTATTCCACTCCACATCTTTCTCCGAGAAGTTCATGGCGATGCGGATTCTGGCGTTAGCCTTGAGCCGCTCGCGGAAGGCTTTCTCACGGAGGTGCTGCTGGGCGGTCATGTTCTGCTTGTCGTTGAACCGCTGCCTGGCAAGGCGAATTGAGAGACTCTCAATTTCCGCCGCGCCGGTGGCGTCGCAGGTCTGCCAACCCCGAAAACCACACTGCTCGGCAGTGACCCGGTTGTCGGGGGCGGGCACGACCCTCCCGGCCTGGGAAACGAAATAGCGCACCGTCTCAAACTGGCGAATGTCTTCCATTCAATCCCTCGCGAGGCAAATCACTCTCTGCCGGAACCAGACCATCAGCCGCCAGCTTCCACGCCGGGGACCGTCCACCATGCCCCAGCCCAGCGGAGGCCCGTCATAGAGCATGGGCGCATGCCACGTTCTCAGCGTGAGGTTGCCCATAATTTCCCCTTGCCAAGTTCCACTTCAATGGCGTAAGGCCGGGTGTCGATAATCATCGGCTCATTTACGGCAAAAGAATAGCGTTTTTTGCTGCGTTCCGCCAAAACATCTTTGTGGTGCAGGGTGAAGTAGCTCATGGCCGCGGCGAAGATGCGGTCGTCATGCTTCCCGGAGGCGTGATCCATTCTCGTCAGGCCGGAGGCCAGCACCACCTGCTCCTGCTCCTTGGCCTCGATCGCCAGCCAGGGACTCTTGATCACGAACCAGCCATTCTCAATTGCGTCCTTGAACGTGCCCAAGAGCATGGGCCGCGACCAGGCGTTGGTGAACCAACCGATCCTAGCCTGATTGGAGTTCGACCGCTCGCGGAATTGCTTCTTGTCGTAGTACACAAACTCGTGCATGCGCTTCATGCCCATCAGGCGCAACTGGTGCTGGCAGGTGTCGCCATACTTCCGGCGCTGCTCGATGATGAGCTTGGGATGAGGACGCTCGGTCATGTACTTGGCGTAGTACGCAGAGGCCGCGGCCACCCAGGCGTAGATCTCGGTATTCGAGATATCGTCGGCGGCAAACTCCGCCACCTGCACATCGCACTCGGCGTCGTAACCGGTCTTGGTTACGCAAATCACCGAACGGTCACCGCCCACTCCGGTGCCGGAGTCGACGCCGATGGAGTAATCCTGCCCCGGCTGCGGCTCTTCCCAGATCAGAAACTTCTTAAGCGGATCAAATCCTGGCTTGCCGAGTCCATACCTGGATAACGGCACGAACATCCACTCCAGCTTCTCGCCCTTGGGCGTCATCCAATCACACTTCGGCCTCTCCGGCGAATCCTCGCCATACCAGACCTCCCCCACGTCGGGCTCATGGCGTTTCTCGATACCCTCGCCGGCCACGGCGAAGAGTTGCGTCTCATCGCCGGTCGCCACCTGGGAGTCGATTTGCACGATGGCATCATCGCCGTAGACCATGTCGTTCTGGCCTTGCAAGGCCTCGTAATCATCCGCCGGCATCTGCCGCAGCCAGCTCTTCTCCATACGCCGGCGCTTGGCGTCCTGGTAGTTAAACTCCCAGAACCACTGCTGCTCGATGGGCAGTGTCCAACCCTTACCCAGCACCCGCGCCAGCATCTGCGTCGACGCCACGTAGGCTTGGCACTTAGCCACATGCGCCTTGGTATCCGCCGAGGGCTGCCACCCGCTAACAATCGGGAACTTCTGGATCCAGGTCGACGTGGGATAGAGTTCCGGGGTCATGAACCAGGGCAAGAACAGCGGCAGCAGACGCGCCTTGCCCTGCGCGTAGAACTCCTTGTTGTTCCGCCACTGGTCGGCCCACCAGCCGGTATTGCCATTGCCGGTCGACTCGAACACCATGAAGATTTCAGGGCTCGAATGCACCGCCTTCAATAAACCTTCTTCGATCTGAGTCTGGGGATCGGTGTAATCGCAGACCTCGGAGAGATGAATCGCCGTGGGCGTGGTGCCCTGGGCGATACCGCCACGCATCGATCCCGGCTGCACCATAACCATCGAGCCGATATTGGCAAAGCCCAGCAGGGCCCGGTCACTCGATCGTTTGTCCTGGGTCTGCGTGGGCGGCAGCCACCAGGGCAACATGTCGATCGCAAGTGTCAGCATGCCCAGCATGATGCTGGTCTTCTGCCCGTCGGCGGAAGCGATGGCAGCCTTCACGCCGGGGATGAACAGCACCATCCAGGAAATGATTCCTTCGACCAGGGTGGAAATACCTTGCTGCCGCGCCTTCAGGCATTGCAACTCCTTGGAGAGGTTGTCCGCGTCCAGCTCTTGCAGGATGCGATAGAACACCTGCTGGCCGGATCGAAACGCAAAGTGCATGAGCCGGTTGTCGGCGCTGATCCAGTAGTAGCGGGTGAGATAATAGCCGCAGTCAATGGCGCAGAGGGCCCGCTCGTTGGAGATAAAATTAATTTCCTTCTGGCGCAGGTTCCTTTTAAGGAAGATGCGTCCTTTTGGGTCCATCTCGGTTATCGACTTGAGATGACTGACCCAGCGATCGACTTCGTCCACGCTATGGTGGATCGGCTGCCAGCCAAACTTCTCCTTAAAGGCGGCCAGCTTGGCGACGATGCGCGACTCTGCGAAGATAAGTCACCGCCACTTTTAGGTGTGTGCTGAAAGTAGTCCCAGCATTACGTTGGTAGATGCAAAAGAACCGAACGCCTTAACTGCTGCGGCATCATAAGCGTGAGCGGCTTCTTCTGGTATGGCGATGCCCAGTATCTGGAGGGTCATTGTGCGATCCCCTCCCAGAAGTCTTCGCCGTAGATGGTCTTGCCATCCTTGGAGTGAAACGTCAGCATGTCGCCGCCGTCGCAAACGCGGACCTCGTTGCCAGCGGCGATGGCCGCATCGGCCCGCGCCTTGGCCTCGGCGATGGTGATCTCTTCATCCGGGTACTTGATGGCCCGGCCAAACCACTGACGACCGGAGTAGTAGCCATTGGGGTAGTACACATAGAGCGCCCACGGTCCTTCGCGGTCGGTGCTGTATTGCAACTCGGTGAATTCGTGTAACAATTTGTCTCCCTCCCGGAAACTCTAACCTTCGGTTCATGCAGTTTTCGGCCTGTGTACATGTCCGAAGGTTGCATCGCCGATTATCTACACCATTATGATTTATATGATCTACCGAAATCCCTTTAGGAACAGCCAGTAGGACCCTATGCATCAGCAAGGTTCTTTGATCTCGACCACCATTCTCCACTGAATCGCACCTTTCAGCGCGAAGCGCGTAGGTGAGACTTGTTCCCGTAAGGGTCCTTGCATACCACTTGAAGGGCGCGACTATCTCATAGTCCGACTCGTCCACTAGCGCAGCAAATCCCCGGGTGAGTGGGATTTCCATGATCCTCATACACCCAAATCTCCAGCAGGAAATTCCATAAATTCTGAACCAGCCACTTCTTTTGCCGTCGAAGTGGGTAACGCCCTTGTCGGACTAATTACCTGCTGAACATCCAATAAAAACTGGTCCATGGTGGGCAAGGACCCGGTGCCGTCGGTGTCATCCTCAACTTCCTTCTCGTCCACGGGCCTGGAGTTGATAAAGATCTGCTGACCCTTGTTGACAGGAAGAAAGCCGACCGCCTTGAACAGGTGCTCGCGATCGTAGAGGCCCTTCACGGTCTTGGCCTGCTTGATAGTCCGCGCCACTACATCCGGCTGCGCCACGCTCACCATCAACGCTACCGTGTCCCGCCCCTGCTGCATGGCAGCGCCACACAGCACCTCCCAAAGCCGACGTGTAGTCATGCCAGCGGCGATCGCAAAAGCCTCGACAGAGATGCGGGTGCGATCGTCACGCGGGACCTTGCGATACATGGCAACAAACTTCTGCGCTTCTTCGGATGGATCCGCGGAAAGAATCTCCACTACCCCTTCGGTGTTGAGGCCGGCTCGCTTGAGCAGCGGCTGAATGCGGGCCTCGCTGTCCACCTGCGCGGCGGTGATTCCCAGAAGCCCCAAGCGTCGGTCGCGATGATTGCGTTCCCGAAAGTCAGGAAAGTCTTTGCGTGGACGTTTCCCCGAAGCGCTCTTAAAGCTCTCTTTCGGCTTGGCTTTGTTTGCGGTCATAGGTTGCATGAGATACCACTGCGGGCTTTGCTTCCCGTGGCTGCGGCTCGTTGAGCTTACAGTACCTGTCGATGGCATCAGCGAGTCTGCCGATGGCGTAGGCTAAACGTTCAACAGCATCATTCATCACCTGCATGGCTAGGTCTTGATCCTGATCTTCTTGAAGTCTTTTTTGCCCTTGGCGTTGGTGGTCTCGATGGTCAGATCGAGCCCGTTGTCCTGGCGTTCCACGTTCGGAGTCTTACTCGCATACTTCTCGCTGAGATTGATCTCCTGGGCACCAGACCCCACGCTGCCTTCCTTGCCGCGATCCCAGACCGTGGTGGGCTGCACGCTGGGATGATCGACCTTGATCACGAAGGTCAGGTCGTACTCAAATCCCGGATAGGCGATCCCGATCGCGAGCACGGAGTTCAGCTCCATACGCTTTTCCAGGCGCTGCAAGATAATCTGCCGGATCTCGCTGCCGTCGAGAGGAAGATTCACCGCGGTCTCGGTCATGCCACTCTCTCCCCAGACTGCTCAATCATGCGCAGCCAGTCGGAATCCATCAGCACCGGCATGCCGTTTTTGGCGAAGCCCACGTTGCGCTTCACGCACAGCGCCTCGAACGCCTTGCGGTGCCGCTCGGTGGGCATACTAATGCCCCGCTCCCAGGCGGAAACTGTTCCGATGTCCAGGCCCAAAGCCACGCTCAGTTGCGTCTGGTTCATATCCATCAGCACCCGGGCGATGCGCGAAATTGTTTTGAACTCAAGCACTGATCCTCCTCAAAATTTCCCGCGCCTGCTCCAGGGGGTCAGGAATTGTGACTGTCTCAGCGATAGCCTTGGCCATCAGGACCACCCGCGGCTTGCGCCCCCGCTTCTTCAGCTCCCGATCCCACGAAGTCGCCGTACACGCTGGACACCTCTTAGGCCGCCGACTGAGACGCGACGTCCATTCGTGATTGCAACGCATACAATGTGCCATTGTTTCCACCATTCCGAAAATAACTTGATCTTTTCCTCGCTGGCAAGATGTTTACGCTCCCGGCCTCTTACCGCGAGCCGGCGAGCGGTAATCCGGGTTCACCGCCCGCAGCGGATTCGCTTCGTCATCGAGCATCGCCTGCATCGTGGCCCGCTGCTCGCGCCGGTTCTTCAAGTGCCGCGCCCGTTCTTCGGCGGCGTAGTCAGCTTCCGAAAAGTGATAGTAATCGCACTCGTGCTTGCAGTCGCAGATCCCGGCGTGCCCGATCCTGCCGCCGCGGCTCACGTGAAGCTGGTAATGATCGCAACGGATGTGGCCGAACTCGTCGTGCATCAAGCCGCAGTCCTGGTGCTTGTGGTTCCAGCAAGCATGACACAGCTCTCGCCCGGTGATCGGGTCCCGCTGCGGCCACAGTTCGCTATTCAGCCGGTACATGGTTTTCCTCCTGGTTGAACAGGTAGCTCTTGGGCAAGCGACGATCTTCGCCACAGGGGCAGAGGTTCGCCTGGGGATCGAAGATCTCGTCAAAGGCATTCAGGAGATCCTGCATCACGATCGCCGTTGCCCAGGTCTTCTGGTTGATCTGGAAAATCCAGTCCAGCAACTCGGCGCTCGAGTGAATCATTAGCAGGTCGATGGTGTAAAGCCCCCGCCCGAAGTTCAGAGTGTGATCGGTGTGATTGTGTTTCCACTGCCCGTGGGTTGTAGTCAGCATCTGGTCATCCTCCGTTCGTCCCTTGCCTAAGAGCACCCGTCGCGCCGATTCGTTTTTGCAGTGATCAAGCTGGTCGAGAAACGTTTCCGTAATGCCCTTGGCCTCGCCCTTCGTCAACTCGTACTCGAGGGTCCTGGCGGCCCGCCGCAGATTCTCTGGCCTGCGTCCCCTAGCCATGGAACGCAGCCTCGTTCGCCGCCTTGGCGGGTATGTCCGCAATCACGTTGAGAACCCCGCCGCAGACCTCGCCAGGGCGATAGGTGTGCTTCCTGGGAATCCCGTGGCAGTAGCGCAATCGCGACGCCCCGGGGCGCACAAAGCCCGACATACGAACCCCGCAGATCGGGCACTGCCAGAGTAGAAACCGCTCTTCGGCAGCGTTCGACTCCCGCGCCTGTCGTGCCCGCTTTTGGGCGTCGACCACCTCGAGGATGGTCCCGATGTCCGGCAAGGCGCTCTCGCCTTCCTTGCGCGGCATCTCCTCGAGGGCCTTTAGGGCTGCACAAACGTCATTGACGTTTTCCTGGACCAACCTCTTCGCGAAGAGAGAAAGCTGATTCCTGTCCATCTTCGCCCCACGGAATATCGCCAATTGTGTCAGGGCCAGAATAATGCTCGCAAATGAGCTGTCCTGCGATTTCGACAATGCTATCGCCTTTTCCATTAGCGCCTACTTTGGACACGCCGTTATACCCGGTTATGGCTTTTTCGATATTGCGATCGTTGTCGATTAACCAATCGAACGTTGCCATCCATCCGCGTTCCCCCTCACCACGAAGAAATGGCTTTTCCGTACAGGCTCGAACCGCTCGCTCAAACTGCTCGAGGGTAACCCCCTGGTTGATTCGGGCATGAACCTTCTTTCGGCGGGAGTCGGAAAACCGCTCCACCCTGGGGAGGGTTTTACAGAGTTGGTTCCAGGCTTCTACGAAAGCTGTCGGACGCACTATCGTCGGCTCCCGCAGGGCCGACGAGGGCGATAGCCCTTCAGGCTCTGGCACTGGCACAGGTACAGGCTCCGGTACAGGCTCTGGCTCTGGTAGTCCGTACGCCGGGTGTACACCGTACTTAAAAATGTCCTCGGCGTACGTACTGAGTACGTACTCTGTACGTACGGAGGGAACTAAAAATTGAAGGTTTCGTCTTAATAGTAGGTTTTTGGTAGCCTTATCGGCGTGTTCGGCCCAATCGTGAATAAGCAATCGGTATTCCTTATCTGGGTCTAACCAGTGGGAAATAACGAGGGCACCGATTAAAACACCCGGCTTACCGTCCCATTCCACCCAGGCTTCGATCGCTTCGTCGGGGTACTTTCCGATGTTCCCTTGGGGGGTAAAACGCCCTCCAAAATGCCATACCGCTTCCAGCCATCCCATGGCTACCCCCTTGGGCGCGTGAAGTAGGTTTTTCAGCCTTGCGAACTTGGGATGATCCGGGACCGCACGAAGCGCCATAGAACTCCTCTCAAGGCGCACGAATTCTCGGTCGCGTCAAATTGGGAAATTTGGCGTGAAGGAAAATAAGGCAAAAGTACCCTGAGGCGCAAAATGGGAAGGCTATCGGGCCGGTCATGGGAAACCAACCCGATCTCCTCTGCCTTATCCCACGCCAATCTGCGGGCACTCACCCGTCGGTGAATAGGGGAAGGCTAAGTCTGGTGGATTAACCTGTCAAGGAAAATATCCGCTATTTTTATGGGCTCCGGTGGAAACCTGGAAGGAAATTGAGACTGTCTCAGCTCAGGCCGGTTTACGCCGTTTCATCCCCGCGCTCAGCTTGGCCTGGATCTGGACCTGAGCCTTGCGGGCGTTGTCCATGTAGATCGGAACAAAGGTCTGGTTGAACCACTTGAGGGCCTCGTCGGCTAGCTGAAGGATGGATCTTCCGGTCACCTCGGAGCAGAGAGAGAGTGCGTCATATTGCGACTGGCGCACCTTGAGCGTGCGCCATTGTTCGGTAGGTTTCATCGCTGTGCTCATTTCGTCTTATCGGACTCATCTGGTTACGACTGGGCGATAATACACCCAAAAGGGCCCAAAAGATTTAACAGGGGTAAATATTTCGATGACGTCATATTCATCTTTGCAAAGATTACATTGACACCCCCAATTATTAGTGGTATGACCCAAATTAGACCATTTGGGTCGTTGCTTTAAGGGGTAGCTCGTAAGGACAAAGAAAACTGGGCCTCAAAGACGAGAAAAGCGACTAAACGCTAAGCCGCATGGAGAGGAAATCAAGGGGTATGGAACATCAAACATCGCTGATGGTAAGGAGTCTAGACCTAGACACGATGACGAACTGGTCTAGTCTCAAGAAAGACACGCAGGACAAGCTCTGGCAGTTCGCCGGAGAAGTCAAAGACGCGCAATGGGAACAGGGCTTCGCTACGCTCAAGGAGGCCGCAGCCCTCTTTGAAGCCAAGAAGCTCCTCAACGAGGAAGGACAGTTCAAGGAGTTCTTGGACAAGGTGTATCGAGCGAGCTGGAGGACCGGCTACGATCGCTTGGTCCTCTACGAGAAGGCCCGCCAGAAGCTCTCCGAGGAGCAGTTGGCGTATCTCATCGCTTACGGCGCATCCATGATGCCTTACCGCAATGTTCCTATTGGCGAGTTCCTTAACGCTGCTAAGGGACTCCAAGCGCCTAAGAGCGAGAAGCCCGAGGACATGAATCCCTTCATCGAGAAGGTCGGCAATCGCTTTAAGGAGATCAAGAGTGAGCGCAGGAAGAACGGACAGCAGAAGCTAAGCGCCGACGATGCGATCAAGATCGCCTTCAACTCGATTGTGAGTCTTCTCTCCTCAGCTAAGATCAGGACCTCGCAGAGACAGCTAGAGTTTTTGGAGCGAGTGGTGGGCATGGTGATGGCCGATCGCGCCATACCGGGCAAGATCGCGACCGGACGAACCGAGGTTCCCGAGGGATTCAAGATCAAGCGAGGACGTCCGCCTAAGAAGAAGTCGGCGGCCTAAGATTTCCAACCAAGAACGAAGGAGTAAGTACACTTGCCTAAAAGGATCAAGCATGCCCCAGAAGTCGACCTTAGCAAAATCACAGAGAGACTCGTCTCCCGAGCGGAGTTCGAGATCGAGCGGTACTGCCTTAAGAACCACTCAAGAACAAGTTGACTTGTTAGAGAAGGTGGTAAAGCGGCTGCTAAAAGAGCAGAAAACGGAGTGCGATTAACGTCCGATAATGTTAGGTCTTGTGAAGGAGAAGACATGGTCGAGTTCTGGGTCAACGGAATCGTAAGCC
>Ga0126381_100000338_pt1 | contig 51037 bp, 43 predicted proteins | sample PanSoiMetPlot_28_FD_96465 | JGI IMG/M metagenome (GOLD analysis project Ga0126381, IMG submission 96465) | Tropical forest soil microbial communities from Panama - MetaG Plot_28 | ecosystem: Environmental > Terrestrial > Soil > Tropical forest > Bulk soil | place: Panama | collected 2016-02-17 | reverse complement strand
TTCCCGCTCACTGCGAAAATATTGCCGTTAGCGTCGGCGGGAATACCTCCACCACTCATCCAGATGCCGGCCTCGACACTATTAGGAGTGTCCAAAAAAGCACCCACCTGAGCCAGGCTGCCGGCATCGTAAGCCATCACCCAACCATGAAAGTCGAACAGGTCACAATGCGAACCGAAGGCCAGGTATATAATTCCATTGGACAGGAGTAACGCGGCCCGGTTTAGTTGAAATTGCGGATCGAATGTAACAACTCCTTTCACATTTCCAGAACCCGATCCCGGCACGCTTGCAGTGATAACTACCGGGCCTATGACCTTCTCCGCTCCTGTCGTTATGTCCAGTGCATGTAGACGCTGAATGACCTGCCCGTTTTCACTTGACTTCGCCTCAACATAAAGCGTTCCCGTGGCAATATCGAGGACCGGGGTGCTCGTGATGCCGACTTGGGGAGTTATGTCCGGGCAATCACTCAACATGTGGATGCTCACCGGAGTCGCGCCCGGAGACGCCCCATGTGCAGTGTCGATCAGACTTGCCCTCCACAGAGGGTCGGCATCGGGCCCAAGATGGTCATCCGCGTCGAAAGCGTATACACTGTCACCTTCCGTTGCGACAAAGACGACACTATGCGTTCCCTTTCCTGGAATCTTTATGCCGGACGCATATAGCGGTTCCGCATAGATATAACCATCGACGGGATGGGAGAAGAGCTTTCCGAACTGCGAGGAATTGACGTTGCTTGGCGTCAAAATTGTTTCGCTCAGGTTCTGCCCGGTACGTGTATTATTGTAGTGGTAGGTAGTGACGTCCGGCTGTGCACAAACCGCGCCGCTTCCCAAAATGCAAAAGGCACTTGCAACAAGTATCACGTAAGAAAGGATGATGAGCCGACACCGCGGGTATTTCCTGTGGGTGTCAGAGATCAGCGTAGGGTCGATTACAGCACTAGTATGATGTCCCATAAATAACTTTGCTTGAGCGGCATCCACTACCGGCGTGCGGAGGTTTGAAGGGATGGGCCGGCCGAATACAGCGTTGGTGATTGGCGAATCTGAGCGAAGCGAACTGCAGTCGATGGTGCGCTCGCGAAGCCTCTGGCGCGTGGAAACCCCCAGCACCATGCTCCAACGCCCGTTGCTCCACGGGGGTCGCATGCACTCCATACCTGCCAGCTCGGCAGAGTAAGCAGGTATCGCCGTAGTAACCAGCTCCGCCATTAAACCCGAATTTCCGCCGATCTTGCGTCTCATCAATCCGAAACGCCTCTAACTACAAGGCTTTTAGCCAGGTTCTGGTCCATTCCCGATCGCTGTTCGAGCACGGGTCAGGTGCCTGCCAGCTGCGTTAAATGAAGCTGGAAGCAGGCCCTAAAAGGACCGATCAAAATACTCGTGTTTCACGTCTCTGGAAGGTTTCTCAGCCTGCCAGCGCCGCCGTTACCAGCAGGCTCAGACGCTCGCAGCAAGAGTCAGGCACCGCCATCGTCACCCGCGCCACTAGCGCCCACGCGATTGCGACGGCAAACCGCCCGCCGGTACACGGACTGCGCTCCGCGGATTAGTGGTGCCACAGAAGACCCTACGTAGCCGGGGAAATTGCTGGTGTCACATGCAATACCAGTGATTAACTTCCGCTTCATACCCCTTCGCCTGTTCCGCATTCAAAAATCACCTCACCAGTTTTCATACAGTCAGGCTCGGAGCATGGGACGTTGTACAGGGCGCGGTCGTGGTTGAAAGGCCTAACTGTAGGATTCTAACCTCTTGCAGCCACCATGCGGGGCTTGGGATCTCCGCCTCTCGAATCTCGTTGCCAGGCTGTCCATAGAGCATGGCGACGATACGGAAACGTCAGAATAGGTTTGGCTTGGCCGATCGGCAATGAAAATGAAGGTGAAAACTAGCAGGAGTTGACACTCCGCGCGTGACTCTGAAACTCCGGTGCCTGGGATAGAGGCTTGATAACCGGTGCTGGTTGCTACGTCGATACCCTCAATGGCTCAGCAGGCTGTGTGGTAATCTACCCGGGACGTCTGTTTATCGGCTGGTAAAGGACCCCGAGACGCCGCGCCACACAGGCTCTGATTGTGTGGACTGACAAACCGAGAGCCAGTGCGTCAGGAATTGTTAACGATGTGTTAACGATGTGCTCATTGCCGTTGAACAGGCGCGACAACATCTGGTGGTACAAATTCCGTTTCGAAGGCCAGGCAATCCGCGACTCGGCCAAAACCAACTCAAAGGCGCTTGAGCGGGAGGCGGAGCGGGCTCGTCGTCGCGATCTGGAAACAGCGGTCAACCGGATTCAACGGCGTGAATGTATGCCGCTGTTCAAGATGGCTGCAGGCTATCCACCAGGACCCCGATCGCTCACCAAAGCCGTGAGCGTTTTGACCACCATGTGGCCCTTCTTACCAAGGAGTTTGGCGGCCGTCTCCTGTGCAACATTGATCTCGAAGACATCGCGTCACTTCAACGCAAACGGGTTGCCGAAGGTAGGGCGGGGCGGACAATAAACTACGAGGTCTGCAGGCTCCGGCAACTTCTCAAGCACTTCGGTCTTTGTGTTTTCTCGGACCGCATCAAGTCGTTGCGTGAGTGCCAGGACGCAGGCCGGGCGATGTCGCTCGGGGATGAATCAACGTTAATTCAGGCGATCGGCGCCTCTCGATCTCTGTCCCTGCCTCCCGTTTTCATGATCTCGGTTGACACCTGGCTTCGGAACTCCGAGCCCTCCGTCACCAAGATCTCAAGCTTGAAATGGGAGAGAAGGTGTGATCGCATCGGGGAGACTCATCGTGCCCAAATCGAAGGCTGACGCAGGGACCGGCAGGGTGATCCCCTTCACGCGCCGAGCCTGCGCTGGGGCACAATATTGGGCACAATCGAATCGACGCCAATCCGTACAATCAAAACACCCTTGATTTCATTGGTGGGCGGTGCAGGTTTCGAACCTGCGACCCCCGGCTTGTAAGGCCGATGCTCTACCGCTGAGCTAACCGCCCGCTGAAACAGCAGGAGGGCAAACTAAACGGCGCCGGAGTCTGCTGCCTCCGGCGCCGTCTTCTGATCTTGGTTGAACCGATTCAGCCCGCAGTCGCGCTCTCAGCCGAGGTGCCGTCCTCGTTGAGCGAGTCCTTGAGCTGCTTGCCGGCTTTGAACTTGGCCGAACGGCTGGCGGAAATCTGAATCGCCTCGCCGGTCTTGGGATTGCGGCCCGTGCGCGGACGGCGCGATGAAACCGAGAAAGTCCCGAACCCGGAAATGTTGACACGGTCGCCTTGCCGGAGCGCCGCTATGATGTCGTCCAGGATGATGTTGATCGCTTTTTCCGCCTCGGACTTGTGCATCCCCAGCTTATTTGCCAATCCCTCGATCAACTCCGTCTTCGTCATTCGTGTCTATCCTGAGCAGGCAGTTTAGCGGCTAAGTAAGCTCCGGTTCCTACCTGTTGTCAAGGGCGCCGCGGTTAAAAATCGAACCCAAAACGCCGTGTCAGCGTCGGGGTCACCGGCGCATCCTTCTCCCGATCCTCCACGTCGTCCTCGTCATCGTCGCTGAGGGTTGACTCCCGCGCCCAATCAATTGGATTGGGCTGGGCCTTCAGGAAATTTTCCGGATCCGCCAGCACCAAGGCTTTCTTGAGCACGTCGTCCATGTGCTCGACCTGGACCAGCGTGATGTTCTTGAGCACGGCGGCCGGGATGTCCTGGACATCCTTCTCGTTCTCCTTCGGCATCAGGATAGTCTTGATCCCGCCCCGATGAGCTGCCAGCGCCTTTTCCTTCAGTCCTCCGATGGGCAGAACCCGCCCGCGCAGCGTGATCTCGCCGGTCATCGCGAGGTCATTGCGCACCGGCACTCTGCACAGCGCCGATACCAGCGCGGTCGCCAGGGTGATTCCGGCCGACGGACCGTCCTTGGGAATCGCGCCCTCGGGGATGTGAATGTGGATATCGATCTTCTGGTAGAAGTTTGGATCCAGGCCGAGCGCCACGGCGCGCGATCGCACATAGGACATCGCCGCCTGCGCGCTTTCCTGCATCACCTCGCCCAGCTGCCCGGTGACCGTCAGCTTGCCGCGTCCGGGCACAATCGTTACCTCGACCGCCAGCAGCTCACCACCCAACTCTGTCCACGCCAGACCGGTGGCAACGCCGATATGCGGCGTGGTCTCGGCCAATCCGTAGCGGAAGCGGGGCGGGCCCAGATACTTGCTCAGGCTTGAGCTGGACACTTTAACGTGAGCGCTGCGGTCGTTCTTGACCACCTCGACCGCGGCCTTGCGGCAGATGGCGGCAATCTCACGCTCCAGATTGCGCACGCCGGCCTCGCGCGTGTAATGGCGGATCACGCCCAGCAGGGCCTTGTCGGAAAACTCGATGTTCTCTTCCTTAAGCCCATTGGCTTCGCGCTGCTTCTTAAGCAGGTAGCGCTTGGCGATATTGAGCTTTTCGTTCTCGGTGTAGCCCGGGATGCGGATGATTTCCATCCGATCCTGCAACGGCCGCGGGATGCGCTCCAGCGTGTTGGCCGTGGTGATGAACATCACCTTGGACAGATCGTAATCGACGTCCAGGTAATGGTCATTGAATGCGCAGTTCTGTTCCGGGTCGAGCACCTCGAGCAGGGCAGAGGAGGGGTCGCCGCGGAAATCGGTGGACATCTTGTCCACTTCGTCGAGCAGGAACACCGGATTGCCCGAGCCCGCCTTGCGCATCGACTGTATCACCTTACCCGGCAGCGCGCCGATGTAGGTGCGGCGATGGCCTCGGATTTCCGCCTCGTCGCGGACTCCGCCTAGCGATACACGCACGAACTTGCGTCCCATCGAACGGGCCACGGAGCGGCCCAGCGAGGTCTTGCCAACTCCCGGAGGTCCGACCAGGCACAGGATCGGTCCCTTGATCTGCCCGACCAGGGTTTGCACCGCCAGGTACTCCAGGATGCGCTGTTTGACCTTGTCCAGGCCGTAATGGTCCTCTTCCAGAATGCGCTCGGCTTCCTTGATGTCGAGCTTGTCGTCGGTGTACTCGTACCAGGGCAGCGACAGGAACCAGTCCAGGTAGTTGCGCACCACGGTCGCCTCGGCCGACATCGGCGACATCATCTTGAGCTTCTTGATCTCGCGCTCGCACTTCTCGCGCGCTTCGGCCGACATCTTCTTCTCGCGCAGCTTGTCCTCGAGTTCCTGAATTTCGTTCTTGAATTCGTCCTTTTCGCCCAATTCCTTCTGTATCGCACGCATCTGCTCGTTGAGGTAGTACTCTTTCTGGGTCTTTTCCATCTGCTTCTTGACCCGAGTACGGATGCGCTTTTCTACCTCCAGGATCTCCAGCTCCGAGCGCATATAGCCCAGGATTTTCTCCAGGCGCTCGGCCGGGTTGGCCGTCTCGAGCAGGGCCTGCTTCTCCTCCAGCTTGATCCCCAGGTGCCCGACCAGCTTGTCGGCCAGATAGGCGGGATCGTCGATGTTGGAGATCGAGGTCACCATCTCGGGCGGGATCTTCTTGTTGAGCCGCACATAGTTGTCGAAGGTCGAGATAACCGAGCGCATCAGCGCTTCGACCTCGGTAGTGCGGTCGCAGGTCTCGGTTACTTCTTCAACCTCGACTTGGAAGAACTCGCGGTCAGAGACGTGGCGCAGGATGCGCGCGCGCTTCTTGCCCTCCAACAGGGCCTTGACGGTTCCGTCGGGCAGGCGCAGCAACTGCACTACTACGCCGAGCGTGCCGACCGCATAAATATCGTCGGGCGCGGGCTCGGAAACCTTGGCGTCTTTCTGGGCCGCGAGCAGGATCGGTTTCTTCTGGTTCTCGGCCTCTTCGAGCGCCTTTATAGACTTTTGCCGTCCCACGAAGATTGGATAAACCTCGTGTGGAAAAACAATGAGTTCACGCAAGGGCAGCAGAGGAACTACTTGCCCGGGCGCGTTGTCGCGATTGTCTTTTTTATCGTTGCGAAAGAGCATCTTTTTAATCGAGTCTCCTCGAATTCAGGCGGTCTCGGCGGCTTTCTGGTAGACCAGCAAAGGCGGTTCCTTCTGACTTACAACCTCCTCTGAGATTAGTACTTCCTTGATATTGGGCTGCGACGGAATGTCGTACATCACGTCCAGCATGATGTTTTCCATGATCGCGCGCAGTCCCCGGGCTCCCGACTTGCGCTTGAGCGCTTCGCGGGCGATGGCGCGCAGCGCACCCTGTGTGAACTTCAGGTGCACATTCTCCATATCGAACAGCTTCTGATACTGGCGCACCAATGCGTTCTTGGGTTCGGTCAGGATACGCACCAGCGCGTCTTCTTCCAGTTCGGACAGCGTGGCGATTACCGGTAGGCGCCCCACGAACTCGGGAATCAGTCCGAACTTCAGCAGGTCCTCGGGCTGGACGTCGATCAGCAGGTCGGAGATCGACTTGGGGTCGCGATGACTCAAGTCGGCGCGAAAGCCCATCGTCTTGCCCGCAATACGCCGGCGCAGGATGTCTTCCAGTCCGACGAACGCGCCGCCGCAGATGAACAGGATGTTGGTGGTATCGACCTGCAGGAATTCCTGCTGCGGATGCTTGCGACCGCCCTTGGGCGGCACGCTGGCGGTCGTGCCCTCGATGATCTTGAGCAGTGCCTGCTGGACGCCTTCACCAGAGACGTCGCGGGTAATCGAGGGGTTGTCGCCCTTGCGCGCGATTTTGTCGATCTCGTCTATATAGACGATTCCGCGCTGGCAGCGCTCAATGTCGTAGTCGGCGTTCTGCAGCAGCGACAGGATGATGTTCTCGACATCTTCGCCCACGTAGCCGGCCTCGGTTAGCGAGGTGGCATCGGCGATCGTGAAAGGCACTTGAAGGAAGCGGGCGAGGGTCTGGGCCAGCAACGTCTTGCCGACGCCGGTGGGCCCGATCAGGAGAATGTTGGACTTTTGCAGTTCAACGTCTCCTGTGACCATCTGCGAATCGATACGTTTATAATGGTTGTGAACGGCGACCGACAGGATCCTTTTGGCCCGGTCCTGGCCGATAACGTACTGATCCAGAACGCGCTTGATCTCGGCCGGCTTGGGCACTGCCGAGGTCTGTCCGAACGCCTCTTCGCCGTCGGTTTCCTCCGCGATGATGTCGTTGCAGAGGTCGATACATTCGTCGCAAATGTAGACGGTCGGCCCGGCGATCAACTTGCGCACCTCGTCCTGGCTCTTGCCACAAAAGGAGCAGACCAGGGAGCCGGCGCGATCATCATGCTTGGCCATATTGCCTCCCGTCCCTCACTTGGAGGACCCCCGGCTAACGATTACCTCATCAACGATTCCATATTCAACCGCCTGTTCGGGCCCCATGAACATGTCGCGGTCGGTGTCTTTCTCAATTTTGCGCAAGCTTTGACCTGTGTGTTTAACGAAAAGGTTGTTGAGTTCTTCCCGCACGCGCAGAATCTCGCGCGCCTGAATGTCGATGTCGGTGGCCTGACCCTGTGCCCCGCCCAGCGGCTGATGGATCATGATGCGCGAGTGGGGAAGGGCGTAGCGCCGCCCCTTGTGTCCCGCGGTCAGGAGCAAAGCTCCCATACTCGCCGCCTGCCCAAGGCACAGGGTGGACACCGGCGGCTTAATGAACTGCATCGTATCGTAAATCGCAAGCCCGGCTGTGACCGACCCGCCCGGCGAGTTGATATAGAAGGAAATTTCTTTTTCGGGGTCTTCGGATTCAAGGAACAGGAACTGGGCGGTTACCAGGTTGGCAACGTCATCGTTAACTTCGCTGCCCAGAAAGACGATCCTGTCCTTGAGCAGCCGCGAGTAGATATCGTATGCGCGTTCACCACGGCCAGTTTGCTCGATTACGATTGGAACCAGATTGCTCATGACGCCTTTTGGCGAGGCATTCGATCCAAGCTCCTAAGGGCCACACCACCGGCAGACTGTTGAAGAAGAGATCCTCACAGCCTGCGTTCTTCCTCTCTTGTCTCTCCCGCGCACAGACCAAATCGAGGCATGCGGCCAGTATTTAGGCGGGGTGTAGAGAGACGGCATCGCGCACAGCCAACCGATGTCATTTTCTCAACACCCCGCTAACCCGATTGTATCCAGTTTGAAATTAGCGGGCAACATTGCCTCAATAATTCCGGGCCTCATTTGGACTCGCTCGGCGGCGTTCCGCCGCCGCTTTGTGTGTCACCAATCGCACCACCGGCACTTTCATCCGCGCTCTGTGTGGACGCATTTTCACCATCATCCTTTTGCGCCCGATCCAGCAACAGGTTGAGAGCCTTCTCGCGCCGGATCGTACTGTACATCGCCGCGCGGTTCTCGTCTTTCGAGTAGAAGTTCGCCACCCGCTCGCGATCGCGCCCCGCCTGGGTCACGATTGTCGCGATCCGCTCCGCCACCTCCTCGTCGCTGACCTCCACATTTTCCTGGCTGGCCAGCGCGTCGATCACCAATGAGCTGTGAGCGCGCTTCTCGGCCCGGGCTTTGAACTCGTCGTGAGCCTTGTGCGCGGCTTCCATCGCCTGCTCGGCAGGCATCCCGCCCGCCTGCAGCGCGGCCGCATACTCGGATTCAAGCAGGTGCTGCTCGCGCTCCAGGAGCGACTGCGGGATTTCGATCGGGTTGCGCTCCAGCACAATATCCAACAAGCCCTGACGGACTTTGGCGTCTGCCTCCTGGCGGGCTTGGATCAACAGGTTGTGGCGCATCCGATCGCGCAGCTCCGCCAGGCTTTGGAACTCGCCCTGGTCCTTGGCGAACTCGTCGTCAAGGTTGGGCAATTCGCGGCGGAAAATCTCGTTGACCTTAAAGCGCCATTCCACGTCCTTGCCAGCCAGGTCTTTTTCCGAGTAATCGGCCGGATAGCTGCGCCGGCTGCTGCCTTCCACTCCGACCTCGGCCCCGGTCAGGACCTCATGCAGTCCGTGCGCGATTGCTTTGTCGGAAACCTCGAGCAGGCGCGATTCGAGCTTGCTGCCCGAAATCGGCGCGCCGTTTTCAAAGGCCTCCAGCTCCGCGATTACGAAATCGCCCGGTTCCACGCGCGTGCGGTCCTCCACCTTCTTGAGCGGGGCGAGCCGCTCGCGCAGGCGCTGCATGGCGCTATCGACTTCCTCCTCGCTGACCGTTACTTGCTGGCGCGGCACCTTGAGATTTACGTAATCTTTGACCTCAATTTCAGGCCTGATATCGAAGACCGCGGCAAAGCGCAGTGCCTTTTTTAGGTCGGTCTCTTCGGTGACGATTTCGGGCTCGGCCACCGGCGTCAGATGATGCTCGGTGAGCGCCTTCTCAGTCGACTCCTTGATAAGCTTCTGGATGACCTCACTGCGCACCTGGTCGGCGAACAGCCGCTCCAGCATCTGGCACGGCGCGCGCCCGGGACGAAAGCCTTTCAGATGCACCGAGCGCTTGAGCTCCGAGTAGGAACGGTCAAGTTCGTGTCCAATCTCGTCCTGATCGAGTTCAATTGTGATCTTGCGGCGTAGCGAAGAGGAACTTTCGACATTGATATTCATGGCTGCCTGTCAGGGTTTTGAGCTAAACATAAGCGATGGCTTTCGATCAACATGCGGGGCCGCTCGCGGGTGTCCCCGCTCACCCTTCACAAAGACCTTTGAGAAGCTCAATATAATCATAAGCAGGTCACTGCTGCTTAGAATGTCAATCAGGGGGGAACCGCTAGAGGGCCGAAAGCGATAATGCTGGCTGCTCAACAGGCCAATCATGCTAGCAGGCGGCTGGACTTGAGTCTGTGAAACTCGTAGGCTTTCGCGCAAAATAATCCGGTCGTGCAATGTGCCAGCTTTTCTGACCAAATGATGGGCGACCGATAGTTTAAAAGCCCGATTTGGCGGAGGGCGAATTATCAGGAGACATCGGTAAATGAGTGAGTCAAACATAATTTTGCCAGTCCTCTCGGGCGGCCAGGTGCTGATCCTGTGGCTGGTCCTGCTGTCAGCCATCGCGGCGCTCGGCTACGGACTCTATCTGGTCCGTATCGTGTTGGCCGCCAGCCCCGGGGCCAAGTCGATGACCGACGTCGCCGACGCGGTCGAAGAGGGAGCGATGGCCTACCTGCGCCAGCAGGTCAGGACGATGCGCTGGTTCGTGCTGTTTATCTTCTTCGTGCTGTTCTTCATGTATCGCCACGTTTACCACGGGCTGGCGCTGCCACTGGGCATCTCGGTGGCCTTTCTGATGGGTGTGAGCGCGTCGTATGGGGCCGGCTTCGTCGGTATGTGGCTGGCAGTCAAGGGCAACGTACGCAGCGCGAACGCGGCGCTTAGCAGTTTTAAAGACGCGATGGAGCTGGCTTTCAAGGCGGGCGGCGTTTCGGGCATGTTCACCGTCGGCCTGGGGCTGCTCGGCGCCACCATCATCTTCCTGATCTTCCGCGAGAACGCGATGAAAGTGCTGGTCGGATTCGGCTTCGGCGGATCGCTGGCCGCGCTCTTCATGCGCGTAGGCGGCGGGATCTACACCAAGGCGGCCGACGTCGGCGGCGACCTCGTCGGCAAGGTCGAAGCGGGCATTCCCGAGGACGACCCGCGCAACGCGGCGACGATCGCCGACAACGTGGGCGACAACGTCGGCGATTGCGCCGGGATGGCCGCCGACGTGTTCGAGTCCTATGAAGTCACCCTTGTGGCCGCTATCATCCTGGCTGCCTATGCGTTGGGCGAAAAGGATTTCATCGCCGCGTACGGCGGACCCGAGGGCGCCGGCGCATTCGCGCTCAAGATGATCATCTTCGCCCTGATTCTGCGTGCGGTGGGCGTCTTCTCCTCGATCATCGGGATCATGGCCGTGCGGGTTCCCGCGGGCACAGCGATGCGCGATCCGATGCGCCCGATCGTCAACGGCTACATCGTCTCGGCCGCCGCTTCGATTATCGGCTTCTTCATTGTCAACTACTTCTACCTTACCGACCCCGCCACCGGCCGTCCCGACTGGCGCTTCGCCGTCACCGCTTCGGTTGGAATTCTCCTCGCGGTGATCACCTTGTGGCTCACCAACTACTTCACTCATCCCGATAAACCGCCGGTAACCGAATGCGCCACCGCGGCCAAAACCGGTCCGGCAACGTTGATTTTGTCGGGGATGGCCGAGGGCCTCGAATCGTCGGTGTGGGCGCTCGTCGTAATCGCGATTTCAATCATTTGCGCGATGGTCATCTTCCGCGACTCGATAGCGCTGCAGTTCTACGGAATCGCGCTGACCGGGCTGGGCCTGCTGACCACCACCGGGTTTATTCTGGCGATGGATACCTACGGACCGATCACGGACAACGCGCACGGAATCTTCGAGATGGGCGGGATTCATCAGGAAGAGGCCTCGCGCACGCTTTCCTGGATGGACGCGATTGGCAACACCACCAAGGCTCTCACCAAGGGGCTCGCAATTGCCACCGCGGTGCTGGCGGCGGTCTCGCTCTTCCGCTCCTTTATAGATGAGGCGCATCTGGGCGAGCTGGGTGTGCAGATCAATATGCCCACCGTGTTTGTCGGGCTGTTGATTGGCGGCTCGGTGCCGTTCCTGTTCAGCTCCTTCGCAATCAAGGCGGTAGGCCGCGCGGCCTATCAGGTAGTGGTCGAGGTGCGGCGCCAGTTCCGCGAGCATCCGGGGATCATGGAGTATAAGGAAAAACCCGACTACGGCCGCTGCGTTGAAATCGTAACCTCAACCGCGCAGAAAGAATTGCTGGGCCCGGGAATCCTGGCCATCTTCGCTCCCCTCCTGGTGGGATTCGGCCTCGGCGCCGGAGCCTTGGGCGGATTTCTGGGCGGCACCATCCTCACGGGCCAGCTGATGGCGGTATTCATGTCCAACGCGGGTGCGACCTGGGACAACGCCAAGAAGAAGGTCGAAGACGGCTTCCTCGGCGGCAAGGGTACCGACGTTCACAAGGCCGCCGTGGTGGGCGACACGGTGGGCGACCCGTTCAAGGACACTGCCGGGCCTGCGCTCAATCCAATGATCAAGGTGATGAACCTGGTCGGTATTCTGGCCGCGCCGTTTACGCCGGCGTCAATCGCGGAGGTGACGACCGGTCGTATATTCATCGTGGTTATATCGGTGGTGCTGCTCGGCATCGCGGTGGCCTTCTCCAAGAAGGGTTCGATCGCCGAGGAGAGCGGTGCAGGCGCCACAACCAAGGCGGCCGCGTAGGCCAACGGATTGCATTGCAGTTAAAGCAGCGGGGCCGCGTGCAAAAGCACGCGGCCCCGCTGCTTTGTGTCGCTTATTGTGGATTGGGGCGGACGTCGCGCGCCACAATCGCCGGTACGGAGGCCAGGTCCACGCTAATGTGACGGGCAGGGCCGCCCCGCCCCGCTGGCACAGGCAGAATCCAGACGACGCGTTCTCTCCCTGAAAGGGCTCGGGTTAGTGCACGCCCTCCCTCGCATTTTATTCTTCAGGCATGAGCACCCAGCAATTCGTTGAAGTTGCTGGTATAAAAATGCTCCCGCTGACCCTCAGCGATCTTGTAGTCGTCGAGCGCCGCCTTAAACCGCTTGAGTGGATCGCGCCCACCCTCGGGATGGGGAAAATCGGTAGAGAACAAAAACAGGTCCGCGCCCGCCTGCTCGATCATCCAGCCCACCGGCTCGGGCGGAAACGGCGTGAACTTGAGCTGGCGATGCACGTATTCCGACGGCTTTAGCGGCAGGTTGAGATAGGGCTCGAAGCGCACGAAGGCGGCTTGCGCGATATCCAGCTTGCGCAGCCACGGCACCACCCACATCGCGCCCTGCTCAACCACCGCGCCCCGCAGCCTGGGGAACTTCTCCAGCACCCCGTCGAGCACCATCGCGGACATGAACGCTTCGGCGCCGTAATGGCACACGGTGTAGTCCTTGGCGCGGATTTCATCAACGCCGCCCAGCGGTCCCGCTTCGATTTGTTTGCCGTTCTTCAAAAAGCCCTCGCGCAGGAACAGCGGGCCGCCGCCCAGATGGAGCACGAAGGGCACGTCGAGTTCCTGCAATTTTGCCCACACCGGATCCATATCGGGATGAGTCGGTGACATGGCCGGCGGCGGCACCGCGGGAACCCAGAAAGCTGCCACGCCTTCGCGCTCACCTTGCACGATTTCGCGCACAGCCAATTCGGGAACGTCCAGCGGCAGGAAACCTACCGCGCGCATGCGCTTGTCATGTCTGCAGAAGTCCGTGATGCCGCGATTGTGGGCGCGCGCGCCGCCGTACAACGCCTCCGGGTCGAAAATGTGCTGCACGCCTAGAATGCCCCAAAACTGCTGCATCGCCACGCCGGTGAAAACCAACTGCCGGTTGTAGCCCAGCAGGTCGAGTGCGCGCCTGCGCTCGTCGGGATCGTAAGCGCCCAGCGCGTGCCAGCTCTTGCGCTCCAGGATGTTGGCTTCCGCCCGTTCCATCGCAGCCGCGTCTTTGCGGCGCCGTTCGACCATTGAAGGTACCGCTTCAACCAGGTCGGCTGTCCCCTGCCCGCCGGCCATCGCGAAATCTATCGGTGACAGCTTCGGCCGCACTTTGGGATCGGCATAATCAAACAGCCAGTTCTTGGTCTCCATGAAGTGGCTGTCGGCGTCGTTGTAGGTTCTGCCTTCCGCGTAGGGCATCTTGGATTCGCTCCTTCCCAGTCGCTGAGTTTAGCTTAGCTGGCGGCCAGCTTGCGCCGCAGCACTTCGTTGATAATCTTCGGGTTGGCCTTGCCGCCCATCGCCTTCATCACCTGCCCGACAAAAAATCCGAATAACTTGTCGCGGCCGCCGCGATATTCGGCAACCTTGTCGGGCTCGGCGGCGATTAGTTTGTCGCAAGCGGCGGCGATCGCGGCTTCGTCCGAGACCTGGAGCAGCCCCAGCTCAGTCACCGTCGTCTGCGCGCTCTTGCCCGACTTGCACATCGCGGCAAACGCGGTCTTGGCGGCGTTGAGGCTGATGGCTGCAGTCTCGACCATCTTGAGCAGCGCGCCGACCTCGCCGGGAGCGGGCGCGGCCTCGGCCAGCGTGCGGCCGCTTTCGTTCACCGCGCGCAGCACCTCGCTCATCACCCAGTTGGCAGCCGCCTTTTTGTTATTGAGTCCGGGCAGCACTGCTTCAAAGTAGTCGGAAATTTCACGCTCCTGGGTCAGCACATTGGCTTCGTAAGGCGTCAGCCCCATCTCTGCTGTATAGCGCGCGCGTCGCGCGGCCGGCAGTTGCGGCATCTCGATCCTGATCTGTTCGACCAGATCGGGCGGGGCGATCAGTGGCGCCAGGTCAGGTTCGGGAAAGTAGCGATAGTCATGCGCATGCTCCTTGGAGCGCATCGAGCGCGTGACGCCGCGCTCGGGGTCCCACAGCCGGGTCTCCTGGGCGATCCGTTCGCCCGCTTCCAACGCTTCGGCCTGGCGCGTGATCTCGTACGCGATCGCATGCTCGACGTTGCGAAAGGAGTTCATGTTTTTGACTTCGGTCTTGACGCCGAGCTTGGAGGAACCGCGCAGCCGCACCGAAATGTTGGCGTCGCAGCGGAAGTTACCTTCCTCCATGTTGCCATTGCATACTTCGAGATATCGCAGCATCGAACGCAGCTCGCGCAAGTATGCACCCGCTTGCTCCGGCGTACGGATATCGGGTTCGCTGACGATTTCCATCAACGGCACGCCCGAGCGATTGAAGTCGACCAGGCTGGAGTCGGGCGCGTGGATATTTTTTCCAGCGTCTTCTTCCAGGTGAATGCGCACCAGGCGAATACGGGTTGGGGCGCCGTCGTCGTTCTCGTTCGGCAGCTCAATATAGCCGCCCAGGCACAGCGGCGTTTCGTACTGGCTTATTTGGTAGCCCTTGGGCAGGTCGGGGTAGAAATAGTTCTTGCGGTCGAAGATCGAGCGCGGCGCGATTGCGCAATGCGCCGCCAGGCCCGCCCGGATGGCCAGTTCCAGCACATGGCGGTTGAACACCGGCAGCACGCCCGGCATCCCGGAGCACACCGGACACACATGAGTATTGGGCGACGCGCCGAACTCCGTCGAGCATCCGCAGAAAATCTTCGACTTGGTCAGGAGCTGAGCATGAACCTCCAGCCCGATAACCGCTTCGTATTTTTCCTCATGCGCGGACATCAATGTCATCCTCGAATCAGATCCAGCCGAACTGGATCCAGCTTAGACCGCTGCAGGCCGTCGAGCCACGGCGCCCGAGCGCTCGTAGGCGTCGCCTGCGCGAAGCACTACCTCCTCGCCGAATGCCGGGCCGATGAGCTGCAAGCCAATCGGCATTCCCTTGCCGTCATAACCGCAGGGCAGAGCCATTCCGGGCAACCCCGCAAGGTTGACCGAAATGGTAAAAATATCCGACAGGTACATCTGTAAAGGGTCAGCCATCTTTTCGCCAAGCTTGAACGCCGTAGTCGGCGCGGTCGGCGTGACGATCAGATCGCAGCCCTCAAAGGCCTGCTCGAAGTCCCGTTTGATCAGCGTGCGTACTTTTTGCGCTTTCAGATAGTACGCGTCGTAATAGCCGGTGGACAGCGCGAACGTGCCCAGCATGATACGCCGTTTGACCTCGGCGCCGAAGCCGCGCGCGCGGCTCTTGCGATATAGATCAAGGAGGTTGTCCGTCTCCGTGCGCAGGCCGTAGCGGATTCCGTCGTAACGTTCCAGGTTGGCGCTGGCCTCCGCGGTGGCGATTAGGTAGTAAGCCGCAATCGCATAGTCAGTATGAGGCAGCGATACCTCGATAATCGCTGCGCCCATCGATTCGTAACTCTCAAGCGCGGCGCGCACCGCTTCCTCGACCTCCGGCTGCATCCCCTCGACGAAGAACTCCTTGGGCACTCCGATGCGCAGTCCTTTGACTTCGCCGCTCAGCGCCTGCTCGTAGTCGGGCACCGGACGCGTGGAGCAGGTGGAATCCGCGGGGTCGCTGCCGGCCAGCGAACGCATCAGGACCGCCGCGTCGCGCACGGTTTTGCCAAAAGGACCGACTTGGTCCAGTGAGGACGCGTAGGCGATGACCCCGAAGCGGCTGACCCTGCTGTAGGTCGGTTTGATTCCTACCACGCCGCAAAACGCCGCCGGCTCACGGATCGAGCCGCCGGTATCGGTGCCAAGGCTCCCCAAGCATTCATCGGCAGACACAGCGGCGGCCGATCCGCCCGACGATCCGCCGGCGACACGTTCGAGGTCGTAAGGATTGCGGGTCGGCCCGAAGGCAGAATTTTCGGTCGAAGAGCCCATCGCGAACTCGTCGAGATTCGCCTTGCCGACAAAAATCGCGCCTTCCGCCCGCAGCCGAGCGATCACGGTAGCGTCGTAAGTGGGGACGAAGTTTTCCAGGATCCTCGAGGCGCAGGTAGTCCGTATTCCCTTGGTTGCGTAGATGTCCTTGATCGCCAGCGGTATGCCGCAGAGCGCCGATGCTTCGCCCGCCGCCAGCCGCCGGTCAGCGTCGCGCGCCTGCGCCAGCGCTTCCGGCTCGCAAACCGTGATGAAGGAGTTGAGCCGGGGCTCTACCGCCCGGATTCGCTCCAGGCAGGCGCGAGTAAGCTCGACCGCCGATAGCTCGCGGCGGCGCAGCAGATCGCGCGCGTCAGCGATAGTCAGTCTACAGGCGTCGGTAGTCACGTTCACTCTATGATCTTCGGAACCTTGAACATCTGTTCGCTCGCCGCCGGCGCGTTGGCCAGGATCGAATCGGGAGCGCTCGGATTTGTCACCGCGTCCTCGCGCATGGAAGCACCGATCTCTCCCACCTGGGCGGTAGGTTCCACGGCGCTGGTGTCGAGTTGGTTCAGCTTGTCAACGTACTGAAGCATCTCCTCAAGGTCGCCCAACATCCGCCGCTCTTCATCCGGTGTCAGCTCCAGCCGCGCCAGCAGCGCGATATGCCTAACCTGCTCGAGATTAATCTTGTTTCCTGTATCCATTTACGAGAGCAACGCGCTTGATCTTGCGGCCCAAACTTTAACATGCGGCGCCTGTCGAATCAGGCAGCCGGAAATTTCTTTGATCTCACTGGCGCAGCCATGCCGCAACTCGATCGGTCACCCAGTTGGGTTCCGCCGTCTCCAAACCGTGGCCGGCCCCGTTTACGATTACAAGCTCGGCGTGCGGAATGCGGCTTTTCAGGATGTGCGCGTTTTCGATCGGCGTACCAATATCCTGGTCGCCATGAACGATTAGCACCGGGCAGCGGACCTGCGGCAGCCGGTCGTAGGCATTGAAGCCCATGATTCCCGCCCAATGACGAACGTAGGTCTGCTCTGGAGTCGGCGGTGCGGTTTTGATCACGTCGAGCATGTCATGTCTCAGCTCGGGTCGCCGCGCCAGCAGCTCCGCCGGATGCAGCATTGGAAGCAGCTCTTCGTACGCTTTGTCGGGATCGGTCGCGAGCAACTTAAACGACGCCATCCGCAGGGGGTCGCCGCCGCCCGGATTTTCCATCTGTGCGCTGGCGCCGCCCGCGGTCGTGCAGCCGAAGACGGCCTTTATCACCTGTTCGGGATGGCGCAGGGTGAGCTCCTGCGCGATCATCCCACCCATCGAGAAGCCACAAATCTTGATGCGCGGTATGTCGAGCGCACGCAGCAATGCGCTGGCGTCGTCGGCCATCTCGGCGATCGAGTAAACCTGCTGGTCGGGTTTGTCCGACTCGCCGGTGCCGCGGTTATCGTAAACAATCACCTTGAAGCCGGTAAACCGCGGGATGCGCGGGAGCCATGCTCTCCCCGGCATGCCGAAACCCATGATCAGCAGCAGGGGTTCTCCGTCGCCAAAGGTTTCGTAATTGATTGTGAGCACTCCCGCCTTGATTTTCGGCATGGCATCACCTCTTGGGTAAAGGGCTTCAGACCGTCAATTCATTGCGCTGCACGGCGGGATAAGCAAGCGCTATCGCCGCCGGCGCGACGCTTGTCCTGTGGCTTGCTCAAAACGATTTCAAGCACAATCCGGAGTGCGGAGAGAGATTTGACCGCCAGCAAAAGGCCGCGCTACAACGCGACGGGGTATGCAGGACCATGGCCAAGGCACTGGATGGAGTTGCGGTAATCGAATTCGCCTCTCATCTGGCGGCGGCGTACGCGGGAATGCTAACTGCAGAACAGGGCGCGCGCACAATCAGGATCGAACCGCCGGGCGGCGATACGGGACGCGGCACACCGCACTTCCATGCGCTCAATCGCAGCAAGCAGCACGTTGCACTCGATCTTGAATCGTCCGCCGGGCTGGCTAACGCCCACGAGTTGATCGCGCTGGCTGACGTAGTAATTAGCGGCTTTGTGCCCAGCCGCCAGCGCGCCGTGGGTCTCGACTTCGCCTCCGTCCATGCCATCAATCCGCGTGCGGTGCTGCTGGAGATGCCACCCCTGGGCAGCAAAGGTCCGCTTGCGGAACTGGACGCCGAAAATGACGTGGTTGAGGCTATCGGCGGAATTACCGCCAACCAGTGGACCGTGACCGGCAAACCCATGGTCCAGACCTTTCCTTCGGCCAGCTATCAGGCCGGAATGCTGGGCGCGGCTTCCGCGGTGGCGGCGCTGATCAAGCGCGACCAGGGCGGCCCGTCGCAGTCGGTTGAAGTTTCGATTCTGGCCGGAGCGATACTGCTCCAAACCGGAACCATATTACGCCACGAAACCATGATGCGGATGTTCGCGGGACCCGCGGATCCGTTGGGCCCTTTGCCGATTTACCGCTTGTTCCGCGCCGGCGACGGCAAGTATCTCCTGCTTGCCGCGGGGAATCCGCGCTTCTGGCATCGACTGGCGTTGCTGCTCGAGAAGCCTGAATTGATTTCCGATCCGCGCTTCGGGAAAGCGCCGTGGGGCGTGCTGGGGGAAAATCGCGACATCCTGAGGGCCATCGTCGGCAGTGAAATTGAAAAGGGCACGCGCGCCGAATGGCTCCAGCGATTGGAGGCCGCCGAACTTCCCTGCGCCCCGGTCAAGACCCGCCAGGAGTGTATGGACGACGCTCAGGTGCGCGCACTCGGATTGCGCCGCGAACTGCATGATCCAATCCTGGGCCCTACTGTGCAGATGGGCATACCGATCAAGCTCTACCGCACGCCCGGCGAAATTCTGCATGCTGCCCGCACCCCCGACCTCGATCCGGGTGCGATTGATCGCCTGCTTCATCAAGCGCGGGAGCGGCGTGCCGAAGCCTGTCCGCGGGTTGAACCGTTCACACCGCAGCCCAACAACGGCGGCCCGCTGGCCGGGACCTTGGTGGTTGATTTTTCGGGATACATCGCGGGTGCGCTCGGTCCCATGATCCTGAGCCACTGCGGCGCCACGGTTTTGAAGATAGAGCACCTCGACGGCGACCCGTTCCGCACGATGGCGTTCGGTTTCATGGGATGGAACCAGAACAAGCGCGCCATCGCGCTGGATCTGCGGACACCGCAGGGCCGCGAGATTGCCTACAGCCTGATTCGCAAAGCCGACGTGCTGGTGGAAAACATGCGCGCCGGCCGCACGCACGCTCTCGGTATCGATTACGACACCGTGGCCGCTATCAACCCGCGCCTGGTCTATATGACCGTGACGGGATTCGGCACCCATGGTCCGGAACGCGACCGCCCGGGCTTCGATCCGCTGGCGCAGGCGTGGGGCGGCGTAATGGCGGCGCATGACGGCAGCGGGCGCAACGATCTGCCGCCCGGCAGCCCCGTTCATCCGGTGTACATGGCCTGCGCGATCGGCGACTACGGCGCCGCGATGCTCTCGGCCCTGGGATGTATCCTGGGGTTGCGCGCGCGCCAGATGACCGGTGTGGGCCAGCGATGCGAGACTTCGCTGCTCCATTCGGCGATGGCCTGCCAAGCGGGCGAATACATTTTTTATAGTGGCCGGCCCAACATGGAAAACGGTGCTCCGGAGCTGCGCGGTACCTCGGCGCTCCATCGCACCTATCAATGCCTGGACAACAGATGGATCTACCTGGCGGTCTCCAGCGCAGATCAATGGTCGGCGTTGAAAGAAACGGCGGCCGTTGCGAGCGGAATGCCGTTTGCCGAGGCTCGACTCGAAGGTCCGGAGGGGCCGCTGGTGCGCCAGCTTGAGGAGTTTTTCGTCAAGGAGGAATCGGCTCCATTACTGCGGCGGCTGGTACAGATGGGAATTCCTGTCGTTCCGGCCCATGCGATGACCGCGATCTTCGATGACGAGCAGGTTATCGCCAACGAGTTGCTGATCACGCTGGACGATCCGAAATGGGGCCCGGTCGGACAGGTCAACGTGCAACCGAAGTTTTCCGCCACTCCGGCGTCGCCCCCGCGGCCTGGTCCCGCTTTCGGCGAGCATACCGATCAGATTCTGCGCGAGTACTTAGGCTACGACACGGATCGAATCGCCTCGCTGCGCGAGCAGGGTATCGTCAAGTAGGCAGACCCTGGAGCGAACTCCAGATCGCGTTCCTGTTCCTGCTGCATGAATTTTTCGGAATCGCAGCGAACCTCTCCGGCGGATGGATCGCCGCGCGTTCGGGGCTGAAGATGACGCTTACGGCGGACTCGCGCTTCCGGACCGCTGCTCGCGCTCGCGATATTGAAGCCGCAATGGTCGCCCTCTGGCTTCGGTCTGCCACGGAGTGGCCGCGCAGGCGCTCTATGCGGTTGGAAGAGAGCGCGCGTCAGCGGCTGGTCTATGCCGCTTGAGTCCGGTAGTAGAGAATCTGTCTTGAACGGGATTCTGCCGCACAACGGGGTGGAATGTTATGGCGCGTGCTGTGGTCGTGTTCGTGATACTTGCCGCAATCGGCGGATTCTTTGCCTGGCGCTACCACCAGCAGGACCAGGCGACGATTGTCGAGCAGTCCCGCCGGCTCGATGATCTCAATGGGCAGCTTGGTAAGCTCAAGAACGACAACAATCAACTTCACGACCAATTGGATAAGGTCCAGGAAGAGAGCAACAACCTCAAGATCTATAATGACTCGCTGAAAAAGGCGCTGGAGCAGGCCAAGGTCACCGGCAAGGTTCCGGTGGTCCCGCCTTACCCGCCCAAGTAGCAGCGGTTCTATTTGCGTGCGCGCTCGGCCGCGGTCTCCAATACATAGCGCTGGAATTCCGCCAGATGGCTCAACGTACGCATGTTGGGCATCCGGTCAAGGTACACCTCGCCTTTGAGGTGGTCGGTTTCGTGCTGGATGACCCGGGCGTGGAAGTCCTCGGCGACAATATCCAGCTGCTCCGCCTCGCGGCCCAGCGCTTGGACCCGCAGCCGCTTGAAACGCGGCACGACCCCACGCATGTCCGGGATCGAGAGGCATCCCTCGTAGCCGTCCACCAGTTCGTCATCCAGGATGGTGACGACCGGGTTGATCAGCACAGTAAGCGGCACTGACGGGGCGTCGGGATAGCGTGGATTGCGCTCGACCTCCAGAACCGCGGCCTGGATCGGCACATGAATCTGCGTGGCGGCAAGACCGACGCCGCTGTATTCGTGCATCGTCTCCACCATGTTGTCGATCAGAACCTGGAAATCGTGGGTCTTGATCTCTTCCACCGTGACCGGGCGGGCCGCGGTGCGCACGATCGGATGGCCCAGACGCGCAACCTTGAGAATCATCACTGATTGACCTCCGATGCGAGAAGATAGCTGCGCGGGCCGGGCGGGGGAAGCCGTTTAGCCCCGATACCGCTCGATCGATCGCGAGCGGGCAGGATGGAACGGCGAGACGCCGCGCTGGCGCTGGCGCGCCGTCGGCGGCGGGAGCACAATGAAACCATAATCGCTTCAATTGCTAACCTTCCCGGAGTTCGCCCATGAAAGTTATTGTCGGGGCGGCGTTGGCGAGTTGGTTTCTGATGGCTCCGCCGATCGATAACGGCTGGATCGCCGGTTTCGATGCGAGCACCCCTGTTTCGCGTTGGATGGTGGTCAACACCTACGACAGCGCGGAGGAATGCGACCTGGTGCGCCAATGGCGCGTCATGAACGCGTTACGCGACCTGGACCAGGCCAAGGATCAGCTAAAGCGCCTGCGCAGGCACCGGCTTTTGATCTGGGACTACCTTTGGGAATGCGATAGCAGCGACGATCCCCGCCTGCGCCGCGGCGACTGAACCTTTGCCGCTGGAGAGCTACTTCTGCACACGTAGCTTGTCGCTTTGCCGGATCTGATTTACTCTGCCGATTGGGCGTTCGCGGCCCTTCGGGCCTGTTTCGCAGGCAGGCGGTCTGCCTGCGTTGGAGGATTGCGGCATCGCGCGCCCAGGAGATTTGGATGGATCTGAATCTGACCCCGGCCGAAGAAGCCTTTCGTCAGGAGATTCGCGGCTGGTTTGCGCAAAACCTTCCCCACGAATGGAAAATGGCCCACGTCCGCCGGCTGTCGGAAGATGACGCAGCGGCCACCCTGCGCAAGTGGCAGCTTAAGCTGGGCGAAGCGGGATGGCTGGGACTGTCGTGGCCCAAAGAATATGGCGGCCGCGGCGGCAGCTTGATGGAGCAGGCCATATATCTGACCGAAGGGCATTACGCTGACGCGCCTTTGCCGCTTGATTGGGTCGGGCTGCGGCTGCTCGGTCCGACTTTGATGGACGTCGGCACGCCGGAACTGAGGGAACGCTATCTTAGCCGTATCGTGAGCGGGCAGATGGTCTGGTGCCAGGGCTTCTCGGAGACCAATGCCGGCTCCGACCTGGCCAGCTTGCAGACTCGCGCCGTGCTCGACGGCGACCACTACGTGGCCAACGGGCATAAAATCTGGAGCACCACCGCACAATACTCCGACTGGTGCATGCTGCTGGCGCGCACCAACCCCGACGTGCCCAAGCACAAGGGCATCACCATGATGGCCGTCGACATGAAGTCGGACGGAGTAACCGTACGCCCAATCAAGCAGATCGGCGCCACCTCCGAATTCAACGAGATCTTTTTCGACAACGTGAGAATTCCGCGCGACAACGTGATTGGCGGCGTCGATAACGGCTGGAGCGTCGCGATGCGCGCGCTGACCTACGAGCGCGGCCTGTACACGATGATCAACCAGGCCAAGTATCGCACCAGTTGGGAGGAGATGGTCGATCACGCGCGCAAGGCGCGGCGCGGCGGCAGGCCGATGATCGAGGACCCTCGCGTGCGCGAAATGCTCGCTCAGTCCTATGCCGACGTGGAGCTAATGCGGCTGACCAACCTGCGCCAGCTCTCGCGCTACCAGCGCGGGCTGCAGCCAGGCGAGGAATCCTCGCTGATGAAGCTGCATTGGTCGATGACCGAGCAGCGGCTGTATGACCTGGGAATGACTCTGGGCGGGCCGCGGGCGCTGACGATGGCCGGTTCGCCGCATGCGCTATGCGATGGATCGTGGAACACCTATTACTTCGCCTCGCGGTCGGTGACGATTTACGGCGGCACGCAGGATATCCAGCGCAACCTGATCGCGGAGCGCATTTACGGCCTGCCGCGATAGCGCCGAAGCCGCGAGAGTAGCAGTGAAGACCATCGAGCAGGCGCTGGCGGAGTTGCTCGACCGTGAGGCCATCCGGGAACTGCCCTGCCTCTACTGTCATTACTTGTGGACCAAAGATCCGGAAAGTATGGCGAACCTTTTCACCGAGGACGCCACCATCTCCATAAAGGGTATGGAGGACTACGCGATCACCGGCCGCGACAAACTCGTAAAGGTGTTTCGGCGCGTCAACGCGAAGTACGCCAGCCAACCCTTCATCCACAATCATGTGGTCGACCTTGAAGGTCCCAACCGCGCCAGCGGGTACGCCTATTACGAGATACTCGAGCAGGAGGGCTCCAGGTACCTCGCCTCCGGCTACTACCGCGACGAGTATCGAAAGGTCGACGGTCTTTGGAAGTTTCAGTCGCGCAAAGTCCACATGGCTACCGATTTCGACCGCACCCCCGAAAGATAGAGCCGCCCTCGACATCCCGCGCTGGTTCGCGAGAGCGCCGTCTGACGGCACTGATTGCGGGCGTAAGTTCAGGGGTTCATAATCCTGCGTCAGACGGGGTACATAGGCATGATCGGCGTAATCATAATCGGAATCATCGCGGGATGGCTGGCCGGCAAACTGATGCACGGACGCGGATACGGTCTCATCGCAGACCTGCTGTTGGGATTGGTGGGAGCGGTGGTTGGCAGTTGGCTATTTCGCCAACTCGGCATTGTGGCCACCGGTTCGGTGGGATTCCTGGCGATGGCTACGATTGGCGCCCTGGTGCTGGTGGGTGTGGCCCATTTGGTGCGCGCCGCCGCGTGAGGACCAGACCCCTGTTCCTCCTTAATTTTCCCTGAATTTTGTCAAATCTAGAATTTTCGCTCTCTACCCCTTCAGTTTAGCTCAAAATATTGTTACATTGAGCTGTGTCGTCGTGCCGCACATCCGAGTGGCTTGTACGCTCGACCGCTGCGACAGAGTTCGGACAACCAGGACAACCAAGCGGCTGCGCCAGAAACGACGCCGCAAAAGGAGCGTTCATTTGAGCATTTCAAGGGCCAAAACGAGTTTGTGCTTGGTGATCGGTTGCCTGCTACTGATTGTAGCTGGCTCCGCCTTTGCGGGTCCGTTTGTGGGGATCAATTACGGACCATTTCACAAGAGCGGCCAGATGCCGGGAACTGCCATCCCCGACAGCCAGTTCATTTCTGACTTGGGAATCATGTCGCAGAAGTTTACCGACATAAAGACCTATGGAGACGACGCTGCCTCGCGACTTAACCGTGTGGTGCCTATCGCGGCTGCACAGTTTCCTCAGCTCAGAATCTACCAAGGTGTCTTTGAGAACAGCAGCTTCAACAGCTCAGCCGACACCACCTACCTGGACACTGCGATCAGCCTGGCGAACACCTACCCGAAAACGATAGTTGCAGTCGTGGTGGGCAACGAGTGCCTGAATACGGATTCCAATCCAAATCCCATTTCGGTCGGTCAGCTTATCGCGGACCTGGAATATGTCCGCAGCAGGCTGAAGAACAAGGGCAGCGTAAAGGTCACCACCGAGCTTGGGTATCAGGCCGCCGTGCAGTACGGCGCGCAACTGAAGCCTCATGTGGATTCGATGATGATCAACATCTATCCGTTCTACGCTCCGGTCCCGATCGGGGGAGCCATATCAAACTTGATCGGCGCGTATAACATGTTCAACGGACAATTTAACGGCAAGCAGGTCATAATTGGTGAAACGGGCTGGCCCAGTGCCGGCGCCAACAATGGATCCGCGGTTCCCAGCGTGGCCAATGAAGCAACCTACACGCAGCAGAATTTTTCCAACGCAAATCAGCTCGGATCAAATTTTCTTTTTTCAGCTTTCGACGAGCCTTGGCTCAGCGTTCAAAACACCTGGGGACCGCATTGGGGTCTTTGGGACATGAACGGTAATCCCAAGTTTCAGTTTAGCGCGAGCAAGAAGGCGCAGGGGAAAATACCTCCACTCAAAAAGCACTAGCGCCGACCAAATTCTTACTTGACGTGGAATCCTAACGGCGGATTGGATTCGAAGCCCTGAGCGCCAACGCCTGTTTCACATCGCCATGCCGCCGTTGACGCTGATTATCTGCCCGGTCACGTAATCGGCGTCGGCGGAGGCCAGGTAGGCTACAGCCGCTGCGATGTCTTCCGGCAGGCCCTTGCGGCGGAGCGGCACGATTCGCATCAGCCGTTCCATGTAGCCCGGGATGCCGCCGGAGATTGCCTGCGACAAGGGCGTGTCGATCACGCCCGGCGCGACCGCGTTGACATTTATCTTGTAGCGGGCCAACTCGCGTGCCAGCGCTTTGGTGAACGACATCACCGCGCCTTTGCAGCCGGAATATACCGCGTCGTTTACACCGCCGGAGCGGCCGGCGTCCGACGCAATCGAGATGATCTTGCAGCCGGGCCGGTTGATCATCCGCGGGGCAAACGCCTTTACGCAATTGAGCATGCCCTTGAAGTTGATGTCGATAAGCCGGTTCCAGAGTTCTTCGTCGGTTTCCAGGAAGTGCTGCACCTTGTCCCATCCGGCATTGTTGACCAGGATATCGACCGGACCCAGTTGCCGTTCGACCGCGTCGGCTGCGCCTATCGCGTCCTTCAGCTTCGTAACATCCAGCTTGACCGCGCAGGCGGTTGCGCCCGCCGTCTTGATCTCGGCAGCTGTTTTTTCAGCGCCGCTTTCATTGATATCGGCCACCGCTACCCTGGCTCCTTCCTGCGACAGCCGATGCACGATACCGCGGCCTATCCCCTGTGCTCCGCCAGTCACGACCGCGACTTTGTCCTTCAGCCGAACTATTCCAGATGACATGTGCTTCTCCCGCAGTTGCCGCGCCAGCTGGGCGGCTAAATGAGCATATCTAGGAAACTTGACTGAGACGCAAACAAAAAGCGCTGGCACGGCGGGCGGCCTCAGCAAGGACGCCGCGCGATTGTTGTGCGCGGGCTTTGGCGGCGGCGCGCTTTCGGCGCTAATATCGAAGCGCGGGCGAAGCCTGAGCGCAAGCGGAGAATCGAAATGTTGAAACCGAAGGCTTTCCATCATGCGGCGATCCGGGTGACCGACGTCGAGCGGGCGCGCGAGTTTTATGTCAACGTGCTGGGCTTCAAGCAGATTCCGCGCCCCGACGTTCCCAGTCCGGGCGCGTGGCTTTCCCTGGGCGATGCGCAGGTGCATCTGATTCACGGTCCGGCCGCTCAGTACGGCTCGGAGCCCGGGATGGCTACCCGTCCGCATATCGCGATCGTGATAGACAACTTTGCGGAGGCCGGTGCTGAGCTGGAAAAGCACGGAATCCAACACCGGGTGGTGATGGGATCGGTTGCAGGCAGTATCGTGCTGCTCAACGACCCCGACGGCAACGCGATCGAACTGCGTGAAAGCTACTGAACGTGTAGCCCGCGTCCCAAGGACGCGGCCTGTATCGCTGCGAGCAATTGCACGATGGCGTTGAAGCCGATTGCGATTACCTGGCATGGCTACCTGGCCGGCGTCGCGGCGGTGATGGCGGGCGTGGCCGCGGTGCAGAAGAAATGGACCAGCGTGCTGATCGAAGCCGCAATGTGCATCTTCTTCTTCGTCCGCGAGGCGCAAATCCAGCGCGCCCGCCGGCGTGACTCCAACATGAACCCTGATTCGCGTTAGAGGCCGTATTCGCGGAAACTCGGGCGCGGCGCGTTTGCTGCGCGCGGCTTGACAACAAGTCGCGCGCGTGTGACTCGGATTGCAGAGGCTCGTTGCTCGTTGCGCTTTTGAGCTTCACGTGTTCCAAAACGGGGAGGGAACCGTACATGCAAATGGTAATCGACGGGGATGGGCATATCGCCGAGCCGATCACCTTGTGGCGCGATTACGTCGATCCGGAGCTGCGCGATCGGATCAACGTCCAGAGCGATGACCGTGGCAACGAGGTGCTGACGATCGGCGCATTCCGCATGCCGCTGCATCTGGTGGACCGCGGCGCTCAGGCCGTCGGTTACGAACCCGGAAGTCGTCTTTATTCCGTGGGCGATACGCTGACACCCAACGGGCTGGACCGCGGAATGCCGCGCCGGCGTCATTATACGCAAGCGCATCCGGGCGGATTCGATCCCAAGCAGCGGCTTGCGGTGCACGACTCCGAGGGTGTCGATGCCGCGGTGTTGTTTCCTTCGATGGGCCTGTTTTTCGCGGGCGTCCCCGATCCTTCGGTGGCGATCGGCGCTTGCCGCGCGGTGAATCGATGGGCCGCCGACTACTGCGCCGCGGCGCCGCGCGAACTATACAGCGTCGCAACCTTGTCCGCCCAGGAACCAGCTGCCGCCGCTGCAGAGTTGACCCGCAGCGTCAGGCAGCATGGCTCCGTGGCCGGATGCCTGCGTCCCAATCCCACCAAAAGCGGTCGTACAGTGGGCGATCCTTCGCTCGACGTGCTGTGGGCAACGGCTCAGGATCTTAACGTTCCGCTCTGCTTTCACAATGCGCTCAACACCGACGTGCCGCAGGCGGGTTTGGATCGCGCCCGCAGCTTCGTGCTCGGACACGCGATCGTTCATCCGTTCGAGCAGATGCTGGCCTTTGCGTCCCTGCTGGAGGGCGGCGTGTTCGATCGTTTCCCGCGGATCAAATTCGGGTTCATGGAAAGCAATTGCGGATGGCTGCCATTCTGGTTGGATCGGCTTGACGAACATTTCGGACGCCTGGGATGGATGCTCGCGCAGCCGCCGCAGCGCAAGCCCAGTGAGATCTTCCGCCAGCAATGCGTTATCGGATGTGAGAACGACGAGCCCATGCTGCCTTACGTGCAGCAGCGCTTCGGCAACGATAAGGTGCTGTGGGCAAGCGACTTTCCCCATTTCGACGCGGAAGTGCCCGGACTGGTGAGTCTGCGCAAGCGGACCGACCTGAGCGAGGCCCAGCGCGACGGGGTGCTGTGGCGCGGGGCGGCGGATTTCTACCAGCTCGACCACGAAGCGATCGCCCGCTCCAGGGCGGACCGCGGACGTTGATTCGCGTCGGGCGCAAATCTAGAGCTGCGTGGCAGCGGCCTGCGCAGTCCCACCATGAGGAGCGTTAGGTATGGCGCGCTTGGATGGCAAAGTCGTTCTAGTTTCCGGCGGCGGTGCGGACGGCCCGCCGGCTCCCGGCGAAAAGGTGGCAATCGGCAACGGCCGTGCGACCGCGATTTTGTGCGCGCGGGAAGGCGCATCGGTCATGGTAACCGATCGTTCGCTTGAGCTGGCTGCGCAGACCACGGAACTGATTCGCGCCGAGGGCGGCGCCGCCGAGGCTATGGCGGCCGATGTGCTGAGCGAGGAGGATTGCCGCCAGTCTGTGGCCGCGACCGTGAAACGATTCGGCAAGCTTCAACTATTGGTCAACAACGTCGGTATCGTGGTGGGTAGTGATCTGCTGAGGACCACTGCCGAGCAGTTCGACCTCATGATGGCGACCAATGTGCGCGGCCACTTCTTTACGATGAAGTACGCCGTACCCGAGATGAAGGCTGCCGGCGGCGGCGCGATCGTCAACGTGTCATCGGCCGCGGCCGCACGCGGCGGCGGCGTTACTTATGGAACGAGCAAGGCGGCCTTGAACATTCTGACGCGCTCTGTCGCGATCCTGCATGCCAAGGACGCGATCCGGGCCAACACCGTGATGCCCGCCTATATCGACTCGACTATCAACCGCCGCCTGGTGGCCAATCGTGCGCCACGGGCGGCCTTGCAGGTTCCCCTGAAGCGTCAGGGCACGCCATGGGAACTGGCCGAGGCGATCGTGTTCCTGCTCTCCGACCAATCCTCGTTCATCACCGGCGTCGATCTGTTGGTGGACGGCGGCGCGCTGGCGACCTATCCACTATAAAAGGCGGGCGCCTTTAAACGGGCTAGTCAAGCGCTGCGCAAGGCGTCAATCTCCCGCTCCGCCGACTCCATCGCGGCCAGTTCCTTCGGCTTCCAACGCACCGCGCCGCCGGTCTTGTGCGGCTTGCATAATGCACAGGACCGGCGTTTGCGTTTGATGCGCTTCCTCATCGAACCGTCTCACGAAAGAAGCCGATCAAAATATCACGGCTGAATGATTCTGCTAAGGGCTTGAACTCGCGCAAATGGCACGGAACTGGCTTCAGGGGCGAGGCTCGCTGCCTCATATTGTGGGCAACCTGCAGGCAAAAACATCAAAACAGCGCATCTCAAGGCATTGGAACCGCGCGGATGGTTGGAACTCGCGCCTGCCTGTAGGGGCTTGCGCCTATCATACGAGCAGATGCCCTTGAAAAGCGCATTTCGTCTGTAAACTGCCGGCCGCCCGATCGCGATCGGGGCGGCTGCCCAGGCGATCCGAGGAAGGAGAATGAAGTGATGACCGGATGGGTAAGGAAGCTGGGCGCATATTGCGCGATAGCCTTGCTGCTTGCGGGCTGCGGAATGTCGCAGGCCAAGCAGGATGGCACGGTCGGCGGGGCGATCGCCGGCACCATGATCGGCGGCGCGATCGGATGCGGAGTTGCGGCCGCCGCCGGCAGCGGAACCAGTTCGACGGCTTACGGGATTGGATGTCCGGTCGGCGCGATCGCGGGCGGAATAATCGGTGGAATTATTGGCTACAAGTACGCGCAGGAACCGGCGCCAACTCCCGCTGCGACGCCGGCGCCGCCTCCTCCTCCGCCTCCTCCTCCGCCGCCTCCGGCTGAAAAGGAACGCATCGTTCTACGCGGCGTACATTTCGACTTTAACCGGGCCAATATCCGGGCCGACGCCGCACCGATTCTCGACGAAGCGGCTGAGATTCTGAGCAAGCATCCCGATGTCAGCGTCAACGTTGACGGTTACTGCGACGCGATTGGCAGCTATCGCTACAATCTGCGGCTGTCGCAGCGCCGCGCCGACGCGGTCGCCGGCTACCTGGAAGGTAAGGGGATCGCGGCCAACCGGCTGATAACGCACGGTTACGGCAAGACCCACTTTGTCGCGACCAACGCTACTGCGGAAGGACGTGCGCAGAACCGGCGCGTCGAGCTGGTGCCGGTCTCTCCGTAACCGCAAAAACGCACACGCCCGCCCGCCACCGGCGGCGTCTGCAATAGCCACGTGGCACAGGCCTGGCGCCCGTGCCACGTGGCTCGATCGGCATTGCGTTGCGCAGAGAGCGCCGCCGGCTTCAGTCCCGGTGCTTTGCTTCCAGTGACGCCGGATGGGAAGCTGGCGTCCGGTGGCGATGGTTGGGGGGATTCGCGGCTTGCGACCGGCTGGCGGCCGCCTGGATGTATTTGATCGTTATCGGCGAAAGGTCGTCGACAGCCACCTTGGCTTCGATGATCGAGAAGCTTTTCCTGGCGTCAGCTGCAAGCAGAGCCGCGCGTAGTTCAGACAGGTTGCGCGCCACGAAGCCCGCTCCGCCCCAGTCCTCGCCCAGCTTCGCGTAAGGCCACGGCGGAACCTCCAGCAACTCGGGGCGCTCCGCGATGGGGCGGAAGATCTGCCATCCACTGTTGTTGACCACGATTATGATCGGATTGGCGCCGAGGATCGGGGCATGTGAGATTTCCGGCCCTGTCATCTGGAACGCACCGTCGCCGCATAGCACCAGCGGCCGCACTCCGGACCCGATCTGAACGCCCAGCGCCGCAGGCACCGCGAATCCCATCGACGCGTAAAAGCCCTGCGCCAGATACAAACCGCCGGCCGGTACGCGGATGTCAAGGCCGGCAAACAACATGTCGCCCGATTCCGTGACCACGCCGTAGTTATGATGGCTGGCCAGAAAACTGTTCACTTCGCGCAGCATGTCGCGCACGCGCAGCGGGGCGTCCTGAGCCGCCGGCGCGTCGCCGCCGTTAAGGTTGTCGGCATAGTGAACGGTCTCACGGTGCGTTTGGAATTCATGTCCCAAAAGCGCCGAGACGAAATCGCGGATTGAGGTATCGGTATAGGTGTGAAAGCGCACTTCGACGTGGCGGTCGACGGCCCAGATGCTGCGCTCGCGGATGATGTGCGGCGGCTGGTTGCCGAAGTTCATGTCGGTCTTCAGGCAGCCCAGATTGATGACGAGGTCGGCGTCCTTCATGCGCTGGACGATGGGCGGCGCGCTGATGTCGGCAACCTGAACCCCCATGAACAGCGGATGATCCATCGGGAAGGCGCCCTTGCCGAGCACCGTGCTGAGCACCGGCGTCCCCATCCGCTCCGCCAGCGTGATCAGCTCACGCGCCAGCTTGTAGCGATGAATCTCGATACCGGCGATCAGCAGCGGCTTGCGGCTGGCGTTGAACATCGCGACCGTTTCGCGCGCGGCTTCTTCCACCTGGCGCGGGTCGGAGGGGCGGAATTCCAGAAGGCCGTCCCAGGCGATTAGCTCGGGCGGAACCTCGATCTCGCAATCGACCATGTCGCGATGGATTTCGATGTATCCGGGACGCTGCTCCGCCCATACCGTCTTGACCACTTCGTGCATCTGCTCGGCGGCGGTGCGCGGGTCGGTGAGCACCGTCAGCGCGCAGGTGACCTCGCGATAAATGCGCTGCTGCGATTCGATATCGCGCGCCTGATGATGGATCATGGTGCCGAGCTTGCGCTCGCCTTCGCCCGGCCCGCCGGAAAAGATCAGCACCGGCACGCGCTCCGAAAACGATCCCGCCACCGGGTTGACCATGTTGAGACCGCCGGCGCCATAGGTCACGCACACCACGCCAATCTTCCCGGTCGCGCGCGCGTAGCCGTCGGCGGCGAAGCCAACTCCCGGCTCATGCGACAGCGTGTGCATCTTGAGCCCGTGCTTGCGTCCCATGGCGAAGAACAGTTTGAGCGCCAGATCGCCGGGGATGCCGAAGACATGGGTAACGCCGATCTTACGCAGATAGGCAACGACGAAATCGCCCAGGGTCATTCGTCTCTTCATCCGAGCCTTCCTCAGCGGTTCATTGTAGCAGGCGCGCACAGGTTTTGATGAGTCAAAGGGGACTGCTAACTTTTGCCTTGAAAAGTGGTAGGTTAATGCCAGAGTCCCATGACGCTTCGCGACGTATTAAGACCGCACTTTCTCAATCCGGTCCGGCTGACGCGGCTGCTGGCCTACTTTCCCCAATTCGTGCGTCTGTTTTACCGGTTGTTCACCGATCCGAGGGTGCCGCGGCTGGTCAAGCTGGTGCCGGTGCTCGGGCTAATCCTGGCGTTTTCACCTCCGAACCTGGAACTGGAGATTATCCCCGTGCTGGGTGAGTTCGATTTCCTGCTGGTCGTGTTCATAACATTGAAGGTCTTCATCTGGTTATGCCCGCCCGACGTCGTGCGCGAGCACGTGGCGCGCATCGCGCATCGAGGATGAGCCGAGCGGCAATGCGCCCACGATTTGTCCTGTTTGCCCTCGCCGCCGCGCTTATCGTTTTACTGATCGTGCTCGGCGTGGCGGATGAATTTCTGGTCGACCTGCTGTGGTTCACGGTACTCGGCTTCAGAGCGGTTTTTTGGACCCAGTTCTTCGCCCGCATCCTGGTCTTCGCGGTGGTATTCGTGATCGCGATGGGAGCGTTTTACTTAAGCGGTCTTTATGCGCTGCGCTCTTCACCAGATCGCGAGCGGCTGCGCGTGGTGCGTTTCCCCGAAGACTTGCGTCAGTTGAGCCTGCCGGACGTTATTCGTTCGCTCGGCGAGCGTGTGCCATGGCGACTGCTGATTGCCGCGGCGGCTTTGCTGCTGGGCATCTTCGTGGCGGTGGGTGAGTCGTCCAACTGGGACGTTTACCTGAGGGCGCTCTACGCAACCAGCTTCGGAATGGTCGAGCCGGCGTTCGGCAAGGATGTGGGATTTTACGTCTTCACGCTCCCGCTCCTGACCGATCTGCGCGATCTTGCGCTGTTGCTGATTTTCCTGTCAGCCGCGCTTTGTGCAGGCGTATATTGGGCGCGCGGATCGCTGGATTTTCGCGAAGCCCCGCCGCGAATCTCAGTCGCAGCGGTAGGGCAGTTTTCAATTCTGCTCGCACTGTTTTTCCTCCAGCGCGCATACACCTACTGGCTCAGCCGCTTCGATCTGCTCTTTCATACCGACGGCGTGGTTTACGGCTTTCGCTATGTCGACGACGTTCTATGGCGACCCGGGCTGTGGCTGCTGGTGGCGCTGTCCGTCGCCGCGGCGATTGTTTGCCTCAGCAATTTGGGTCCGCGCGGTGCGTGGCGGTTGGTGTTTGCGGCAGTGCTCGTGTTCGCGCCGGCCCTGCTTCTGAACCTGCTGCAGCCGGTGATCGAAAGCCTGCGGGTCAAACCTGACGAATTGCGGATCGAGCGGCCATACCTTACCAACAACATAAAAATGACGCGCCATGCCTACAAACTCGACGCCGTGGACGTGGTCCCGTTTAAGGCGCGCGGTGAACTGACGCGGGCCTCGTTGGACCAGGACTCGCCGACCATCAAGAACATCCGGCTGTGGGATCCGCGTCCCTTGCTCGCCACCTACCGTCAGTTGCAGGAGATTCGCCTGTACTATGATTTCCGCGACGTGGAGGTGGACCGCTACTGGATCCAGGGCAACTACACCGAAGTGATGCTGTCGGCGCGGGAACTCAACCCGGACCTGCTGCCCGAGAACGCTCACACCTGGGTCAATCAGCATCTCAAGTTTACCCATGGCAGCGGGATCGTCATGAGCCCGGTAAACGCCAAGGATTCGGAGGGGTTGCCGGTATTTTACCTGAGCGACATCCCGCCGGTATCCAAGGCCGGGCTCACGGTCAGCCAGCCCGGGATCTACTTCGGCGAGGAGCCGGATAACTATGCGGTGGTGAAGACGGACACGCCGGAATTCGACTATCCGCGCGGCTCCGACAACGTCTTCGGCTATTACCAGGGCGACGACGGCGTCAGGATCAGCGGCTTCATCAACCGCCTGCTGTTCAGCTATTACTACCGTGACCTGAATCTGCTGGTCAGTGGCACAATAAAGCCGCAGAGTAAAATCCTGATCCGGCGGAATATTCGGGACCGCATTTCCCGGCTGGCGCCATTCTTGGTGCAGGACCATGACCCCTATATCGTACTGCATAGTGGCCGGCTGTCCTGGATCGTCGACTGTTACACGACCAGCGATCACTTTCCCTACTCCCAGCGCAACGCCGACCAGATCAATTACATCCGCAATTCGGTCAAGGCGGTGGTGGACGCCTACACCGGACACACAGTGCTGTACGTGGCGGATCCTGAAGATCCGATCGTCCAGACCTGGCAGCGGATCTTTCCCACGCTGTTCCAGCCGTTATCCTCGATGCCTGCCGATTTGCACCAGCACATCCGCTATCCCGAGGACCTCTTCCTGGTCCAGGCAGATGTGTACGCCACCTACCACATGACCGACCCGCAGGTATTCTACAATCGGGAAGATCTGTGGGGTTTCCCACGCGAGAACTATGGCGGCGAAACCGGCATGATGCAGCCGTATTACGTGATCATGCGGCTGCCCAACGAGCCGCACGAGGAATACATCCTGATGCTGCCGATGGTGCCGCGCGGGCGCGACAACATGATTTCGTGGCTGGCGGCGCGCTGCGACGGCAATCAGTACGGCAAGCTTATCGAGTATGCGTTCTCCAAGGACAAACTGATCTACGGCCCCTATCAGATTCAGGCCCGGATCAATCAGAATCCGGAGATCTCGCGCCAGATGTCGCTGTGGAACCAGATGGGGTCGAGGGTGATCCTGGGCAACCTGCTGGTCATTCCGATCGAAGATTCACTGTTGTACGTGGAGCCCCTGTACCTACGCGCGGAGAACGGCCAGTTGCCCGAACTGCAGCGCGTGATCGCCTCCTACAGCGACAGCGTGGTGATGGCTGACAACCTCGAGCTGACTATGGACGCGCTCTTCCGGCCTGGGGAGTTGCCGACGCCGAAGGTGGTGGCGGCGAAGCTACCGGCGCCGAAATCCGGACCTTCCCCGGTCAACGGAGGGCAGCCGGTTGCTGCCGGTCTGCACGCTGCCGGGGATCATTACGACCGTGCCCTCAAGGCGCTGCGCGCCGGCGATTGGACGGGGTTCGGTTCGGAGATGCAAAAACTGGGAGAGGCCTTGCAGGGTCCCCCCATGCATCAGTAAATTTTGTAGCCATTGGAGCCACTTACCGGGGGGACGAGTGGCAAACGAAGGACCAAACCTCGAACGAACCGAGCCGGGTTACGGCGATTCCTTCAGCGCGGAATTAAGAGCCGAAATCGGCAGCATTGCTCAACTGGCGTGCGTGGCGGCGGGCGCCAGCGGATGTCTTCTACTGTTCCACGACTCCCTTGCCCACGGCGTGGTATGGGCCGAGCGCACGCGCGCGCCGCTGCAACTGCGAGGCGCCTCAATTGCGGAATTGATCGAGCGCTGGGTCGATGGCCGCGCCGGCGCCGCTCCAATCATTCACCATCTCAGGCCCTCCGACGCGGCAATTCTGCGCTCGCTGGGGATCGAGATTGAAGAATCTGTCCGCACCGCGTGCTGGCGCTATCGCGCGGGCCCATCAACTACTTCTCTGGTCCTGGTCTCGGTAGAGGCAGGCAAGGTCACCGACGCCGCCGTCGATCTGGCGGCCCGATGCGCATGCGCAGTCATAAATGATCGGCGCCATTCGCAGCAGGCATCGTTCTGGCGCACGCAAGCCGCCACCTTGAGGGATGGTTTGACTTCGGCGCAGGCGCAAAGCGCGCGCACCAACAATGAGTATGTCAGGCAGAAGGCGGACTACCGGCGACTGGCGGCGAACGCAGAGCGGGGCAACGTGCGCGCGCTGGCATCGGCGCTGAGCCGGGAGGGTCCGTTCGAAGGTTGGATGATTATCGCGCAGGAGCGTGACGCCTGGCGGGTTACAGATAGTCATGCCGTGGCCTGCGAAGCGCCCGGTATGATCGGGGGCGAATTGCGGCGAGCGCTGCGGCGACAAGTCATCGCAGGGCGCAACCTCGGATCGTCGGCGACGCTTTCTGCCGATGAACGGACGTTTCGAGACCTAGGCTACCGCGGCTACCTGTGCGTGCCATTGGACAGCGCGGCGGCGGTCCTGCTGTCACGCAATCCGGTCAGGATGGAGGCGCGCCGGCGCGTGGCTGACCGATACGAAGTTATCAGACCACATTTGAAGAACCTGATCTTGAGTCACGAATTGGAGCGCCAGCGAGCCTTGGTCCGCAATCTCGCCCGTGGACTGTTCGCAACCGCCGACGCCGAACGGGCGAGCATGCGGCGCGACCTGCACGACGACTGGGCGCAGCTGCTGGCAGCCGCGAAAATCGCCGTCAACGGCAACAGTGCGGACGCTCGGCGGTTTTTCGGAAAACTCGAAGGCGAGTTGCGCAAACGCCTGGACGCGCTCCGTCCGCCGCAATCGCGGGGCACTAATCTCAAGCGGACGATTGAGGCCGAGGTAGGGCGGCTTGCCCAGGCCGGTATCGAGGCGAGTGCGAGCATCCATGGTCTGCATCGGCTACCTGCCACAATCAGAGAGGTGTTCATGCGGGTGATAGGAGAGGGCGTCTCCAACGTAATCCGTCACGCCGACGCCAACCGGGTGCTTATCGAGGTTGAATGCCACGACGGCGTCGCTTTGGCGGCGGTTAGGGATAATGGCCCCGTTCTGGATAACGGCGGTGGCGCCGGTTTTGGGCTGCGCGGTTTGGCGGAGCGCGTCGGAATTCTGGGTGGTAGCTGCAAGCTCGAATCAAGGCCAGGCAACACGCGGCTGTGTGCTCGGATTCCGGTGGCGGACCTATGAAGCTGGACAAGGCAATCCGGGTCCTCGTTATCGATGACCATCGCCTGTTGCGCGACGCGCTGCGCATCATGCTGGAAAAGGAGGATGGAATTCTTTTGACGGGCGAAGCGGGCGACGCCTTGGAAGGCATCCGCGTCGCGGTCCGCACGCGCCCGGACGTGATTTTGCTGGACATCGGGATGCAGGGCCTGGGTGGAATCGAGGCTGCCCACCATCTGCGCAAGGAGGTTCCCGGGTCGAGGGTTTTGATTCTGAGCCAGTACGATGATGAGGAGTACGTAATCGAGGCGTTGGGGGAAGCCGGCGCCGCCGGATATGTGATCAAGTCCGATGCCGCGTCCGAGTTGCTCGACGCTATCCGCGCGGTAGCGGCCGGCAAACGCTATATTAGCCCCGCCGTCGCACCGGTGGTGCTTGAAAAATTGCGACGGAATATCAGGGGACCCGTTCAGAACGATGGAATGCTGACCATGCGCGAGCGTGAGATTCTCACACTTATTGCTGAAGGCACGGGTACCAAGGCGATCGCCGAGCGATTGGGCATCAGTCCGAAGACCGTTCAGGTACATCGCGGCAACCTCGCGGCCAAGCTGCGCCTGCCATCAACCGCGGCCATCGTTCGCTACGCTATCAAACACAAGCTGATGAAGTTGGAATAGGATTCAGGCCGGCACCCCGCGATGACAAATTAGAAAACCTCACCCACCCAGCAATTTCAATTGGTGTTTTGACTTCGTGGGGCTGGCTTTTCAGCCATTCGATCGCAAGGCGACGACTCCGCCCTCGGAAACTTTTGTTTTCCTCTCGCCTGATTATCTGCTAAAGCGAACAGATGACGAAGGTATGTGGTGCGAGGCGGTGCGGTGATGGGCATGACGATCCGGGAAAAACTCAGCTTACTCTTGGAAAGCCGTCCGGAGGGAGTCGCCACCTCGGACCTGATGGGCGCGATCTTCTCCGGCCATGGCTCTGACCCTGATCTGAGCGATCGCATCGTCCATCAGTTGCTTGGCGCAGATCCGGCATTTGTTTACGACCCGGAACATCAGCGCTGGGCCTGCCGTGAGGGGGTTGCGCTGCGGGTGACAACCGAGCAGGCGCTATTTGTTGTGGTCGATCTGGAAACCACCGGCGGCGCTCCGGGCGGCGGCCGGATTATCGAAATCGGCGCATGCCGGATGGTCGGACCGCGCATCGAGGAAACCTACCAGACCCTGGTCCGTCCCTGGACCCGCATCCCCAGGTTCATCAGCTCGATGACATCCATCACCAATGAGATGGTGAATGACGCCCCTACAATCGAGGAGGTCCTGCCGCAATTCAGGCAGTTTCTCGGCGACACCGTGCTGGTGGCTCACAACGCGCAGTTCGATTCCGCATTTCTAGATTTCGAATTCCGGCGCCTGTTCGGAATCGGGCTCCGCAATCCAGTCCTGTGCACTTTGCGGCTGGCGCGCCGGCTGCTGCCTTCGATGCGCCGCCTCGGTCTGGACGCGATGGCCGAGCATTTTGGGCTCTCCACGGCGGGACGTCATCGGGGATGGGGCGACGCGCGCATGGCTGCCGAGCTGTTGTCAATCTTCATCGGCATGGCCGCGCATATGGGAATCAGGCGGCTCGACCGGTTGCTTGAATTTCAGCACGCCGGCACGAGCGGGCGTCGAATCGAGCGTCATGTTGCGCCCGAGGTGATTGCGGCAATGCCGTCTGCGCCGGGCGTTTACCTGATGCGCAATCAGCGCGGCGACGTTCTGTACGTGGGCCAGGCGCGCAGTCTCAAGCGCCGCGTTGCTTCCTATTTCAACGGCGGGATCACGCTGCGGCCCAAGGTGATCGAGCTGATCAGCCATGTCTGGTCGGTCGAGACCCGCGTCACGTCAAATTCGCTCGAAGCCGCCTTGCTCGAAGCGAGATTGATTCGTGAGCTGAAACCGCCATACAACCGGATGCTGAAGAGTTCTCCGGCAGCCTACTTTGCCAGGATCGACATGACCGATCCGTTCCCCCGGCTCGTGCTTAGCACCAGGCTGAGCCGCCGCCGAGGTCTGATTCAGCTTGGACCTTATATAGGGCGGCGCAGTCCTCAACGCGCGATCGATGCGCTCACGCGTCTCTCCCGCCTGCGCGTATGCAGCGGACGGCTGGCGCCCGACGCAGCGGCTTCGCCATGCATCTATGGCCAAATGGGCCGTTGCACCGCGCCCTGCAATCTGAGCGTGGATCAGGACGCCTACGAGGTGCAGTTGCGGGGGGCGCTGGCGTTCCTGCGCGGACGTACGACCCCGGTATTGACCAGCCTGGCGGAGGCTCGCGACCAGGCGTCCCGCGCGATGCGCTATGAGGAGGCGCATCGCTATCAGCGCGATCTTGACGCGCTAGGAATGCTTGCCGTTCGCGAGCGGCGCCTGAGCCGGGCGGTCGAGGAAAACAACCTGGTAATTATCGAAGGCGCTCGGGCGTACGTCGTGCTGAGCGGCCGCCTTGTCCATCAAACCGTGTTGACTTCGGACCAGGCGGTGCGGGAGATGACCGCTTTCATTGCGGATAACTACGATCGCTATCGCGGTCAGCCGATTGCCAAGCACGAACTTGAACCGATGCTGATCGTTTCACGATGGTTGCGCGAGAGAAGAGCCGATGAGGGGCACGTGCTGTTTCTCGACGGTCCCTTTTTGCCGATCCAGGCTGTGCTGGCGCATTGCGAAACGTTGCACGCCGCCTGTGACGGCGGCCGGGAACCAGCACCGTCCCCGGCGTCGCAAGGCGCGCAGGCTATTCAGCCGCGCTCGACGGAATGAATCCCACCGTACCGTTGCGCAAGGTTACCTGCAGCCAGCTTCCCGCTATCCCGGTTACGTGAACGTACTTGCGGCGATGGACCTGGGCCAGGACGGGGCTGCCGGCGTCGGCATTCTGGTACACCGGCGAATTGTGGGTGAGTAGAAACTTTCGGTTTAGAGGCCGAACTGGATTCGCGGCCGACGCGGCTGTGCCTGAAATCGGTGCGGCAGGAGGCGGCGCGGAAGCCACCGACGGTGCGGGCGGCGGCGCCGCGGGTGCTGCGCCGGCAGCTTCAGAGGGCGGTGCGGCGGCTTCGGGCGCGGGCGCCGAGGTGGCCGGCAGCAGGCTCGGATCGATCTGGCGTACGCGCGCAAACTCCTCATCGGCGGCGTTGCGTTCGTTGGGCAATGTGATCAGGAAGTTGGCCAATGCAAGGTGGAGGCGGGCGTCGCCCGGCGACAATCCAACCGCGGTCCGCAGTTCAATCTCGGCCTGGCCCAGTTGACGGCGCTGATTGAGGATCAGCGCAAGCTGGCGCCTGTATTCCGCCGAGGCCGGGTTAAGCACCACCGCCGCTCGCATCTGGTTCTCGGCCGAACTCCATTGCGAACGGGCGGAATAAAGCTTCGCGAGCGACGCGCGACTGAGCGCGTTTAGGGGCTGCAGCGAGGCGACCTTTGTGTACTCGTTTTCAGCCGCCGGGTAGTTGTGCTCGAACATATAAAAATCGCCTAGCTTCAAGTGCGCCTGGGGATCATTGGGAGCCAATTTCACCGCCGCTTCGTAATCTTCTTGCGCGTTGCCGACCTGGTTGTCGTGCAAAGCTTGGTCGCCAGCCTTGATGTAATCGCTTGCCGATCTCCGGCCGCATCCGAACGCCAGGAGCGCCGGCAGGACCAGGAGCCAGCTTGTCGCAAGCAATCCACGGCGCAGAAAGAAGTTAAACATTTTCTTTAGATCTCCTTTGCGGAGCAGCCGCCGCCTCCACACGCACCTTCCTTTAAATTGTGTCGCCCTGCGAATACTTTCGGCAAGCTTCAACCGATGGTTTCAGACCGAATCTGCACAATTTTGCGAACCAGCCTGGTCCTGGCGCGGCAAGCCTTGCGCGAGGCCCGTCCGCATCGGCTATAAAAGGGATCGTGCGAGCCATTCTCATCGCGGCCAAGGAACTGAAGTTCGCCAAGACCCGGCTGGGAAGATTGCCCGAGCGGGAGCGCGAGCTTTTGGCCCACGCCATGTTTCGCGACGTGCTCGACGCGGCGATGAACTTCAAGACGGCGGATTGCGTTGCGGTAGTGACCTCGGATGGTGAGTTGCTGGACCTGGCCCGGGGCGCCGGTGCGGTCGCAATAGATGAGCGCTATCCGCGTGGGCTGAACGCCGCCGTAGCGATGGCGACCAACCAACTTATCAACGCCGGTGTGACCACGCTTTGCACGCTGCTTTCAGACACGCCCCTGGTTACGGCCGCCGACATTGACCGGGTGTTTGCGGCGCTGTGCGCGGAGCGGGGCGTGGTGCTCGCGCCGTCGCGTGACGCGCGCGGCACCAACATCATCCTGCGCCGGCCGGCGGGCGTCATTCCCACCCGCTTCGGGAAGCGCAGCCTGGCGCTGCATCGCCTGGAATGCGAGCGGCTGGGGCTGCCCTGCGAGGTTCTGCATCTGCCCGGACCGGCGATGGACCTCGACGAGGTGTCGGACTTAGGCGACTTCATCAGCGTGGCCAGGACTACGCACACGCTGGCAGAGCTAAGCCGCTTCGAACTTGCATTGTCATAGCCCACAGGGTTCAATGGGTGGCGGTTTTCGAGACCGGCCCAATGGTTCCTGTCCATGGGGTTGCCGGAGGGCAGCCGATAAGGTTGAATTTTCCAGTCCATCGGTCGTCTTTTGACTCGGGAATCCGCTGAGCGGTTGGTTAAATGTGTCTTTTGGAATATATGCATAGACCTGCGCCTGACCGGACGTGATGCCGGGTTGTGCTACGAATCAACCGCTATTGCTTGCAAGGATGAATACCCCGACCGGCATCGATACCCCTGCCACGCTTCGGATAGCCCCACTGATTGAGCGCTTTGGTGCCTCAGTTCTGGAGAGCGTTTACGCGCTGGGCCGCTTCGTTCTCTTTTTGCTTTCGGCGGTGGCCGAGATCTTCATGCCGCCTTACAAGGTGCGCCTGGTGTTGCGCCAGATTCGCACCATCGGCGCCGAGTCGTTTTTCCTGGTCGCGCTGATTGCGATGTTCACCGGGATGGTCCTGGGTCTGCAGGGCGAATTCACGCTGCGAAAGTTCGGCTCGGAAGGCGCCTTGGGGACCGTAGTTTCGCTGGTCCTGGTCAGAGAGCTGGGCCCGGTCCTTACGGCGCTGATGGTAACCGCACGAGCCGGCTCCGCGATGGCGGCCGAAATTGGGGCGATGCAGGTCACGGAGCAAATCGACGCTTTGACCGTGATGGCGATCAATCCGGTTCAGTACCTGGTCTCACCGCGCGTAATCGCCGGAGTGATCAGCTTTCCTTTGCTGACGTCGATGTTCGATGTGATCGGGATCATGGGCGGCTACGCCGTCGGCGTGGGTCTGATGGGCGCTCCGTCGGCCAGCTATTTTAACGGTATCGCGCAGAATATGACCGGCGACGACGTCATGGGCGGCTTGTACAAGGCGTTGACCTTTGGGCTGATCGTAGCCTGGGTGTCGTGTTACAAGGGTTATAACGCGCAGCGGATGGCAACCGGCGTCAGCCGCGCCACCACCGAAGCGGTCGTGCTATCCAGCGTGCTCATCCTCATGTTCGACTATTTCCTGACCTCGCTGCTGCTCAAATGACGGCCAACAATTCCAGCTCGATTGCAATCAGCATCAGCGGTTTGCGCCGCCGGTTCGGCCCGCAGCAGGTGCTCGACGGAGTCGATCTGCAATGTCCGCGCGGTCAGATCACCACGATCGTCGGCCCCAGCGGATGCGGCAAGACGGTTTTCCTCAAGCATCTGACGCTCCTGATGAGGCCTGACGCTGGTCACATCGTCATCGACGGCGTCGATGTCACCCTGCTTCGCTCGCGATCGCTGGATTCTGTCCGGGAGCAGTTCGGCGTCCTGTTCCAGGGCGGGGCACTATTCGATTCCTTGACGGTATTCGAGAACGTAGCCTTTCCACTGGTGGAGAAAACCAGGCTCGGGCGCAGTGAGATCGCGGCGGCGGTAACTGATAAACTTGCGGCCGTAGGCTTGGATGGAATGGGTCATAAGTATCCGTCCGAGATAAGCGGCGGGATGCAGAAGCGGGCGGCTCTGGCCAGAGCGTTGATACGAAACCCGAAAATCCTTTACCTGGATGAGCCGACCACCGGCCTGGACCCGACCCGCACCGGCGCGATTCACGAGCTGATTCGCCGTACCCATGAAAAATTCGGGCTGACCGTGGTGATGGTCAGCCATGACGTGCCGCAGGTATTCGAAATCTCCGATCGGGTCGCGTTTATGAACCAGGGCAAGATGTGGCTTAGCGGGACGGTCGCGCAGGTTATGGAAGCAGAGGATCCGACCTTTGAACGCTTCCTGGCCGGCAGAGGTTCTGACGACGACGCGGAGGGGACGGCAACTGACGGCGAGACGGAGACGAGAGTTTAATGTACGCAAGCCGTACGACCCAATTTTTGGTTGGCATTTTTGCTCTGGCCGGTCTTGCGGCCTTGGTAGTCCTGTCTTTTCGGCTTGGTAAACTGGAGCTGTTGGCGCCCCCGAGTTACATGATTTACGCCAATTTCGACAACGTAACGGGACTTAAGAGCGGTGACAACGTCGAGATTGCGGGCGTTGGCGTCGGCCGAGTCATCTCGATTTCGCTTAGCGGCGATCGCGCCAGAGTAGCCATGCGCATCAATCGCGGAGTGCAAATCGACGATGAGGCTATCGCCGCAATCCGCACGCGCGGCATCATTGGCGACAAATATATGGCGATCTCACCCGGTCCGGGTGAAAAATATTTATCCAACGGGGGAGTTCTGCGCCAAACCGAATCAGCGGTCGTTCTGGAAGACCTGATCGGTCAATTCATCAATAGCATGGGTTCCGGGGGAACCAAAAAACAAAATGGTGAGAAGGAAAGCGATGGGATCGAGACCCCAGCCATTACCGATCCAGGCAGCGCGAAACCAAAGCCGTCCAAATAGCGGGTTCTTGAAGACATCGCTGGCCGTGGGCGCCCTGGCGGTCATACTGATTGGGTTGGGCGGTGCCGCCGCCGCGGAGGGCGATCCGATGGCCGCGGTCAAAGAAACCGTAAGGCAGGTGCTGGCCATCGTCACCGACCCCTCCTACAAGTCAGCAACGTCGGAGCGGCGCGAGAAATTGCGCGAGATAATCGCTCCACGATTTGACTTTAGCGAGATGGCGCGCTCGGCGATGGGCGTTCATTGGCGGACTCTCACCCAGCCCCAACGCGACGAGTTCGTGCGTGTGTTCACCGGGCTGCTGGAAGCTTCCTACATGGGAAAGATCGAAGGTTACAAGGGCCAGAAGATCGTCTACGTCAAAGAGATCAACGAGGGTTCCGACGCCCAGGTCAACACCAACATCATTCCATCGGGCGGCGAGGCGATCGCAGTCGATTACCGGCTCAAGCAGTCCGCAGGAACGTGGAAGGTCTATGACGTTGTGATTGACCACATAAGCCTGGTCGGCAACTATCGCAACCAGTTCAATCGGCTCATGAACGAAAAGGGTTTCGACAAGCTGGTCGCTGCGATCAAGCAAAAGCAGCAATCAATCGATACGGGGAGTTGAAGGGTAACCGCCGCGGCCGGCCGCCGGGTAAAAAACGAGCGAGCTTTTGACTGAGAAAAATGCATAATATAAGAAGATTAATGCGGTGGTTGCACGATCTCGGGAATCCCCGGGGGAGATGATTAACGTGAAGAAACTCATGATTGGCATCGCATTCCTTTCGGCTTTCTGCGCCACCGGAGCGCTAGCCGCAGGGCCCCCGGATATGGCCAGTTCTGAAACCTATTCCGACCCGCTGGCGCCGTTTAACGAAAAGATGTTCTGGATCAACCTCAAGCTGGACAAGTACATCCTGCGCCCGGTAGCCACCGGTTACGCCGACGTGCTGCCTGAGGACGTACGCAAGCATATTGGAAACTTCTGGGACAATGTCGGCGTCATTCCGCGCTTTGCCAACAACCTGTTTCAACTGAAAGTAGCACGCGCCGGAACCGAGGTGGGCCGCTTCTTCATCAACAGCACGCTGGGCGGAGTGGGATTCTTCGACGTTGCCGATCCGTGGTTTGGGCTCAAGGAGCATGACGAGGATTTTGGTCTGACGATGGGCCATTACGGCGTTCCAATGGGCCCCTACCTGGTGCTGCCGTTTTACGGGCCGTCTTCGATTCGCGACGCCGTGGGCCGCGCGGCTGACGGTGCGATGAACCCGATGAGCTATACGCTGCCTTGGTATATCTCGTTCCCGGCGCAAGCCGGCGCGAGTGTCGCGTCGGCGGTAAACTACCGCTCGCTCAATCTGCAACTGTTTGAGGACGTCGATCGTTACGCGGTTGACCTCTACGGCGCGGTGCAGGACGGCTATATCCAGCGGCGCAAGAAGCGCGAAGCCGAAAATACCTTCTGACCCTCCACAGAAGAATAAGTTCTTCCACGGGCGCGCTGTGATCTTCAGCGCGCCCGTTTTGTTTAGTCAGGAGAGGACTACTAGCCATGGTTGTGATCATCTTCCGTTCGCGTTTGGCCGCCGGCCATGACGACGAATATGAGGCGACATCAAAACGGATGATCGAACTGGCCTCGGCGATGCCGGGATTCGTTTCATTCAAGACATTCGCGGCTCCTGACTGGGAGCGGGTGTCGATAATCGAGTTTGAATCCGAACAAACCGCCGCCGAGTGGCGAAATCATCCCGAACACAAGCAAGCCCAGCGCCGCGGGCGCGAAGCGTTTTACGACCGCTACTCGATCCAGGTCTGCCACGAGGTCCGCAGCTACGGCTTCGAACGCTGACGTAACCTGTTCGACCGTCGAGAAAATGCTTTGTGCGCCTACTGCCGTTTGTTGCGCCGAGCTTGCTGGCCTCCGCCTGCGGGCTTGCCTTTGAATGCGTTGGCGCGATTTTGACCCGATGCGCCGGGCTTAAAGCCGCGGCTAGAAAAATTCCCGCTGCGATTGCCGCCACCCATTCCCGTCCTGTTGGGCATCATGTTGTTGGACGGCCTCGTCATTGGTTTGGACGGTCTGGTCGCGGCGAGGTTGGCGCCATTCGGCCTCCCGGGCTGACCCTTGTAGGTGCCGGGCCTGCCGGCCGTTTTGCCAAAGTTGGTATTCGCAGGGAGTCCGCCCACGGTTCCAGGACGCGTTTTGTTGACCGTTCCCGTGCGGTTTGGATAGGTGCCGGGTTTGGCAAAGTTGGGCCTCATGCCGGGATTGGTCGCAGCAAGATTATTGGGCCGATTTGCGTAATTGGCCGGATAGCCAGGTTTGTAACCTGGGTAGCCGGGTTTGTAGCCCGGATACCCGGGACGATTTCCCGCATAACCTGGGTATCCCGGACGGTTTGGGTACGCGGGGTAGCCGGGTCGATTTGGGTAGGCAGGGTAACCCGGGTATCCCGGCCGATTCGGGTATCCAGGATATCCCGGATATCCCGGCCGGTAGCCGGGGTAAGGTCCATATCCTGGACGGTAGCCCGGATAGCGATTGACGAAGTAATTGGAATTGGAGTAGTACACGCCGCGGTTGTAGACCACGTTGCCGCCGTACCAGTTGGTTCCCCAGCTATTGTTGCCGTTGTTGATCAGGGCACTGGTCAACATTCCGGCCCCGAACCCTACCACGCCCGCAGCCAGCATCGCGGCGCCCGAGTATCCCGAGTAACCCGCTGGTTGCGGCACCGGTGCACCATAAACGGTGGAGGGATTATAGGTCGGCACATATACGGTGTTGGGCTGCGCGGGTTGAATAACGATTACCTGCGGCGGTGGCGCACTGCTTCCCTGGACTACCACTGGTCCGCCTTCTGATGGAGGAGGCGCGCTTTGGACCGAGACTGACTGTTGCTCCGTGGACTTCAAGGTACCTGCGTGCATCGCGCGTTGGCGCATTACCTGGATTGCGGTCATCACGTCCTGGGGCTGGACGTAGTACGCTTCACCCAGCGCCGAGGTCCAGGACAGACTCTGGCTCATGGTCTGAAGCACGCTGGGAAACTGACATAGTGACCGAACGCTGGGATCCCAAGGCTTGGCGTTGACCTGGGCCGCCAGCGCATCGCCGCTCAGATTGGGATTTTGTTGGACAAAGCGTGCCGCATCTACGACCTGTGTGGGGAAGGTCGATGCGGCCAGGATCTGCGCGATCAGCATGTCGGGGTACAGCGCAATCGGCGACACCAATTGCTGCAATTGATCTGCGGTCGCGAGCATCGGGGTAGGTCCCGACGGACCTCCGGCGACCGATCCCGACGGAGGCGCAGATTCCGGAGGCGCTTCGGCGGACCCTGGCGGCGCCGCGCCTGGATTTACCGATGCCGCAGCCGGAGGAGGCGCGGCAGGCTCAGCTGCCGCGGCCGCTGACCCCTGGGGCGCTGGTTGTGCCGCGGCCGCACTGGGCTGGCCGGAAGCCGTGGAAGCCTCCTGGCCGCGCGAGCATCCATTAATGAAGGGCGTGGTCGAAATGAGAAGAGCGACTACAAATGACAGCTGAAGAAGGGTATCGCAGCTTTTTGTCGAATTGGTTGGTACTCGCATGTTTAGTTGACCATAGCGCGGGTAATATTGGGATCCGGTTGACCACAGGCTGCCAACTCTAGCGCATGCGATGGACATTTAATACAGGCTAAAAGCCGCATCCGGACACAGCTTCGCGCCTTGCCCGAGCTCGGCACTGCCTTTGTTGTGCCGAAAGGAGGGGGTTTCCCTGCTCCTCTCGCCAGCCGCGCTATCCCTTGCGCTGGAGCAACTCGTCCACGCGCGCAATCAGCGGCTTCAGATCGGTGGCATCGACCAGCGCACTGGCCATCCGCACCGGATCGCCGAAGAAGAAGCGTTCGTAAAGCACCTGGCGGCCGCCGAAGGCGCTGCCCGCCACGTCCCACGCCAGACGATAGAGCGCGGCACGGTCGCGCGCCAGCGCGCCGGCCGTGGCGAGATAGCGCTCGAGATCGGGTTGCAGCGGACTTGTGAAATCGGCCTCCGAGGGCGTCGCCATCAGGCTCGAAGACGAGTTGAGCTGGATTATTTCGACCAGGCGCGGATACAGGCGTGGAAACAGATTGCGCGCCACGTCCAGGGGCGGACGCGCCGGCATAAACTCGCCCCATTTATCCTCATACGCGTCGGCTTCCGCGGAGCGCAGGCATGAACGCATCAACTCGGCCGTGATGATCATCTCGGCCAGCCGGTCGCGCACGTGCGGCAGCGTCATCGCGTCGCTGACCTCCGCAATCTTGGCCGCCACGCCGAGCAGGAACTCAGCCTTGACAGCGTTCTTGACCACCACCTGATGCATCATGTTCACCACGGCGTTGGTCTCGGCGTAAACGGTGTTGCATCGGGCGATGTCGCCGCACAAAAAGATGCGTTCCCACGGGATCAGAACACGATCGAAAATGACCACACAGTCCATCTCTTCGAAGCGCGAGGCGAGCGGGGCGTCGAAGTGTGATCGTCCCAGGTCCATCGGGTCGCGGCAGATGAATTTCAGTCCCTTCGCGTTGCAGTTGATGGCAAACGCCAGAGCGAACTGCTCCGCGGCGGGTTCCGCCTTGAGCACGGTGGAAGGAAAGACGATCAGCTCTTCCGCCAGCGGGCCCAGCGTAGCCAGCATCCGTGCGCCGCTGACGATTACGCCGTGGCCATTCTTCTCGACGATTCGCAACGCCAGTTCGGCGTCGGTCTGACCGGCCCATCCTGCCGCCCGGCTGGCACGCGGATTTACCAGAGTATGGGTAGCACACCAGTCCTGATCGCGCGCTTGGCGATAATAGGAACGAATGTTGTCGCCGAATCGCGGATCACTTTGGGCGAAGAATTGCCACGCCGCCGCCATCGCAGCGATACTCGCGTTGAGATAGTCCGGCGTGCGGCCCAGCATCCCGCCGCTGAACTCGGCCCAGCGCCGAAACATCGCGCTGCGCCGGCGCAGGTCCTCGGCGCTGCGCGGCTGGATGAACGACAGCCCGGCGCGGCCACCGTCCTCAAGCCGGTAGGTCATTGCCTCGGGATGCTCGACCTGCATGTCATACAATGTCGCGATGGAGCTGGCGCAGTGGATGAACGCCGGATGAGTGGTCGGGTCCTCGACGCGGGCGCCGCCAATCCAGACCTCGGCCTTGAGCTTGCGCAATGCGCTTAGATAGTTGTTGCCCGAACGCGCGCCCATCACAGGATCTCCATCAGCTTGGGCAGACGGCTTTTGATCAAATCTGCGGCGCCTTCCGGCGCCATGTAAGGCGGGCGCGCCGGGCCCATCTCGATGCCGGTTGCCACCGCGGCCGTCACCTTGGTGGTTCCCAGATGACCCAGCGTTTCTTCGCCTCCGCGCGGGAAGCATCGATTGAGCCGGCGCTGAATCTCCTGGGCGCGTTGCAGGTCGCCCCCTCGAAACGACTTGAGCAGCGCCACCGCCGCGGGTACCGCGAAGACATTGATAAAGCCGCCGGCCGCACCGAGCATCAGCCCCGCCAGCAACGCGCGAAAAGTATTGTAGATGTCAATACGCCCGCCGATCTCGTCGTACAACGCTTCGAGATGCTGCAAGTCGGTCAGCACCTCCTTCATCGCAACAATGTTCGGGATAGCTGCAAGCCGGCCGGCGAATTTTGGTCCGATGGTGAACTTGCTTAGCGCGGGATTGTGGTAAATCACGACCGCAAGTTCGCCCGCCTCGGCGGCGACCATTTGGTAATGCCGCTCGACCTCCAGCTCACCGCATCGCCAATAGTAAGGCGGGATCACCTGCTGCGCGTCGAAGCCCATTTTCGCGGCGTGCCTCGCATAGCTCAGAGTTTCAAGCGTGGTAGCACCCGAGGTCATCGCGACGGCGCAGATTCCCGGATGTTTGCGCGTTTCGGTCAACGTCACTTCCCAGGCGCGCAGCCGCTCGCTTTCGCTTAGATGCAGGAATTCGCCGATCGACGGGGTTGCCACGATGCCGTCGGCGCCAGCCTCGATTGCCCATCGCACCTCCGCTCGCAGGGCTTCCTCGTTAAGCAGGTAATCGGCAGTAAACGGCGTTACCAGCATCGCAATAATTCCGTGCGCGAGTTTCACCATGATATCTCCCTGGTGCGGTGCATCACGCCGCGATCTTTTGCGCCGGCGCAAAAAAGAAAATTGCCTGACCGGTGCCCAGAGCTGCTTCGTATCGGCCGAATTGCTCGCCCGGCCAGTCGCATCGGCCGGCCCCTAGCGCACCCACCATCATCAGGTAATGCGAGAAGCGGCCCTCGGGGGAACATTGGGCGCGGTATTCCTGAGAGTGGCCTATCACTTTGTCGTGGCGCCCGAACTGAAACCATTCCATGACGCGCTCGTCAAAGGCGCGGTTGGCCGGCAAGCTGATATCGTCGGGAGAAGCGGACGCATGTTCGCGCGCATGATCGTAGTCCCAGAACTTGTGCGACAGCCCGCCGGACGCGACCAATACCACGCGCCGCGCCGAGGCGCGCACCGCTTCGCTCACCGCAGCGCCGAAGTTCAGATCATTTTCCACCGACGCGGTCTGGCATACGCCGATCGACAGCACCCGGCGGGCGTTCGCCGGCAGATTGAAATACGACATCACGGTCAGGGTCGGGTAATGAATCGGCAGGTTACGATGGGCGCTCGCGAGTGCGTGCATTCCACGTTCTCGCGCTGCAAGCTCGATTGCGTGCGCAAGCTCCGGATCGCCGGCATAGTCGTACGGCATTTCGTGGAGCATCTCGGGCAGCTCTTCGGAAGTGTAGATGCCGCTCAGCCGCGGATGCGCGTTGAGCACGTATTCGAGGGTGGTGAACCAATGCGCATCGAAGAGCACGAAAGTGTCGAACTCCAGTTCGCGCAACCGCTCGCGTTCCAGCCGCTCCATCGCCTCGTAAAAGGTGGAAACATTGCGGCCCATGTATGCTTTGCGCGCGGCCGGATCGCGGAT